>OBLI01000292.1_pt1 | contig 54539 bp, 50 predicted proteins | sample 1519701 | NCBI WGS metagenome assembly OBLI01 (sample SAMEA3663005, study PRJEB22513) | pig gut metagenome | biome: pig gut; feature: pig-associated habitat; material: faeces | place: France | collected 2012
ATTTTACCCTACCACACATTTAAATACAACCTTCTTTACACAAAGTCTCATATTTTTGTAGATTTAAACAATGACACTGCCTATTATCTGTTATCTTTATCCATTCTCAGAGAACAGCAGCGATTGCCCTATAATTGCTCTGTAAAGTAAAAGAGACAGCCGATTGACTGCCTCTTTTGGAGAAGGTATTTCTTCTTATGGGGTGTAGCAAAAACTATATAATGTATTGGGGGGTTTTTACAGTTATTATAATAGCATGTAGCGAAGAAAAAGTGTGCACAATCTTGTATTTTTTTTTGGCGTTTTTTTGACTATTTTCACATACGCATTTTCCATGCCCACTTTACTCTTTCGTAAATTCTACACAAAGCACTCCCAAAAACCTCCTTTTAGCTCTCTGCATCCACTTTTTCAGAAAAAAGACCTTCAAATTCTTCTCTTCCGATTTTTTCTTTTTCAAGAAGCAATTCCACACATTTATGAAGTACATCCAGATGCGAACTGATCAGTTTTCTGGCCTCTTCATATGCTTCATCAATGATACGCTTCACTTCACTGTCAATTACAGCTGCTGTCTGTTCTCCATAATTTCTTGCATGAGCCAGATCACGTCCGATGAATACTTCATCTTCATCACTTCCGTAATTGATCAAGCCTACCTTATCCGACATACCATATTGTGTAACCATCGCTCTTGCAAGCTGTGTAGCCTGTTTGATATCCTGGGAAGCACCGGTAGTCACATCTTGAAAAATCAACTCTTCTGCTACTCTTCCGCCTAAGTCAACAATAATATTTTCCAGCATTTTATTTTTGCTGTTAAACATTTCATCCTGTTCCGGTAAAGGCATCGTGTAACCTGCTGCCCCGATTCCTGTAGGAATAATGGAAATTGTATGGACCGGTCCCATATCCGGAAGCAAATGGAACAAAATTGCATGCCCTGCTTCATGATAAGCCGTAATTTTCTTCTCTTTTTCAGAAATCACGCGGCTTCTTTTCTCTGCACCAATTCCTACCTTAATAAATGCCTGACGGATATCCTGCTGCGTCAGATAATATCTGCCATCTTTGGCGGTAAGAATTGCAGCTTCATTCATAAGATTTTCCAGATCTGCTCCTGTAAATCCGGCTGTTGTCCTTGCCACTTCGTGAAGATCCACATCTTCTCCCAGCGGTTTCTTTCTGGCATGCACTTTCAGAATTTCTTCTCTGCCTTTCACATCCGGCCTTCCAACACCTACTTTGCGGTCAAATCTTCCGGGACGAAGAATAGCCGGATCCAGAATATCCACACGGTTGGTAGCAGCCATAACAATAATGCCTTCATTTACGCCGAATCCATCCATTTCTACAAGGAGTTGATTCAGTGTCTGTTCTCTCTCGTCATGTCCACCGCCCATACCGGTACCACGTCTTCTTGCCACTGCATCGATTTCATCAATAAAAATAATACAGGGCGCATTCTTTTTCCCGTCTTCAAATAAATCTCTCACACGGGATGCACCTACGCCTACAAACATTTCCACAAAATCCGAACCGGAAATCGAGAAAAAAGGCACTCCTGCTTCTCCCGCTACGGCCTTGGCAAGCAAAGTCTTTCCTGTTCCCGGAGGTCCTACCAGAATCACACCCTTCGGAATTCTGGCACCTACTTTTGTGTACTTCTGCGGACTCTTCAGAAAATCCACAATTTCCTGAAGGTCTTCTTTTTCTTCCTCCAGGCCTGCCACATCTTTAAATGTCACCCGTTTCTCGCTGTCTACTGTCATTTTTGCCCGGCTTTTTCCGAAATTCATCATCTTTGCATTGCTGCCTCCGGACATCTGACGATTCATCATATTTATGATAAAAAATGCCATTCCCATTACAAGGAGAATTGGAAGCACGGATGACATAAATAGATTATCGCCCGGTACATCACCGATTTCCAGCTTCACTTGCTCATTTCCCTCAAGATACTCCTGTATTTCCTTCACATCAAGAGAGTAAAACTGTACCGTATCTCCGTTTTGCAGCTGTACACTAACACGTCCTGTAGGATATTCCTTATTAGGATGGATATATACCTCCACTACCTGTTTATCCTGAACGGATTCGTAAAAATCCTGCTGAGAATAGCTGTTATTAATCGTAAATTGTCTGGTCATAAACCAGTATACCCCTCCAAACAGCAAAATCAGCAGCAGAACACTTGGAATCCAGCTCTTTGCCTGCTTATTCAATTCTGGTATCTCCTTTCACGCCTTCCTTATAATTCCACCACACCGATAAATGGCAGATTTCTGTATTTCTGTGCATAATCCAATCCATATCCTACAACAAATTCATCCGGAATATTGAAGCATACATAATCTACTTTCACATCTTTGACTCTTCTTTCCGGTTTATCAAGAAGGGTACACAGACGGATACTGGAAGGATTTCTCTGTTTCAGAATTTCAATCAGATAACTCAGGGTACGGCCGGAATCAATGATATCCTCCACGATCAATATATCTTTTCCATCAATACTTTCATCCAGATCCTTTACAATTTTTACAACGCCGCTTGATTTCGTATCGTCCCCATAACTGGAAACAGACATAAAGTCCAGACTTACCGGCACTTCAATTCGTTTCGCCAGTTCACAGGTAAAAAATACTCCACCTTTCAAAACACAGATTAAATGGATTTCTTTTCCTTCATAATCCTTTGTGATCTGCTGTCCGATTTCTTTGATCTTTGCTGCTACTACTTCTTCGCTGAGCAATTCTCTGATTACTTCACTCATTTTCGTTTTCTCCTTTTACATGTACTCTGATTACTGTTTTTGTCCCTGTGGTAACTTTATAATATTCACTGATCCGATATCCCACAACCCAAAGTATATGGGAACCATCTGCTAAAAGTGTGATATTATCACGCGTTTCTCTTGGAATTTTACAATCGATAAAATAATCCTTCAGTTTTTTTCTTCCGCCTTCCCGTGTAACAGTAAGGAAGTCCCCGGTTTTCCGTTTCCGAACACACAGAGTCTCTTTTATTTTATCATAATCAAACCATTTCGTATACTTTTTTTCCTGAATTTGCTGGTTTTCCATGGGAAATATCTCTATTTCCAGTTCCCGGAGCTCTTCCGTAGCGCTTTTCCCCTTTACCAGACGGATCGTTCCATAATTTTGCCATGCAGTAATCCCATATACCAGTGAAACTCGACTTCCGCTTCTGCCTGCTGCAAGTTTTTTTACTGCTTCAATATGGTTCATAGTAATATTTTTCTTTTGTTCTGCTAATCTTTCCAACGCTTTTCGGATTACATAAGACTGCATCAGCAAATGTTCTTCAAAGAGCCCCCGGTCGATTTCCATTGTATTCTCTTTTTGCTTCACATATCTGTTATACAGCATATCCGCCTGACTTCCAATATATTCCTCTGCCAGAAGAAAAGTTCCGGCAGCATCTGCCATATGTGCCACTGCATTGGAATTAATCTTTGTCAATTCCGGCATGATCTTATGTCGAATCCGATTCCGGGTATACGACAGTTCTTCGTTGGTACTGTCTTCCACCCAGGAAATCTGTCGCCGAATCAGCCAGTCCTTCATTTCTTCTTTTCCGATTTCCAGTAAAGGACGAATCACACACATATGATTGATTTTTGTTACCGGCCGGATTCCTGCCATTCCGTTGATTCCGCTTCCCCGTACCAGATTGTGAATCATGGTTTCTGCAAGATCATCTCTGTGATGAGCCAGTGCTGTCTTTCCTGATTTTCCCTGATGCATGCAAGTACAAAAGGCTTTCTGACGCACCATACGTCCCGCTTCCTCTTCTGTCATATGCTTTTCTCTGGCAATTTGCGCCACCGGATAAGAATAGACCGTGCAAGGAATCTGCATACGTCTGCACAGATTTTCCACAAACGTTTCGTCCCTTTTTGCTTCTTCCTGGCGAATTTGATGATTTACATGCACGACTTCCAGCGTAAAGTCTTTTCTCTTTCTGTATTCCTGTAATAAAAACAACAGACATACCGAATCTGCTCCACCGGAAACTCCTACGATCACCCGGTCGCCTGTTTCTATCATCTTGTATCTTTCTATATAAGAAAATACTTGTTTTTCCATTTCTTTATCCAGATTCATTGTAGATTCTATTAAACCCTTTCTATTTCTTCCATATACCTGCTGCCAGCACAGTCATATCATCTGCTGCTTTATATTCACAAAGCGACAATACACGTTCCAGAATTCCTCTTCCTAGTTCCTGAGCAGCATTGGCATTTGTCTGCAGAATAATCTCCTTTAAGATATCCTCTGCCTGTTCCGGAGGAAGTCCATCCAGTACACCATCGGTAACCATGATCAGAAAATCTCCATCATAGAGTTTCTTTGTGAAAGATTCATAATCTGCCTGGCACACAAGCCCAAGTGCAGGACTTTCCGATGAGATTGCTTCCACCCAGTGATCTCGCTTAATAAAGGTTGCCGAAGCTCCTGCCTTAAGGAAATGACAAATGCCGGAATAAAGATCAACAATTCCAATATCTACTGTAGAAAATTTTCCGTTGCGCGTCTGCAGATTCAAAACAGAATTTACCATTCTGGCTGCCGTTTCTCCGGAAAATCCGGATTCTACCAGCTGCTCCAACAAGTCTACAACTTTTTCACTTTCACGACAAGCTTCCAGGCCCGATCCCATACCGTCTGACAGACACATAAAAAACTGTCCGTCATCCTCTGTAATGCACATATAGTTGTCACCGGATATATTCTCTTTATCCTTCGTCACTTTAGCAGCTCCATACAATACCCGGAAATTTACATCCTCCACAAAGCTGATGGTAGTCAGTTCTTTCGTAATCAGCACTTTGCCTTCCATTTTGGGAGTCATTCTGCATCCGCTCATTCCGGAAAGAGTGACTGCTGCCTCCGAAGCAGATATGCAGCGGCTTCCTTTTGTATACAATTCGCAAAAATATTGTACACGCTTATCCGGATGCTCTAACATCCAGATATTTTTCGCATAAATATGCTTTTTCTTCAATCTTCTTTTCAGTTCTTCCTGAAAAACAGCATCCACAGGTATAATATCAAATAAATCTACAGACAGCTTTTTCATGAGTTTTGCCATTTCACCCAGTTGCTCTGCTACTGCCATTCTGTTTTCCAGCAGCTTATTATTCCAGACCAGATTTTGACGGGACTGTTCCATCAGTTTCAGCATTTCCTGTATCATTTTTCCCTGACTGATACAAGAATCTGTCAGTTCCGACCGGGCACTCATCAGTTTCTCTTCATCCATCTCCTCAATCAGGCGCAAAATCTGATACAGTTTCTGAAAAGACTGTATGGGCTGTTGGTCCCAACAGACAGAATAGGCCGCACAAGTGCCACAAGGATATGCTTTCAACTGATTGATCATATCCTCGATTTCTCCGCTGCTCAGATAATCCTTTCGATATGGCATCCCGTAAAAGCTGTCTGCCAACCGCTGAAAAGAACGTGCATAACGCTGCAGTTTTTCTTTTTGCGGATGCTGTTCGTATACCAGTGTTGCTGCACTTTTTTTCATGTCTGAAAAAACAGTTTTTGCCATGTCTCGCAGTATCAACAGGGCGCTGACTACGAGCATGGCAATGATCCATTCCTGCATCTTCGTATCCCTCCCCTGAATCAGCTATCGCTGTCAAAAGAGTATTATAGATGCTTCTTCTCTTATTTTTTGTCAAAAACAGGCTGTAAATCGCAAAAAGTTTTTGACAAAATTTTCTCTACTCTTGTTCCTTGAAAATGATCTCGTCTTCTCCTACAAGTCCCAGCTTATTTCTGGCAACTTCTCTGGCATATTCATCACTCTGCATATACTCTTTCAACTGATCAATCTCTTCTGTTCTTTTCTGTTCTTCCTCTATTTTGTCACAAACTTCCTGTTTCTGCTCTTTATATCCGTCTATTTTGGCACTTAGGCTATGGCTTCCCACCATCAATGCAATCACTAAAATCATCATAACAAATGTAACACTACACATTGCAATCAGATTTTGCTGATTTCTTTTCTTTTTTTTCCTCATTCCGATTCTTCCTGACTTTACCTGCTGGTTTGTTTTTACCTATGCAAATTCTAACTCTTTTAAACCTGAATTTCAACCTTTTTCTTCTACAAAAAACGGAGTTCAGCAGTGTTTTCAATAAACGACTAAGCTTAGACAAAAAAAGCGAAAGATATTGTACAAAAATCTCACTGATTGCTGTATGGTAAAGAAAAGCGCCCAGAAAAAGTCCCATAAGTGCATAAATCCGAATCACTCCATCATTTTCCAGATAGACAACCACAAACAGAAAAAGACCTGCTCCGCACCAGTATATCAGGTCTTCCATGCTTATAAAAAAATGATTGTGTGAAATTACATTACGCAAAATACGGAAAACATCATAAACTGCCGCCAGAAAGATACCAGCCAGAAAAATCTTCAGAAAAAGCAGCAGTTCTCCTTGCATATATTCACTCATACTATCGGAACAGCCTCTTCATCATTCCTTCTTTTTCCTTTATCTTTCCCTGGCTGTATACAAGGCTGTCTATCTGGCCTGCAAGATCCACCTCCTGTTTTTCCAGATCCAGCCGTGTCACATGGAGTTCTTTTCCTTTGATTGTAAGCATGCCCGAGCTCGTAATTAAAGAAATCTCTCCTTCATCAAAGGCAACAACGTCCTTGACTCCTGTCACACATCCCTGACTTCGTTCCCGCATCTGCAGTCTGTGATTTCCTTCTCTTTGTTTTTCCTCCAAAACAGCAAATCCCCCATATCTCTCTTAAAAAGATTATATGGGGGATTTCTTTACAATAGACTATTTTTTACTACAGATAGCGGAACAGTTCACTTGCTGCTTCCTTCTTTACAGTTTCCTGTACATCCAGTACTTCTACACGAACATTTTTACTTCCGAATTGAATTTCAAGAATATCTCCAGCTTTTACCTGGGCGGAAGCTTTGGCAGGTTTGTCATTAATCAAAACACGCCCTGCGTCACATGCTTCATTAGCAACGGTTCTTCGCTTAATAAGGCGAGAAACCTTCAAATATTTATCTAATCTCATTTTTACGCATTAACCAGATCTTTTAATGCTTTACCAGCTTTGAATTTTGGATTTTTAGAAGCTGCAATTGTCATAGTTTCACCTGTCTGAGGATTTCTTCCTTCTCTTGCTGCTCTTTCAGCTACTTCAAAAGTACCAAAGCCAACCAGCTGAACTTTTTCACCTTTTTTTAATTCAGCAGATACCACATCAATGAATGCTTTTAAAGCTGCTTCTGCGTCTTTTTTTGATAACTGAGTTTCTGCTGCCATAGCTGCAACTAATTCTGTTCTGTTCATGAGTATTTCCTCCTAAAATGAATTTCTTCTTATTTTCCAATAAGTTATCAATCGTTTAAGATACGGCCTTCTGCCGCAACCTACAATTATTTATACCTTGTTTCACTGTGTTTGTCAAGCGTATTCCCTGTGAACTCTTCAGAAAGAAAGATTCTCTGCAAATCGTCTCCATTTGTCGTATTGTTCAATCAATTTTTCCAGTTTTTCCAAATTTTTCTGTGAAATCCACACCTTGCTGTGTGTATAATAATAATTCGACAGTTTCCAGTATTTTTCCGGATAGAAAAACCGGATACGAAGATTTTCCAGTTCTTCTTGAGATAAAGGACGTACTGCATCATATGCATCCAGCATCTGTCTTCCAATGTCCAAATCCCAGTTGTGTTTTTCCAGAATTTTTCTCATAAACTGATACAAATCACTGACTGGTACATCGTAATTCCACTGTTCAAAATTCACAACAGCTGTTTGTTCCGAAAGGAACAATACATTATGCTGATTGAATTCTCCATGGCATACATAGCCTTCTTCCAGGCTCTCTTTCCGTAATTTTCTGTAAGAAGACGCTTCCAGTTTCCGTAACGCTTCCTCTCCCTGCCATAGAAAGCAGGAAATACTATCCAGGTATCTTCGTTCAAACGCATTTTTCTTCTGTTTTCCACAGACAAATTTTCTTATTTTTCTCAATTCTCTGTTATGTCTCTCATATTCCGTTATCAGAGATTCTCGAATATAATGCTCCCGAACCGGCATTTTCATTGTATTATGTAAGCTGGCAAGTGCAGCTACACTGCGTCTGATATCTTTGACCGACTGGGTGTCACATTCTCTTCCCTCGTACCATTGTTTTACTACATAAGGAACATTCTCTTTATCATACGTAATATAGCACCCCTCCTTATTTTTCAGTGGCAGATCTGTCAGGATCTCGCCCGCCTGCTCCACAAGTGTAAGAAGTTCTGCCTGGCATTCCAGCTTCCTGGGTGAGCCTTCATACTCCCGCAAAAGGACTGTTTTTTCCTGTGCACGGCAAATCAGTGCCCCTCGGCCTCTTCCGGTACTTTTCACCTCAAGATCATATTCTTCCAGCACGCTAAGCCCCCGGTCATACACTTTGTTTTCCCCCTTCGCTTAGTATCCTTTCTATTCTATGCATTCTCCTTACCGGAACATGTCTGAAAAATAGAAAAGCAGACAGAAAACATGAAAACTCATGAATTCTGTCTGCTTTTCTCTTCTGCTCTTTTCAGAAGATACTCTTTTGTATTGCGGGAAGGTTCCTCAAGGACCTCCTCAAGAAGTGCTTCCAACATCTTTCCGATCTCTTTTCCCGGTTTCATTCCCATCTGAATCAGATCTTTTCCATTTACCTCCAGATCTTGAAGAGATACGCACTGGTCTTCCCGGCATATTTCCTCATAAATTTCCTGTACCTTATCGATGCGATCCAGTTTTTCTTCTCTTTTATACATACTTTTCGCCATAGTATCTGCATACTGTACCTGCAAAAGCAATGGATACATCTCTTTCCCGATTTTATTCACTGCCTTGCGTACAATTCGCGGATCCGGCTGTTGGCGGCTGTCATGCCATCGAACCAGTTTTTTTACTTTTCCTATGGTATCATTATCCAGTTTGAGTCTATGCAGAATATTTCCTGCCAGTTTTTCGCTTTCTGTTTCATGTCCCTTAAAATGATCTCTTCCATTGGCATCTGTAACTTTCGCCGCAGGTTTACCCATATCATGCAATAACATAGTATAGCGCAATACTTTATCTGCCGGAATGTATTCCAGTGTTTTCAATGTATGTTCTCCTACGGAATAACAGTGATGCGGTGTATTCTGTCCTGTCTCCATCATCCGGTCAAATTCCGGAAGGATCACAGCTGTAACTCCGGCTTCATAGGCAGTCCGTAAAATCCCCGGATTTTTTGACACCAGAGTCTTTCCCAGCTCTGCTGCAATCCTTTCTGCACTGATCTTTTTCAGATTTTCTGCCAGTTTTGCTGCTGCCTGTAAAGTATTTTCTTCTATAGAAAATCCCAACTGCCCTGCAAAACGAAAAGCCCGCAAAATCCGGAGGGCATCTTCCTGAAAACGTTCTTCCGGATTTCCCACACATCGTATGATTCCTGCATGCAAATCTTCTATTCCGCCAAAAGCATCAATCACACCTTCTCTGTCATTATAGGCCATCGCATTAATGGTAAAATCTCTGCGTCTCAAATCTTCCAGCAATTCCCCGGTAAAAACAACTTCCTTTGGATGTCTGCCGTCTTCATATTCCCCGTCGATTCTGTAAGTAGTCACCTCGAATCCTTCTTTTCCCAACATAACCGTCACGGTTCCATGTGTAATTCCTGTATCCAGAGTTCTCGAAAACAATTCTTTCACCTGATACGGTCTGGCTGAAGTAGTAATATCCCAGTCTGCCGGTAAAACACCAAGGAGGCTGTCCCGCACACAGCCTCCCACTGCATAGGCATCATACCCATGCTCCTGCAAAACAGAGATAATTTCCTGCACTTTTTTCGGAACATCTATCCTCATGTGCTTTGTATCTCCTTTTCCATCTTTTTACACTTCCAGGCAGATTTTTCTGCCTGTATGATTGTATTTATAATAACGAACCCCCGCAGCATCCAACATCCGTTTTGATGCCCGCACAGCCGGCGTATCTCCATACTTGTCACTGCTGTATACAATCGTCTTGATTCCTGCCTGTATAATTGCTTTTGCACATTCATTGCAGGGAAACAATGACACATAAAGCTTGGCTCCTTCCAGAGAACCACCCCTGTAATTTAATATGGCATTTAACTCACTATGCGTCACATAAAGATATTTCGTGTCATAAGCATCGCCTTCTCTTGTCCATGGAAATTCATCATCGGAACATCCCGTTGGGAATCCATTATATCCCATAGAGAGAATTTTATTATCTGCACTGACAATACATGCTCCCACCTGAGAATTGGGATCCTTTGAACGCATACCTGATAACTTTGCGACACCCATAAAATATTCATCCCATGAAATATAGTCTGTCCTTTTTCCGATCATGCCAATCCTCCTGCCTGCTATTTTGTTCCGAAAATACGGTCTCCCGCGTCTCCAAGTCCTGGAACAATATAGCCATGATCATTCAGACACTCATCCAGAGCACCAATATAGATATCTACATCGGGATGTGCTTCACTGAGTGCTTTTACCCCCTCCGGTGCTGCGATAATACACAGTAAACGAATATTTTTCACACCTTTTTCTTTCAGCATCGTAATTGCAGCGATGGCTGAACCACCGGTTGCAAGCATAGGATCTGTCACAAAGACTTCCCTTTCTCCACAATCAGAAGGTAATTTACAGTAATATTCTACCGGTTTCAGCGTTTTTGGATCACGATACAATCCGATATGCCCTACTTTTGCTGCCGGAACCATTGCCAGCATACCTTCTACCATCCCCAACCCTGCACGAAGAATCGGAACCACTGCCAGTTTCTTTCCTTCCAGCTTTTTAACCGTTGTCCGGGTAATCGGGGTCTCAATTTCCACATCTTCCATTTTAAGATCTCTGGTAGCTTCATATGCCATAAACATAGCAATTTCACTGATCAGTTCCCGGAATTCTTTCGAACTGGTATCCTTACGACGAATGATTCCAATTTTATGCTGAATCAGTGGATGATCCATAATCTGAATTTTTCCCATAATCTCATCTCCTGGTTTCGTATTCTTCCGTTGATCAATCTTCAATCTGGTCGATTCTTCTCTGATGTCTCTCTTCATTCGAAAATTCGGTATTTAAAAAGGTATCTACAATTTTCACAGCCAGACCAGGACCTACAACACGTCCTCCCAGAGCCAGTACATTTGCATTGTTATGCTGTCTGGTTGCCTCTGCGCAAAAACAATCTGTACAAAGAGCCGCACGAATTCCCTTCATTTTATTGGCAGCTATGGAAATTCCGATACCGGTTCCACAGATCAGGATTCCTTTCTCACACTCTCCGCTCTGAATGGCTTTTCCTACTTTTTTTGCATAAACCGGGTAATCTACGGATTTATTGCTGTCACATCCAAAATCTTTGTATGGAATATTTTTAGACTTCAAATATCCGATAATCTCCTGTTTCAGTTCATAACCTCCATGATCACATCCTAAAGCTATCATTCTTATATCCTCCTGTATCTTATACTTTTATAATATGATGACCGGCTGCTTTTAACAGACGGTTCATAATTGCCTGTCCCATTCTTGGTGTTTCAAAAGATTCCGAAAAAATCATATCTACCTTTTCTTCATCGAATTCTCTTAAAATTCCAAACAAATGTCTGGCGATGCTTTCCTCATCCTGCCTTGTTCCGATGCTTTTTACTACCTGTGCATGATAAGCAGACACGGTCTCATCCGTTCCGATCACTCCGGCCCGGAGTCCTGCTGCCTCTCCATCCTGACACCTGCGGTTAATTTCCTGCACAACCGCCTCTGTATTTCCCTCAATGATCGTAAGCTGCGCCTTCGGTGCATAATGCCTGTATTTCATTCCGGGTGCTTTTGGCCTGATACCAGTATCTGTAATCAACAATCCTTTATCCATCCGAACCTGACCCAGAACTTCTTCCAACATCTCCTGATTGATATACCCCGGGCGAAGAATAACAGGAATCTCTTCTGCAAAATCAACAATGGTAGATTCCAGACCAATTCCCACTTCTCCTCCATCCAGGATCATCTCTACTTTTCCATTCAGATCCTCAATCACATGGCTGGCTTTTGTAGGGCTTGGACGTCCAGATGTATTTGCACTTGGAGCAGCCACATAACCGCCTCCGTAACGAATTAACATTCTGGCTGTCTCATGAGAAGGCATACGTACAGCCACACTGTCCAGACCACCGGTGGTTTCCAGGGGCACTTCTTCACTTTTTTGAAAAATCATAGTAAGAGGACCCGGCCAATATTTCTCAGCCAGTTTTCTGGCTTTTTCCGGCACATAACTGACAATTCTGTCGAGACTTTCCATATCTGAAATATGAATAATCAGAGGATTATCCGATGGCCGGCCTTTTGCAGCATAAATTTTTTCTGAAGACCTTGCATTCAGCCCATCTCCGCCTAATCCATAAACCGTCTCAGTAGGAAACGCTACAAGGCCTCCAGACTTCAGAATTTCTCCAGCCTGCTTCAGAACTGTTTCATCCGGATGTTCTTTTTCTACTTTCTGTATGATTGTATTCACAACTAATCTCTCTTTCTACAATAAAACGAATATTCAAACTTCGTTAATATACACTTTAATAATACCATTCCAGATATATTTTTTCCACATGTTTTTTGATTTTTCATGTTTTCTCAAGATATGTAAGGATTCCATCTCTGACAGCCTCTGCTACCCGTTCCTGATATTCTGCTGTATTTAAAAGAGCAGCTTCCCGGCCGTTACTCAAAAATCCACATTCTACAATTGTGAGAACCCCCTCGCTTCTTTTTAAAAGATAATACGTATTGTTTGCTTTCTCAGTCCTTGGTCTGCTGACTTCCAGTTCTTCATTGAGTGCTTCCTGTATGCACTTTGCCAGTTTTTCTCCATTTACAGAATCTGTATAATAAAATACCTGCGGACCGCATACTTGTTCATCCGGATAACTGTTCTGATGAATGCTTACCGTCAAAAGAGGTTTTGTTTCTTTAATCATCTGGCACCGTTTCTGCATATCCTGTACTTTCTTATTCCTGCTTTCCGAATCATACAACCCTACATCTTCTTTTCTTGTCATAACTACTTCGTATCCCTCTTCCTCCAGAAGTTTTCCCAGTTTTTTCGAAATTGCAAGATTAATATCTTTTTCTTTCAGCTGATTGACACCGATTACACCGGGGTCCATACCTCCGTGTCCACAATCTACTACGATCACCCCTTTTTTTCTTATTTCTTTGTTTACAAGCTGCGCCCCTTCCCTTGACAAAAAGAATACAGAAACCAGAAGAATCCCTGCCATAAACAGTTGTGCCATATGTTTTTTCATTAAAAAAATCCTTTTCGCATATTCTGTAAAGTATATGCCAAAAAGGATTTTCTTTTTCCATTTTTAATTTTTCCGGAAATCAGAGCCGTTATTCCTCTTCATTTTCCATCATAAATTCATCTTCTTCGCTGAGAAGCCTTGATATCTGCATGGCGATCTGCGAATCTTCATCCATCTCTTCTTTGGAATCTTCTTCGTCAAATTCTTCCAGTTCAGCCATATCCTGAAGTGCATCCATAAAATCCAGTTCCTGGGTATCTCCAAGATGCAGCTCTTCTGTTTCTTCGGCTGCAGCCGGTTCCGGAATTGCCATTTTCACTTCTCCTTCTTCTTCAATATCATTCAAAGAAGACGGCATTGTACTGATAATCTGATGTACTTCTTTATAAGACGCCATAAAACGTCTCTGTGCCTGGTTAATCAACTGTACAATTTCATTCATTTCTTCCTGCACAGCTACATATTTTTTCTTGCCCTCCAGAAGCTTATCATCAATTTCTGACTGTACAGATTCCACTCTCTGTCTGGCCTCTTCTTCTGCCTCTGCGATCATGGCATCACATTTTTCCTGTGCCTCTTTAATCATGGCATCTGCTTTCACCTGTGCTTCAAATACAAGTCTTCCGATACTTTCGTAATTATCAATATATTTCTGATATTTTTCCTGAATTTCTGATTCCAGATGTGCCTGATGTGCTTCTCGCAATTCCAGACGTTTCTGCAGTTCTGTAATCCGATCCTCTTTCTCTTCAATCTGTTTCTTCCATTTCAGCTGCTGCTCTGCCGCCTCATCTTTCATTTTCTGAATCCGTTCCATTACTTCATCTTTATCAAATCCACCCATTAACGTTGTTTTAAACATTTCTTCACTCATCCATTACACCTTTCCTTTCTCTTTACTGAAAATATCCACAAATCACATCCCAGATTGCAGAACGTTCAAATCCCAGCTTCCATTCTGCCACACCTGCCAGTCCATATTTCTCAAACAGCTGCATTTTTGCATCAATGGATTGCTCATCTTCCAGCCAAATCTGATATTTTCCACTCCCTGTTTCCAGTTCTGCATAATTCTGAGAAGTCGTTTCATCCCAACCGGAAACCATACCTTTCTCTTCTACAGCCTGTCCTGCAGCATTCATACCAAGGATCTCACTGGTTACGATTCCGCTTGTGTCAGTATACCACATTCGGGTATAAAAAGGCATCCCGTTTATCACTTTTTCTGCCGGAACATCCTTCAATGTCTGAACAATCCCATTTTCTACAAATGGAAGAGAAGAAACCGATCCTGCTGTTTCCGTTCCATCTGTATTTTCATCATATCCCATGATGATCACGTAATCCGCTACGATTCCCTGTTCTTTTCTATTGTAAAACTCAGTAAACTGCGGTACTGGATCATCCACAGATAAAACCAGGCCGTTTGCTCTGCAGACAATCGAAAGTTCTCTTATAAACTGCAGAAAATGCGGTGCTTCCTCTTCTTTGATTGCTTCGAAATCCACATTGATTCCATCCATACCAACGCGCTGCGCCTCTTCCAGCAATTTCTGAATGGTATGCGCTCTTGCATCTCGATCAGACAACACTTCCAGTGTACTCACATTGGAATTAAAGTTATCAATCAATCCCCATACTTCCATTCCGGCATCATGCGCTGTATTTACATATGCTTCGCTTGCCAGAGAGGAAATCGAACCGTCATTTTCTGAAAGAGAAAACCAGGTAGGAGAAATGACATTGACTCCCTTTACATTCTCCAGTGTCTGTGAAAGCGCATCATTTGCAGCTTCTGAAGTAACCTGATGCCAGGCCAGATTAATTTTATGCGCTCTTGTAAGGCTGGTATACTCTTCCTGAAAACTTCCCTCATACACCAGTTCCTTCTCTTGTGGATCTGAAATTTTTTTCTTGTCTACATATCCATTAAAACCATCTGCCGTAGCTACTTGTGACCAGTTATCCAGAGCTTCGATTAATGTGAGTTCTGTCCCTGCCGGAAGATCTGTAAGGATCTCACTTTTTATTCCGCCTCTGTAACGCAGAACGGTATCTTCTGTAACAGTAACCGTTTTTCTCTTTCCCCACTGATATTGAATCACTGCTTTGGCTGGTTCTTCCGATACAGAAGCCGTAATCTTCATATATTGTTCCATAAATTCAAGAGCCAGATAAATGGTATCGTCCTGTCTGCATACAATTACATAATCCTGCTCTTTTTGTTCTCCTCCTGCAGTATATACATAATTATCAGGAGAAATCGCGATGGTCTCTGAAGGGGTACTGTAAAGCATCTGCTGATTCTTATCATCCCAGTAAAAACGTCCTTCCAGAACATCTGCTACTGTATCATAATCAAGATACACATGGCCATCTATCATTTTCCCTTTGTGCTCACTGACTTCATTCTGAAGAACCAATGCCACTTCGTCTTTTTGTTCCAGACCATAATAAGCATTCAGATCCATCCGTTCATCCGATGGTGTCCTGCGTTTGATCAGTTCCATGATTATTCCCACGACAACAACCACTATAATAAGCAGAATAATCACAAGTGTGGAAACAATCCTGTTTCTGCGCCTGCTTCTTCTTTTACTCATAAAAATAATACTCCTTGTTATGCGTACTCTGCAAAATCATTGGATACTGCTCCCTCATTATAGCATACTTTTACGTTTCGTCATTACTTTCTTCGACATTTTATTGTTTTTTTATAATAAAGCTCTGTTCTTTTTGTCGAACATATTTTCTTGCATTTTTTCAAATAGACCGCTATAATATTAGCGATGAAGATTGAGTGCAGTGCGGTCTTTTGTACTGCTTAACCTGAAAATGGAAGGGGTTCGTATATGGGTGAAATCAGCTATTCCGTTTCTGAAGCATCGGATTTTCTGGAAGTTCCGTCTCATGTGCTCCGGTACTGGGAAGAAGAACTTTCTCTGCCGATCCAGAGAAACGAAATGGGGCACAGATTTTACACTCGATGGGATATTCAGGTAATTCTGAGTATAAAAGAACTGAAGAAGAAAGGATATGCGCTGAAAGAAATCAAAGAACTGATTTCTCCTCTTTATAAGGAATTGTGTCAAATCAGGAACCGGAAAGAAAACAGCCAACCAACGAAAAAGCCCCAGAATCCAAACAGCGGAAAACGTCGGAAGGCCCAAAAGGCGGCAAGAGCAAAAGAAGAACGCCGAAAGGCAGAATTAAAAAAACAGGAGCTTCCTCTTTTGCCGGAAGAATTTATGGAAATTCTGGATCGCCTGGTAAAGGAACGCATGCATAGGATGGAACCAGACGAGCTGAAATGCAGAAGGCTGGATGAAAAGATCCGAATCTGTCAGAAATCAAGAAAAGAAGTGGCAGCTGCGATTGAACGAGAAAAACAGGAAAGGCATCATGCGCTTTTCCGAAGAAAATGAGTGTGTTAAAATAAAAGAAAGGCGTTTCCCTGACGGGAGACGCCTTTCCATTTCTGTAATATTATTCTTCTACAATTGCGCCTGTAGGACATGCTTCAGAGCAAGTTCCACATTCTACACATGTATCAGCGTCGATCACGTATTTGTCATCGCCTTCGGAAATAGCACCAACTGGGCATTCTCCTTCACATGTTCCGCAGCTTACACATTCATCTGAAATAACGTATGCCATAACACTTATCCTCCTTATTATTTCTGAATACAGTGATTCAGTTCTTAACGATATTCTAATATATTTACACAAATATTACAAGTCTTTATTTTGAAACAAACGGTAATATTTCAGTTGAACAGAAGAGAAAAAGAAGGTATAATAGATAAAGTATGAAAATAAGGAGGAAAAAAACATGACAATTTCCAAAGATATGACAATCGGCGAATTAATCCGCATGGATGAAAATATTGTTCCGATTCTGATGAGAGCTGGTATGCACTGCATTGGCTGTCCTTCTGCTCAGGGAGAAAGCCTGGAAGAGGCTGCTATGGTTCATGGCATTGATGCAGACGTTCTGACTGCTCAGATCAATGACTTCTTGTCAAACAAATAATATTTTATCAAAAGCGCTGCCATCCGGAATCATTTCCCGATGGCAGCGCCTTTTTTGGAACCCAATCCTTATTTACAGGGATGCTAATTGCTGCAATGCATTTTGGGAGAGGATGCATTCTCCATGTTCCAGAAGAGATGCTTCTCCAGCCAGAGAAAAAGCATGCCCGCTTCCATATTCAGAAAGCATATTGCAGACTTTGTTAAAATCAGCCGGAGAACTGTCTGACTGATGGAGAACAAGAACATAAAGTTCCTCTGCAGAATCTTTATACAGAGAATTTTTTCCGTTAAAGAAATTGTTCAATCCTTTTGCTGCCCGAATGACAGCATCCAGATCCCGGAACAAAAATTGACGAATCAATTGGATCTGCATTTCTGCTTCATCCGAAGCTGCTGCATTCTTCGCATCTTTCTTTTTTGAAGCAGCTTTACTTCTTGCATCATGAATTTTCTGAAAAATATCCAGAATATCATCTGCTCCCTCAATCTGAGGAAGGACAGAAGCTGCTTCACTGCCAGAAGCACTGAAAGGAGTAAATTTTGAAAACCGCGTATCCAGTTCTTCCGGATCTTCTACTTTCGTTATGATAAGAATAATACTGTCAGCAGAAACTGGTATCGCTTCAATCATAAGCGGAATATTATCAGCCTCAAATCCGAACTGACTGTTTGCCTGCTGCATCATATCACGAAACAGATTCTTTGCTTTTTCTGTACCATAAGCTAATTCACTCAGGCGTATCTGTCGATCTTCCAAGTCAGCTTTCGTAAGTGTACAGCGAATCTGATGATCATTAATTTTTTCTATCTTCATATAATCACGTCCTGTCTGTTTCAAGAATAGAATAAGAATCCTGGCTTTTCATATAGGTATTGTACCCTGTCAGTCAAATAAAGATTCTGGTTTCTCGTTTATATTATATACTATAAAACAGGAAAATGTAAAGTATTTCCTTCGACATATCTTCGACATATCTTTGTCGAACGATTCTTGTGAAATTTCCTTGTATCTCAAACAAGAGCATGCTATAGTATAGATAGATGAAGAACGGCTCTGCATAACTCCGGTTTGGGAAGGGAGGTGCAGAACACAAAGCAAAAGAACTGACTTTTTAATCATTTCATTCACTTATTTCTGAAGCAAATCATTTCATTCATTTCTGAAATCAATCGGCTTTTCAGCCAGATACAGGTAACAAACGCTATCAACCTGTATGATTATTCCTGATATGAAATTGTTATGACATTTCGTGTTTTTTCATTTATAACCGGCAGGAAAAGCGGGCTTTTTTCATCTGATCCAGGATTCGCATAATAAGGATATCTAAGAAAGGAGAGGACTGATTCGGAATGGATAATCATATATCAAGGAATTTCGTATTTGTCCCGTAAAACGAGATGTATGAAAATTTTTCTATGGCTACACATCTTGGCCAGGAGCTGGAAACTTATCTTATGGAAGGAGTTTCCCTCTGGTTAAATGGAAATCCAAGCACTCCAGGAGAAATTGTAAAGGCATGTACTATTGAAGAAGAAGGAGTCTATATGCGAGACTATATACATAATGAAAGGGGGCACGTGGAAAAGTTGCAATTTGATCTTGTAAAAAACATCTGATTTTTCACAAGCTTCATTTCTGAATACGCTTAAGATCCCCAGCAAGTATACAAAATCATGTTTCAGACGCCCATATCTGTGATCATCCAAATACAGATATGGGTGTTTTTGTTTTTATTTTTCCCATTTAAAGAGTACGATTCCCGCAATTGCAATCAGCATTCCCAACAATTTTTTCCATTCAAAAGGCACTTTTTCCATTCCGAACATTCCAAAAAGTTCAATTACATAAGCCACTGCAAGCTGTGCAACCACGATCAACATGGCTGCTTTTGCAGGGCCAAGAGCTGCCATACTCTGTATGACCGTAATCGTAATAAATGCCCCGATCACCCCTCCAAGCAGGATATATTGGTGTTCTACCTGCAGCAGTTTCCCGATATTATCCCTCCCCGTGAACAGCCATGCAGCTCCACAGACCAAAAAAGCAGTGATCTGTACCCATCCGGTTGCCACCCACAGGCTGGTCTGTTTTGTCAGATCCGTATTAAAAACACCCTGAATACTCATAAGAGCACCGGACAATAATGCTGTCAGAATCCCAAGCATAAAAAATTCCCTCCGCTTCTATTCCAGGTTTCTTTTCCTTAGAATTTCCGCAGAAGGAAGTTTTTATTCAATGCTATAAATTTTACAGAGATTTTTCCAGCTTTTCTGCCATTTCATCGATATCTGCTTCTGTAATTACAAGAGGCGGTACAAAGCGCAGTACATTGCTTCCTGCTGAAATTACCAGCAATCCGTTTTCCAACGCTTTTGCAGTAATTTCTCCTACTGTTTTTCCTGTCACTACAAGTCCCTGCATGAGACCTTTTCCACGTCTGCTTTCAAAGCAGTCATACTTTTCCACAAGTTCATCCAGTTTTTGCTCAAAATACGGCGTCACTTGCTTTACGTGTTCTACAATCTTTTGTTCTTTAAACAGATCAAACACTTTACTTACCGCAGCACATGCAAAAGGATTTCCTCCATAAGTTGTTCCATGATCTCCCGGAACCAGAGAATTTTCTGCTGTTTTTTTATTCAACGCAAAGGCCCCTACCGGCACACCACATCCAAGAGCTTTTGCGCAGGTCACAATATCCGGCATAACACCATAGTCCTGATAAGCGAACATACTTCCTGTTCTTCCCATTCCACACTGGATTTCATCCAGAATCAAAAGAATATCCTTTTCATCACAAAGCGTTCTTATTCCCTGAAGAAATTCCGGATCTGCCGGATAAATACCGCCTTCTCCCTGCACAGTTTCCAGAATAATCGCACATGTTTTCTCTGTAATCTGTGCTTTCACACTGTCCAGATCATTAAACTGTGCAAATTTAATTCCACCGATCAACGGTTTAAATGGTTCCTGATAATGTGCAGTACCAGTTACTGACAGCGCTCCCATACTTCTTCCATGGAAGGAATGTTCCATTGCAATGATTTCATGATCGGTAGAGCCATCTTTCAGCCATGCATATTTTCTGGCTGTTTTTATAGCTCCCTCAATCGCTTCTGTTCCACTGTTTGTAAAAAATACTTTGTCCATTCCTGTTGCTTCCACAACTTTTTTTGCTGCTTCTGCAAGAGGTACGTGGTAATACAGATTCGAAGTATGAATGACTTGATCGATCTGATCTTTTAATGCCTGATTATATGCTTCGTTATGATATCCCAGGGCAAAAACAGCGATGCCTGCCGCAAAATCCAGATACTCTTTTCCTTCTACATCATACAGATGTACCCCTTCTCCTTTTTCAAATGCAACCGGAAAACGATTATAGGTATGAAGCACATATTGTTCTGTCTGTTCCATACATGTTTCAGTGTTCATTTTCGTCATAATACTTTCCTTCTCCTTCCCGTAAGATTGCAGTTCCGATTCCTTTATTGGTAAAGATTTCCAAAAGGAGACAATGCGGAATTCTGCCATCCAGGATATGTACCCGGTTTACCCCTTCTTCAATGGCACCGATACAGTTCTGCAGTTTCGGAATCATTCCGCCTCCTACATTTCCGTTTTCAATCAGTGCTTTGGCATCTTCTACAAATAATTCAGAGATCAGACTATTCGGGTCTTTCGGATCTTTATAAACCCCTTCAATGTCTGTAAGGAAAGCAAGTTTTTCTGCCTTCATAGCACAGGCAATCGCACAGGCTGCATCATCTGCATTAATATTATAAGTGGCAAAATCTTCCCCCAGTCCAACCGGACATACGATCGGAAGAAAATCTTTTTCCAGAAGATCATAAAGAATTTTGGGATTTACTTTTTTAATATTTCCTACATATCCGATATCCTGTCCTTTGGAAAGTTTTTTATCCACATTGAGAAGACCTCCGTCTTTTCCGCTGATTCCAACTGCTTTTACTCCAAGAGACTGTACCAGTGTAACCAATTCTTTGTTTACTTTTCCAAGAACCATTTCTGCAATTTCCATGGTTTCTGCATCTGTCACACGCAGACCATTTACGAATTGTGCTTCTTTTCCGACTTTTCCTACCCAGCGGCTGATTTCCTTGCCGCCGCCATGAACAATAATCGGTTTAAATCCTACCAGTTTCAGAAGTACCACGTCTTTGATCACATCTCTTTTGAGTTTTTCATCTACCATCGCACTTCCGCCATATTTCACTACTATGACTTTCCGGTTAAACCGCTGTATATAAGGAAGGGCTTCAATCAGCACCTCTGCCTTTTCCAGATATTTCTGATTTACCATTTTTCTATCTCCTCTTTTTCTGTTTTTTATGAACGATAATCTGCATTAATTTTTATGTAATCATAAGTAAGATCACAACCCCATGCAGTTGCTGAAGCTTCTCCCATCTTTATATCTGCAATAGCAGTTACTGCTTTCTCAGAAAGAATCTTTGTAGCTTCCTCTTCACTGTAATCAGTTGCCACACCATCTTCAATGATTTTTAATTTACCTGCTGCACTTTCAAAATACAGATCTACTTTTTCCGGATCAAACTGTGCACCAGAATAGCCCATTGCACAGAGAATTCTTCCCCAATTTGCATCATGACCGAAAATAGCAGCTTTTGTCAGATTGGAAGTAATAATGGATTTGCTCAAAGTTACTGCTTGTTCTTTCCTTTCCGCACCAATTACTTTTACTTCAAATAAAGCGGTGGCGCCTTCTCCGTCTGCTGCAATCTGTTTTGCCAGCCAGGTATTTACATAATTCAATGCTTCCGCAAATTTCTCATAATCTCCGTCTTTTTCACGAATCACAGGATTTCCTGCCAGCCCATTGGCCAGAAGAAGCACCGTATCATTGGTGGATGTATCTCCGTCTACCGATACCATGTTAAAAGTATCATTGACACTTTCACTGAGCGCTTCCTGGAGAAGTTCCTTGCTGATTTCCACATCCGTCGTGATAAATCCCAGCATTGTACACATATTTGGATGAATCATACCGGAACCTTTGCACATCCCTCCCAGGGTAACTTTCTTGCCTCCGATTTCGACTTCTACTGCAATCTCTTTTTTCACTGTATCTGTTGTCATAATGGCTTCTGCTGCCAACGTTCCGGCACTTCCTGCCGGTGAAAGAACCGGTGCCATACTGCGGATTCCTGCTTCAATCTTATCCATTGGAAGCTGTTTTCCAATCACACCGGTAGATGCTACCAATACAGAGTCTGCCGGAATTCCCAGCACTTCTGCTGCAATCTCAGCTGTCTTTTTGCAATATCCGAATCCCTCTTCCCCTGTACACGCATTGGCAATACCACTGTTACAGATTACCGCCTGGGCTGCCGATGAATGATACACAACTTCTTTATCCCATTTCACAGGTGCTGCTTTTACTACATTTGTAGTGAAGGTTCCGGCTGCTTTACAAGGTACAATACTATAAATCATTGCCATATCTTTTGTGTTGCCTTTTTTTATTCCTGCTGACAGACCAGCTGCCTGAAATCCGTTTGCAGCTGTTACGCCGCCTTTTATTACTTTCATTTTCTTATCCTCCGCTTCTATTTCGTTTATGGGAACATCGGAACAAGTTCCAGTCCCTCTGTCTCTTTCAGTCCAAACATAAGATTCATATTCTGTACTGCCTGACCGGCTGCACCTTTCACCAGATTATCAATGGCTCCCATCATAATAATCCGATTGGTTCTTTTATCAATCTTAAAATTCACATCTACAAAGTTGCTACCTTCTACCCATTTTGTCTGAGGACATACATCTTTATCCAGAACACGAACAAAATACTCGTCTTTGTAATATTTATCATAAATTGCCTTTACGGTGTCATAATCTACCTCTTTTGTAAGTGATGCATAGGCAGTTGCCAGAATTCCTCTGTTCATAGGAACCAGATGCGGTGTAAAATTCAGGCAAAAAGATTTTCCTGCTGCATAACCAAGCTGTTCTTCGATTTCCGGTGTATGACGATGCGTAGCAACCCCATACGCTTTCATATTTTCATTTACTTCGCAGAAAAGATTATCGATTTTTGCTCCTCTTCCTGCTCCGGAAGTACCGGATTTTGCATCAATAATCAAAGTAGACGGATCAATCAGCCCTTCCTTTACCAGCGGATAGCAAGTGAGAATACTGCAGGTAGTATAACAGCCCGGGTTTGCTACCAGACGTGCTTTCTTCACATCTTCTCTGTTAATTTCACAAAGCCCATAGACAGCCTCTTCAATGTACTGAGGTGCTTTGTGTTCTATTTTATACCATTCCTCATATACTTTCACGTCCTTCAGACGGAAATCCGCACTCAGATCGATCACCTTTGCTTTTGAAAGAATTTCTTCATTAATCAAAGATGCACACAATCCCTGTGGGGTTGCAGTAAAAATCACATCTACCTGATTTGCCAGTTCTTCCATATTATCATCCATGCATTTGGCATCTACCAACTGAAACATATTCTGGTATACTTCATAATATTTCTTATCAATATAGCTTCTTGAGCCATACCATTTGATTTCTACATCCTTATGATTAAAAAGTAATCGTACCAGTTCGCCTCCTGCATAACCGGTAGCTCCTATAATTCCTGCTTTTATCATTTTTCAACAACCTTTCTTTCCGTTCATTTTCGCTATTTATCATACCGCAGTTCTTGGTTTCCGTAAAGACGATTTTCATATTTCTGGAAATATTACATAAAGAATATTCATTCCGATTGCATAATAATACATCTTTTATGCATAATATTCAAGTATTATTTTTTATTTTTCCCTTTTTTTATTTTCCTATTGCATAATTATAACAAATGTTGTATAGTAACCATGTTACAAATCTTAAAACTGATAAAAAATATACAAATAGAAATCACAGGAGGAACTTTATTATGAAAGAAAAAGTAGTTTTAGCATATTCAGGCGGACTGGATACCACCGCATTAATTCCCTGGTTAAAAGAAAATTTTGATTATGAAGTTATTTGCTGCTGCGTAAACTGCGGACAGGGAAATGAACTGGACGGACTGGAAAAACGTGCCAAAATGTCCGGAGCTTCCAAATTATATATCGAAGATATCATCGATGAATTTTGCGATGAATACATTATGCCATGTGTACAGGCAGGCGCTGTATATGAACATAAATATCTCCTTGGAACTTCTATGGCTCGTCCTGTAATCGCAAAGAAACTGGTGGAAATTGCAAGAAAAGAAGGCGCTTCTGCAATCTGCCATGGTGCTACCGGAAAAGGAAATGATCAGATCCGTTTTGAACTTGGTATCAAAGCACTGGCTCCAGACTTAAAAATCATTGCTCCATGGCGTATGACAGATGTATGGACCATGCAGTCCCGCGAAGATGAAATTGAATTCTGTAAAGCACACGGTATTGATCTCCCATTCGATGCAAGCCACAGCTACAGCCGTGACCGTAACTTATGGCATATCAGCCATGAAGGACTGGAACTGGAAGATCCATCCCTTGAACCAAACTATGACAACATGCTGGTTCTTGGTGTAACACCGGAAAAAGCACCGGATGAAGCAGAATATGTAACTATGACTTTCGAAAAAGGTGTTCCGGTCAGTCTGAATGGAAAATCCATGAAAGTTTCTGATATCATCAAAGAGTTAAATACACTTGGCGGCAAACATGGAATTGGTATCATTGATATTGTAGAAAACCGTGTAGTTGGTATGAAATCCCGTGGTGTTTATGAAACTCCTGGCGGAACTATCTTAATGTCAGCTCATGAACAGCTGGAAGAACTGATTCTGGATCGTGAAACTATGGAAACAAAGAAAAAACTGGGCAGCCAGTTTGCTCAGATTGTATACGAAGGAAAATGGTTCACACCGCTTCGCGAAGCAATTCAGGCATTTGTAACCTCTACACAGGAATATGTAACGGGCGAAGTAAAATTCAAGTTATACAAAGGCAACATCATCAAAGCCGGTACCACTTCTCCATACAGCCTGTATAACGAATCTCTGGCTTCCTTTACTACCGGTGATCTGTATGACCACCACGATGCAGACGGATTCATCACACTTTTTGGTCTGCCGCTGAAAGTTCGCGCGATGAAAATGGCTGAATGTAAAAAAGAAAATTAATGTTTGTGACTGTCCGGGACAAAATCCCGGACAGTTTTTTCTTATAAATAAAAAAGAGTACGACCGTATTCCACAGTCATACTCTTTGTCTGATCACATCTTAACGCTCCAGATATCTCTGAATATTGGATGCATTTACATATTTATGGGTTTCACTTCCATCTATCACAACCAGTGTAGGGGCCTGCATAATTCCGAATTTTCGTACCATTTCCGGGTTCTTGTCCGCATCAATCACCTGATAGTCTTCCCCTTCCAGCATCTTCTTCGCAATTTTACAATTGGGACAGGTTGCTGTAGTAAACAGATATTTTGCAGAGTCCTCTCCTGCTGTCTGTTCCGGCATTTTTTCCGTTTTCTGTGTCTTTGTCACAATTTGTTTATTTTTGTATGCAGAATGCCCAATATCATATACTGTACGATTCTTATATTCCTGACTTTTTCCATCGTTCCAGTTCTGAACCGGACGATAATAACCGGTAATACGGCTGTATACTTCTGCTTTCTTTCCACACACAGGACAGGTAAACTGTTCTCCTGCAATATAGCCATGCTCTTTGCATACAGAATAAGTAGGAGACAGGGTATAATATGGCAGTCTGTAATTCTCTGCAATTTTTCGCACCAGAGATGCTGCTGCCTTCCAGTCCGGCAGTTTTTCTCCAAGAAATGCATGGAATACCGTTCCGGAAGTATACAACGTCTGCAGTTCATCCTGTATATCCAGTGCATCAAAAATATCTGCTGTATATTCCACAGGAAGATGCGAACTGTTCGTATAATAAGGAGTATCGCCTTCCTTTCCTGCTGTACGGATATCTGGCCAGCGCTCTCTGTCATGTTTTGCCAGACGATAGGCAGTAGACTCTGCCGGTGTTGCTTCCAGATTATACAGATCTCCATATTCTTCCTGATATACGACCAGTCGCTCTCTCATGTGATTCAGTACCTTTTTCGTAAATTCCTGTGTACGTACATCACTCATATCGCATCTGAGCCAGGAAGCATTTAATCCGGCTTCATTCATTCCTACAAGACCAATGGTGGAAAAATGATTATCAAAACTTCCAAGATACCGTTTTGTATAAGGATAAAGGCCCTCATCCAGCAATTTTGAAATCACATCTCTCTTAATTTTCAGAGAACGGGCTGCAATATCCATCATATGATCCAAACGTTTGAAAAAGTCTTTTTCATCTTTTGCCAGATAAGCAATTCGCGGCATATTAATGGTTACGACGCCTACGGACCCGGTACTTTCTCCGGAGCCGAAAAATCCACCTGTTTTCTTTCTCAGTTCACGCAGATCCAGACGAAGACGACAGCACATACTTCTCACATCACTTGGTTCCATATCACTGTTAATATAATTAGAAAAATAAGGGGTACCGTATTTGGATGTCATTTCAAAAAGCAGACGGTTGTTTTCTGTATCAGACCAGTCAAAATCTCTGGTAATGGAGTACGTAGGAATCGGATACTGAAAACCTCTTCCATTGGCATCTCCCTCGATCATCGTCTCAACAAAAGCCTTATTGACCATATCCATCTCTTTTTTGCAGTCTTTGTATTTAAAGGGCATTTCCTTGCCGCCTACAATTGCCGGCAGTTCTGCCAGATCTCCCGGTACCGTCCAGTCCAATGTAATATTGGAAAACGGTGCCTGCGTTCCCCAACGACTTGGTGTATTGACTCCATAGACAAAAGATTCGATACACTTTTTCACTTCCGGATAACTTAAATGATCTGCCTTTACAAAAGGCGCCAGATACGTATCAAAAGAAGAAAAAGCCTGTGCCCCTGCCCATTCATTCTGCATGATTCCCAGGAAGTTCACCATCTGATTACAAAGTACGCTCAAATGTCTGGCAGGCGCAGATGTAATCTTTCCTTCAATTCCTCCAAGTCCTTCCTGAATCAGCTGCTTTAACGACCATCCTGCACAATATCCGGTCAACATAGAGAGATCATGAATATGAATATCTGCATTTCTATGGGCTTCTGCAATCTCATTGTCATAAATTTCAGAAAGCCAGTAATTGGCTGTTACTGCACCGGAATTGCTCAGGATCAGCCCCCCTACCGAATACGTAACTGTAGAATTTTCCTTTACTCTCCAGTCCTCGACTTTTACATAACTGTTTACGATTTCTTTATAATCCAGAATCGTAGCTTTCATATTCCGGATTTTTTCTCTTTGCTTTCTGTATAGAATATATGCCTTTGCCACATCTGCATAACCGGTCTGAATCAGAACATTCTCCACACTATCCTGTATATCTTCAACAGAAATTTTTCCTTCTGCGATTTTCTGTTGAAAATCAGAAGTAACACGAAGGGCTAACATTCCCATCATATCCTCACTGAACTGTTTCTCTGTTGCAATAAATGCTTTCTCTATCGCATGGGTAATCTTATCCAGTTTAAAATCTGCAATTTCCCCGTCACGTTTTACTACCTGAAACATTTTTTCAACCTCCTTATATGTAAGATTCATTGTAACAAATGCTCTTCTGGAAGTCAACAGAAAAATACCATATATAGAAAATCAACTCTTTTCATTCTCTATATATGGTATTTATTTAAAATTTTCCGTATAAATCGCGAGGTACTCTTGCCTTGATGGCAATCCCGTTTTCTGTATATTTTTCTTCAATCAGCTGTCCGTATTTTCTTATCAGCTGCACCAGTCCTGCATCTTGATAATCCAGAACACGTTCTACATAAATCTGATTTTCTGCAAGAATCTTTTCCAGAATTTCTTTTAGTTCTTCGAGGCCTTCTCCTGTGCGTGCAGATATTTTCAACGCATAATCTGCCTTAAAATCCCGAAAAATTTCCCTGCCTTCCAGTTTGTCCTGTTTATTAAACAGCGTAATAATTTTTTTATCCCTGACCTCAAGTTCCCGCAGAGTTTCATAGACAACAAACATCTGCTCTTCCATCTGCGGATTGGATGCATCGACCACATGAAGAATTACATCTGCATATTTGGCCTCTTCCAATGTACTCTTAAAAGCTTCGATCAGATGATGCGGAAGTTTCCGGATAAATCCTACCGTATCTGTCAGATAAAGTCTCTGACCTCCATTCAATTCCAGAAGACGGGTAGTCGGATCCAACGTAGCAAATAATTTATCTTCTGATAATACGCCTGCATCGGTCAGTGTATTCAGCAAAGTGGATTTTCCGGCATTGGTATATCCTACAATCGCAGCCGTCATGACCCGGTCTCTCTTACGTCCTTCCCTGAGAAGCTCTCTGTGGCGTTTCACCTGTTCCAGTTCTTTCTTTAACTGGGAGATCCGTTCTTTGATCAGACGTCTGTCCATCTCCAGTTTTTTCTCACCGGGACCTCTTGTTCCGATTCCACCTCCCAGACGGGAAAGAGAACTGCGCAAGCCTACCAGCCGCACGGCCCGATAACGCAACTGTGCAAGTTCAACCTGAATTTTTCCCTCTTTGGTCGTGGCATGATCTGCAAAAATATCAAGGATCAGAAGGGTACGATCCATAACCTTTGTATCCAGTTCCTGCTGAAGATTATTCATCTGCACAGGAGATAACTCATCATCACAGACAATTCCTGTCGCATCCAATGCAGCAAGAAGAGTCCGAATCTCATCGATCTTTCCTTTTCCTACATAAGTACCTGGATGAATCGCTTCCCGTTTCTGGATCACTGTCCCCACAACTTTGGCCCCTGCCGTTTTTGCCAATTCTGCCAATTCCTGTAAAGACTCTTCTGTATCATCTCCGTCTCTTTCCTGTACCCCTACCAAAAGGACACGTTCTTCTACATCACTTAAATCAAATAATTCCATAAATCTCCTGTTTTTCCCTATATTTCAAAAGACCAGTGTTTATCTTGTTTCCAGAAAATAACTCTCTTTCACTGCTGCTGCATCGGTAGGATACCATTCCAGATAAGCTTTTATTTTTTCTTTTGCTGTGACAAAATCTGACATTTTTTCATAAACTACAATTTCATTAAACAACAGCGCCTGTTTTTCCTCTTCATCTCCGATTGCAAGTCCCTGACTGATATTTTCCAGGGCTTCTGTATAATTCTCTTCCAGAATACAGCAATAAGCAATTCCGTTATATGCTTTTGCTTCATAGCCTTTCTCATCCAGACATTCTTTATACATGGATTTTGCAGTTTCCGTATCTCCAAGTTCTGCATATACCTTTCCAAGATAAATAGCAGCTTCCTGGTTTCCTGCCTCATAGGAAGCATTCAATTCTTCTTCTGCTTTCTCATATTCTTCCAGATAATAATAGATTTTTCCTCTGTTATACCAATCTTCCTTGCCTTTGCCCTCTATTTCCAAAGCCTGCTCCAGATAAGTCTCTCCATCTGCCTTCATATCACATTCTTTATAAATGCGATAAATATCGATATAATCACTATAATCTTTGGAATCTGCAATCATTTCTGAAAAATCTGCCGCTGCTTCTTCATATAAATTCAGATGAAGCCTGGAACATCCTCTGAGGAAATACGCTTCTTTACTTTTTGTAATTTCAAAAAGCTGCTCACAGGATGCAAGACTTTCCTCATATTTTCCCTGCCGGTACTGAATCGTGATCAGATAACACAAAATATCCTCCTTCAAAGATTTTGAAGATTCTCCGGATTGTGCAAGGGCAGACTGGAAAGCTTTCTCTGCTTCCTCATAATTTCCCATACGGCTGTAGGCAATCCCTTCTCCGCGGAAAGCTTCTGCTACATGATCATTTTCTGCTGCCGCCAGTTCGAAACTTTCCACAGCGCTGCTGTAATCTTTCTCATTCAGTGCCTGTGCCCCCAGCTCATATTCACTGGTTTTTGAACTGCCGCATCCGGTAAGAAGTGAAAGGATGCAGCCACCTATAACAATATACCTTGTCTTCACAAACAATCCCTCACTTTTACTGAACAAGATTCTGGGATTTCATAACAGCAATCACTTTATCTACCTGTTTTTCGCAGATTTCATCTGTCGATGCTTCTACCATAACACGGACTACCGGTTCTGTACCGCTTTCTCTTACCAGAATTCTTCCGTCTTCTCCCAGTTCTTTCTCCACTTCTGCAATTGCTTTTACAACTTCAGGATTCTCTCTTGCTTCTTTTTTGTCATATACGCGAACATTTTTCAGAACCTGTGGATAAATCTTCACTTCCCCTGCAAGTACACTCAAAGGCAGTTTCTTCTCAATCATAACTTCCATTAATTTTAGTGAAGTAAGAATTCCATCTCCTGTCGTTGCATGTTTTGAAAAAATAATATGTCCGGACTGTTCTCCACCAATGGAATGTCCATTCTGCATCATATTTTCACAGACATATTTATCTCCGACTGCTGTTTTTTCATAAGAAATGCCTTCTCTGTCACATGCTTTATACAGTCCCAAATTTGACATGATGGTTGTAACAATCGTATTATTGTTCAGCTGTCCCTGTTCTTTCATGTATTTTCCGCAGATATACATGATCAGATCACCATTCACTTCTTCTCCTCTTTCGTCAACAGCAATACAACGGTCTGCATCTCCATCATAAGCAAATCCCACATCCAGCTGATTTTCTTTTACAAACTGTTTCAGAACTTCAATATGCGTAGAACCGCAATTGGTATTAATATTGGTTCCATCCGGTTCATTATTGATTACATAAGTCTTTGCTCCCAACGCATCGAATACACTTTTTGCAATCGCAGAAGCACTTCCGTTTGAACAGTCAAGACCGACTCTCTTATTCTTAAATGCACGGGTAGGAATGGAAATCAAATAACCGATATAACGATTTCTTCCTGCGGAAAAATCTACGGTACGGCCAATATTTTCCCGTTTTGCAAAAGGAATTTCCGGTATTTTTCCATCAATATAAGCCTCGATCTGTTCTTCTACAGAAGCTTCCAGTTTCTGTCCGTTTCCATTTATGATTTTAATTCCGTTATCATAGAAAGGATTATGGCTGGCAGAAATCATAATTCCACAATCGAAGCCTTCTGTCCGTACCACATAGGAAACACTTGGTGTAGTCGTTACATGAAGAAGAAATACGTCTGCACCGGATGAAGTCAAACCTGCCACCAGTGAATACTCAAACATATAACTGCTTCTTCTGGTATCTTTTCCGATTACGATCTGTGCCTTATGCTCCTGTCCGTAATACCATCCCAGAAAACGTCCGACTTTATAAGCATGTTCTACAGTAAGATTTACGTTTGCTTCTCCTCTAAATCCATCAGTTCCAAAATATTTTCCCATAATACTTACTCCTTTATATGCATAAAAATTTTACTGTTCCTGCAGATTGCTTAATTTTGCAGCCTGGTCTGCCGCAATCAGGCTGTCGATCACTTCTTCCAGATCACCATTCATAATGGAATCCAGACGGTGCAGGGTTAATTTGATTCTATGATCCGTTACACGTCCCTGAGGGAAATTGTACGTTCTGATTTTTTCTGAACGATCCCCTGTTCCAACCTGACTTCTTCGTGCTTCTGCCTCTTCATCGTGTCGCTTCTCCAGTTCCATTTCATAAAGACGGGAACGAAGAATCTTCAGTGCTTTATCTTTGTTCTTCAGCTGTGATTTCTCATCTTGGCATGAAATAACGATTCCTGTCGGAATGTGTGTCAGACGTACAGCAGAGTCTGTGGTATTAACACACTGACCTCCGTTTCCAGATGCACGGAATACGTCAAATTTGCAGTCGTTCATATCCAGATGGAAATCGATTTCTTCCGCTTCCGGCATAATTGCAACAGTGATGGTAGAAGTATGGATACGTCCACCGCTTTCTGTTTCCGGTACACGCTGCACTCTGTGTACGCCACTTTCATATTTCAGTTTTGAATAAGCACCTCTTCCGGTAATCATAAAAGTAACTTCCTTAAAACCGCCGATTCCGTTTTCATTCAGACTGAGCATTTCTGTTTTCCAGTTCTGTGACTCTGCAAATTTTACATACATCCGGTAAATTTCTGATGCAAAAAGAGCTGCTTCATCTCCGCCGGCTCCTGCACGGATTTCTACAATTACATTCTTTTCATCGTTTGGATCTTTCGGCAGAAGAAGTATTTTCAATTCATGTTCCAGTTCTTCAATGCGCTTCTTTGCATCGGAAAGTTCTTCTTTCAACATTTCCCGCATTTCTTCATCCGATTCTTCTTCCAGCATTGCAAGACTGTCTTCTACCGTCTGTTTACAATTCTTATATTCTCTGTAAGCATCTGCTATCGGCTGCAGATCGCTCTGTTCTTTCATCAATTTCTGGAAACGCGCCGTATCGTTTGCCACTGTAGGTTCATTTAATTCATTCAAAATTTCTTCCAGACGAACTAAAATATCATCTAATTTATCAAACATGGGTGTCCTCCTGCTTCTTTCTTCCTGTTACCACACGATCCAGTCCTGCCAGATCTTTCACTACTTTTACATGTTCAAACAAAGCGTCCCGCATCATTTCACTGACTGCTTCGCCCTGATCATAACCGATTTCAAAGGCCAGAAGGCCTCCCGGTCTCAGATACGTACCACTTTCTTTCGTCAGCTTTCTGTAAAAATAAAGACCATCCTCTTTTCCATCAAGGGCCATTCTTGGTTCGTGTTCCCGCACCTCTTCCATTAATGTATCAATCACCTGACTTGCAATGTATGGCGGGTTCGAAACGATTATATCATACTTTCCTTCTATATGGGAAAATAAATCACTAAAACGCCATTCTGCCTTTAATTTCAGCCGATTCCCATTTTTTCGGGCAACCTCCAGGGCTTTTTTTGACAAATCTGCACCTGTTCCTTCTGCTTTTTTTATATTTGCCAGAAGACTCAATAAAATACAGCCGCTTCCTGTACACATATCCAGAATTTTTACGGAATCCTGAGAACCTGAAACTTTTTTTTCCGTTTCTTTTAAAATTTCTTCTACCAGAATCTCTGTATCCTGTCTAGGAATCAGTACATTTTCATCTACATAAAAAGGCAGTCCGAAAAACCATGCCTCATGCGTCAATTGCTGAAGCGGTATACGGGCTGCTCTCTTTTCCAGAAACTCCAGATATTCCACTTCTTCTGTCTCTGAAGCGATCTGGTTTTGTTCCATAAAATATCTGGTCCTGTCCATACCGGACACATGCTCCAGAAGAAGCCATGCGTCCGTATTCCAGTCAGCAATCCCTGCCCGTTCCAAATATTTTTTCCCTGTATTCAGAAGTTCTCTATATGTTCTCATTTCTCTTCTCCCGGGCTTTTTCGATTTGTTCTTCTGCATCCGGGAAATTTTCCCGTAAATATTCCTTCCAGTCAAAAACTGCTTCTACTGCTGCAATTGCCACTTCAGCCATATCTGCATCCGGTTCTCTTGTCGTCATCTTCTGCATGGCCATACCTGGTTTTGACAAAAGGCATACCAATGGATTTTCACTTCTTCCTGCCAGACGGATGATCTCATAAGAAATTCCCGCAATTACAGGAACCAGCAATACTCGAATTAACACACGCATCCACAGAGTCTTTACCGGAACCAGTGCAAAAAATCCAATAAAAAAAACAATGCTGACAATAATCACAAAGAACAGAAAACTGGTTCCACATCGTTTGTGGAGTCTGGAACTTTCCATTACATTTTCCACCGTCAATGCTTTTCCATGTTCCACACAGTTGATACACTTATGTTCTGCTCCATGATACATAAAAACTCGCTGTATATCTTCCATTCTGGAAATCAAAACCAGATAACCAAGGAAGAGCAGAATACGTATAAAAGCTTCTGCAACTGTGATCAAATACTCCCCTGCACCTGCAGTCCGCAGCAGACTTGCGATCAGATAAGGCAACACCATAAACAATCCGACTGATAATACAACCGAAAAAATCACAGTGCCTGTCATCAAAAGATTCTCCTGCCTTTTCTGCTTTTCTTCTTCTTTCTCTCGCTCTTCCTCCGTAAGCGCTTCCCGTTTTTTTATATCTTCCTCATCTTCTTCAAAAAAAGTAGCGGAATACATCAGACATTTTGTTCCCAAAACAAGCGAATCAATAAAATTAAATACTCCACGTACTATGGGAATGGAAAGAATCTTCTTACAAGGAAGGATTCCCTGATACGATTCTACCTGAACCGCGATTTCCTGATCCGGCTTTCGTACAGCTACGGAATATTTTTCTCCATGACGCATCATGATTCCTTCCATAACTGCCTGTCCGCCTATATTTGATGACTTCATTCTGCATTTCTCCTCACGATAAAAATCCCTGTAAAGTGAAACAAGAGGCTGAAGTCCGAAAACTCCAACCTCTCCTATTATTTTCTTATTTGTTGATTCCGTATTTTTTATTGAATTTATCGATACGGCCACGAGCCTGTGCAGCTTTCTGCTGTCCTGTATAGAAAGGATGGCATTTGGAACAAACTTCCACGTGCAGTTCAGCTTTTGTTGAACCTGTTTTAAAAGTATTTCCGCAGTTGCATACGACTGTACATTCCTGATAATTTGGATGGATTCCTTCTTTCATGATTTTCACCTCTTCTGTTATTTATTATATATGTTTTATTTTGCGTTTTCTAATTTCAAACAGCTTTTGAATTATATCATATATAACGATCAAATGCAAGCCCTATTAAAGAAAACGTTGCTTTTTCACAGTCTGAACGAACTCTTCATTGTCTTTTGTATGTGCAAACATATTTAAGATATTTTCCAGAGCCTCGTCTGCTTTCATTCCATTCAATGCTTTCCGCATAATATCCACTGCCTCCTGCTCTTCTCTGGTAAGCAGTAAGTCTTCTCTTCTTGTACCTGACTTCGCAATGTCAATTGCAGGAAAGACTCTTTTTTCCTGTAATTTTCTGTCAAGAACCAGTTCCATATTGCCGGTTCCTTTAAATTCTTCATAAACCACATCATCCATCTTGCTTCCGGTATCTACCAGTGCAGTAGCAAGAATCGTCAGACTACCGCCTTCCCGCATATTTCTTGCAGCACCGAAAAAGCGTTTCGGCATATGCAGAGCTGCCGGATCCAGACCACCGGAAAGCGTACGTCCGCTTGGCGGAACGGTCAGGTTATAGGCTCTTGCCAGTCTTGTAATGCTATCGATAAAGATTGTAACATCTTTTTTATGCTCAACCAGGCGTTTTGCGCGTTCAATGGTCATTTCTGACACACGTTTATGATGATCTGGAAGTTCGTCAAACGTAGAATAAATAATTTCCACATTCGGTCCGAAGATCGCTTCTTTGATATCTGTGACTTCTTCCGGTCGTTCGTCGATCAGAAGTATGATCAGATGCATCTCCGGATTGTTCTTAAGAATGGACTTCGCTGCATCCTTCAGCAAAGTAGTTTTTCCTGCTTTCGGCGGTGATACGATCATTCCTCGCTGTCCTTTTCCAACCGGACTTACCAGATCCACGATCCGCATGGCAAGACTTCCGCCCGGACGTTCCAGATGAAGCCGCTCATTCGGGAAAATCGGTGTCATATCTTCAAAATTATATCTTCTCATTTCATTTGGACGAATCCCATTAATCAATGTCACATAGAGAAGCGCAGAGAATTTTTCATTCTGACTTTTTACTCTTGTATTTCCCTTCAGTATATCACCGGTTTTCAGATTGAATCTGCGGATTTGTGAAGGAGACACATAAACATCATTTTCACCCGGAAGATAATTATCACTTCTGATAAAACCATATCCATCCGGAAGTACCTCCAAAATCCCGCTTACACTGATTCCGCTGTCCAATTCTGACTGTTCCATAGGAGGACGCTCTGTACGGTTATTTTCCGGCCGTATATTCTGCCGTGTATCCTGGCTACTAGAACGGATTTCACCGTTTCCCTGTCTTGTCTCCTGATTCTGCTCATTGCTGTTGTTTTCTTTTTCCTGTCTCTCTTTTTCATCTTCCTGTACCATTCTCTCAACCAGTTCACTCTTTTTCAATGTTGAAATTCCTTTCAGACCTCTTGCTTTTGCAATTTCTTTTAAAGATTCCAACGAAAGGGACAAATATTTTTCTCTCATTAAAAAACCTCTCAAACTTTTTATTCCGATTTATCATTGGTATTTCAAAATTTTAATTTTTGTTTATTGTTTTCTTCTGGGAAATTATTCAGATATGATAAGACCTCTGGAAACAGGAAATCCTGCTCTTACATGGGTTATCATATCACAGTTTTTTTTAAATTGCAAAAGTTTTTAGATCGTATACATAAAGTTCGTGAAGTGCTCTTGTTGCACTGATATAACGATATTGTGCAAACATGGGATGTTCTTTTTGGCCTCCAATTATAAAGACCTGATCAAATTCCAGTCCTTTTGCCAGATAAAACGGCGTTACGGTAAGTCCTTTTCGGAATACTTTGCTGTCCCGGTCTATATAAGAAACCGGAACATTCCGATCTTTTAAGACCTCCCATATTTTACGGGCTTCGCCTTCTGTCATCGTGAGCACGGCTGCGGTCTCATATTCCCTTTCTCCCAGATGAAGATTTTCTTTTATTTTCTCCGCTGCTTCTTCCATATTCGAAACATCCTGTTCCGTCACTGCTTTTCCATGTCTCTCCAGGAATTCAATTTCTTGCGCACTTCCAAGCTCTGCAGCATAAGCAGCAATCTCCAGTGTATTTCGATAACTTTTATTCATAATTATTTTTCGTATGTGTTTTCCAAAAATACGAGGAAGAAATTCTGTCACATCCGACAGTTTTTCTTCCATCGTCTGTGCCTGATCTCCAAGAATCGTCATAGGACAATCAAATAGTTTTTCCAAAATCGTATACTGTAAAAATGTATAATCCTGCATTTCATCCACTACCAGATGTTTTATAATTCTCTTCTCTTTTCTCTCAAACAATCTGCACTTCAAGTAAAGAAGTGGATATACATCCTCGTAATGCAGTATTCTGTCCTCTCTGGCACAGTCCTTCAGCATGGGTAATCCCTGCTCCTCCAAAAACCATCCATAAATTTCATACAAATCTCTTGTCACATACATACCGGTAAATTTATGATTCAAAAAGCTTCTCTCTTCCTCCGACAGATCGTATCCGATCAGAGTTTCCACTGAATCAATAAAATATTCCGCAATTGCTTCCATTCTTGATAAAAGAGGAATATCCGGAAATTTATAATAAAACAGATTCAGTATCTCTTCTGCCTTCATTTCTACTTTTTTATATTCCAGATCCTTGAAATCCACCAACTTCTCTTCCAGATTTAAGAAAAATCCCTCTGCTTCCCTGACAAATTTTTCTGATTGTTTCCATTGATAACGAGTTTTTGCCTCTTCGTCACAGCTTGCCATTCGTTCTTCGATATAATCATAACGATCTTCACAATCTGCTGCTGTTTCCTGCAATTCCTTATAGGCAAACAAATCCAGACTCATCTCCCGGATATTTTCTTCTCCCAGTTCCGGCAAAATATGTGAAATATAATCCGAAAAAACACTGTTTGGAGACAATACCAGAATATCAGAAGATTTCAGCTTACCTCGATCATGATAAAGAAGATAGGCAATTCTGTGAAGAGCAACCGATGTTTTCCCACTTCCTGCTGCTCCCTGAATCGCAAGAATCCTGTCGCTGGTATTGCGGATAATCACATTTTGTTCTTTCTGAATGGTACGCACAATATTTTTCAACTGAACATCCCCATTTTCTCCCAGTTCCTGTTTCAAAATATCATCATCAATTTTCAGATCACTCTCAAATTCATATACCATTTCTCCATGGCGAATCTTATACTGCCATTTTGAAAAGATTTCTCCTTTCATCGTACCTCCGGGCGCTTCATAAGAAGCTTCTCCCTTTTCATAATCATAAAACAATCCGGATACCGGTGCCCGCCAGTCATAAATCAAAGGGACACCTCCTGTTTCTTCCGAAAAATTCCCGATTCCAATATAAAAACTTTCCGCTTCTTCTTCCCCTTCATATAGAAAATCAATACTCCCGAAAAACGGAGCATCCAGCATTTTTTTCATTGTATGTCTCTGTTTTCTCTTCTCCTCATTGACATTTTCCTGTTGGAAAAGAGCCTGCTGATTATCAAAATTTTCATATCCATACTGGTCCATTTCCGTATAATTTTCCCAGTAATATTCATTCATACGATCTACATCTTTTTCCCCTTGTAAAATACACCGTTCTATTTTCTGGATTTCTCTTTTTAATTTTTCTGTCACAGCTGTTAGAAATTCTGTTCCTCTGCTCATCCCGATTCTTTCTGCCTTTCTTTATTTCTGAATATTCATAATCATAAGGCAGCTGCTTTCATATTGCAAGAAAAAAATAACACCCTCGTATAAATACGAGGGTGTTTCTGTTTGGACACAATACGAATGAACGTATATTTATTCTATTGGCAAAATAGATTATTTCTGGTTGATTGCTGCCTGTGCTGCTGCCAGTCTTGCGATTGGCACACGGAATGGTGAACAGGAAACGTAGTCAAGACCCAGTTTGTTGCAGAATTCAACAGAAGATGGATCTCCACCGTGTTCTCCACAGATACCTACATGCAGGCTTGGATTCACTGGTTTACCAAGGCTGATAGCCATTTCCATCAGCTTACCAACGCCAACCTGATCCAGTTTTGCAAATGGATCGTTTTCAAAGATTTTAGCGTCATAGTATCCATCCAGGAATTTACCAGCATCATCACGAGAGAAGCCGTATGTCATCTGTGTTAAGTCATTTGTACCGAAGCAGAAGAAGTCAGCTTCTTTTGCAATGTCATCTGCTGTCAGAGCTGCTCTTGGGATTTCGATCATAGTACCAACTTCGTATTTCAGATCGGAACCTGCTGCTGCGATTTCAGCATCAGCTGTTTCAACAACAAATTTCTTAACATATTTCAGCTCTTTGATATCGCCAACAAGCGGAATCATGATTTCCGGTTTTACATTCCAGTCCGGATGAGCTTTCTTTACGTTGATTGCTGCACGGATAACTGCTTTTGTCTGCATTTTAGCGATTTCAGGATATGTTACAGCCAGACGGCATCCACGATGTCCCATCATCGGGTTGAATTCATGCAGAGAATCAATGATTGTTTTGATCTGTTCAACAGTTTTGCCCTGAGCGTCAGCCAGTTTCTTAATATCTTCTTCTTCTGTAGGAACGAATTCATGAAGCGGCGGATCCAGGAAACGGATTGTAACCGGGTTGCCTTCCAGAGCTTCGTATAATTTTTCGAAATCTCCCTGCTGTTCCGGAAGAATCTTCTCCAGAGCTGCTTCTCTTTCTTCTACAGTCTCTGCACAGATCATTTCACGGAATGCATCAATTCTGTTGCCTTCAAAGAACATATGCTCTGTACGGCACAGACCGATACCTTCAGCGCCAAGCTCACGAGCTTTTTTCGCATCTGCAGGAGTATCCGCATTTGTACGAACTTTCATAGTTCTGTATTTATCAGCCCATCCCATGATTCTTCCGAATTCACCTGCGATTGTAGCATCTACAGTCGGGATAATGCCGTCATAAATATTACCTGTGGAACCATCAAGAGAGATTGGATCTCCTTCATGATATTCTTTTCCAGCCAGTGTAAATTTCTTGTTTGCTTCGTCCATAGCGATATCGCCACATCCGGATACACAGCATGTACCCATACCACGAGCAACAACAGCTGCGTGAGATGTCATACCACCACGAACAGTCAGGATACCCTGCGCACTCTTCATACCTTCGATATCTTCCGGAGAAGTTTCAAGACGAACCAGAACTACTTTTTCGCCTCTTGCAGCCCATTCTTTTGCATCGTCAGCTGTGAATACGATTTTACCGCAAGCAGCTCCCGGTGATGCACCAAGTGCTTTTGCAATTGGTGTAGCAGCTTTTAATGCTGCTGCGTCGAACTGTGGATGAAGCAGTGTATCCAGGTTTCTTGGATCGATCATTGCTACTGCTTTTTCTTCTGTGATCATGCCTTCATCAACAAGGTCACATGCGATTTTCAGAGCTGCCTGAGCAGTTCTCTTACCATTACGTGTCTGCAGCATGTACAGGTGTTTATCTTCAATTGTAAACTCCATATCCTGCATATCTCTGTAATGATCTTCCAGTGTATGGCAGATGCCTACGAACTGATCGTAAACTTCCGGCATAACTTCTTTTAACTGGTCAATCTTCTGAGGTGTACGAACACCGGCAACAACGTCTTCACCCTGTGCATTCATCAGGAATTCACCCATCAGGTGTTTTTCTCCTGTAGCAGGATCACGTGTAAATGCAACACCTGTACCAGATGTTTCACCCATGTTACCGAATGCCATCATCTGTACGTTAACAGCGGTACCCCATGAATATGGAATATCGTTGTCACGACGATATACGTTTGCACGTGGGTTGTCCCATGAACGGAATACGGCTTTGATTGCACCCATTAACTGTTCTTTCGGATCAGCCGGGAAATCTTCACCGATTTTTTCTTTGTATTCAGCTTTGAACTGGTCAGCCAGTACTTTTAAGTCTTCAGCAGTAAGCTCAACGTCCTGAGTTACTCCTTTTTCAGCTTTCATCTTGTCGATGAGTTCTTCGAAGTATTTTTTACCTACTTCCATAACAACATCAGAGTACATCTGAATAAATCTTCTGTAGCAGTCCCATGCCCAACGTGGGTTACCGGACTTAGCTGATAAAACTTCTACTACTTCTTCATTTAAACCAAGGTTCAGGATAGTATCCATCATACCTGGCATAGATGCTCTGGCACCGGAACGAACAGAAACAAGCAGAGGATTTTCTTTGTCACCGAATTTTTTGCCGGTGATTTCTTCCATCTTTGTGATTGCTTCCATGATCTGTCCCATGATCTCGTCATTAATTTTTCTACCATCTTCATAGTACTGTGTACAAGCTTCTGTTGTGATGGTGAAGCCCTGTGGTACCGGAAGACCCAGGTTTGTCATTTCAGCAAGGTTTGCGCCTTTTCCGCCGAGAAGGTTTCTCATGGTCGCATTTCCTTCTGTGAACATATAAACCCATTTTGCCATTTGAACATTCCTCCTAAAAGTGATATAGGTGTGTAAGCGGACAAAATGCCCGCACACAATTTATTTTATACATTTAGCTATTAATAGTCAAGTGAAATGGTAAAAAATATCATTTTCTCTTTTTATTATTCAGATTTAATACAAGATGTCTTGGCAGACCATTTACCATGATCGGCTGATAATCTCCCTGAATCAGAGGTTTGATATAATCTACAAAATCTTTTGTTACATAAGTTGCATCTTTATTCATCCAGCTTCTCGGAACAAGTTTTTCTTCATTTGCAATTCTGTGCACATCATAAATACCAGTCGCACTCATATACGGATCATCGGATACACGGTCAATCACAACCATTTTACCGGTATCTCCTTCATCTGCTGCTTTTACAGCAGCACCGCCTACCATAAATGCCTCATCAATGTCCACACGGGATGCCATGTGAGATGCACTTCTCTGGAGAGTAGAAAGTTCTACCGCTCTTGTCTTGCATCCGCATTCTGCTGCCAGGAAGTTCGCAAGATACGTTGCTGTTCCCTGAAGCTGTTTGTGTCCGAAGGCATCCACATAATCTCCTACGCTTCCCAGTTCACATACGTAACGGCCGTCTGCCAGTTTGATTCCCTCTGATACGGCAATGACGACAGAAGATTTTTTTGTCAGCAGTTCTTTTACTTTAACGAGGAATTTATCCACATCAAATGGTACTTCCGGAAGATAAATCAAATCCGGTCCATCGCAGTCTTCTGTCTTTGCAAGAGCAGTTGCTCCGGTAAGCCATCCTGCATTTCGTCCCATGATTTCCATAATTGTGATCATGTTTTTCTTATAGGTAAGTCCCTGGGCATCGCGAATGACTTCTTTTGTGGAAGCACCGATATATTTTGCCGCACTTCCGAAACCAGGTGTATGATCCGTCAATGCAAGGTCATTATCAATCGTTTTCGGTACACCCAGGAATTTCTGTGTCTGTCCTGTAAGGATTGCATAATCAGACAATTTTTTGATGGTATCCATAGAGTCATTACCGCCGATATAAATAAATGCATAAATATCCAGTTTATTTAAAATTTCGAAAATTCTCTCATAAATTTCCTTATCCTGGTGAATCTCAGGCAGCTTAAACCGACAGGAACCCAGAAATGCAGATGGAGTACGTTTCAAAAGCTCAATATCCAGTTCTGTATGAATCTGTGTGGACAGATCTACATACTGCTCATCCAGAAGTCCCTGAATTCCGTGAAGCATTCCGTATACCTTATCGAATCCTCTTTCAATCGCATTTTTATATACACCTGCAAGACTGGAGTTAATAACAGATGTTGGTCCTCCTGACTGTCCTACAATAATATTCCTTTTCTTTGCCATTTTGTCTCTTCCTCCTTGTGATAAAGCTTCATTAACGTGTATTATAACAAAGTTTTTTTTATCTATCAATAGTAAGTTTTTATTTATATCTATATTTCTTTGGCTTTCAACATTTTTTTTGTATTTTTTGCACAATTTTCATTTTTTTAATCCATTACAAATTCACAGTTTTATTGACACTGATACCTTTTTGGGAATATAATTTAACCAAAAGAATTTTCCAGGAGGTGAGGAACTCCATGCCTTCAAAATTGCAACGTTTTACTGATGATGGCTGGGCCATATGGATTGACGGAGATGATAAAAGCACGATTTATCTGAATGATTGGATGAATCCTAAAGGAAAGAACTATATCGATATTGGAATACGTATATATGGTGTCGGTCGTTCCTCAGATGCGACTGTTTTCATCCCTTTTCCAATAGAAGAAAAGGAAGTTCAGGATTTGTCTTTTCTCTTAGCAAACCCTTCCGTTTTGCGTGGTATTTTCAATACGCACTCTATGGATGCGATAAAAATTACCCCTTACATATCAGTACTCAATTATGAAAAACGTACATTCAATCTTCTTCATCTGAATCCTGATATTCTGGATTTTCATAATGTTGCTTACGGAACGATTCTGACCATTCAACTGAAGGCTGTCCAAAATCAACTTACCAGTAATGAACTCTATATCCTGTTCCGTATTCCTCATAAATCACTGGACAACTTATTTGCTTCCAGACTTGATGTAAATCGCAGCATCAACCGCCTGAAAGAACGGATTTCCAGTCCTCTGGAAATCAGAAAATACGGATATTCCATACGGATCAACGAAGCTCGATTGCTCCCTCCTGAAATCAATGCCATTGAACCGCTTCATGAACAGCATCTTCGTAAAGCTCTTGTCACCATTTCTCTGGATGAGGCTTATGAGCTGAATGATTCCAACTGTTACCGTATCCGCCGGTTGGAACCGGATCTTTATTATGATTACGCTCCTACCGGATATAACTGTAACAATGCAATTACCTATCAATGGGTTGAAGAGCGTCCTGTAAGTGTGAAAGCTCACTACAATTTTTACTTTGCTATCACTCACAGCAGCATCAATAAAAAGAGTCTGTCCGTATACCTGCTTGTTGTTTTGTTGACTGCTGTATGCGGAAATGCAATTTACGCACTGGTATCTTATTTTGCAGCCTGGCTGATACATCTGCTGTAAACATAAAAATCTAAAGAAAAGAGGTAAAACTATGAATGTAAAAGACCGAATGATCATGGACGAATACAGAAAGCAGAAAGATGCTTTCACTCGTATGGGAGATGTGGTCCACGATATGCTGCGCCAGATTGTGGATGACGCAGGTATCCTGATAACAGGCATCGAACACCGTGTCAAAGGTGAAAAAAGTCTGGAAGGAAAACTTTTCAAAAACGGCGACTGGTATCAGAAGCTTGACGACTTAACAGATATTTTGGGTGCCCGTGTCATCTGCTACTTCGGTGATGATGTGGATAAAGTAGGAAAATTGGTAGAGAAATCTTTCGTCATTGACTGGGAGAATTCTTCAGACAAACGTGCTCTGATCAAGGCTGATACGTTTGGTTATCTGTCTCTGCACTATATCTGTTCCCTTCCTTCAGATGCCGGCTATCCAGATGACATCTGCGGAAAACGTTTTGAGATCCAGATCCGAACCATTCTTCAGCATGCCTGGTCTGCAATCAATCATGATCTTGGATATAAAAGTCAGTTCGGAGTACCAAGAATGGTAACTCGTGAATTTGCAAGACTCGCTGGTCTTCTGGAAATTGCAGATGATGAATTTATCCGCGTACGCGACAATATGAATCGTTACACGGAAGAAACAAGAGAAAAAATCATCCATGATGATGCCACTGATGTTCTCATTGATATGATTTCTCTGAACGAGTATATGCTTCGCAATAAAAAGATGCGTATCTTCCTGCAGAATCTGGCTGATATTGAAGGATCCGAAATTTCAGAAACGGATCCGGAAAGCTATATCCCACAACTTCGCTGGCTGAAACTGGAAACCATTGGAGACTTGCAGAACATGCTGGACAGAAACTCTGATCTGGCACTGCAGCTGGCAAGAAAAACCCTTTCCGGCTCCGAATTGGATATTCTTTCCTCCAACGTGGCACTTCGCTTCCTTTGTCGTGCCCAACTGCTTACAGGCGGCTATACGGAAGAACAGGCTGCCGCTTTCATTGCTCTTTCTGTCCATAAAGAGGAACGTGCCCTGAGACAGGCAAAACATCTGTTTAAAATGTATGCAGACATCAAAGGTGGTGAAGAAGCATGACAGCTTCTGATAAATTCAATGCAGCCCTTGATTTTGCAACCCTAAAACACAATGGGCAGTATCGGATCGGCGGTCTTCCTTATATTACTCACCCTGTGGAAGTCGCCTCTTATCTGCGGGAAGCAGGTTACAGCATTGATTATCAGATTGCAGGACTTTTCCATGACCTTCTGGAAGATACCGATGCTACAGAGGAGGAAATCAAGGCTCTGGGCGGCCCGGAAGTCCTTGAAGCCGTAAAATTGGTTACCAAACAAAAAGGCTATGTCATGTCTGATTATATTGCCGCAATCAAATCCAATCCTATGGCATCTGCCGTAAAAGCTGCGGACAGACTCCATAATCTGCGATGCGCAATTGTAGCAGACACAAATTTTAAACGAAAATATATTCTTGAAAGCATTGACTGGTATCTGGATTTTTCTCCGGAAATTCCCAAAGCCGTAAAAGCACTGGCAGATACTCTGGATGTTCCCGTTCGCAGTATGTCTCTGGAATATCCCCCTCTGGAAACAGAAAAGGAACTGAAAACCTCTTCCTTCGTTTTAAAGGGAAATATCTGCTACAGTGTTTCTCTGTCTGAGCTGATTACAACAGAATCCGGTTATGTGGTATGTATAGGCGGAAAATCTATGGGTGTTTACACCACTCTTCCAGAACAATATCAGAAGCTGCCTGTTTATGACTACGAAGATAAACTGATTATTCCGGGGCTTGTGGATCTTCATATTCATGCTCCTCAGTATGCTTTTCGCGGAACCGGAATGGATATGGAATTAATGGAATGGCTGCAGTATCATACTTTCCCGGAAGAATCCAAATACGCTGATTTGACATATGCCCGCAAAGCCTACAAAATTTTTGCTGAGCAGATGAAGAAAAGTGCCACTTCCCATGCCTGCATCTTTGCAACCATACACAGACCTGCCACAGAATTACTGATGGATCTGCTGGAAGATTCCGGTATTATCAGCTATGTAGGCAAAGTCAACATGGACAGGAGGGCTCCTGACAATCTTTGTGAACCCAATGCGGACTTCTCCGCTTTTGACACTTTTGGCTGGATAAACGACATAAACGGAAAACACAAGCGCACCCGGCCTATTCTGACTCCCCGTTTTGTTCCCTGCTGTACTCCTGAACTGCTGAGGCAACTCTGCGAAATCCAGGCATCCTGCAATTTACCTGTGCAGTCCCATCTTTCGGAAAGCCAGTCTGAAATCCAATGGGTAAAGGAAAATCATCCGGATGCTGAATTTTACGGAGCTGTTTATGACCAGTATGGGTTGTTTGGGAAAAATCACCAGACGGATCAGCAGTTTCCTGCGATTATGGCTCATTGTGTGCACTCTTCCGATGAAGAAATCCATCTTTTGAAAGAAAACGGTGTATTTATCGCTCATTGTCCCGCCTCCAACATCAATCTCATGTCCGGCATTGCACCCGTAAGAAAATATATCGCAAACGGATTACACATAGGATTGGGAAGCGATGTTGCCGCTGGCCATACAGAATCCATGTTCCGGGCAATCTGTGATGCTATCCAGGTTTCCAAACTGTACAACTGTCTGACTGATCAGACGCAGGCTCCCCTTACTTTCAAAGAGGCTTTTTATCTGGCAACCAAAGGAGGCGGTGCTTTCTTTGGCAAAGCAGGAAGTTTTGAAAAAGACTATGATTTCAGTGCTGTGGTCCTTGATGATTCCCTGATTCCTCATGCAGACACTCTGTCCCTGCCGGATCGTCTGGAATCTGCCATATATCAGTCTCTGGATCTATACGGAATCTGTGCAAAATATGTCTCTGGAATAAAAACACTTTAAAGACTACAGCCTTAACCATTAAAAAATCCCGGAAAAACCGGGTTTAGGCATTTAAACATGCCATAAATATAAATAAAAGGAGATTACTGATATGACAATTAATACCGAAAAAAACAACGAAACTCTTACATTGAAAATTGAAGGAAGATTGGATACCACAACCGCCCCTGTTCTTGAACAGACCATTCAGGAAGAGGCAGACGCAGTCAAAGACCTGATTCTTGATATGGAAAAACTGAATTATATCTCTTCTGCCGGATTACGTGTACTCCTTGCTACCCAGAAAAAAATGAATAAAATCGGCACTCTGCGTCTGATCAATGTATGCGATGCAGTCATGGAAGTATTTGAAATGACCGGATTTGCAGATATTCTGGTAATCGAATAATATCTATACAGAAAAAGCAAAAAAACTGTCACACTTACAGCTTTTCAGCGGTTTGTGTGACAGTTTTTTTAATTAAAACTCAAATTTCTTTTCAAAATAAGCCTTCAGATCTTCGATTTTAATTCTTTCCTGTTCCATGGTATCACGGTCACGTACTGTAACAGCTCCGTCATTTTCTGATTCAAAATCGTAAGTAACACAGAATGGTGTTCCGATTTCATCCTGACGACGATAACGTTTACCGATGTTTCCTCTGTCATCAAATTCACAGTTATACAGTTTTGAAAGTTCTCCAAATACCTTCAGAGCGCCCTCGTTCAGTTTCTTTGACAACGGAAGTACACCGATTTTTACCGGTGCCAGGGCCGGATGGAAATGAAGAACCGTACGTACATCCTTCTTTTCCGCATCCAGAACTTCTTCATCGTAAGCGCTGCACAGAAATGCCAGTACCATACGGTCTGCTCCAAGGGAAGGTTCAATTACATAAGGAATATATTTTTCGTTTGTTTCATCATCAAAATAAGTCATATCCTGACCGGATACATTCTGATGCTGTGTCAGGTCATAATCGGTTCTGTCTGCAATTCCCCACAGTTCACCCCATCCAAACGGGAAGAGGAATTCCACATCTGTAGTCGCTTTGCTGTAGAAACTCAGTTCTTCCTGATCATGATCGCGATAACGTACCTCTTCATCCTTCAAGCCAAGACTATACAGCCAGTCAAGGCAGAACTGTTTCCAGTATGCAAACCATTCCAGGTCTGTATCCGGTTTACAGAAGAATTCCAGTTCCATCTGCTCAAACTCACGTGTACGGAAAGTAAAGTTCCCTGGTGTGATTTCATTACGGAAAGATTTACCAATCTGTCCGATACCAAATGGAAGTTTCTTTCTTGATGTTCTCTGCACATTCTTAAAATTAACAAAAATACCCTGTGCTGTTTCCGGTCTCAGATATACTGTGTTTTTTGCATCTTCTGTAACACCCTGGAAAGTTTTAAACATCAGGTTAAACTGACGGATATCTGTAAAATTATGTTTTCCGCAGGTTGGACATGGAATCTGGTGTTCTTCAATAAATGTTTTCATCTGCTCCTGTGTCCATGCATCTACACTGCCCTCCAGTGCAATTCCATTTTCTGCGCAGAAATCTTCAATGATCTTATCTGCACGAAAACGTTCATGGCACTCTTTACAATCCATCAGAGGATCCGAAAATCCGCCAAGATGTCCAGATGCGACCCATGTCTGCGGATTCATCAGGATGGCACAATCTACTCCTACATTAAACGGGCTTTCCTGAATAAATTTTTTCCACCACGCTTTTTTTACGTTATTTTTTAATTCAACTCCAAGGTTACCGTAATCCCATGTATTGGCAAGACCGCCGTAGATTTCTGAACCTGGATATACAAATCCTCTGGATTTGGCAAGCGCCACTATTTTTTCCATTGTTTTTTCCATTGTAATAATCTCCTTGACTTTCGTCTGTTTTTTCCTGTTATTATAACCGCAAATCTGTTTCTTGTAAAGCGTTATTGCTCCGGTTCCACCACTTCCAGGATCTGCAGGCTCTTTAATGGTCTGTCTATGTATTTTCCCAGATAGAGTTTCATAACTTTCTCAAGAGTGTGAAGGACCTGTGGACTGACTGTAAAAGAATACAGTTTTTCCACCCCTGCTGTTATAATATACTGTATGGTATAGAGTGTGGATGTATCCATACGGATACCTGTTTTATGATTTTTCTCTCCGCATTTCTCACACAACATACCGGAGTGTTCTGCTGAAAACCATACCAGTCTCTCTTCTTTCCGGCATTGCATACAGGAAAACATATTGGGATATTCTCCGTTAATCACCATAGTACGCAATTCAAAGATACACCGGATCAAATGATTGTCAAGTTTTCCTCTGACCAATGTTTTCATAGTAATATACAGCAGATTCAGCATATCTTTCTCATCCGTATATTCCTGTGCAAAAAAATCTGCAAGTTCCAGAAAATAAAATCCATAATAAATTCCCGGTTGTATCGAGGCAAGCTCTGTAAAATATTCTTTTACTGATGCAGATTTCAACTGACTGCTGCTACGCCCCTCATAGATAGAAAAAGTTCCGAAAACAAAAGGATTTGCCGCTGCCAGAAGGGAACTGTTCTGTCTTCTGGCCCCTTTCGCAAACACTGCTATTTTTCCCCGCTCTCTTGTAAGAATCACCAGACGTTTGTCAAAATCCCCTACCGGAGCCGCTTTGATTACCATACCGGTTACCTGTATTGTCTCTGTCATAGTTCTTTTTTATCATACCCAAAATTCTTAATCATATAATCACTGTCACGCCAGTCTTTCTTTACTTTGACCCATAATTTCAGATTTACTTTCTGTTCCAGCATACGCTCAATCTCGAATCTTGCAGCGCTTCCGATTTTCTTCAGCATAGCTCCCTGTTTTCCTATGATGATCCCCTTATGAGAATCTCTTTCACAGATAATGGTTGCCTCAATATCTACCAGTTTTCCATCCGGACGTTCTTTCATTTTATCAATGGTAACTGCAATTCCATGAGGAATTTCTTCGTCCAAAGTCCGCAAAGCTTTTTCCCGGATCATTTCAGCTACAATCTGACGCTGCGGCTGATCGGTAACGGTATCTTCATCATAAAACTGTGGTCCATACGGAAGATATTGAAAAATACTATCAATGACTGTATCCAGATTTTGTGCCCGAAGAGCAGACGCAGGCACAATTTCTGCAAAATCCAGAAGATTTTTGTAGGCCTCAATAAATCCCATTATTTCTTCTTTCTTCACGGTATCTACTTTATTAATGACTAAGATTACAGGAAGTCTGCAGGTTTTCAGCTGATCTGCTATATGCCGGTCACCGGGTCCCACATGGGTGCCCGGTTCTACCAGCCATAAAATCACATCTGCATCTTTAAAAGTACGGTTTGCCACATTTACCATATATTCGCCCAGTTTATTCTTCGCCTTATGAATTCCCGGTGTATCCAAAAATACAATCTGACCTTTTTCACAGGTATAAACTGTCTGAATTTTATTTCTGGTTGTCTGTGGTTTTCTGGATGTGATTGCAATTTTCTGACCGATCAGATGATTCATCAAAGTAGATTTTCCCACATTCGGCCGTCCGATAATTGCTACAAATCCTGATTTATAATTTTTTTCCATATACGCTCCTTTTCTCTTACAGCAGATGTTTGATTGTCTTAAAGAACTCTTTTTCCTGCTGAATTTTCTCTTCACTGCCAACCACGCAGATCCGGTTCTGTTTTACAACAGAATCTACAATATCTGCCAGCCCGCGAATATCTTCCACAGATGCCTGCAGAATTTCCATTCTTTCTTTTTTCAGATCTTCCTCTGTAACGTGGCTGAACCAGGCATCCAGAGACATGGATCCTTTGGCAGATGGTGTCATCGGTGTATCCAGTTCACTGATTGTTCCGATTACATATTTTGTCATTTCTCTTTCATCTGCCTGGAAATTGCGGATAAAATCTGCTGTGCCTGCAAAAGTTTCAAAGGTTTTTGCAAGATTCGGATCTCTGTAAGATACCAGATAACTGTCTCCGCTCCTTCTGAAATTGCTCATACAGCCGTATGCCCCGCCTTTTACACGGATATTCATCCAAAGATATTCATAGCTGAGCATGACTTTAAGAATTCTGAGGCAACCGGTATACTCATATCCTGCTTCCCGGAAATTTCCTGCTGTCGCAACATATTGAACCTGTCCGGAAGTCTGAAAAGCTTCATTTTTGATTTCATAAACCGGTTTAAATGTTACATCCGCCATTTCTTCTGTATAAAGTCCCTGTTTAAACGGAAGAATTTCTTTTCTTGCCAGCGCATACCCTTCCTCATCTGCTGTACAGCTTACCATCAGGTTTTCCGGACGGAAAATCATCCCCATAAGTGTCTGCAGATTTTTAATCAATCCTTCCTTTCTTTCCTGGAAATGTGTCTCTATGTCGTCCAGCAACCCATAAAAATCAATCCCTGCTGTACGCTCCTGGAAAAAAGCATTTGCAGAGAAATAAGACAATGCCCGCATAACTGCCGTACTGTGACCTGCCTGGGAAAGGCTCATCTGCAGTCGTGATTTCATTCTCGCAATAATTTCATACAAACGTTTTTCATCATCCAGCCTGGAGGTAAAAAGAATTTCCTGAATCATTTCAAATACAAAAGGAATTTTATCATACAGAGTTTTTGCCTTGATTCCCAACATAGGTCTTGCATTCTGGTTATTCTTTGCATCTGCAAATGCCTGAACGCCAAACAGGATTCCACCACTGTTTGCATTGATTTCATTAAACAATTCTCCATATTTATAATGTTTTGTATCGACGTACTCCAGAACGGACTTTAAGATTCCCACATAAGGAAGCAATGCTTCCGGCACTTTCTTCAATTCAAAGAGAAGTGTCAGATAACAGATTCCATTCGTATTCAGATTATGATGGAGCACCAGCGTATCCTCAAGTCTTTCCGGTGTATTATAAATCTTCACGGTCTCGGTGCCCAGATCTTTTCTCTCCAGCATAGGTATGCTGGCAAGTGCTTCCTTTGTTTCCGGTTCATCCTGATATTCTTTCAGATGAACCGTATCTTCCATGATTTTTTTCTGTTCTTCTTCTGACAGAGACTGCCGATATGCCTCCAGTTTTTCTTCCAATGCTTTTTCTCTTCTTGCCGCCAATCCTTTTCTCGGGTTGACTGTCACGATGGATGCATGGGTATTATTCAGAAGATATTTTTTAATCAAGTCTTCAAAATATCCAGTATCTGTTTTTTTCTTAAGCCTTTCAAAGATTTCCAGTCTGCACAAATAATCAAACGGTCTTTGATCGTCATAGAGCCAGCTGTCAAACACATCGATTCCGTACATCAATCCTTTCGGGAAAGAAGAATAATCTGCTTCCCGGAAACGGAACTCCAGATAATTAATCCCTGCCGCAATAGCCTTTCTGTCAATTCCTTTTTCTACAATTTCACTTAATGTATCCCGAATCAATTTCACAAACGCATCCTTGTTTTCCGGTCTCGCATTCTTTGCTACGATTGAAAAGAACGGCTGATAAATACCATCTTCATAAGAACCCATAATATCTTTGCCCATACCTGCATCCAGAAGAGCCTGTTTTAATGGCGCACCTGCTGCAGAAAGAAGCGTATAGTCCAGAATTTCAAATGCTGTACTTTGTTCCACGTCCAAACTGTCACCGGTTACAATATTATAGGATAAATAGGAATTTTCTTCCTCCGGTTCACTTTCCGATACCGGATATTCCATGCTGATTTCTTTTACCTCGTCAAACGGTTTTTGCTTCGCTATCGCAGAATCTACAGGAATCGCATCATATTTGGAAAGATATTTCTCATCCATCCAGTTGAGACGTTCTTCCATATCCATATTTCCATACAGATAAATGTAACTGTTGGCGGGATGATAGTAGCGGCTGTGAAAATCAAGGAACTGAGAATATTTCAGCTCCGGAATCACAGAAGGATCTCCTCCGGACTCTACGCCATAGGGGGTATCCGGAAACAGGGAATTAAATATTTCTCTGTCCAGGACTTCTTCCGGTGAAGAAAAAGCACCCTTCATTTCATTGTAGACCACTCCATTTAAAGTAAGAGGGCCCTCCGGTTTCTGCATCTCATAATGCCAGCCTTCCTGTCTGAAAATTTCTTCCTTTTCATAGATATTTGGAAAAAATACTGCATCCAGATATACATGCATGAGATTTTTAAAATCTGTTTCATTGCAGCTTGCTACCGGATACATGGTTTTATCCGGATAAGTCATTGCATTCAAAAACGTATTCATGGATCCTTTGACGAGTTCCACAAAAGGATCCTTTAAAGGAAATTCTCTGGAACCGCAAAGCACACTGTGTTCCAGAATATGTGCCACCCCTGTGCTGTCTGCAGGCGGTGTACGGAACGCAATGTTAAATACTTTATTTTCATCTTCATTTTCCAGAATCATCACTCTGGCACCACTTTTTTTATGCTTCCATAAAGAACCTTTCGCATGTATATCCGGAATTTCCTGTTCCATAATCTGCTCATAAGCAGGAACATTTTCTTTTCTCATTGATAACCTCCAAAATTGTATTCTCTTGTTTGCTCTTTTCCTATATTACCACATTTCGCTCATTTGTAAAACGGATGGAGGGGACAAAAATCAGCGGATGTATTTCCCTGATACATCCGCTGATTTTTGTCCCCTTTTATTTTCTATTTCTTATAATTTCGAATAACCGTATCCATTGACTATGGCATCCAGTTTTTCTTTCTTTTTGCACATAGGACATTCATCTGGTTTGTAAGATTCATAATTCGGAACATCTTTCTTATAGAATACAGAATTAATATCCATACCTGCCACTTTATTGATTGCACTGAAAATAGACGATACCCCCTGAATCGTACCACCATAGTACAATACACTTTGAATACATTTTCTCAAAGTTTCACCTGTTGTAATAGACCCCATCAAAATTACTACATTCCGGTTACGCACCATATGCTGGATGTTGTCACGGAACATGAGCTGTCCGTTTCCATTAAATTCCGGAGTCACAATATAAATTGTCTTATGTGCATTCATAGACAGAACCCCTGCCTTCGCCAGTTCTTCTGCAAGAAACGCACCCACTACCTCCAGACCATCCAGGCATATAATGGAATCAACAGGTGTTGTTGTCTCATACCTGGTAGCAAGATATCTGGCAATCCGTCCCGCTTCCGCACATCGGGTCTTCATGGTTGTCATTTCCAGATAATGGGTAATATGAGACTGGGATGTAGCAAAATGTCCCGGGATAATCTTCAGCTGAATTTTTTCATCTCCGGATGCATACACCTTAAACATTCTGTTTTCCAATTCCATTAAGATACCTCCTCGTTTTCCTTAAATTCTGTTTTTAGTATATCACAAATTTTAAGTGAAAAAAAGAGAAGATTTCAGAAAATTTTGTTAATTTATTAACTTTTTCCCATACAAGAAAACTTCTATATTTACGAAAAGA
>OBLI01000293.1_pt1 | contig 54406 bp, 38 predicted proteins | sample 1519701 | NCBI WGS metagenome assembly OBLI01 (sample SAMEA3663005, study PRJEB22513) | pig gut metagenome | biome: pig gut; feature: pig-associated habitat; material: faeces | place: France | collected 2012
GGCACGAAGGTAAGGATAATGCCGGTGTTTGGGTGATACTCGAACAAGGAAATACTAATTCTTAATAGTATTAGATATGAAGGAAAAAAATAAGGAGCAAATTGTCTTCGAAATGTTCGAAGAGGTTGCAACCGAAAGCATCGCTGATGCTCGGAATGCATGCACCTATGAAGAAATTGACGGGTGCTATTTGGAGGCGAAAGAGATTGCTGATAAGGCAAGGATGAACTTGAATTAGAAAACTGGAATTATAACAATTTAAAATAAAAAATATGGATAAGAATTTTGATGATTTTAAAAGACTTTATCCTCTTAAAAAGACATTGCGTTTTGAGGCAAAGCCTATTGGAGCCACTTTGAAAAATATAATTAAAAGTGGTTTGTTGGAAGAAGACGAACACAGAGCACAAAGCTATGTGAAAGTGAAGAAATTGATTGATGAATACCATAAGGTATTTATCGATAGAGTATTAAATGAGGGTTGCTTGACAATTGAAAATAAAGGCAATAAAGACTCATTGGAAGAATATTATGAGAGCTACATGTCAAAATCCAATGATGAAAACGCAAACAAAGCATTCAAGGAAATCCAGAGAAATCTTCGCTCTGTAATAGCGAATAAACTTACGAAGGACAAAGGTTATGCTAATTTGTTTGGCAAAAATCTCATTGAGTCTTACAAGGATAAAGAGGACAAGAATAAGAATAAGATAATTGATTCTGATTTGATTCAGTTTATCAATACTGCAGAACCAAGCAAACTTGATTCTATGTCGCAAGACGAAGCAAAGGAACTTGTGAAAGAATTCTGGGGCTTTACTACATATTTTGAGGGTTTCCACAAAAACCGCAAAAACATGTATACATCGGAAGAGAAGTCAACAGGTATTGCTTATCGACTTGTAAACGAAAACCTTCCAAAGTTCATTGACAATATGGAAGCTTTCAAAAAAGCGATAGCAAAGCCAGAAATACAGGCTAACATGGGAGAGTTGTACTCAAACTTTGCTGAAAATGTAGAAAGTATTCAAGAGATGTTTCAGCTTGATTATTATAACATGTTGCTTACTCAAAAGCCAATAGACGTCTATAATGCCATCATTGGTGGTATTAATGAATACATCTATTTGTATAATCAGCAGCATAAGAATGAAAAACTACCTAAACTCAAGGCTCTGTTTAAGCAGATTCTTAGTGACAGAAATGCTATATCATGGTTGCCTGAAGAGTTTAATAGTGATCAGGAAGTCTTGGATGCTATTAAGGACTGTTATGAAAGACTATCCGAAAATGTACTTGGCGACAAGGTGCTAAAGTCATTGCTATGCTCATTGTCTGATTATGATCTTAATGGTATATTCGTGCGCAACGACCTACAATTAACTGATATCTCACAGAAGACATTCGGAAATTGGAGCGTTATTCAAAATGCTATTATGCAGAACATCAAGAATGTTGCACCTGCCAGAAAGCGTAAAGAATCAGAAGAAGACTACGAGAAGAGAATTTCAGACATATTTAAAAAGGCTGATAGTTTTAGCATACAGTACATCAATGACTGTCTGAATGAAATGGACGACAACAATCTACACGCTGTAGATGGATATTTTGCAACACTTGGTGCGGTAAATACTCCAACTATGCAGCGTGAGAATCTGTTCGCTCTTATTCAGAATGCTTACACTGACATTTCCGACTTGTTAGATACCCCGTATCCTGAAAATAAGAATTTGGCACAAGACAAAACGAATGTTGCCAAAGTTAAAGCTTTATTGGATGCCATCAAGTCTTTGCAGCATTTTGTCAAACCATTGTTGGGAATGGGTGACGAAAGCGATAAGGACGAACGTTTCTATGGCGAATTGGCTTCTTTGTGGACAGAACTTGATACAGTTACACCACTATATAATATGATACGTAATTACATGACCCGCAAGCCATATTCTCAAAAGAAGATTAAACTTAACTTTGAGAATTATCAATTGCTTGAAGGTTGGGATGCTAATAAGGAGAAAGATCATGCTGCCATCATTTTGCGCCGTAATGGTATGTACTATCTTGCCATAATGGACAAAGACTCTAAAAACTTATTAGGCAAGACCATGCCTTCTGATGGAGAATGCTACGAGAAGATGGTGTATAAACAATTTGATATTTCCAAACAGCTTCCCAAATGTACGACAGAATTAAAACGTGTCAAAAAAGCGTTAGTTGAGGATGCAAAAAGAAGTTTTTTATTGTCTGATTCCAAGGATTGGAATAAGCCATTAAATGTAACCCGAAAACTTTGGGAACTGAATAATTATGTTTGGGATAAGAAAAAGGCAGATTGGGTTCTTGGAAAGAAAGAAAACGAAACTCGACCAAAGAAATTCCACAAAGAGTATTTAGAACTTACATCTGATAAAAAGGGTTATAATCAAGCTAAAAATGATTGGATAAAATTCACTAAAGAATTTCTTTCTTCGTATAAGAAAGTTGAAGATTATGATATTCATTATAAAAAACGATATAACTCAGTAGATGAATTGTATAACCAGCTTGTTGGTGATTTTTATACAATATCTTTTACTTATGTTTCTGTCTCATTTATAGATAAATTGGTAAATGAGGGAAAGATGTATCTGTTCCAAATATACAACAAGGACTTTTCTAACTACAGCAAAGGAACACCAAATATGCATACCCTTTATTGGAAAGCGTTGTTTGATGAGCGCAATCTTGCTGATGTTGTCTACAAACTTAACGGAAAGGCAGAAATGTTCTATCGTAAGAAGAGTATCGACAATACCCATCCTACTCACCCTGCTAACCATCCTATTCAAAATAAGAACAAGGAGAACAAGAAGAAGGAGAGTGTGTTTAAATACGACCTCGTAAAGGATCATCGCTATACAGTTGATAAGTTCATGTTTCATGTGCCAATCACTATGAACTTCAAGAGCGTTGGTTCTGAGAATATCAACCAACAAGTAAAGGAATATCTGCAACAAGCTGATGATACACATATAATAGGCATTGACCGTGGCGAACGCCATTTGCTTTACCTTGTTGTTATTGATATGGAAGGTAACATCAAGGAACAATTCTCGCTCAATGAAATCGTGAATGAGTATAATGGTAACACATATCGTACCAACTACCACGATTTGTTGGACGTTCGTGCCGACAAACGACTCAAAGCTAGTCAAAGTTGGCAGACCATAGAGAACATAAAGGAACTGAAAGAAGGCTATTTGTCTCAAGCAATCCATAAGATTACACAACTAATGGTGAAATACCATGCTGTAGTTGTATTGGAAGACTTGAATAAGGGATTCATGCGTGGTCGTCAAAAGGTGGAAAAGCAAGTTTATCAGAAGTTTGAGAAAATGCTGATAGACAAGCTTAACTATCTTGTTGACAAGCATAAAGATGCCAATGAAACGGGAGGTTTGTTGCATGCACTTCAGCTTACTTCTGAATTTAAAAATTTCAAGAAAAGTGATCCTCAGAGCGGATTCCTGTTCTATATTCCTGCATGGAACACATCAAAGATAGACCCAGTTACTGGTTTTGCCAATCTCTTTGATACGAGATATACGAATGCAGATAAGGCGCTTGAATTCTTTAGTAAATTTGACGAGATTCGTTACAACGAAGAGAAAGACTGGTTTGAGTTTGAATTTGATTACGATGAATTCACTCAGAAGGCACATGGTACTCGTACCAGATGGACACTCTGTACTCATGGTAAGCGTTTGCGTTCTTTTAGAAATCCTGCAAAACAATATAATTGGGATTCTGAAGTAGTAGCGCTGACCGATGAATTCAAAAGAATTCTTGGAGAAGCAGGCATTGATATTCATGAGAATCTAAAAGATGCAATCAGTAATTTGGAAGGTAAAAGACGAAAGTATCTCGAACCTTTAATGCAGTTTATGAAATTGCTGCTTCAATTGCGTAATAGTAAGGCTGGTACTGACGAAGATTATATCCTTTCTCCTGTTGCCGATGAGAATGGAATATTTTATGATAGTCGTTCTTGTGGTGATGAACTTCCTGAGAATGCGGATGCTAATGGTGCTTATAACATCGCTCGCAAGGGACTGATGATGATTGAGCAGATAAAAGATGCTAAGGATTTGGATAACTTGAAGTTTGATATTTCCAACAAGGCTTGGCTTAACTTTGCACAACAAAAGCCGTATAAAAAATGAATGACTACATTCCGCTTTCAACGCTGAATGACTTTATCTTCTGTCCGTACTCCATATACTTACATAGCGTGTATATGGAGTCGGACGAAGACTTATATAAAGCCACTCCACAGACTAGAGGCACCATAGCACACAAAGGTGTGGATGAAAAGAAAGGGAGTACTCGAAAGAGTGATATTATGTCGCTCCCAGTCTATTGCGATGAGTTGGGCATATCTGGCAAGATTGATGTCTATAAAAAGGACAAGCGTTTACTGATAGAACGTAAGAACAATCTCAAACACATCTTTCGTGGTCAGATTTATCAGCTGTGGGGACAATACTTCTGCTTGAAGGAAATGGGATATGAAGTTGAACAGCTTGCTTTCTATGAAATATCTACCAATAAAATGATTCCGGTTGAATTGCCTGGACAACTTGGAAAGCAGGAATTAGTAGGATTCATAGAGCAGTTTAAACGTTATAATCCTGCTTCTACTACGATACTGGTAAATCCAAACAAGTGCATCCATTGCATTTATTGCAATCTTTGCGATAAAACGAACACTGATAATGTTTACACATAAAGACATAGAAATGCGAACCATATTCGTGGTCAATTGCATTGAGCACGACCGGAGTCTTCTAGTAAATAGTGGAGAACTGATGCTAGAGGAAATTGAAGGTGATAAGAAAAAGACCTTGACTAAGTTTCCCTTCCAAAAGTTGTTGGCTCTTTTCATTATTGGTCACATCACAGTTACTACTCCGCTGATTGATAAATGCAAAAAGTATGGAGTAGCTTTGGTAGTTATGAAGCCAAATCTTCGTCCAGTTTTTTATTGGTCGGATTCAGCAGAAGCGAATTATTTGCTTCGGCAACGTCAACACGAACAAAAAGATACAGATTTGGCTTTAGCTTTACAAATTGTTCGCAATAAGATACAAAATCAAAGTTTAGTTTTACAAAAGACACGTAGAACAGATGAACTGACGGCAGAAGCCATCAGGCAGTGTGCTGCTGCTCTTGATACTCTTTCTGATATTGATGATTATAACCAACTTATGGGGTTGGAAGGGGCAATTGCAAGAACATTCTTTGCAGCCTATTTTCAAAACTATGGCTGGCACGGTAGGCATGCAAGGATGAAAACTGATGTTCTTAATGTTGCTTTGGATATAGGCTATACCATTTTGTTTAATTTTATAGAGTGTTTCGTGCGTATGTTTGGGTTTGATCTTTATGTAGGTGTGTATCATCGTCTTTGGTTTAAGCGCAAATCTTTAGTCTGTGATTTAATGGAACCTTTCCGTTGTATAATAGACCATGCAACTTTATTAGCATTTAATCGTAAGCAGTTTTCGGAGAAAGATTTTGTTCTTAATAAACGAGAATATTCTTTGGAATATGAACGTTGTGCTGATTACTATCGAGTATATTACGATTCACTGATAGTCAGGAAAAGTGATATTTTCGCATATATTCAACAGTATTATCGTTGTTTTATGGGAAGAAAATCTGTTAAATCATATCCTATTTTCTCGTTCTAATGATTATTGTGAGTTACGACATAAAAGACGATAAAATGCGCACCAATTTCTCAAAAATGTTGAAGAAAAATAGCGCTATTAGACTTCAGCTTTCTGTATATGAAGTTGTCAATTCCAAAAGGATAATGGATAACCTTATTGCTAAAATACAGGCTTATGCTAACCATTTTACGCCAGATGATAGCGTGATAGTTTTCGTAGCAGACACTAACAGAATAATAAAATATGGTAGCGCGATTCATCGAGACAAACCAATCGTCTTTTTTTGAGAGTACAAACCTCTGTCTATATGTAATTGCGAAATATGATACATCTTGTTATAACACAATCAGTTGCGCAATCTGCGAAGTGCGATTTTTGTTGATAGGGGGTATAACATGTTGAAAATAATACCCTTTGAATAGTTGATAGTTGCTATATTTTTTGTATCTTTGCACGCGAATAGAGGCTATAATGCCTAAGTAATTTCTACTATTGTAGATTGAGAAATACAAGCCTCTCAGTCATTGGGGCTATAATGCCTAAGTAATTTCTACTATTGTAGATGGAAGCAGAGCGACCTACTGAAACTCGCGGCTATAATGCCTAAGTAATTTCTACTATTGTAGATTGGTGAACGTACTCGCCCCACGAATACACGGCTATAATGCCTAAGTAATTTCTACTATTGTAGATTGTCATATTGTTATGGTATTAACGGGGTGTGGCTATAATGCCTAAGTAATTTCTACTATTGTAGATTTAAAATGAAAGTGTGAGTTCTATCGGCTGGCTATAATGCCTAAGTAATTTCTACTATTGTAGATTGGAAGGTGCGAGGATCATACTTGATGCGGGGCTATAATGCCTAAGTAATTTCTACTATTGTAGATAGAATCCGATGTGGAACGATACGGAGATTGCTATAATGCCTAAGTAATTTCTACTATTGTAGATAGGAAATAGCGGTCGGACACTTCTTCTTGGCTATAATGCCTAAGTAATTTCTACTATTGTAGATCCCTGTGAAACCTCAGGATCTGGTGATAGGCTATAATGCCTAAGTAATTTCTACTATTGTAGATGTTTAGTAAAAGTGTTTCCTGCTCCGTTGGGCTATAATGCCTAAGTAATTTCTACTATTGTAGATCACATTGCCTACCGAATCTCTGGGAAGGTTGGCTATAATGCCTAAGTAATTTCTACTATTGTAGATTATATAGTAATAGCCCATCACGGGGAATTGGGCTATAATGCCTAAGTATTTTCTACTATTGTAGATTAAAATGTCATGGGTTCAGGTCCATGCCATCAATCCCAGGCGTTACAGTTTGACAGTTGACAGTTTCGATAAAGCAAAACTATGGATTATCGTTTTAGCCTCAAATATACCTATATAAATGGAATAAAAGGTGGAAATAGTTTGTGGATTGAAGAAAAATGTGTAATTTTGGAGGCGAAAACCTTACTATGATATAGAAGGAAAATGGGGTTAAACGAAACCACATTGGATTATCAACAATTTAAATATAGATTATGTACATATTATTATTTGTAGCTTTTGCCGTTTTTATCACCATCAGCTGGATGATGAAAGATGTATGGTAGGTGAAGCCTCTTAAGGTTGCACACGGATGTTTTAGTCGCACGGATTTTACTTTTGTCCTTACAGGACGATTGTAAAATGTTTTGTTGTGTCCGCAGGACGTCGCCCTGGGCTAAGGAAACCGTTGGGCTTCCAGCCCGGGGCTGCTTGTTCCGTGATTCCGTGTCGTCCGTGTGCTCCGTGGATTTTTTTTGGTAGCCTGAAGGCTAGATGTTTTGGAGTAGCGAAGACAGAGTGAGAGTTCCATTTCATGGCACCTTTTCTCGCCATGGCAGAATTAAAGCGAGCTTTATTCTGCTCATCTGGCTTAACGAAAACGTTCGCTTTCACTATGCTGAGTCACGACAAAACAAACCATAGGTAAATCTTTGGAGGAAATCTTTTTTAAGATGTTGCTTCGCAAGAAATAATCTGTAATTCAGGGAGGCAGTAAACGAATCCTTAACAAAAATCTCAACTTAAAATGCGCTCGAGTTCCTCGCTTTTGGGGAGGGTTTTATTATGGATCGCATCAGAGATGCTCGAAATCTTAACAAAAATCTTTGGAATCTTTAACTAAAATCTTTCTCCGTGTACTCCGTGTGCTCCGTGGATTTTTTAGTTGCCTACGGCAAGATATTAAAAGATCCGTGTCGTCCGTGTGACATTTTCCGTGTGCTATTGGCGGAGAGAACCGCATACGAGTCCTCTTCCGTGGGTGCCTACATAGACGCGGCCGTATTCTTGCATGTCTCCGCAAATGTGGAGGACAAGACCATACTGGTGGTTGTCGTCGTTGATGCGCACCCAGTTGTTGCCAGAGTCGTCAGAACGGAAGAAACCATAGACGCCATCTACTACACCTATTATATATAGGGCGGGATAGCCATCTTCTATGCGTGACTTGCCAAAACCGAAAGCATAGAGGGTGCTGACATGAGGCATGGCACCCACGGTCTGTAAGTCAGCGTTGAGATGATACAGTCCGTCGTAGGCGGCAAGCCATAGGTCGCCTTCGCGGTCGGGCATGGCGTATATGCGATCTTGACCGCCCCGATTGTCGCCCCGTTTTTTCTTTTCGGTGGTTCGCAATGTGATGTTGAGCGGTTTTGAAGTGAAGGTTCTACCCGCATCTATACTGGTATAGAGTGTTTTGTTGATCACATCGACAGCATAGAAGCGTTGTGGATTTACTTTGTCGGCGATGACTTTGATGTTTTTGGGGAGACCTTGACATGTGTTCCACGATTCTCCTTTGTCGGTAGTGAATGAGGGTAGGGCACCGCGTGGCGTCCATATCCATACCGAGGCATCGGCATTGACAGCGATGTGTCCGCTCTCCGCTTTTTCTACAGGAGCATTTGCGCATGGCTTCCATGTGCGTCCGCCATCTTCAGAATACGAGATAGGTGGAATGTCGAATAGATGGTTGAAGATGACACCCACGCGCACCATGACGTCAGGTTTGTTCCATGCGCCAGTTACTCCGTCGGTATTGCCGAAATATGGAGCGTAGTGCATGCCCTCCGGTACTGGTTTGGTGATGTCGAAATGCGTATATCCGCCGTAGTCTCCCACACCGCTTACTATGCTTGCTCCCGTTGGAGGAGCATAGAGTTCGAGGGGTACAGTTTCCTCAACTCCCTTAGTGGCAATGCTCCACACGATGGTGTCGCCCTGTCGTTCGCCGGCAGAGAGATTGAACGTTTCCCAACCTCCGAAACCAGTAGTGAAATAGGCATGATCGGCATTGCAGGGGTCGATTTCTATGTCGAACATCCAGTGGAGCGGTGCCATCTTCGTATAAGGAGCTTTGCTATGGTCGTATCTGTAACCATGTTTGAAGAGTGGTATCCATTGTTTACCGCCATCGGTACTGCGAAACATTTCCTCGTCACCGTAGCCGTATTTCTTCCCTAGTCCGTGTGTGCTTACAATGATATGTTGCGGATGGTGTGCATCGACAGCAACTGCAGCATATCCGAATCCCGATTTCTTGCCCTTGTCGAATTTCAAAGGAGAGATGTCCGTCCATGTGTTCTTCTTGATATCGTAAGCCCACAGTGCGCCATCGGTCATGGGTGACGGTCCTGGCGAATCGGCATAACTGATATACAGTTTTCTGTCGGCAGCCATGACCATGTGGGTGGGGCGCAGTCCGACGGGTTGATTGTCAACGGCTTTCCAACTCTTTCCGGCATCGCGGCTGACAAAAATGCTCTGTCGGTCTTTGAGCGAAACAGCCACAAAGATATTCTTTGCATCGTTGCCTTTCTTCTCTTTTTTGTCGAATACAACGGCAATGATGCCGCTGCCTCTGTTCATGCGGTTTTGGGGATTGGAGAAGTCCGTCTGTTCTGTGACATCAGGAAAAGTGTCCACGCGCTTCCATGTCATTCCTTCGTCAACCGACTTCCAGAGTCCGTTGAGCCGTGTTCCGAAGTAGATATTGCGTGAATTGAGCGGATCAACCATCATTCGTTCGCCGTTGCCACGTCCGTTCTCGTTGCCTCCCATGGCAATGGGCACTTTCACCTCGATGAATGATCTGCCTCCGTCGTTTGATTTCAGAATACTTCCCGTCTTAATTGTATAAGTGCCACAGGCCAGATACACCTTTTGGTCGTTGTTGGGGTCGATAGCCACGCTCTCCACCCCTTGCAGATTTTGATTGTCGAGCGACACCCAGTCGAACATCTGTATCCACTCTTTGTTGACCGCATCCCATCGGTATGCGCCTCCCATATCTGTTCTGCAGAAGCGTACGTCAGGGTTAGTCGGATGAAGAATAAACCCATCTACGAATCCTCCGCCGACGATAGGTACATTCTTCCATTGGTATTGTTGTGCTGAAGCAGTCATGCCTGTCAACAGGCAAGCGATGGTTAACAGAAAGTGTTTCTTCATATTCCTGAATATCATGTAGGGTTATTAGTATTGGACTGTAAAGGTAGTCATTATTCTGAAGAAAACCACAAAACTTTGTGTAATAAATGCAAAAAAGCTTTTGATGGGATGTTGCTTCGCTTTTTTATCATCGTATGATCGTATGATCGGAATTTAAACGGATTTTTTTGGGGGTTGCCTACGGCAAGAAATCTTTGGAGGAAATCTTTTTTTAAATATGGCCTTTGGCCAGAAATCAATCATCGGATCATTGGAATTTAAACGGAATTTAGACGGATTTTTTTGGGGGTTGCCTACGGCAAGAAATCTTTGGAGGAAATCTTTTTTTTATATGGCCTTTGGCCAGAAATCAATCATCGGATCATCGGAATTTATACGGATATTACGGATATACGGAATTATGGCGGGCTGAAAGCCCAATGGTTTCCTTAGCCCAGGGTAACACCCTGGGGGCTTTGTATTATTTAGCCAACGTCCTGTAAGGACAAAAGTAATTACCTGGTAGGCTGGAAACAAAATCTTTAACGAAAATCCTAACTGAAAATGCGCAACAGTACGTTGCTTTTGGGAGCGATTTAATATGGATCGCATCGGAGATGCTCGAAATCTTAACTAGAATCTCGAACAAAAATCTTTAACTAGAATCTTTTCCGTGATTTCTGTGATTTCCGTGTGACATTAAAAAAATCCGTGTTCTTCGTGTGTTCCGTGGATTTTTTGGGGTTGCTTCGCAAGATGTTTTGGGGGGAAATCAGTTTTCTGGTATTGTAATTCAATCAAATGGCCTATCAACCAAAACCATCCGGCAGAAAAGGAATATCTGCCGGATGGAATATAGATGATAGGTTGTCAACGCTTAGAAGTTGTCGATGTGGATTTCGAAGTAGGCTTGAGGATGAGCGCATACGGGGCAAACCTCTGGTGCTTTCTCACCAACTACGATGTGTCCGCAGTTGCGACATTCCCATACTTTCACTTCACTCTTAGCAAACACCTCCTTCATTTCTACGTTGTGAAGCAGTGCGCGATAACGCTCTTCGTGGCGTTTCTCGATAGCAGCCACCAGGCGGAATTTTATTGCCAAGTCAGCGAAGCCTTCCTCTTCTGCGGTTTTAGCAAATCCCTCATACATATCAGTCCACTCGTAGTTTTCCCCTTCTGCAGCAGCAGCCAGGTTTTGAGCGGTGTCTCCAATGCCGTTGAGTTCTTTGAACCACATTTTAGCATGCTCTTTCTCGTTGTCGGCAGTTTTTTGAAAGAGTTCAGCAATTTGTTCGAAACCTTCCTTTTTTGCTTTTGATGCGAAATAGGTATATTTGTTACGTGCTTGCGACTCGCCAGCGAATGCGGCCTCGAGATTCTTCTCAGTCTGTGTTCCAGAATACTTTGTTGTCATAGTCTTTATTGTGTTTAGTTTATATCATTGATGTTTATTGTTCATGATGCAAAGTTACGGATTATTCCAATAGGTTGTTTGAAAATAAAAGAAATCGAATGGTAAATAATGGAAAAATCATGAAAAAACACATGTTTTGCCATTTTTTTAGTATCTTCGCATAATGAAACAAACGATAGCAATCATAGGAGGCGGTGCCGCGGGCTGCTTTTGTGCCATAGCGGTCAAGCGCCTGTTGCCTCACGCAGATGTCACGGTCTATGAAGGCGGCCGTAAGGCGTTGGCCAAAGTGGCAGTGACAGGAGGTGGACGGTGTAATCTGACCAACTCGTTCCGGCAAGTGGAACACCTTGCCGCAGTATATCCGCGTGGTGAAAAACTGATGAAGCGACTGCTGAAAGGCTTTTCTGCTGCCGATGTCTGCCGATGGTTTGAGCGCGAAGGGGTGCGCTTAGTGACGCAAACCGATGAGTGTGTGTTTCCCAAATCGCAGTATGCGATGGAAATAGTAGATACGCTGTTGTCGCTGATGCGTCAGTTGGGCGTGACGCTGAAGTTAGGTCATCGTGTCAGCGCTATTGCCCATGAGGATGAGTGCTATCGGTTGACTTTCTCACCGGCCGATAACGTTCAGCAACCAACCGTTACTGCCGACATGGCGGTAGTGACGACAGGAGGCAGTCCGACGATGCAGGGTCTGCAGATGCTTGCCGGTTTGGATTTAGAAATGGTGTCGCCAGTGCCATCGCTCTTCAGCGTATGTGTTGCCGACCGCGCTCTGACCCAGTTGACGGGAACCGTGGTAGAACATGCGACCGCCGCCCTTCCCGGTACTAAATTCCGAGGCGAAGGTCCGTTGCTCATCACCCATTGGGGCATGAGCGGCCCTGCCGTACTGAAACTGTCGAGTCGTGCAGCACGCCATTTGCACGGCTGTGGTTATCAGCACGACCTTTGCATCAACTGGTGTGGAGCGATGACGCTCCCTGAAGTGGAGGCCATGATAGGGGAGATGAGTGTGGCACATGGTCGCAAACAGGTATCTACTGCGTATCCGCCCCATTTGAACAGCCGACTTTGGAAACTGTTGGTTGACCGATCGCAGATACGTGGCGAACAGCGTTGGGCAGAACTTCAGAAGAAACAGATCAATCGATTGGTGAATACGCTGACTGCCGATGTCTATCGGATGACAGGTAAGTGTAGGTTTAAGGAAGAGTTTGTGACCTGTGGAGGTGTGGCCCTTTCCAATGTCAACCTCTCTACCTTAGAATGTAAGCAGCATGAAGGTCTTTATTTTGCAGGTGAGGTGCTCGATGTAGATGCCGTCACTGGCGGTTTCAACCTGCAGGCAGCTTGGACCATGGGGCATACCGTTGCCGTTGCCATCAACAAGAAGTGCCATTGACCGACAGTCTGTCGGAGGCAAACGAGATGTAAGAATAGAAACAACCGGCCGTTCCTTCCCTTGGTCATGGGGCAGTGGGGCGGTCTAAAACAAATATGAAGATGAATATGAAGAAAACACTGATGTGGATGATGCTGATGCTGACCGGCACCGCCACGCTATCGGCACAGACCGCTGCCGACACTACGCAACACGAGGTGGTGATGGAAACCACCATGGGTACCATTGTTCTGCGGCTTTACAACGACACCCCCTTACACCGCGACAATTTCTTGGATCGGGTGCGAACGGGCTATTATAATGGCTGCACGTTTCAGCGTGTCATTCGTAATTTCATGATTCAAGCCGGCAATCCGCAAGCCCGTCAAGTGTCTGCCGGCGATACAGTGCAGTATGATGTGGAGCGCCGTGTGCCTGCAGAAATCCGTTATCCGGCGCATTATCATCGTCGCGGACAACTCTGTGCCGCGCGCGAGGGAGATGATACCAATCCTGAGTTTGCCTCCTCGTCGCATGATTTCTACATCACGTGGGGTCGCAATTTCTCGCCTCGGCAGATGGAATACTATGCCGACCAACTTCGCCGTGAGGGCAGAGCTTATGTCATTCCCGATTCAGTGATGCAACAGAACTATATAAAATATGGTGGTGTGCCCCATCTGGATGGCGGTTATACTGTGTTTGGCGAGGTCATCGAAGGACTGGATGTGGTTGATCGCATCCAACAGACTCCTGTGGATCACGACCATGGTGACCGTCCGTTGGAGGATGTGGTTATTCTCCGGGCTACTATTCGCAAGTGATATGCTACGGTTGTGAATCTGCAATCCGGCGCAACATAGAGCCCAATGGGTTTTCTTAGCCCTGCTGATGTTACTGTTGCCCTTACAGGGCGTATAGGTAAAAATAGGCATAGAACCCCAGGGTGTTACCCTGGGCTATGAAGATATTGCCCCGTTCGGGGCGTTGGTTGCAGAACGTGTGCATGGGGTATAATCACACAACCACAACAGGCCGAAAGCCCAATGGTTTTCTTAGTTAGGACATCGCCCTGCTGGTGAGAATATAATGACCGCATAAACAAAGGACAACGGGCTGAAAGCCCAATGGTTTCCTTAGCCCAGGGCAACGCCCTGCGGATGTGAATGTTAACAAATTAATAAACGTCCTGTAAGGACAAAAGTAAAAATCATATGTCACAATCACTTTGCAAAATCTATTTGCATATTATCTTCCACATCAAGACATCTAGCCCATGTATTCTTGATGATGATCTCGATCGGGTGCATGCGTATATAGGGCAACTCGTCAACGATGCAAATTGTCTAAATATTTGGGTTGATGGCACAGGTGACCATGTGCATGTATTGTGTCTATTAGGGCGTGAGATTTCTATTGCAAATCTCTTGGAAACATTGAAGCGCAATAGTAGCAGATGGATTAAATCATTATCACCACATTATTCAATGTTTGCGTGGCAGGGGGGATATGCAGCATTATCGGTCAGTCAATCTGTAGTCGATAAAACGTTAGCATACATCAAAAACCAGAAAGCGCATCATAAGAAGACAACATTCCAAGAGGAATACAAGCAATTCTTGAAGCTATATAACATAGAATATGATGAGAAATATGTGTTCTCTGACTAGCTTGATTTTACTGTTGCCCTTACAGGGCGTATAGGTAAAAGAGGCATAAAAACCCAGGGCGTTACCCTGGGCTATGGAAATATTGCCCCGTTCGGGGCGTTGGTTGCAAAACGTGTACGTGGGTAATAATCACACACCATTCGTGATGTTTTTCATCTGCAACAATCCGGCGTTGCAAAACGTGTACATGGGTAATAATCACACACCATTCGTGATGTTTTTCATCTGCAACAATCCGGCGTTGCAAAACGTGTCGTGGGTAATAATCACACAACCACAACGGGCTGAAGGCCCAATGGTTTCCTTAGCCCAGGGTAACACCCTGTGGGTGTGTGGGGTTATTTTACCGAACGTCCTGAAAGGACAAAAGTAAAATGTTAGAAGACCTTTTCAATGAGTATATAACACAAATCCGCCCTCTTTCTGATGGAACGGGGGTGGACTTGTGTTTTTATTTATTGTTATTTCGGCAGATTGAATGCGCGACTCATCTCCTGCATTTGCTCCTGACTCATACCTTCGGGCATGAAACCCATGGCTCTTGCGTTGACATAAATCTTAGCACTCTTGGAGAGAACGTCAATCTGGTCGAAGGCATCCATCACGTCGATACCTTTGGCAAAGACACCATGTTTCTCCCAAAGCACCACATCATAGTCTTCCAACTGATGGAGTGTGGCCTGAGCGAGCGTATTAGATCCCGGCAGTTCGTAAGGCACAATGCCCAGTCCGAGCGGACAGAAAGCCTTGGTTTCCGGTATCATCGACCAGAGCAGATTGGTGAGCACATCCTTGCCCAGCATCTCGCGGTTGTGGCTCATTGCCACCAGTTCGATGGGGTGGGTGTGTACCGTAGCACGGTAGTTGCTGCCTGTGGCAATGAGCTGTGCATGTACGGTGAGGTGGCTTGGCAGTTCGCTGGTAGGCATGACGGGCTCGTCGGCAATGATTACATACGATGCGCAGTCGTCGAGAATGCGTATGATGCTACCGTTTGCCATGGGCTTTCTTGCTAAATCGCGCATGCGCTTACCCGTACCTTTACAATAGAAATAGGTATTTTTAAGTTCAGGGAGAGTCACTCCAATGGGTATTACATCGCTGATGGGAGGCATCTGCCTGATTTCGTCATCAACGAGTTCGGTGACATTGACGGTGATGTTTCCACCGTTGCGCTCTGCCCATCCGTTTTGCCAGAGGTATCCTGCCACTTCTGCAATCTTCTCAATTTCCTGTGTCAGTGCAGGACGTTGTTCCAATATACTTTTCATTTTGTTTGTAGATTTGTAGTTTGAATGGTGCAAAGGTAGTCATTTTTCTGATATTTAACGCTATTTGTTCATGATATTTCATATATTTTCAGTAATTTTGCGTCTCGAAGAAACCAAATACAAAACGACGATGAATAAGAAGGAATTACCTGTATTGCTGCTCACGGGTTATCTGGGCAGCGGAAAAACCACCTTGTTGAACCGCATCTTGACCAATAAGAAAGGCATCAAGTTTGCTGTTGTGGTCAACGATATTGGTGAGGTGAACATCGACGCCAACCTCATTCAGCAGGGCGGTGTGGTCAATCAGAAGGACGACAGCCTTGTGGCTTTGCAGAATGGCTGCATCTGTTGTACGCTAAAGATGGATCTCGTGGAACAGTTGAAAGACATTGCTGCCATGCAGCGCTTCGACTATATCGTGATAGAGGCGAGTGGTATTTGCGAGCCTGCACCTATCGCACAGACCATCTGCTCCATCCCCACCTTGGGTCCGGAATATACGAAAGACGCGATACTGCGCCTTGACAGCATTGTTACCGTGGTCGATGCATTGCGTATGCGCGATGAGTTTGGCAGCGGTGAGGCGCTGACCAGCCAGAATATTGGTGAGGAAGACATTGAAAACCTGGTTATCCAGCAGATAGAATTCTGCAACACCATCCTGCTCAACAAGGCTTCTGAGGTGTCGGCAGAGGAGTTGGAGAAGATCAAGCAAATCATCCATGCACTGCAACCCAAGGCAGAGATTATCACATGCGACTATGGTGACGTGGATTTGGATAAACTGGTGAACACCCACGGTTTTGACTTTGATGCCGTAGCCACGTCGGCTGCGTGGATTGACGAGATAGAACATCACCATGAAGATGATGACGACGACGAAGAAGAACATCACCACCACCATCATGACGATGATGATGACGACGAAGATGAACATCACCACCACCATCATGACGATGATGATGACGACGAAGATGAACATCACCACCACCATCATCACCACCACCACGACCATAAAGGCGGCGAAGTGGAAGAGTATGGCATTGGCAGTTTTGTGTATTATGCCCGCAAACCTTTCGACATCAACTACTTCGATAATTTTGTTGCGCGGCAGTGGCCCAAGGGCGTTATCCGTTGCAAAGGCATCTGCTGGTTTGTCGATGAGCCCGACCGCTGTTATGTGTTTGAGCAGGCAGGCCGCCAGATGGGACTTCAGGGAGCCGGTCAATGGTATGCTACCATGCCCGAAGACGAGTTGCGCGATATGATGGCGATGAACGAAGACTTGCGTCGCGACTGGAATCCGATGTATGGCGACCGCATGCAGAAACTGGTGTTTATCGGTCAGCACATGGATCGCAAAGCCATTACCGATGCGCTCGATTTCTGCCTGAGCGACAAGGTGACGTGGTAATCGCACGTGATAAGACTTACAAGTCGGAGATCGGTTAGTGTGCCGCTCTCCGATTTTTTTTTGTTTACCCTCTTTTCATATAGGTCGCAAAATACCTGTTGCATGTAGTCGTGGCAATATCCTACAGCGTGTCGGTGGACGTCAATCAAATAGCTTATGAATAAAAAAACAGCCCAGTTTTTGTAGATTTCCCAGATTATTTCATATATTTGCAAAATAATTGCTCCAACAGAGTCATTGGCAATTAAAAATACTACTATCCTGCATGTCAGATAAGAATATTATATATAAGGTGTATCGATTCTATCGAGATGGATTTCGCAGCATGACCATAGGTCGCACGCTGTGGACCGTTATCATCATCAAACTCATTGTGATATTCGCCGTGTTGAAGTTGTTTTTCTTCCCCGATGTGGTGGGCAGACAAGCCAAAAACGGCGACCGCGCCACATTTGTGGCAGGCGAACTGACGCGCCGGTAGGTATCTGTGCTGACAATACAGCCTGACAGTGAAGCAAGCAAATAGAAAAATAATCAATAATAAAAAAAATAAAGCTTATGAATCATCTTCTGACAATCGACCCCGCACTCATTGATTGGTCGCGTGCCCAGTTTGCTCTGACAGCCATTTACCACTGGTTGTTTGTGCCGCTAACATTGGGCTTGGCTGTAGTGATGGGCATTATGGAAACCATCTATTACCGTACGGGAAAACCATTTTGGCGCGAACTGTCGCAGTTTTGGCAGCGTTTGTTTGGTGTCAATTTTGCCATGGGCGTAGCCACAGGCATCATACTTGAGTTTGAGTTTGGCACCAACTGGAGCAATTATTCCTGGTTTGTAGGCGACATATTCGGCGCTCCACTTGCCATAGAGGGTATTGTAGCCTTCTTCATGGAGAGTACGTTTGTGGCAGTGATGTTCTTCGGATGGGACAAAGTGTCGCGCGGATTCCATCTTGCATCCACATGGCTTACCGGTATCGGTGCTACGATATCTGCATGGTGGATACTTGTGGCAAACTCATGGATGCAGTATCCTGTGGGTTGCGAGTTCAATCCCGATACTGTGCGCAACGAGATGACGAGTTTCATGGAGGTGGCACTGTCGCCGATGGCTGTTGATAAATTCTTCCACACCGTCACTTCCACATGGATTGTGGGTGCTGTGTTTGTTTGTGCCGTGAGTTGCTGGTATCTGTTGCGTGGCAGAGAGAAGGAACTTGCACGTCAAAGCATCAAGGTGGCAAGCATCGTGGGACTGGTGGCTTCGCTGGCTGCCATACATACAGGCGATGGTTCTGCGGTAATGGTGGCAGAGAAACAACCCATGAAACTTGCTGCTATGGAGGCACTCTACGATGGTGGTGAGGGTGTCGGACTGACCGTGGTCGGTGCGCTCAATCCCTTTGCTCAACCCGATTATGCCCAGGGAGGCGAGATGCCTTTGCGCATAGCCGTGCCTTACGGACTCTCTATCCTTGCCACTCATTCCACCGACGGATATGTGCCTGGAGTGAACGATCTGCTCAACGGCTATACGCGCAAGGACGGTACGCGCGAACTGTCGGCTGAGGAGAAGATGGAGCGTGGTCGCAATGCCATTGCCACGCTTGCCGAATACCGCAAAGTGAAAGCTGCCAATGCCAACGACAGCCGTTTGCCACAACTCGCAGAACAGTTGAAGGCCGACATGCCATACTTTGGTTATGGTTACATCAAAGACCGTGCAGAACTCGTGCCCTATATCCCCATCAACTTCTACGCCTTCCGCGTCATGGTAGGAGTGGGCAGTCTGCTGTTGCTGTTCTTCATCGTTATAGGTTTTGTGGCATGGCGAAAAGACATCACCAGGAGTGGCAGATGGCTCTGGATAACGGCTGTTGCGATGCTACCACTGGTTTATATTGCCAGCGAAGCAGGTTGGATAGTGGCAGAACTGGGTCGTCAGCCATGGGCTATACAGGATATGTTGCCCACGGTAGCCGCAGTTTCCGACCTGAAGGCAGGTAGCGTTTCGCTGACCTTCTTCATCTTCCTCGTGCTGTTTACCGTTCTGCTGATAGCAGAAGTCAGCATCATGTGTCGTGTCATCAAGAACTATAAGTCGGCACAAGAATAGAGATTACATCCAATATTCAATTTCCAACACTAAAAAAGAACACTGTTATGACTTATACATTTCTTCAACAATACTGGTGGTTTGTGGTGTCGCTGCTTGGCGCATTGCTCGTATTTCTGCTCTTTGTGCAGGGTGCCAATTCGCTGGTCTATAGTCTGGGACGTACCGAAGAGGGACAGCGCAAAGTGATGGAGTCCACTGGCCGGAAGTGGGAAATCACGTTTACCACACTCGTAACCTTCGGTGGTGCATTCTTCGCCTCCTTCCCATTATTCTACAGTACAAGTTTCGGCGGAGCTTACTGGCTGTGGATGATTATTCTCTTCTCGTTTGTGTTGCAGGCTGTGAGCTATGAGTTTCAGCACTGCAAAGGCAATCTGCTCGGCAAGCGCACCTATCAGTGGTTTCTTGTGATCAACGGCATAGTGGGTCCGTTGCTGTTGGGTGGGGCTGTTGCCACCTTCTTCAATGGGTCAAACTTCATTGTCGAGAAAGCATCGCTCACCGATCTTGGCGCACCGGTCATCAGTCGGTGGGCCAACGCTTCGGCAGGTCTTGACGCACTGCTCGACCCTTGGAACCTTGCATTGGGCTTTGCCGTGATGTTCTTGGCGCGTATTTTGGGCATCCTGTATATCATGAACAATGTTGATGACGAGGATATCCGTTCGCGCGGTTCAGTAAGACTGGTGGGATGTACGATACCATTCCTGGTGTTTTTCCTTGCTTTCTTTGTGCGCACGCTACTGAAGGATGGCTTTGCCGTTGACCCTGCCACGGGTGCTGTGTTTATGGAACCGATGAAATATCTGCACAACTATCTCCAGTTGTGGCCGCTCGCAGTGCTCACGGTGATTGGTGTTGTGCTGTTGCTCTACGGCGTGGCGCGCACCATTTTCAGTGCCACCTATGTCAAAGGAATATGGCCTGCCGGTATTGGCGTGGTGCTTGTGGTGTTGTCGCTGCTGTTGGTGGCAGGGTGGGGCAATACAGCCTACTATCCGTCGAATGCCGATTTGCAGTGCTCACTGACCATTGCCAACAGTTGCAGCAGCGAGTTTACGCTTCGCACCATGTTTTATGTTTCGCTCCTCGTGCCTTTTGTTTTCTGCTATATAGCCTACGTTTGGCGCGTGATGGACAGAAAATAGCGACGTTGCCGATAGGCTTTGCAAACATGCTAATATATCCGTGGCTTTGCTGCGGATATATTTTTTTAGGTGTTTGCCTATTGCTTGGCTCACTCGGCAATGGTCTGTTGATGTGGTTCAGATATTCCCTTGCTCGGCAATTTCAATGAATTTGCTGAGTAATTTCAATGAATTTGCTGAGCAAAACAAATTGAATTGCTGAGCAAAACAAATTAAATTGCTGAGCAAAACAAATTGAATTGCTGAGTAAAACAAATTGATTTGCCTTTAGAAGTATGTGCTATAGGAATGTAAGGTGTTGCTTGTTAGGTTGTTAAGCGACGTTTATACGACCTGTGGCAGCACCACTTTCAACATCGGTCGAAACCCTATACGGCAAAAATGCATGCCACAGACTATTGCTGCCGATGGACCGCAAGAGTTAAGTCAGCTGGTGACAGACCAACTGTCAGGCGCATGTAGCTCAAGGGCGGATGAGATATGCGGCGAATACTCAGATGTAATACTCGGCAGAATCGACGAGGCCGGCACGTAGCGCATACTTGGTAGCCTCGTGTGCATTGTTGACACCCAACTTGCGGAAGATGTTTTTGCGATGGGTGTTGACGGTATGGAAACTGGAGAAACGGCGCTCGGCAATCTCTTTCGTGGTAAGACCGAGCGCAATATCCTTGAGGATCTCGGTCTCTGTGGGCGTCAGGCGAATGTCTTCCTCTTGCTTCTCCTGACTTGGCGCCAATAGCATTTCTGCCATACGCTGGCAGATGTAGCGCTGATGGCGACAGGCGGCAGACAGACATTCGCGCACTTCTTGCAAGGGAGATTCCTTGAGCAAAATGCTGAAACGAGGACTCAGCGCCAGCAAACGGCGTACAAAATCGCCGGAAAGGTCGGTGCTGAACATCACCCATTGCACATCGGGAAAACGGAGATGCAGAATGTCGAGCTCGTCAACATCATTGACGTCAAACAGCGTATAGTCCATCACAACCACCGCTTCACTATCGCTTTTCAATAATTCAATAAGTCCGCATTTGTCTTCAGCACTATCCGTTGACCACTGGTCGGCCTGACTGCAAACATACAGAATGCCCGCACGGGTGATGTCTTGATTGTCGGCAAGGATGATGTGACTGTTCATGGGACAAGAAACTATTGGAAGGAAGCAAGTCGCTTGGTCATCTGTTCGGACAGGCGCTCGTGGCTGCGGCGCATGTGTGCATACATCACGGTATAGACCGTAATCTCCAAAATAGGATAAACGTAGGGCACACCCAGCAGACACGACAGATAGACAATGATGGCACGGCTGTTGAAAGTCAGCAGATTGGTGTATTTCATCAGCGGAAGAGAACCTCGGCGGAACTCGTCGCGCAACGATTGCGGAATAGTGGCAGGATTGGAATAACGCTGGCGCAACTGCTCATAGAATGCCTGAAACTTAGGAGTGCGGTCTTCTTGTGATTTGCAGTAGCCGGCATAGTTGGAATAGAATAGGCGGGCAAACCAACGCTCTTTGGGCATCGACTCGGCTATCTTACGCTGTTCGGCAGAGTTGTCGAGCTCGCTGCCTTCCTTGCCTAACAGGAAGAAAAGATGAATCTGACGATAGTAATCGGCTAAGGAACTCTGACGGGAGTGGCAGCCGAAACCTGCCCAAGCGGCAATGGCAAAGGCTATGAAGTAGGCAGAATAGCCTATTTCGTCATAAAACATATTACCTGTGCGAAGGAAGATGGCTACGTAGATGAAGAGAAACCATACATCGCCGGATAGTCCATCAAGCACACGGCCTACAAGGGTTTTCTTGCCAGTAAGGCGCGCCATCTGTCCGTCGGTAGAGTCGCAGAAGTTAGCAAACATCAGGAGAATGACTCCTGCAATGTTGTGATAGAGGTCGGGGAAATAGAACATCACTCCGGCTGCAGCACCAAGGAAGAAGGAAATGATGGTGATGACGTTGGGATGCACACCGAAACGGTTCCAGAAAAGCGCAAACGCCAAACCGATAGGACGTGTGAAATGCACATCAAGCCACTCTTCGGTATCGTCTGACTTGAAGGATGCACGAAGCAGTTCGCTGAAGGTCTTATGTTCGTTTGTCATAATCGTATTGTAAATGAGAAATATCTGTTATTGACCGGCGAGGAAGGCTTCTGCCTTCTTGATATCATCGGCATGGTCGATGTCGAGTACTTTGGAGAATGCCCAAGCCGTCAGCTGACGACCGTCGGTCAGCAGGGCACGCTGGAAATTGCGCATGCGGCTTTCGCCACGTTCCATGCAGCCATTAAGTGTTTCGATGGCTGACGAGGTGAGACCGTATATGCCGCCGGAGATGTAACGGGGATGCTCTTGATGGTCGAGAAAATTGAGAATACGGAGCGTATCGTCGGTTTCGACATAGAGTGGCTTTTCGTCATCGATGTAGTCGGTGACGCCCATCACGCCATCGGTATGTCCGTCGGCAATCTGTTGACGGAAGGCTTTCACGTAGTTGCTGAATTCTTCTTCGCGGAAAATGGTATCGACGGTGGTCAATACAAAAGGACTGTCGGAGAGATAGGGGCTGATGACATGGAAACTGTGCATCGAACTGGGAGTGCTCTGAACGCAGAAGCGCAGAGGAATGGGGCGTCCTTTCAGTCCGTCGCGCTGCAGTTCTACCAAGTGTTGAGCTACCAAAGTGGTGAGATCGTTGCAGATGACAACTATTTCTTCTGCATCATTATCCATGAAAACACGTATCAGACGGTCTATCAGATACTCGCCGCCTACCTTGACCAACGGTTTGGGAGAGTCAATTCCCTCGGCTGCCAATCGGCTGCCTTCGCCGGCCGCAATTATTGCATATTTCATCTTATATATAAATAATGTGTAACTTTGCAAGCGCAAAATTACACATTATTCGTGAAAAACGAGCAATATACTGTCGTTTTTTATCTTAATACCAGTTTGTTGGTATATACATCGCCTGAACCTTTGACGTCGTGGCGCTCCCTTTGGGCTGTTCCTTCAATGTTGATATCGCCCGAACCGATGACCTGACTCTCGATGGTTCCGCAGTCAACGGCTTTCAACTCGATATCGCCCGAACCTTTCAAATCCATGCGTGTGGCGATGACTTGGTGCTGCGTGATGTCGATGTCGCCCGAACCGATGAGGGAAAGATTGGTGTTGCGTGCCGTAACATTGGGGAGATCGATGTCGCCACTTCCGGAAAGAACCACTTTCAGATTGTCGCAGATGAGGCTCTGAAGGTCGATATCGCCGCTACCACGCAGGTCAATCATCATATTGTCGGTATCGATATGGCCGTTGCATTTGAAATCGCCCGAACCTTTCAAGAAGATGCCGACAAGGTCGGGAGAGCTGACGGTAACGGTTACATCGTCGCTATTGCCGACGTTGAAAAAGGTGTTGGGGGTCTTGATCATAATCTTCAACCGCTTGTCAGAAACGGAGGTCTCTACATTCTTAAGAAGCGACTGCGGGGCTTTTACTGATACATGATACGTATTGGCTTGTTGATAAACAACATTGACCGAACCGTAAATCTCAATGGCTTCGAAGTCTTTCACTTCGTTGCGAATGGTGGTAACCTGCGGCGATTGCGAGTCGGCGGTAATCTTCATTTCCTTGCATGATGTCATGGTGACGATGGCTATCAGCATTAAAAACATGATTTTTTTCATAGTCTAATATTTTTTGTTTTTGTGATGTTTCTGACCTTTTGACGATACATAGTGTGGAAAAGTTGCAGGCAACCGATTTTTTTTTCCGCAAGTAATGTGATTTTATGGAATGGGTCAGACTGCAAGGGTATGATAATCATATAGGGCGGAAATGATAAATAGAAATGGATTTTCCATCAAAGGAATAGGTGCAGAATGACAATCAGGGCTGGATTTCCAATCGTAGGAATCCAGCCCTGATAGGTGGTGTATGCAGCAAATGTACTGTCGATAGCGGTTAGAAAGTCATGCGCACCATGAAACGGATGCCGTGCTTGTGGGCACTCGGCAGGTCGTTGTAGTTGAGGCGGCGCACATATTCCACATGCATGATCTTGAAGATATTGTGAATACCTAATGCCAATTCCCAGTAGGGACGATGGGGATCCATGATATGCGAACCTGTGGGGAATGCCATCACGATAGGACTGTCCGTCTGCATGTTGGGGTTGTTCTTGTCGGAGAGTTCTCCCCACAGCATCTTCACGCCGATATATTCACGCCATTTCAACTTTTTGAGCAATGGGATGCGGTTGAAGATTTTACCGTTGAGGTCCCAACTGATATCGGCAGAAACATAGCGGTCGTTGAGAAACTCCATGTTGTTGATCAGGTTGAACGTGTTGTCCTGAATGATGTATGAGAGGTTGGTCTCAGGCATGCAGAGCAGCAGGAACGGCACTTTCTCCCATTGTATTCCACCCTTGAGATAGCAGTCAATCTTTCCCCAGCTGTTCATCCAGAAGCGTTTGTAAATGCCTGCTTCGGTATAGTTGTAGCTGTAGTCACCGCCCAATACATTCTTCAGACCCAGGGTGTGACTGACAGAGAACACCGGTGCATCAAGATTGATCTTCAAACGGCGCTGTTTGGTATTGATATAGGTGGCACCGGGACAATACTCCAGAGCGGCACGTATTTCTGTTGTGCGAATATGGTGAGATGGCTGAACTGCTGTTGTCGGATAGGGTGAAATGACGTTATCTTCACCGTTGCCAGCAATATTTTTCCATGCCGTGTATTCGTTCATAGGAGTGAAACGCAGATTACCGCAGGCTTCGTTGTCTTCGGTCTTGATGCTGAAAGTAGTCTTGAAACCGAAGTCTTCCTCACGTTCGAAGGTGATCTGCTGTCGGTTGTAGAACATCATAGCATCTACTTTGCTCCACTTGAATGCAGTAAACACGTTGTCCTTGTCGGTATGCATGAACTTGTCTGAGGGCGACATCACATCGTAGGTAGAGGTGAAACTCAGCGTGCGTTTAGGGAACTCACGTGGGAGATACTCCTTCTTGTTGAACGAGTAAGTCACTTCGCCTTTATAGTAGTTCTTGTGTGACTTCATGCCGTGGGCATAGTAGCCGGAGAAGAACCAATGCTTGTTGAGATAGGCTGTGGTCTGGGCAGAAGCACGCAGTCGCATACCGTCAACAAAGTTGTTGGATATCATGGTGTTGATAGGTCCGATATCAACTTTCGACGGATTGCCGGTCTCTACAAAGTTTTCGATGAGTGCCTTTGCACCGAAGATGATATACTTGAAGCCCTTGATGTTCTGCAGTCCTTTGATGAAGGCATCCATGGAATTCTCGCCTTTGGTTAGTTCCACCTGACGGTATTGAGCCCAGAAAGCTTCGCCACGCATCATGGCATCGGCCTCGCGCACATCTTTCTTTTTGCCTTTGAAGAGTTGTTTTGGCAACTCATCGAAAGCATAGTCTGTGAGGCGTGTGTTACGTATGACAATGATTTTATGGAGGAAACTTGCAATCTTCATCTCCACAATCATGTCATCAACAGAGAGTACCCATTCGCCATTGGGCAACTGGGTAAATTCCTGATCGACACGAAGGTTTTCTACGAAATTGACGTCGCTACGCCGCGGAATGGTCAGTTGGCAACGTTTCACCTGATAGGACGAGTCCTTCAAAATGTAGATGTCGCCACGGAATCCGAAGTCCTGCTGGTTGTTGGGAAGAAACTGCAGATGGATGCAACTGTCGCGATCTACCTTGACGGTGTCCTCTATATAAAATCGGTAGAAGCCGATGGCTCCTTTGCCAATAGGTGAGGTGAAGGGATATTGCAACAGTCGGATCTGGTCGTCGTAGATATTTACATCGGTGAACACATCTTTCAGCATCGTCGTGATGATATCGCCAGTTTGGAAAAGATCGCCTATTCCTGTAGAACTCTGTCCGATGATGATGTTCTTTTCATCGTGTGGCCTGCGGCGATAAAGTCGTTTGGTGACGGTCTCATCTACCGATAGGGGCAATATCAACTTGTTGTTATAGGGGCAGTTCTCAACCTGGTCGGTCAGCCATTTCTTGTTCTTGAACTTAGGGTTCTGGAGCATTTCCGGCGTTATTTCGTTGGCCGCCATGGTGAGCTTCTGATACTTATTGTATTGGTAGAAGTCGTTGTTGGCGAGGTCGGTCATCTTCTTGTGTTCGATGACCTTGCGCATCAGTTCTACTGCCGGATTGTTTTTGCGGCTGTAGCGTTGGCGCTTGGCACGGACGGTGACTCCCTTTAGCATCTTTGTATCGGGCTTCAGACGGATGTCGAGCCGCATGGGGGTGCGGTCAGTAATCTGAATCGTCTGTGAAATATAGCCTACGGCACTAAAGGTCAAGGCCCAGCCAACCCTCTTCTGAATGGTGTAGCGGCCCTCGATGCTTGATACAACAGCTTCTTTATGGGTTTTATAAACGACGCTCGCCATGGGTATGCTGTCTTTGGTCTGAGCGTCGATGACGTATCCTGAAAGCAATCCTTGTGCCTGCGTGGGCAGGCACAAGGACATTACTAATATTATAAAATAGAGTTTAATCGATTTCTTCATCGGCTTCATAACCACCCATTTCGCGGATAGCATTCTTCAACATGGTGTATTGCTGGTAGAGGTTGTTGACAGCCTCTTCGCCCTGAGTGTAGTCGTGCATAGGTGCTTTGAGGAAGAAACTCAGGAAGCGCTGGATGCCGAAGCGTCCTGCACGTGCAGCCAGATCACTCAACAGAGTGAGGTCGAGCAACAGTGGAGCGGCGAGGATAGAGTCGCGGCAGAGGAAGTTGATCTTGATCTGCATGGGGTATCCCATCCATCCAAAGATGTCGATGTTGTCCCATCCTTCCTTGTTGTCGTTACGGGGAGGATAGTAGTTGATACGTACTTTGTGGTAGTATTGAGTATCCTCATCGTTGCCGTGGCCGTAGAGGTCGGGCTGTACGTCTGGCTTCAGAATGGTCTCAAGAGTAGAGAGCTTGCTGACTTCCTTGGTGTGGAAGTTTGCGGGTTCGTCGAGCACGAGACCGTCGCGGTTGCCGAGGATGTTGGTAGAGAACCATCCGTTCAGACCGAGGCAACGTGTGCCGATGATAGGAGCGAAGCCTGACTTAACAAGTGTCTGACCTGTTTTGAAGTCTTTACCTGCGATAGGCATCTTGGTCTTTTCGGCGAGTTCCCACATGGCGGGAATATCTACGGTGGTGTTTGGAGCGCCCATGATGAAGGGTGCGCCTTCGGTGAGGGCTGCGTAAGCATAGCACATAGATGGTGCGATGTGCTCGCGGTCGTCGGCCTTCATAGCTTCTTCGAGTGCTGCGAGTGTGCCGTGGATTTTCTCGTCAACGGGTACGTAGATTTCGGTAGAGGCAGCCCAGATAACAACGATGCGTGCGCAGCCGTTCTTTGCTTTGAAGTCGCGGATGTCCTGACGCAGGGCTTCAACCATTTCCCAACGTGTTTTGCAGTCTTTCACGTTGTCGCCATCCAGACGCTTAGCGTAGTTTTTGTCGAAAGCGGCCTTCATAGGAACGATCTTTTCCAGTTCGTCGCGTACGGGCTCGATATCTTTCTCTTTCAGAACTTCAGCGTACATGGCAGCCTGATAGGCATTCTGGGGGTAAACATCCCATGTGCCGAACACGATGTCGTTCAGATCGGCGAGGGGAACGATATCCTTGTAGTGCAGATACTTCTTGTCTGTGCCACGGCCGATACGAATTTTGTCATACTGCGTCATGGAGCCGACAGGTTTGGTCAGTCCCTTGCGAGTCATGAGTACACCAGTCATGAATGTAGTGGCAACGGCGCCGCAGCCAACTACCATAATTCCCAATTTGCCTTCAGCAGGCTTAACATTAGTTTGTTTCATTACACTTAGTTTTTAATATATGTATTTTATATTATTGTTGTCTAACAGTTCTGTGAGGTTGTCGATAGCGAGATTGGCCTGTGATTCATCTACTGGGTCATCAGTCCATTGTTCGCCTCGTATCCATACGGTATTGCATCCTGCACGATGTGCGGGGATGATGTCTTTGTCGATGCTGTCGCCTACTACGGTTACTTCGTCGGCTTCCATGCCGAGGGCTTCTACTCCGAGTTGGAAGATGCGTGGGTCCGGTTTGCGTACGCCGACCACCGCCGACTCTATGATATGGTCGAAGATGCCATCGAATCCGAATTCGCGGAGTACGGTTGAGATGTTGCCGTAGAAGTTGCTCACCAGTACCATGGGCACTCGCTCTTTGAGTTGCAGGAGTACTGCACGACTTTCTGCGGTGTGTCTGCACACCTCGGTATAAAGCAGGTCGAGTACTTGGTCGTGGTAGTTCAGACAGTCGAGATATTCCATCTCAATGTGCAGCTTAGAGTCGAGGGTTTGGCGGAATGTGTAGTCTGGCTGTATGATAGGATTCTTGGCCAATGTCCGCTCGCCGTGCACGTATGCATCGCGAAAGCGGGCTTCGGTCACGGGTACGCCTGCCTGTTGGTAGGTGTGCCACAGTACTTTTCCCCAATGGCAGCCTCCGGTGTCGAGTGTTCCGCCATAGTCGAAAATATAGCCTTTCGTCTTAAGCATGTTTGTCAGTTCTGTCATTTCCTTTTTTTATTGTTTGCAGTCCTGCCTTCTGAACGATGTGTTCTGCAATGGCTTGGGCTGCTTCGGTCCGGCATCTTGAGAAACTGGGCCAGTCGTTGAAGTCTATCAATACGGGGGTTCCGTCTGGCTGTATGATGCAGTCACCTCCGTAGATGCCTGTCTGCAGTAGTGTTGCGGCTTGGTTGGCCATCTGCTGCAATTGTTTTTTGTCAAACGGATAGTGGGCGGGCTTGCCGTTGCGCTGTTCGTCGCCGAATTTGCTTTGCCCATCATCGCCTGGATAATAGTAGCAGAAAAAGTCTGTATCGGTGACACCGTAAAACTTCACAAGGTCTCCGGTGATGTGTGCCCGTATGTCAATTTCCGTTATCCCCTTGGCTTTCATCTCATTTGCCGTGGTCATGGCGCTTTCGTAGTCTGGGCGGAACAGTACATCCGCTGATGTCTGCGCCGAAGCATCGCCTCGTTTGACCCAATAACCGTTGTTGCCTTTATGCGGTGCAACATTTATTCCGGCGCTTTCCAGCATCTTCATTTGTTGGTAGCGCTGACAGCAGGTGATAATGCCTTCCGGACTGTTGATGACGATGGCGCCTTGCTGTTGCTTTCTTTTAAGCTCTTGCAGCACCGTTTCGTCGCGTCCCATGGTCACATACACCTCTGCTTGAGGAAGCGGTTTTTCTTTCTCGTCTTCCGAATATGTTGCTATACGAAGCCCTTTGTCGAGCAATCTGCAACCGACTTCATGTAATATGGCCGTGTCCTTCTCTACGCTGTTGGGCGAATACCGATGGGCCCGGCTTATCATGACTATTTGACTGTCGTACATATTTTATATTACGCATTAAAAAGCATACAAAGATACTCCTTATTATTCAAATATAGAAAACTTTTGAACATTTTTTTGTTTTCTACGTAAAGTTTTGCCTTTTTTATTTATTTTCTTACAAAATAATGGCGATTATTGCCGTTTGTTGGCAAATAAACGGGGGCTGGCTGCAAAAAGGACGTGATGATGGATTTCGGAGTCTTGTTGCGTAGGAAAATACGATTTTGAAATCGGTTTGAAAATGTTCCGAAGCTATTCAGAAACCATCCCGGAGGCATCCCGACGGCATCCCGAAGGGTGGCGGTAAGCATGTCAAGGCGATATGATGTCTCCAATTTACTCTTTTCTCTCGTTGAAAAAATCAATCCAGAATATGGAACCTTTGCCCATGACCGATTCTACTCCAACCTTGGCTTTCAGACTCTTTGCCAAATTGCGGCAGATGCTTAGGCCAATTCCCGTGCCTGGAACAAATTCGTTGACCTTCACGAAGCGTTCGAAAAGAAGGTCGTTGCATTTGTCAGCAGGAATGCCGATGCCTGTGTCTCTTACCCAAATGCTGATGCGATCGGTTTTCTTTGTGTAGCCCAAACGGATTTCTCCAGTCTCGGTAAACTTGACTGCGTTGCTGACATATTGATTGATAATTTCCTTTAGGCGGTCGTGGTCGGTTTGTAATAGGTGGTTGTTTGTATTATCAACAACAATTGTTAATCCTTTTTCTTCGCATGGTGTGGTGTATTTGTCGGCAATCTCACGCAAGACTTCCAGTATGCTGACGTCTGTATTTTCTATAGTTTGGTAGCTTCCTGCTTCCAGTTTGGAGACGTTCATCATGTCATCGAATAGGCGTAGCAGATGTGCATTATTCTGCTTGATGAGGTCTATCAGATTCTGGCGCTCCTCATCGCTCTGTGCCAAAGGTAGAATATCGCTAAATCCGACAATGGCGTGGAGAGGTGTGCGTACTTCGTGAGTGATGTTGGCAAGGAATGCTGATTTCAGTCTGTCGCTCTCTTCGGCGTGGTTGCGAGCTTCGAGTAGTTCTTGTTCCACCTGCTTGGTGGTGTCTATGCATGTGGTTGCTCCTACTATGGTTAGTGGGCGCCCGTTCAGATCCCGCTTCTCAATGGTGGCAAACATGGCAGCCCAATACTTTTTTCCTGCTGCATTAGTCATTTGGTATTCCTGATATGTTTCTTCCTCGCGTCCTGCCGCAAGGTTGAGAAAGGCGTTGCGAACTGCTTGCACTTGTTCGGTGGCGATGTGTTTGAAAATCTTTTCTACAGGAGTTCCCTTTTGCGGTATGAAAAGGTCTTTACCTTCACGATAGTCGCTCTCTACGTTGATGGTCATCGAAGGTACGTCAACTCGCCAAGTGGAGAGCTTCATTGCTTTAAGCACCAAGTCGTATTCAATGTTGCCAACTTCGTCGGACATGGCCTCTACTTGAGTCTTTAATCGTTTGACTCTGCGTGTCAGCACAAACCAAGAAATTGCCAAAAAAATAATAAGTGGAATGCTTATAATCCATGCAAGAACATCGGCTGTCAGCCATGAACGGATAGATAGAAATATGGTGTCTGTTAGGTTTGTCATATTGGAATTGGCAATATTGCGATGGGCAAAATTACATAAAAGATTTAGAATAATGAAAAAAAACGGGAATTATTTTGCAATTTGCGGCATTTCAGTTAACTTTGCACCATATTTATAAATACACATAATGACACAAGAATTTGAACTGATCGCCAAGACCTTTATGGGATTGGAACCCGTCTTGGCGAAGGAATTGACGCAACTGGGCGCAAACGAAGTGCAAATAGGACGCCGCATGGTGTCCTTTATGGGCGATAAAGAAATGATGTATCGTGCCAATTTTCAGTTGCATACTGCTATCCGTATTCTTAAACCCATTAAGCATTTCAAGGCTCTGTCGGCTGATGATGTCTATCGGGAGGTGCAAAAAATCGATTGGTCAGAGTACATCGGCTTAGACAAAACGTTTGCCGTTGACTCTGTGGTGTTCTCGGAAGAGTTCCGCCATTCTAAGTTTGTGGCCTATAAAGTGAAGGATGCCATTGTTGACCAATTTCGCGAAAAGACAGGAAAACGCCCCAATATCTCGGTGGCAAATCCTGATATCCGTCTGAATATCCATATCGCAGAAGACAAATGTACGCTGTCGCTCGATTCAAGTGGTGAATCGCTCCATCGTCGCGGCTATCGTCAGGAGTCGGTAGAAGCTCCGCTCAATGAGGTGTTGGCTGCCGGTATGATTCTCATGACAGGATGGCAAGGCGAAACCGACTTCATCGATCCTATGTGTGGAAGCGGTACTTTGCTCGTTGAGGCAGCACTCATTGCCCACAATATGGCTCCAGGACTATTCCGTAAGGAGTATGCTTTTGAAAAATGGCCCGATTTCGATAGCGATCTGTTCGACCGCATCTATAATGACGATTCCAGCGAAAGAGAATTTACTCACCATATCTATGGCTATGACGTTGATATCAAGGCAGTCAATACAGCGCGCCTTAATGTGCGTGCTGCTGGGCTTCTCAACGATATTACCGTAGAGGAGGCTGATTTCAAAAACTTCACACAACCGAAGGAGAAAAGCATTATTGTTACCAATCCGCCATACGGAGAACGCATCTCTACCCCTGACCTGCTTGGCACTTACAAGATGATTGGCGAACGCCTGAAACATCAATTCCTCAACAACGACGCTTGGATACTCAGCTATCGTGAGGAGTGCTTCGATCAGATCGGTCTTAAGCCAAGCATCAAGATTCCCGTTTACAATGGCAGCTTGGAATGTGAGTTCCGCAAATATCAGATATTCGACGGAAAGATGAAAGACTTCCGTGCAGAAGGCGGTACCGTCAAAACCGACGAAGAGAAACGTCAGATGGCTGAGAAACGCCGCTTCAAGCAGAATCGTGAATTCAAAAAACGACTTGACGAGAAAGAAGAAAACGAAGAGGCAGACATACGCACATTCCGATTCCGCTCTTTAGAGAAACGCGAATTTAAAGGCGACCGCCGTGATGACCGCCGTGACGACCGCTTCCAGAAACGTGGCGGACGCAACGACCGCTATTCACGTGACGATTGTGGTGATGACCGTTATTCGCGCGATGACCGCAAACCCTATCGCAAGAGCGAGAACCGTGGGGGGCATGAGCGCTTTGACCGAAGTGGAGGTAAAAAGCAACGCGGCGGTGGACGTGGCTTTGACCGTAACAAAAGAAGATTCGAAGATGACAATGATTAAATATTGTAGTAAGGCGTTGATGGTCTGCATGACTATGTTGATGACTGTATCTCCAATGAACGCACAGAAGAATTTTACACTTGAGGACCTTAATTTCGGTGGTACAAACTATCGGAATATGGTGCCGGAGAACCGGTGGACTGCATGGTGGGGAGACCAACTCGTTCGCCTCGATGTGGATGCTTGTTATCTGGTAGATAAAGCTAACGGTAAAGAAAACCGTCTCTTTGATGTCAGCCAGATTAACCAATGGATTGCACCAACAAAGGATATTAAGGTTCGTACGCTATATAATGCAGAATTTCCATTCGCAGACAAGAGCGTTGTGGTGATTAGCCAAGGTAGCAAAACCTATATGGTCGATTTCAAAAAACATGCCTTGGTCAGCTCTTTCGAGTTGAAAGACGGTGAAAATCTGTTGGAAACCAATGCTCAACAGACAGCCTATGCTTTCTTGAAAGACAACAACCTGTTTGTCTGCAACCATAAGCAACAGACTGTGCAACTCTCAATCGACGGCAGTAGAGAAGTGGTTTATGGACAGGCTGTGCATCGTGATGAGTTCGGCATCAGTAAAGGAACATTCTGGAGTCCCGATGGAAACAAACTGGCCTTTTATAGAATGGACCAGTCGATGGTGACCGATTATCCACAAGTGGATATCCCGGAAATCGGTTTCGACCCAGAAGAAAAACGTTCCTGCATCGCCACACTGGCTCCCGACAAATATCCTATGGCTGGCGAGACTTCACATCAGGTGACTGTAGGTGTGTATGACCTTACTACAGGAAAGACTATTTATCTCAAGGCTGGCGATCCCACAGACCGCTATTTCACCAATGTGGCATGGAGTCCAGACAGCAAAACGGTTTATATGTTTGAATTGAACCGCAAGCAGAACGACTGTCGCCTGGTCGCTTATAGTGCAGAAACAGGCAATAAGACTGCTGAACTCTATCGAGAAACCGACGAGAAGTATGTGGAACCTCTACATCCCATCGTCTTCTTGCCATGGGATGCTAACTCATTTATCATGCAGAGTCGTCAGGATGGATATAATCACCTGTACCTTTGTTCACTTGGCAAGCACGGTAGCAGAATGGCCGGCAATACCGAATCACTCGAAGTCAGTCAACTGACCGCTGGCAAGTGGGAGGTCCTGGAAATGATTGGTTTTAATGCCAAACAGAAGACCATCATCATTGCCAGCAACGAAAAGAGTCCTATCCAACAGAATATCTATGCGGTAAGTGTAAAGACCGGCAAACGAACATTATTAGGAAATGGCGAGGGTTGGCATAATGCCAAACTCAGCGGAAGCGGCAACTATATCCTCGATAACTATTCTACACCGACCGTTCCACGTCGTATAGAAATCGTGCAAACCACTAAGGCAAAGGCCGTTTCTTATTTCCAGGCAAAAGATCCTTGGATGGGATATTCTATTCCGCAGTTCAGTTGTGGTACCATTAAAGCAGCAGATGGCGTTACCGATCTCTATTACCGTATGGTGAAACCTGCGGATTTTGATCCTAACAAGAAATATCCTACTGTAGTATATGTCTATGGTGGACCTCATGCACACAACGTCGATGCACGTTGGCATTATAGTAGCCGTGGATGGGAAAGTTATATGGCAGGCAAAGGATACATCACCTTTATCCTCGATAACCGCGGAAGTGAACATCGTGGCAAGGATTTCGAACAGGCTACATTCCATCAACTGGGACAGGAAGAAATGAAAGATCAGATGAAGGGAGTGGAATTCCTAAAGACACTATCTTATGTGGATGCAGACCGAATCGGTGTACACGGATGGAGTTTTGGTGGATTTATGACCATTTCGTTGATGACCAATTATCCCGATGTCTTCAAAGTTGGTGTGGCTGGCGGCCCTGTTATCGACTGGCATTGGTACGAAGTGATGTATGGCGAACGCTATATGGGAACTCCACAAAGCAATCCGGAAGGTTACAAAAAAACATCATTGCTCTATCAGGCTAAGAATCTCAAAGGAAAACTGCAAATCATACAGGGACTTAATGATGTGACAGTAGTGCCACAACATTGCCTCACTTTCCTCAAAGCTTGTATCGCAGCAGGAACACAGCCCGACTTCTTTGTATATCCGGGCGAACCACACAATATGCGGGGACATCAGAGCGTGCATCTGCATGAACGTATTACACAGTATTTTGAAGATTATCTGAAATGAACCAAGAAGAACAGATACTTGTGCGCATCACAGGTCAGGACCGCCCTGGATTGACGGCCTCAGTCATGGGAATCCTTGCTCGGTATGATGCGCAGATTCTCGATATCGGTCAGGCCGATATCCACTCAACACTTTCGCTGGGAATACTCATGCGCTTGAAGGAAGCACATTCCGGACAAGTCATGAAAGAACTTTTGTTTAAAGCCACAGAACTGGGAGTCAACATCGGATTCTCGCCTATTACTGACGATGAATATGAAGACTGGGTGGGACATCAAGGCAAAAACCGTTATATCCTAACAGTTATGGGACGCCAGTTGGATGCACGGCAGATAGAGGCAGCATCGCTGATTATCACCGAGCAGGGGCTTAATATCGACAGCATCCTCAGACTGACAGGTAGAAAGAGCATCAAGAATCCAACAAACCATGTGCGAGCTTGTATCGAATTCTCTCTCCGTGGCGAACCCAACAACCGCAAGGAGATGCAAAGCAAACTCATGCAGGTGTCGAAAGATATGGAAATTGATTTCTCGTTCCAACGCGACGATATGTTCCGCAGAATGCGACGGCTCATCTGTTTTGATATGGACTCGACACTTATACAAACTGAATGTATCGACGAACTGGCAGATCGGGCAGGAGTAGGTGCAGAGGTGCGCGCCATTACCGAGAGTGCTATGCGTGGTGAAATAGACTTCAAAGAGAGCTTCACCAGACGCGTTGCATTGTTGAAGGGATTGGATGTCAGCGTGATGAAGGATATTGCTGAACATCTCCCAATAACAGAAGGTGTGGACCGACTGATGACTATCCTCAAGCGTTACGGGTATAAGATTGCCATCCTCAGCGGAGGATTTACCTATTTTGGCGAATATCTCCAACGTCGATATGGTATTGACTATGTCTATGCTAACGAACTGGAGATTGACGATAACGGCAAGTTGACTGGACGTTATGTTGGGGATATAGTTGACGGACACCGGAAAGCGGAACTCCTCAAACTCATCGCTCAGGTAGAGAAAGTCAATCTTGCACAGACCATTGCCGTAGGTGATGGAGCCAACGACTTGCCCATGATATCAGAAGCAGGACTGGGTATCGCATTCCATGCCAAACCGCGCGTGGTTGCCAATGCCAAGCAAAGCATCAATACCATTGGACTTGACGGCGTGCTTTATTTCCTTGGATTTAAAGATTCCTACCTTGGCGAGCAAGGCAAGTTATAAAATAACCATTTCATTAATATAATAAGGTGTAACAAGATATGAAAATATTACTTTTAGGCAGCGGCGGACGTGAACACGCCCTGGCATGGAAAATCTCCCAAAGTCCGAAATGTGAGCAACTCTACATCGCCCCAGGCAATGCCGGTACTGGCAACTGTGGTGAGAATGTGGCCATGAAGGCTGATGACTTCGAAACCATCAAGACTTTCTGTGTAGAGAAAGCCATAGATATGGTTATCGTAGGTCCAGAAGACCCATTGGTAAAAGGTATTTATGATGAGTTGAAAGCCGATTCACGCACCAAGGACATCCCAGTGATAGGTCCTTCTAAACAAGGTGCAGTACTGGAAGGATCGAAAGACTTTGCAAAAGCATTTATGCAACGTCATCAGATTCCTACTGCACGCTATCAGACTTTTGACGGGGAACATCTTGAAGACGGATTGCGTTTCCTCGAAACCTTGCAAGCTCCATACGTACTGAAGGCCGATGGACTCTGTGCAGGCAAGGGCGTCTTGATTCTGCCTACACTTGAAGAAGCACAAAAGGAACTCAAAGAAATGCTTGGCGGAATGTTTGGCAATGCCTCTTCGCAAGTGGTTATTGAGGAATTCTTGAGTGGTATTGAGTGCTCGGTGTTCGTGCTGACCGATGGCGATCACTATAAAATTCTGCCTGAAGCCAAGGACTATAAGCGCATTGGCGAACATGATACCGGTTTGAATACTGGTGGTATGGGTAGTGTTACACCTGTACCTTTCGCCACTAAGGAGTGGATGCAGAAGGTGGAGGACCGTATTATCCGTCCTACTGTGGAAGGTTTGAAAGCTGAAAATATTGACTATAAGGGATTCATATTCTTCGGTCTTATCAATGTTGAAGGGGAACCGATGGTTATCGAATACAACTGCCGTATGGGTGACCCAGAAACCGAAAGTGTCATGTTGCGATTGAAAAGCGATATCGTAGATTTGTTTGAGGGAGTGGCTGAAGGCAATCTCGACGAGCGCGAAATAGCATTTGACGAACGAGCTGCTGTATGTGTTATGCTTGTTAGCGGTGGTTATCCGCAGGAATATAAGAAAGGCTATCCTATTACCGGTATTGACCAAGTGGAGGGAAGTATCGTGTTCCATAGCGGAACTGCCCTTAAGGATGGTCAGGTGGTAACCAATGGCGGACGTGTAATTGCCGTTTCGTCTTATGGTAAGGACAAGGCCGAGGCTCTGCAGAAATCATTTGAAGAAGCCCAGAAAATTCAGTTTACCGACAAGTATTTCCGTCGTGATATAGGTGCAGACCTTTAAGCGATAGCTCTCAAGCATGACGAAACTACTGCAGAATAGAATATCAGAAAGCAAACTCACACTACCTGTCACCGTACTTTGTGTGACGGGGGTGTGGTTATTGGCAGGACTCACACAAGGAGATTGGTGGGCATCTTTTGCGTGCTTTGTTGTCTCGACCTATCTGATGATAGAGTTGAACAACAGCAATGCGCTCATCCGTATTTATTCACGTATGGTGTCGTGTGTCTTCTTGGTGCTTTCGGCAGTGGCATGTCCATTGTTTGCTTCAACCGAAGGTGCATGGGTACAAGTGTGTGTGGTTGGTGCCTTGCTGATGATTTTCCGAACATATCAAGATGGCACATCGGTGGGAAGTTCCTATTATGCCTATCTGTGTATAGGACTTGCCAGTTTGTCATTTGTCCAGATAGTATGTTTGATACCATTACTGTTGTTGATGCATGGTGTTGTGCTTCACTCTTTGTCGTGGCGTACATTTTTTGCCGGCTTCTTTGGCTTGCTCACTCCCTATTGGTTTTGGACATGCTGGTCGGTGTATCAACAGAGTATCGACCAGATAACTGACCATTTCATGGCATTGACAGAATGGAGTCAACCCTTTGACTTCAGCGCGTGGGATGGGAGTCAGGTTGCTGTGCTGTTGCTATTGGCGCTGATAAGTGTAATAGGTATAGTGCATTATATTCGCACAAGTTATCTCGACCGCATACGTGTGCGTCAACTTTACCATGTCTTCAGTTGGTCGGTATTGCTGATGTTTGCATGTTTGTTGCTACAGCCAACGCTTTACAACATTCTTACTCGCATGCTTATTGTATTTGTGTCGCCCTTGCTGGCCCATTATCTGGCGCTTACCCATACCCGTATCACTAATATCACCTTCCAGGTGTTGCTATTCATGGCTGTACTTCTGACAATTTATAATCTATGGAAATCATCACTACTTTTCTGATTAGTTATGGTTATTGGGGAATGCTTATAGCTGCTTTTGTGGCTGGTTCGTTCTTCCCTTTTTCCAGTGAAGCTGTCATGGTGGGACTGATGGCGGCAGGGCTTGACCCTATAGGCCTTATAGTCTATGGTACGATAGGTAATGTGTTGGGATCATGTTTCAATTATGGCGTTGGACGAATGGGGCGTTTGGAGTGGATAGAGAAGTATCTCCACGTCAAGAAAGAGAGTATCGACAAGGCTACGCGTTTCATGGGTGGCCGTGGTGCATGGATGGGATTCTTTGCCTTTCTGCCTATTTTGGGCAGTGGTATTACCATCGCTCTTGGCTTGATGCGTGCCAATATAGTCATCTCATTGGTCAGCATCAGCATAGGTAAGTTACTACGCTATGTGTTGCTCATCTATGGTGCAAGCATCTTTATCTAGTTAAAATTGCTGAAAGATACGGCGCTTCGATAGAAATATTGTACTTTTGTATTTTATTAGGTAATTAAGATCATAATTAATAATACACAATGAAACAATTTCGACTGTTAGACAATATACTGGGGTGGGTCACCTTTCTGATTGCCGCCTTTGTTTATTGCTCTACCATTGAACCGACAGCCTCTTTCTGGGACTGTCCCGAATTTATCTCTACGGGCTATAAACTCGAAGTCGGACATCCACCGGGTGCACCGTTCTTCATGCTTACCGCCAATCTGTTTTCACAATTTGCCAGCGACCCCTCGCAGGTAGCACGTATGGTCAATACGATGAGCGCATTGCTCTCGGCAGTAACCATTCTGTTCCTGTTCTGGTCTATCTCGCATCTTGTTCGACGCTTGTTGGTCAAGGATTGGAGCGAGTTGACACCCGCCAAAACCATAGCCATTGAAGGCTCGGCACTGGTAGGTGCGCTGATTTATACGTTCAGCGATACCTTCTGGTTCTCAGCTGTTGAGGGTGAGGTGTATGCCTATTCTTCGGCATTTACCGCTTTGGTATTCTGGCTGATCCTGAAGTGGGAAGAACATGCCGACGAGCCTCATTCCGACCGTTGGCTGGTGCTTATCATGTATATGACAGGCCTCTCGATTGGTGTTCACCTGCTCAACTTGTTGTGTCTGCCTGCCATCGTATTGGTATATTACTATCGCAAGTGTCCCCAGCCCGATTCACGTAAAGATCTGTATGGCTCTATTGCCGCTTTGGTGATATCAGTAGTCATCTTGGGCGCTGTGCTCTATGGTCTTGTGCCGGGTATTGTTCGTGTGGGTGGATGGTTCGAACTGTTGTTTGTCAACGTGTTTGGTTGTCCGTTCAATACAGGTGAGATTGTTTATATCATCCTGCTTATTGCCACATTGGTATGGGCGATCTATGAGTCCTACAAGGATCAAAGTCTGAAACGTCAGAATATAGCATTTCTGTTGTCTGTAGCCATGTTGGGTATTCCTTTCTTTGGCTATGGCTGGTCAGCAGTGCTTATCGGCATTGTTGTATTGGCTCTGATTTGGCTGGTACTTCAATATAAGCGCCAAGGCAAGTTGCTCATCACCTCACGTATCAAGAATACATCTCTGCTCTGCATGATGATGCTCCTCATTGGTTATTCGTCATATGCTGTCATCGTCATTCGTTCGGCAGCCAATCCACCAATGGACCAGAACTCTCCAGAGGATATATTTACCCTTGGCGACTATCTGGCTCGTGACCAGTACGGACAGCGTCCGTTGCTTTACGGTCAGGCTTATACCTCACAGGTGGCTTTGGAGAAGGCGGGCGACTATTGCCGTCCAGTCTCAACAAAGGGCGCACCTGTTTGGCAGCGCAAGGAGAAAGCATCTGCCGACGAGAAGGATGAATACTTCGTAGCACGTACTAAGGACGACTATGTATATGCTCAGAATATGCTGTTCCCGCGTATGTGGGATTCAGGTAAAGCTGCTTCATATCGTAGTTGGTTGGGCGAAGAGCCCGATGGAAGTGAAGAAGCATACGATCGTTGTGGCGAGATGGTTACGGTGAAGATGCCGAGCATGTTGCAGAACATTCGTTTCTTCCTCTCATACCAGTGTAATTTCATGTATTGGCGCTATTTCATGTGGAATTTCGCAGGCCGTCAGAATGATATTCAAGGTCAGGGCGAATTGGAACATGGCAACTGGATAAGTGGTTTCAGTTGGTTGGACAACTGGCGTCTGGGAGACCAATCGACATTGCCCGATGAGTTGAAAAACAACAAAGGCCACAATGTATTCTATATGATGCCATTGATGCTCGGTCTTATCGGACTCTTCTGGCAGTCGTGGTACACTCGCAAACGTCGTGTGCCCGGTAGCGACAAAGAAGATATAGAACCAGTGGGCATCCGCCAGTTCTGGGTTGTGTTCTTCCTGTTCTTCATGACAGGTTTGGCTATTGTCATCTACCTTAATCAGAATCCTGAGCAGGTACGTGAACGCGACTATGCTTATGCGGGTTCGTTCTATGCTTTTGCCATCTGGTGTGGTATGGGTGTTGCAGCTCTCATCGACCTGTTGAACCGCAAGCTGAAGAAAGAAAATGTGTTGGTTGCCGCAGTTATTGCTGTAGTGGCATTGGCTGTTCCCATACAAATGGGTAGTCAGACATGGGATGATCATGACCGAAGTGGTCGTTATTCGTGCCGTGACTTTGGACAAAACTATCTGATGTCGCTGCAGAATGAGGGCAATCCTATCATCTATACCAATGGTGATAACGATACATTCCCCTTGTGGTACAATCAGGATGTAGAAGGTGTGCGCACCGATGCGCGCGTTTGCAACCTGTCGTATCTGCAGACCGATTGGTATATAGACCAGATGCGTCGTCCTGCTTATACCTCTCCTGGCATTCCCATTAAATGGAATCGTTTGGAGTATGTTACTGGTACCAACGAGTATGTGCCCATCGATCCTCATATGAAGCAGGCTGTTCTCGATTTCTATAAGCAAGATCCCGAAACTGCCAAAGCACAGTTTGGTGATGACCCATTTGAGTTGAAGAATGTATTGAAGTATTGGGCACGTTCCAAAAATTCAGAACTCCACGTCATTCCAACCGACACACTCTATATGACTATCGACAAGGAGGCAGTACGCAAGAGTGGTATGATGATGGCAAGTGATAGCATTCCCGACCGCATGGTTATCTCGCTTGCAGGCAAGAGTGCACTCTACAAAGGCGACTTGATGATTCTGGAGATGTTGGCTGAGTGTAACTGGAAACGCCCCATCTACGTGGCTGCAACTGTTGGTGAGAGTAGTTATATCAACCTTGGCAACAATGTGGTGACTGAAGGATTGGCATATCGTATCACACCATTCACTACCAATGCTCAAGGCGCACGCAACTTCGATACGAAGCGCACCTATGATAACGTGATGCATCGTTTCAAGTTTGGTGGACTCAACCAAAAGGGCATATATATCGATGAGACTGTGATGCGCATGTGCTACAGCCATCGTCGCATCATGTCGCAGTTGGCCAACAAACTCATTGAGGAAGGTGACAAGAAGCGTGCCGCTGAAGTTCTTGCCTACATTGACAAGATGCTTCCTTCATATAATATCCCGCATGAATTCTCATCGGGTTCGCTTGATATTGCAGAAGGATGGTATCAGGTAGGTCAGAAGCAGAAAGCCATCAAGGTGCTCAATGAGATGTGGCACAATTCTCAGCAATACCTCAATTGGTACAACAACCTCAATGCTGAGCAGTTTGCCTTCTCTAAGAATAATGCTTATGCCCATGCTTACTATTTGCAGCAGATACTTCTCGTGGCTCAGCAGATAGATCAGCAATGGTTCAACAAACACTACGAGCAGTATAGCCGCATGATACGCACCTTTGAGGAGCGTGGCGGTGCACAGGGCATAGATCGCTGATCGTGGATAGTGATAATATGAAAAGTATTAACTGCAAGTGATAATAGAACAACCGGCAATATGGCTAAGGTGGCTATATCCCAGAGCCACTTGGCGGATGAACCGTCACGAACGGTCAGTATATCTGACCTTCGATGACGGTCCCATCCCCGAGGCCACGCCATTTATTCTTGATACGCTTAGACATTATGGCATCAAAGCCACCTTTTTTATGGTGGGCGACAATGCTCGTAAGTATCCCGAATTGTTGCAGCGTGTCATCGACGAAGGTCATCGGGTGGGTAATCATACACACAACCATATTAGTGGTTTCCGTCATAGCATCCATCAGTATTGCTATAATGTAGAAAAGGCTAATGCCTATCTTCATACTGATTTGGTGCGCCCGCCACATGGTTGGATGCGATGGGAACAGTATGCCATCTTAGGTCGAAAGTATCGCATAGTGATGTGGGATCTTGTCACGCGAGACTATTCCAAGTGGATGACGGCAGAAGATGTGTTGGCTAATGTGAAACGCTATGCTCGCAACGGTTCCATCATCACATTCCACGATTCTCTCAAGAGTATTGATAAACTGAAAACGGCATTGCCAGCAAGTATAGAATGGTTGCGTGAGCAAGGCTATGAATTTAAGGTGTTCGAATGAACACCTTTTTTGTTTCTGTACAATCATAATATGTACGCGCACGCATACTCATGCGTGCGTATGTGCGCAGGTGCACATGCGATGCTGTAAAAACAGAATATATGACTGTAAATGTAGGATTTGCAGCACACCACCGCATCTTTGAATGTGATGGATGCCCATGTTCGGAACATACAGAATATGGTTTATTCCTGTTCCTTTCTCATGCTGAATTCACATCCACAATACTGCTGGTTGTAAAACTGGTATTGCTTTAACAGTTCGTTGCGACGCTCCTGCAGTCCTCCTTTGCGCCAGTTTTGCGCCCAGAAGTGGATGCCTGGCACAGCCTCTTCTGCCATTTTTCCTGCTGCTGCTATTTGGTCAAGACTCTTCCAACGTGATGTGGCAAGGGTGGTGGCAATCGTGGTGAAACCACGTCGTTGTGCCTCCATGGCAGTGGCAATGAGTCGCATACGGAAACACTGCAGACAGCGGCCTCCCCGTTCAGGTTCACCCTCCAGTCCTTTGATAGCCGCAAGCCATGTTTCATGATTGTAGTCGCCATCTATCCACTCGATGCCGAGTGAAGTGGCGTGGCGCTTGCTTTCTTCTTTGCGGATTTCATATTCTTCATGTGGCCAGATGTTTGGATTGAAGTAGAAGATAGTTGGGCGCACATCGTGTGCCAGCATCCATTCTACAATGGCTGAAGAACATGGAGCACAACAGGCATGTAGCATGATGCGGTTGATGCCTTCTGGAATTTCGATATCGTTTTTCTTTTTTTTCATTGTGTAGTATAGGATGTCTGTGTCAGCAACAATTCTATGGTCCGTCAATTAACTTTCCAAACTTTCAAGCCGATAGTGTTCTGCTCGAAAAATGGTGTGCAAACAAAGGTTGCGTCATTGAGCCAAGCATAACAACTCTCGGTGGGTGCCTCAAACACAGGTGTTGTGTTGAAGTAGAAACCCGTTTTCCCGTTGGGAAGGATAGGGTTGGCCAGAACTCCCTCGTTACGCACATGAATCATCACTCCATCTGCTGTACGGATGTTGTAGATGGCTTCAAGATGAGTACGGTTGCGTATGGTATCTACCAGTTGATAGTCTGCACCGCCTGCCAAGACATCTCCTTTGAAACTGCTGCCGTTGGGATGTGTTCCTTCGAAGTGTCCGCCTATAATCGGTATGACGATGCGTTTGCCCATAGCAGTATTTCCCAATGTTTGTGCTGGTGAACATGCTACATGTAATGTCAGTACGTGAGTGAGTTGTGGCGTAGTTGGTTCCTGAGCCATGGCCGTTAGTGGCGTGGCAAGCATCAGTAGCCAAGCCATTGTTGTCATCAAGTGTAGAATAGTCTTTTTCATTGTCAGCCGTTGAATTGTTGGTTGGTCTGCAAAGTTACTATCTTTTTTCTTTATACCCAAATCTAATGGCTGATTTGCACCAAAACATGAGGTGCCGATATTCCGTTATGTTAAAATGATGTGGCGCCATAATTGCTACCTTTGCACCGGCAATCAAAAATCATTTCTATAGACGAATGAAGAGATGCACGACCACAATACCGACTTTCATAAACACAAATCATAATTATCAATTTAGGTTTGGGGCAATGTCCATCGTGATGGTGGGTGTTGCCTTTTGATATTTTTATGGCTATTGCAAACGACAATGCTATTCCTGTTTATGGACGATACTATTGGTGCTGTTTTCCTTCGGGATGCCTTCGGGATCCGTTCGGGATGTGTTTTATGTCGGTAGGATAGTATCATTTCCGATAGCTGAAGTATAGAAGAAAAAGCGATAAACATCCTTTGTGGATTGAAGAGAAAAGTGTATCTTTGCTGCATCTTTCTGAAAGATGCGATAGAATATGAAGTGGAATAGACGTAGAAAGATACTCGTAGTATTCTTGGTAATCGGTGTTGCCGTACAAGGTATAGGTGGGTTGGGTGACTATTATGCCCAAGCGGTTTATCCATGTGTTGCTACCGTTTTGACATTCTTGTCAGGATATGTGCCCTTTGCCATAGGCGACTTGTTTATAGCCTTGAGTATCATCGGTATTGTGGCATTTCCGTTCTATGCTGTTCGTCGGAAGAATAAAACTGTGGGCTATGCCATTGCTGGGGTGGGTGAGTATCTGTTGTGGGTCTATGTGTGGTTCTATCTGGCATGGGGATTAAACTATGCCCAGTCTGATTTTTATCATCGAAGTCATACACCCCGTTATGAAGCCAACAATGATCAACTGCGACATTTTGCATGGCGTTATGCCGATAGTTTGAATGCCACTTATAGTAAAACAGCCATTTATGATACTCTGCGAGTGCCGTCTTTGGTGGTGGCAGGTTATAAGCGTTTAGCCCAGCAGAATATGGGTGTCCATGCCCCTTTCCATGTTCATACGCAAGCCAAGACCATGCTTTTCACTCCGTTGAGTTCCAAGGTAGGAGTGACCGGCAGTATGGGTCCTTTCTTCTGCGAGTTTACGCTCAATGGCGATTTGCGTGCCCACGAGTATCCATCCACGTTTGCCCACGAGTATGCTCATCTACTTGGCATCACCAACGAGGGTGAAGCCAATTTCTATGCCTATCAGGTTTGTACATCATCTGCCGACCGCACGATGCGCTTTTGTGGCTATTATGCCATCTTCTTTCATGTGTTGCGTAGTGTAGATGCTGTACTTGGTGATGTGGCAGCCGAAGATTTCCTGCAATATGTACGACCGGAAATCAGGCAGATGGCATCTGCCGACCGCAACTATTGGCGTTCGAAATACAGTACCTGGTTGGGCAACTTGCAAAATGCGGTCTATGAGTTTTATCTGAGAACCAATCGGGTTGATGGCGGACGGAAGAGTTATTCGCAAGTGGTGGCGCTGATACTCTCATGGGAGCAACGCCAAGGACAGATGCAACGCCGTTGAATAGACTATAAAACAATGTGTTATAGACGGATAGGTAATGGCTGATACAAAAAAAACTGGGTGTGTCTCGCGACAATCCCAGTTTCTGTTTTCTAACTAACTTATTATCAACTATTCATTACTCTTTCTTTGTTATGCACAAAATTATTTCTTGTTTGCTGATGCAAAGGTATGTACATTTTATGATAAAAAACAGAAAATGAATGAAAAAACACACGTAAACGTTTGCGCCATTGCGAGTTTTTTTGTATTTTTGCAGCAATGAACAATAGAAAGCAACATAGAACATCGTTGAAGGACCTGGCTAAAGAGCTCAATGTGAGTATTGCTACAGTCAGTCGTGCCTTGCGCAGTTCTTCGGAAATAGGCCATGAAATGCAGGAAAAGGTGAAGGCTTTAGCCAAACTACGCAACTATCGCCCCAACCCTTTTGCACAGAGTTTGCGTAAAGAAGCTCCGAAGATTATTGGCGTGGTGCTGCCCAATTTGGTGACCCACTATTATGCTGCGGTACTCGATGGCATAGAAGATGAGGCCAAACGATCGGGCTATAGCGTCATTAGTGCCAATAGCCATGAATCATTTGATATTGAAACACAAGCCATCGACAACTTTATCAATCTCCATGTGGAGGGCATTATAGCTTGTTTGTCACAATCCACTACTGATTACAGCCACTTTGAGGAGATTGCAGAGATGGGCATTCCTTTGGTATTCTTTGGTCGTACTTGTCTGAAAGAGCGCTTCTCGTGTGTCACAGCCAATGGTGACCAAGCCGCCCAGATGGCTACTCAGCATTTGATAGATACCGGTAGTCGTCGCATAGCCTTTATCGGCGGTCCTAACCACCTCGATATGGTTCAGCGTCGTAAACATGGTTATCTTGAAGCACTTCGTGAAAATCAGATTCCCATCGAGCGTGAACTTGTGAAATGCGGATCGATAGATTATGATGCCGTACTTTCCAATACTGTTACCCTACTTAAAGAGCAGAAACCTGATGCCATAGTGGCTTTCAACGATATCATCACCTTTGCCGCATTCAATGCCATTCGTGAGGCAGGATTGCGCATACCCGACGATGTGGCACTCATCGGCTTTACCGATGACGTGCATGCTGCATTCGTCACGCCGCAAATGTCAGCCATCGTCGATCAGGCTCACCAAATGGGTGCAACAGCCTGTCAATTGCTGCTCAAGAATATTGCAGGTGATACAGGCGTATATCACAAAATTGTGCCACAAAAGTTGGTCATCCGTGGTACCTCGGCTAAAAAACCGCAGTAAGTAGTAGGTCGAGGACCAAAAAAGGCTGACTATGTTTGGTCTTTTCAATAAAAAAGAGTACATTTGCACCATATTATATATAACTCGTAAAACCTAAAATAAATGCCTCTGGCATTGATGCTAATGACTGTAAATATGAGAAGGATGATCATGTTACTGACGCTGATGGTCAGCTTTGTGCTGACAGTCGGTGCTGCTATTGATGACATTAAGTTTAGCCGACTTGATACCCGTGACGGACTAAGCAACTCACAGATTCTTTGTGTGAAGCGCGACTCCAAGGGATTTGTATGGATAGGAACTCCCTATGGCCTTAATCGATACGACGGATATCGTATCAAGACATTCTACTCATATGCCAAAGATACCACAACGCTACGCAACAATTATGTGGATGAGATCTATGAGGCATACGATGGAAAACTATGGTTGAAGCAGGGTATGAACTATACCATCTTCGACCCAGTAACCGAGTCATGTGACAGACATCCTGAGCGTTGGTTGCAGCAACACGGCGTGGCGGGTGGTATCGAGCGCCTTTATATAGACAAGCATCATCATTTTTGGGTAAAAACCTATGATACTGGTTTCTGGCATTATAATCCTTATACCAAAGAAGCCAAGCAGTTTAATTTCGGTTATGGCCGCCAAGAGTTCAATTCCGACTTTGGTGTATCGAGTTTTGCAGAGATAGGCAAGAGCTTGTTGGTATCTTCACACAATGGTGAGGTGTTCTGTTTCAACAGAGAGAAAAACTGGATTAGTTGGAAAGATTCTTATATTCGTGAGAAAGGATTCTTCAACAATCAGGAATGTAAGTTGCGTACCGATGCCGATGGTAATCTCTGGATGATAACCGTGGTAGGCTGTTTTGTGAAGTCGAAAGGACGTTGGATTCTTTCCTATAAAGAACTGGCGAAACGCTGGGGCGTGGAATTGCCTGACGGACTGAGCATTTGGGATATTTGTTCGGATAGCAAAAAGCGCGTTTGGATAGCTACCGACCATACAGGACTCTTTCTTGTTGACCGCCAAGCGCATGAGGTGCGCCAGTTCTTGACTCAGAAAAACGACGGTACGTCTATCAGCGAAAACACCCTCCGCTTGCTTTATCGCGACCAGCAGGGTCGTATTTGGATTGGTACCTATATGAATGGCGTCAATATGTTTAAGGAGGGACTCTCCAATTTCCGCCATCTTGATCTGGGAAATATCACCACCATCACTTCCGATAAATCCTTCTTCTGGCTGGGAACCAATGATGCGGGTATCATTCGCATGGATCGTAAAACTGGCGAACAGGTTGTTTTCGACCGCAACAACAGTGGCATTGCCACCAATACCATGGTCAGTTCGTTGGTTTCACGTGACGGTACCGTATGGTTTGGAACCTATGAAGGTGGACTGATACGTTTCCGTGGTGGTGCTATCACTAATTTCCGCTCATCGGGTAAACCGGGTGAATTGGCCAATAACAATATCTGGTCGATATGTGAAGACCGTCAGGGCAATATCTGGATTGGCACATTGGGTAACGGTATTCAGCGCTTAACCCGTGCAGGACGCTTTGGCACACCTATCACCAGCCATAACTCTATCTTGGTATCAGACTATATCTCGACTGTCAATTTGACGAAGAAAAACTGGTTGATGGTATCCCATTCCAATTTCTATTCGATTGTGAATCCCGTTTCTGGCAAGATTATCAATCGCAATATTATTGACAATAAAGAGGGCATCGGTATTACCGAATCCTCAATATGTACTATGGAGGACAGTCGGGGACTTGCCTGGCAGGGCTCTTCATCTGGTGCAACCATCTGGGACACGAAGACCAATGCTGTCTATCTGATTGATATGCGTTCCGGACTCATTGGCTCTACCGTCAATGCCATGGTGGAAGACAACAACCACACGGTATGGTTGGTGACTGATCATGGCGTATCAAACGTCATCCCGCAGCAAAAAGACGGACGATGGAACTTTATCATCCGCACTTTCAATAGCAACGACGGTCTCCAGAACGGTCCGTTCAACCAGCGTGCCATCTGTAAGACTGCCGATGGACTTATCCTGGTGGGTGGTCAGGAAGGTCTTGATGTCATCAATCCGAAGCTGATGCGCGAAGAGAAGTATAAGGAATATCCCGTATTCAGCGGCCTGAAACTCTTTGAACAGGACGTAAAGGTTGGTGAAAAGATTGACGGTCGCATCATATTACGTAAGGCACTGAACATCTGTCGTGCCGTTCGCTTGAAATACAACGACCAGTTTACCATTCAGTTGGGAAGTTCCAATGGCGAAATCCATCACCGCTCGCGCTTCCTCTATCGCCTCGATGGTGTGAACAACGACTGGATTAGAACCGAAGAAGCCAACCCCAACATTACTTATATGAGTCTGCCTTCAGGATCTTATACCCTGCGCGTACGCATGCTCAACGACGATGGTACCATTGGTAGTGAAGAGGCAACACTCACCATTATTATACAGCCTCCGTTCTGGCGTTCATGGTGGATGATCATGATGCTGTTGCTGGTTGCCGCCTTTGGCATTTGGTGGAGGCGCAAGAATTATATGCGTCGTCAGGCTAAACGCCAAGCCGCCTTCGCATTGCGCCTTGAGATGGAGAAGCGCCAATGGATGGCAGAGATGAAAGCATCGATGGCAGCAGAACAGCCAGCAACAGGAGATGCTGTTGTTGAAGAACCTGTGCGCCACCTTATGATGCATACGGAATATGCCGACCTTGTAGCAGTGATTAAGAAGCAATGTGCTGAATATGTGAAAGGCAACAAGGGTGTAAAGATTAGCAATGTCATGCTTATCGACGAACTCTTTATGGAGTTTGACGTCGTTCTGATCAAGCGCATGCTCAACATCTTGTTTACCAATTCACAGAAATTTGCCGCCAAGAACTGCCACATTAGTGTTGGGCTCATTCGAAAGGACAATGGTAACGTACAGATTCAAGTGGCTGACAATGGTATCGGAGTGGCTGATGAGTATAAACCACATATGTTTGACCATACAGCAGGTGTTGACGAACTCGAACTCGCTCTTGTCAAAGACATCATAGTGGCACATGGTGGCACCATCGAAGTGAAGGACAATCCTGGTGGCGGAACCATCATGGTGATCGACTTGCCAGCAAAAGGCATGGTGGAAGAAGCTGAAATTATGGACGACGACCATGCTGACGATGAAATAAAATAATTGAAAAAAGTAGTATATAATAACCCTAAATGATCAAATGAATATTATTAAAACCCTCATGGTCGGTGCGTTCTCAATGACCGCATTGACAATGGCTGCAGCAGAAGTGCAGCAGAATGGCAACAAGGTAATGGTCAAACCCGATGGTGGTCAGGCCAAAGTTATCTGTCTTGAGGTGATGAACGACAACATCATCCGTGTGCGCGCCACATCCGAGAGTGCATTACCTGTCAAGAAACCCAGTCTGATGATTGTACCGCAGATAGCTCCCGCCAAAAAAAACTATACGATAAGTGAGGACGAGCAGTCTGTAATAGTCAAAGCGAAGAATGTGACTGCCGTAGTCAATAAGGCAACGGGTGCGATCGTATTTTTTGATGCCACAGGAAAACAACTGCTTAAAGAGGCTAAGGATGGCAAGAAATTCCAGAACTTCACAGTCCCTGAGCGCGAATACGGTGTGCGCAACATCGGTGGAGTGACCGAAGAGATGAAGCACGGACTGACTTGGCAGATGCTTTTCGACAGTCCTTCCGATGAAGCCTTCTATGGATTGGGACAGCATCAGTCTGAGGAATTTAATATGAAAGGCAAAAACGAAGACCTGTTCCAATATAACACCAAGGTCTCTATTCCTTTCGTACTCTCCAACAAGAACTATGGTATCCTGTGGGACAGCTACAGTTATTGCCGCTTTGGCAATCCTAACGACTATTTGCAGCTGAACCGCGCCTTCAAACTCTACGACCGTCGCGGTAAAGAAGGTCATCTGACTGGTACCTACGTCGATAAGAATGGTAAGAAACTGGTGCGCGATGAGGATAGCATCTATTATGAGTATGCTTGCCCTCCAACTTCAGAAATTGCCAACAAGACCGATAATGGTGGTCTGAAGAACCTCCCCAAGGGCTTCAATCTCCAAGGTGCCACTGTGACATACGAAGGATTTATCGAGCCTGAATGTTGTGGTCGTTGTGCCAAGGCTGGCAAGAATGAGAAGCAACTCTATCAGTTTATCCTCTACTATGCCGGTTATATCAAGGTGTATATCGATGGCAAGGAGGTGGTGCCTGAGCGTTGGCGTACCGCATGGAACCCCAACAGCTATAAGTTTAGCACCGAACTGACCAAGGGTAAGAAGGCACAGTTGCGCATTGAGTGGCAACCCGATGGTGGCGATTCCTATTGCGGACTGCGTGTCTCACAACCTCGCAATAAGACAGAGCGTGAGCAACTCAGCATCTGGAGCGAGATGGCGCGCGATATGGATTACTACTTCATTGCAGGTCAGAATTTCGATGATGTCATCAGCGGCTATCGCACTTTGACAGGAAAAGCATCGCTCTATCCGAAATGGGTGCTCGGCTTCTGGCAGAGCCGCGAACGCTATCAGAGCAGTCAGGACATCGAGGATAACCTCGCAGAGTTCCGTCGTCGCCACATTCCTATCGACAATATCGTGCAGGACTGGAACTACTGGAATCTGCCCGATTGGGGTGCTCACGACTTTGAAGCAAGCCGTTATCCCAACCCACAGGCTATGCTCGACTCTGTTCACGCTATGCACGGACGCTTCATGATTAGTGTATGGCCTAAGTTCTACGACACCACCGAACACTATAAGGAACTCGACGAGAAGGGATGGATGTATCGTCAGGCTGTCAAGGACGATATCCACGACTGGCTTGGCTTCCGTGGTTCGATGTATGATGCCTATGATGAGGGAGCTCGCAAACTGTTCTGGAAACAGATGGACGACCATCTCTATAGCAAGTTTAATAAGAATGGTGTACCTGGCATCGATGCTTGGTGGATGGATGCTTCAGAGCCTAATGTGCGCGACTGCACTCCGATGTGGTATCGCAAAGCACTTTGCGGACCTACTGCCCTCGGCACTTCTACCGAATATTTCAATGCCTATTCTACCGTCAATGCCGATGCTATCTACAACGGACAGCGTTCGGTATGGAAGGGTAAGGCCAACGAACCTCGTGTGTTCCTGCTCACCCGTAGCGGTTTCGCTGGTGAACAGCGCTATTCTACAGCCACTTGGAGTGGTGATATCGGCACCCGTTGGGAGGATATGCGCGCTCAGATGACAGCCGGACTCAACTATTCTATGTCGGGTGTGCCTTTCTGGGGAATGGACCAAGGTGGCTTCTGTGTAGAAAACCGCTATGTTGCGGCTCAGAAACTCTTCAACGAAACAGGTGAAGAGAACGAAGATTTGAAGGAATGGCGTGAACTCCAGGCTCGCTGGAATCAGTTTGGAGCCTTCATCCCCTTGTTCCGTTCGCATGGTCAGTGGCCTACTCGCGAAATCTGGAACATCGCTCCCGACAATCATCCTGCCTATAAGTCGTTTGTTTATTACGACCAGTTGCGCTATCGCTTGATGCCTTATATGTACAGCATGGCTGCATGGGCTCACTTCAAAGACTATACGCTGATGCGTGCACTCGTTATGGATTTCAATGGCGATAAGGAAGTGGAGAATATCGGCAACCAGTGGATGTTTGGTCCTGCGCTCATGGCTTGTCCTGTTGGCTACTACAAGGCTCGCAACCGTAGCGTATATTTCCCCAAACAGTGTGGTTGGTATGATTTCTATACTGGCGAACACTATGATGGTGGTCAGCATTTGGTAGTTGATGCACCCTACGAGAAGATTCCTGTTTTCGTACGTGAAGGTGCCATCATTCCATTTGGTCCTGCCATGGAGTGGTGCGACGAGAAACCTGCCGAACTCATCAATCTCTATGTCTATGAGGGTCAGGACGGATCGTTCCAACTCTACGAAGACGAGGGAACCAACTACAACTACGAGAAGGGTAAGCATGCCACCATCGAGATTGCCTATAACGATGCCGACAAAACTGTCAGCTTCGGCAAGCGCAATGGTGCTTTCAAGGGTATGCTGAAAAACCGTCGTTTCAATGTAGTACTCGTGAAGAAAGACCAGCCCCGCGACCTCAACCTCGACAATCCTGAGGGTAAAATGGTGCAGTACAGCGGTAAGGCTGTTAGCGTGAAACTCTGATTTTAAAGATATTGCAATAGGAGGGGTGTGCCATATGGCACACCCCTCTTGTCTTATATAATACCCAATGACTACCCATTGACCACCTGCATAACCATCGTACTGACATCGCCCTTCTTCTATATACAAGTTGCCTAAATGTTCCATTTACCATGTACAAGATATTGCCCGTTATTTTGCCAAGGCATTTCCAATGTTTTGCAAAAGTATTACCCCATGTTTTGCAAAAGTATTACCCCATGTTTTGCAAAAGTATTGTCTAACGTTTGAAAAAGATCTTTTCAACGATTGATAAAGATGTTATCCAACGTTTGATAAAGATGTTATCCAATATTTGATAAAA
>OBLI01000294.1_pt1 | contig 54397 bp, 42 predicted proteins | sample 1519701 | NCBI WGS metagenome assembly OBLI01 (sample SAMEA3663005, study PRJEB22513) | pig gut metagenome | biome: pig gut; feature: pig-associated habitat; material: faeces | place: France | collected 2012
TAAATTTTACCACAAACCGGTGAGGAGTTGTTCTGTTTTATCAAAGAAAAAAGCCCGATTTTATGCGGGCTGTGGCGTTTCGCAAACGCCTATGTTCTTTTTTTGATTGGGAGGTGATACCAATGGTGCTGTGATAGGACAGCAAGAAAATAGAGGAAAGGAGGAAATTCATGCAGGAAGAGGTAACACAAAAAACAGTGACATTTTGTGTCAGAACAACGAAAATGACAGCAGATGTGCTGAAAAAAGTGATTGCAGCATATTTACGGCATCAGAAGCAGAGGAACATGGAGAAAAAAGCTCTGAAGAATCAGCCGAAACAGGGGAAAATCACGGTGAAGGAGCTGGCAAAGCAGAATGCCGGGATGACAAATATTGAGATCACTCCGAAGAACATCAAGTCTTTTGAACGGTATGCCAGAAAATACGGGATCAATTATGCTTTGAAGAAAGACAAGTCAAAAGAACCACCGGTTTATCTGGTATTTTTCAAGGGACGGGATCAGGATGCGATCAATGCGGCCTTCCGTGAATTTTCTCAGAAAGAGATCCAAAAAGCGAACCGTCCATCGCTTCACAAGCGGCTGGCAGCATACCGTAGTATTGTTGCAGATAAAGCAAAGGGCAAGGCAAAGAATAAGCATCAGGAGGTATCGCGTTGAGGCGGGGCGATACAAGTAACTTGAGGATACAGCTGAAAAGAAAAACCAAAGCATTGCTGTCCACTTTGGATTTGAAAAAGCTGCTCCTGATGAACATCCCTTATATATTTGTTTTTTTATTTGCTGATCGAGCATCCTGTCTGTACAGATTAAGCCCTGGTGCAGATATTGGAGAAAAACTCCTATATGCCATGGCACATGCGGAACAGATCCTTGGATTCCTTCCGAGTTTTTACTTTACAGATTTATTGGTAGGGGTGGGAAGTTCCATGGTGCTTAAGATTCTGGTTTGGCAGAAACAGGCCGATGCAAAAAAGCTGCGGAAAGGTGTGGAGTATGGTTCCGCCAGATGGGGGACAAAGGAAGATATCAAGCCGTTTATGGCGGATGATTTTTGGATGAACATTCCTCTGACAGCAACAGAATCCATTACCATGGAAAGCCGTCCAAAAAATCCGAAGTATGCAAGGAATAAAAATATCTGTGTGATCGGGGGCTCGGGAAGCGGAAAAACAAGATTTTTTGTTAAAGTATCAATTATGATGATGAATTGTTCCATGGTTATTACTGATCCTAAGGGTACTTTGATCGAAGAATGTGGGAAAATGCTGGCAAAAGGACCGCCTCTGAAGGATAAGCAGGGAAGAATTGTAAGAGATAAAACAGGAAAGGTTGTTCATGAACCTTATGTAATAAAAGTTTTAAATACAATCAATTTTTCTAAATCCTTACATTACAATCCGTTTGCCTATCTGAAATCTGAAAAAGATATTCTGAAGCTGGTAACGGTGATCATTGCAAATACGAAAGGAGAGGGGGAAAAATCCACCGAAGATTTCTGGGTAAAAGCAGAAAAATTGTTGTATACAGCCCTGATTGCTCTGATCTGGTATGAAGGTACGGAAGAAGAGAAAAACATGAATACTCTGATTGATCTGCTGAATGAAAGTGAAACAAGGGAGGATGATGAAAACTATAAAAATCCAGTTGATATGTTGTTTGATGAACTGGAGAAAAAGAATCCGGAGCATTTTGCTGTACGGCAATATAAAAAATACAAATTGGCGGCAGGAAAGACGGCAAAAAGTATCCTGATCAGTTGCGGAGCAAGGCTTGCACCGTTTGATATCGCGGAGCTTAGAGAAATCATGAGTTATGATGAGATGGAGCTGGATAAGGTGGGAGACCGGAAAACAGCTCTGTTTTTGATTATGTCCGATACGGACACGACATTTAACTTTGTCATAGCAATGCTGCAGTCGCAGCTTTTCAATCTGCTTTGTGATAAAGCAGATGATAAGTATGGCGGCCGTCTGCCGGTTCATGTACGTGTTATCTGTGACGAGTTTGCGAACATCGGTCAGATTCCCCAATTTGATAAGCTGATTGCGACTATACGAAGCAGGGAAATCTCTGCTTCTATTATTTTACAGTCCCAGAGTCAGCTGAAGACAATGTATAAAGACAGCGCAGACACGATTCTGGGGAATTGTGATACCATGTTGTTTCTTGGGGGAAAGGAAAAGACCACACTGAAAGAGATGAGTGAGCTTTTAGGGAAAGAGACGATTGATCTTTATAATACTTCAGAAACAAGGAGTAATCAGAAATCGTTCGGTCTGAACTACCAGAAAACAGGAAAGCAGCTGATGACAGAAGATGAGATCGCAGTAATGGATGGTGGAAAGTGCATTTTGCAGATCCGGGGTGTCCGTCCATTTTACTCGGACAAATATGATATTACAAAACATCCGAACTACCGGCTGCTGGCAGATTATAGCGAGAAGAACCGGTTTCGGGTAGAAAAAGAACTGGATCCAAGGTATACACCAAAACCAGATGATGAGGTGGAGGTTGTCACCATGGATATGACAGTAGCGGGGAATGAGCAGGAAAATAATGAGGAAAGGAATAACTAACAGGGTGCGCTGGTAAACATACCGGCGTTTTTTCATTCCCGGAACACCCGAAAAGTTAGTTTAGGTAAGAAATATGGCATTTTTTAGCAGTGCAGTTGAAACTCTGAAAACACTGGTTATTGCAATCGGCGCTGGACTTGGTGTATGGGGTGTTGTTAACCTTCTGGAGGGTTATGGAAATGACAATCCTGGCGCTAAGAGCCAAGGAATCAAACAGCTGATGGCAGGTGCAGGAATTATGCTGCTGGGAACTACCCTGATTCCTCAGCTGGCAACATTGTTTGGATAATGGGGTAATGGATGAATACCATTATTGAAAGGATTACGGAAGCCATAAAGGAGATTCTAATAGGGATGATCCAAAATGGATTGGAAGGTATGTTTACGGAGGTCAATGATAAGGTTGGCACTATAGCCGGACAAGTTGGGCAGACACCGCAGGGATGGAATTCTGGCGTTTTCAATTTGATTCAGAATTTATCCCAGACGGTGACCGTGCCTATTGCCGGGCTGATTATTACCTTTGTTCTTTGCTATGAGCTGATTACGATGGTCACACAGAAAAATAATTTTCATGAGTTTGAGACATATAATATTTTTCTGTGGATCTTCAAAGCTTACATTGCGATCTATCTCGTAACAAATACCTTTAATATCACGATGGCTGTCTTTGATGTTGGTCAGCATATTGTGAATGGTGCTGCCGGCGTGATTTCCAGTGATACTGCATTGGATGCAGCGGAGGCTGTAGCAGCATTAACAGATTCATTGGAAGAGATGGAGGTCGGAGAACTATTTTTGCTGGCAATGGAGACATTGCTGATCAGCCTGACTATGAATATTCTTTCTGTGATTATTACGGTAATTCTGTATGGAAGGATGATCGAAATCTACCTTTATACTTCCGTCGCCCCGATTCCATTTGCAACTATGACAAACAAGGAATGGGGCAATATCGGCAATAACTATTTAAAAGGCTTATTCGCACTGGCATTTCAGGGATTCTTCATGCTTGTTTGTGTTGGAATCTATGCTGTGTTGGTAAATTCCATGGTTATTTCAACCAATCTGCATGGAGCAATGTTTTCAGTTGCGGCATATACGGTCGTTTTGGCATTCTCGCTATTTAAGACCGGAAGCCTCAGTAAATCAATTTTTAATGCCCATTAGCGGGCAGGAAAGGAGAACATACCTATGGCGTATGTACCAGTACCAAAAGATCTTACAAAGGTCAAAACGAAAGTAGCTTTAAATCTGACAAAGCGGCAGCTGATCTTTTTCTCGCTTGCCGCAGTCGTGGGAGTTCCGTTTTATCTGCTGACGAGAGGCGTTCTTGGATCCAGCATATCTGCAATCTTAATGGTGACGATCATGCTGCCATTTTTCTTTATGGCAATGTATGAAAAGGACGGGCTTCCTTTTGAAAAAGTGATGGGGAATATCATCCGTCAGAAATTTATCTGTCCGGCGGTACGCCCGTACCAGACCGAAAATTTCTACCGGACGGTGGCAACCCTTGCAAAAAAGGAGGATCAGCCGAATGGCAAAAAAGAAAATCGAAGCACAGCAACAGCGACTGGAGCTGGCGGCAAGAAAAAACCGTCAGGAAAGAAAAAAAGGAAAAGACAGAAAGGAAAGGGAGAAAGAGAAGCGTAGAAAGAAACAGGACAAGGAAAGGAAAAAACAGAGAAACATTCCGCAAACCGCGCAACAGAGCATTCCGTATTTACGGATGCTGGAGGATGGCATCTGCCAGGTAACGAAGAATTATTTTTCAAAAACCGTGCAGTTTTACGATATCAATTATCAGCTGGCACTCAATGAAGATAAAACAACCATCTTTGAAAACTACTGTGATTTCCTGAACTATTTTGATTCATCGATCAGCGTACAGTTGTCATTCATTAACCAGCAGGTAGATGTGGAAGAGTTTGAAAAGAGCATTGATATTCCGGACCAGAATGATGATTTTAATGAAATCCGGGAAGAGTACCGGACGATGCTGAAAAATCAGTTGTCCAAGGGAAATAACGGCCTGGTGAAAACCAAGTATATTACATTTGGGATTGAGGCGGAAAGCCTGAAAGTGGCTAGAGCAAGACTGGAAAGAATCGAGACAGACGTTTTGAACAACTTCAAGGTGTTGGGAGCACAGGCACGGCCCCTCAATGGAGTAGAAAGGCTGGAGATTCTGTACCATATCTTTAATCAGGACCGGATTGAACCGTTCCGGTTCCATTACCGAATGCTGCCGGAAACCGGGATGAGAACCAAAGATTTTATCGCGCCTACTTCCTTTAATTTCTCGAAGAATTCTTCTTTTCTGATGGGGAAAACAATCGGGAGTATCAGTTATCTGCAAATTTTAGCACCAGAACTGACAGACCGAATGCTTGCTGACTTTCTGGATGTAGACGATAGTATCAATGTGAATATCCATATTCAATCCATTGACCAGACTTCAGCAATCAAAATGATCAAGGGAAAGATTTCAGACTTGGATAAAATGAAAATTGAGGAACAGAAGAAAGCAGTAAGGGCTGGATATGATATGGACGTGCTGCCTTCTGACCTTGTGACCTTTGGGGAAGAAGCGAAAAATCTGCTGGAAGATCTGCAGTCCAGGAATGAGAGAATGTTCCTTGTCACAGTCCTTGTGATGAACACAGCTAAGAAGCGGCAGAAATTGGATAACAATATTTTTCAGGTACAGGGAATTTCCCAGAAATATAATTGTTCCCTGCGGCCCTTGGATTATCAGCAGGAAGCAGGATTGATGTCCTGCATCCCACTGGGATTAAACCGAATTGAGATACAGCGTGGGCTTACCACTTCAGCAACAGCCATTTTTATTCCGTTTACGACGCAGGAGCTGTTCCAGGAGGGGGAAGCCCTTTATTATGGCCTGAATGCTCTTTCCAATAATGTAATCATGGTGGACAGGAAACGGCTGAAAAACCCGAATGGACTGATCTTAGGAACTCCAGGATCCGGTAAATCCTTTTCAGCAAAACGAGAGATTACGAACTGTTTTCTGATTACGGAAGATGACATTATCATCTGCGATCCGGAAGCAGAGTATTATCCGCTGGTAGAGGCATTGCATGGGCAGGTAGTTAGGATATCACCGGTATCTACCCAATATATCAATCCGATGGATTTGAATCTGAATTATTCCGAAGAGGATAACCCTTTATCGCTGAAATCCGACTTTATTTTATCTCTGTGCGAACTGATCGTTGGCGGGAAGAATGGATTGGAACCGGTGGAAAAGACGATTATTGACCGTTGTGTAAGGCTGGTATATCAGAACTATCTTTCGGATCCGGTTCCTGAAAATATGCCGATTCTGCAGGACTTATATGATCTTTTGCGAAATCAGGATGAGCCGGAGGCACAGCGACTGGCAACCGCCCTTGAGATTTATGTTACCGGTTCTCTGAATGTGTTTAATCATCAGACGAATGTCGATATCAATAACCGGATTGTCTGTTTTGATATTAGGGAGCTGGGAAAACAGCTGAAAAAGATCGGAATGCTCATCGTGCAGGATCAGGTTTGGAACCGTGTAACATTAAATCGTTCTGCCCATAAGGCAACCAGATACTACATTGATGAGTTTCATTTGCTGTTAAAGGAGGAACAGACGGCAACTTACAGTGTGGAAATTTGGAAGCGCTTTCGTAAATGGGGCGGGATCCCCACGGGAATTACCCAAAATATCAAGGATTTGCTTGCCAGCCGTGAAATTGAGAACATTTTTGAAAACTCGGATTTTATTTATATGCTGAACCAGGCAGCCGGTGACAGGCAGATTTTAGCAAAACATTTGAATATTTCTCCGACACAGCTTTCTTATGTCACAAACAGTAATGAAGGAGAAGGTCTTTTGTTCTATGGAAATGTGATCATACCATTTGTGGATCGTTTCCCGAAGAACAGATTGTATCAGCTATTAACGACACGCCCAGAAGAGACTGGGGAATAGGAGGAGAGATGGCTGGATTAACGTATTTTATTGTATTTACAGTAGGTTTGATCAGTGGATTGTTTTTAACCTGTATCGTGCAGGCGGGAAAACACTGAAAGACAGGAGGTAACAGATGGCAGAACAGAAATTAAAGGCCAGGGATAAGACTGTCCAGAAAATAACAAAAGATGGTCTGGTGGAAAAGAACCTGGCTGAAAAAACAACTGTTCGTGTCAGCAATCGTGCCAGGGATATTCAGATGTCCCCAAAAGGACAGGGAAAGGAGTTAGATATTACCGCTCGTATCACTGATGCGGAAAGGGGCTTCTTGCAAGGGAGACATGCTGAAAATAAGGCCAGAGATGCACCGGAGCTGACAAAAAAACGGACAAGAAAAATCATCCGGGAAAAGACGGAAAGTGATATTTCAGTAAATAATGAAGACCGGAATAGACAACAGAAGAGTAGTAGAGGGAAATTACAGGAAAAACATGTGGATCTTGCACAGGTGCGAGGGGATTCCCGTAAAAAGCAGACTGGAGGCAGCAAGAAACCCGCCCGGAAGCACAGACTGAAGTTCACTTATGAAGAAACTCCAGAATCTATCCGGGGGGAAGCAGAAACAGAAAAGGTGAATCGCTTGGATCCAGAAGGGATCAATTTCCGGCATGAGAATCAAAAAAATCAGAATAAGAAATCAGCATTCTCAGAAGAAGAGAAAAAGAAGAAGTTGAAAAAACATTCTGTAAAGGGAAAGGCATATCTGGAACAAGAGGTAACGGATATGCCTGATAAAAACAGCCGGTTGAAATTTGATGGAAAGCCGGGATCAGCGAAAAAGGCAGTTGGAGCAGCTACAGCAGCGGCCAGCGCAGCTGTTCATCGTTGGATTCGGGAAAATGAGGATGATAATGCTGCTGTGGATGGTGCAAATAGTCTGGAAGAAGCTACTGAGGGGATTTATCGGCTCAAGCAGAATAGTAGCCGCAGAAAGAACCAACGAAAGGCAAGAGCGACAGGTTATCACACAAAGAAAGAAGTACTATCGGCAGCGGATGAATATCAGAAAAAGAGTCGTAACAATCTTAAGAAACTGATCCAAAAGCAAAGAATTAAGCGGGAATATGCAAAAGCAAAGCGCGCAGAACAGGCAACTGGAACAGCAGCCGTAGGAACGATTGATTATATAAAAAAAATCGGGGGAAAAGTTACCAACTTTTTTAAGGAACATCGAAAGGTTTACCTTAGTATGGCAGCAATCGTAGGGTTGCTGTTTTTACTTATGACCAGCGTCAGTTCTTGTTCTTCCGCATTTATGCAGAGTGTGATCAGTTATGCTGGTACCAGTTACCTTTCTTCTGACGAAGCTATCCTGCAGGCTGATCTCTATTACACGCAGTTGGAAGCAAATCTTCAGGAGCGAATCAATCAGATGGAAGAAGAAGAGCCCGGCCATGAAGAATATCGTTATAATATTGGGCCGATTGAGCATGATCCTTTTGTCCTGATCAGTTATCTTTCCGCAAAATATGAGGAATTTACCTTTGAGCAAGTAAAGCCTGAGCTGGATACCCTATTTGCCCTTCAGTATCAGCTGGAAACAGAAGCAGTTCAGGAAACGGTGACTGAAACCACGACGGTGCGTGTAGGGGAATCCCTTGGAAATGTAGTGACCAGTGGATATTGCAACTGCCCGATCTGTTGCGGCGTATGGTCTGGAGGGCCAACGGCATCCGGAGTTTATCCGACTGCCAACCATACATTAGCTGTGGATGCCTCCGATCCTTTTGTCCCAATCGGAACGAAAGTGATCATGAATGGGATTGAATACACAGTAGAAGATACGGGAGCATTTGCCAGATATGGTGTTCAGTTTGATGTGTATTATGACAATCATGCAGCTGCGTCCGCTCATGGACATCAGACATGGGAGTGCTTTCTTGCAGATGACAACGGCAGTCAGGAGGTGGAAGTTACAAGAACCAGGGATGTGGATGTATTAAATGTCACATTAAATACCCAGAGCCTGATGAGCTTATGTCAGAATCGTCTGGGGATTTTCCAAAAAGAGTTATTCCAGGCATATAACGAGACAAAAGGAAACCTGCAGATGTTCGGCAGTCCCTTCGATTTTAACTGGTATTCCAATGTGAGCAGCTATTTTGGCTACCGGATTCATCCCATCTCCAATGAAAACCAGATGCATAATGGGCTGGATATCGGTGTTCCGGCGGGAACGGAAATTAAAGCCGGGTTGACCGGAACAGTGACCACCGCAGCCTATAATGACAGCTATGGGAATTATGTGATCATTCAGGACAGCCGGGGATATGAATTGAGGTATGCGCATCTGCAAAGCATTCATGTATCAAACGGTTCAACTGTTACGAAAGGTGATGTGATCGGTCTTGCCGGAAGTACTGGAAATTCTACTGGAAGTCACCTGCATGTTGAAGTGTTGAAAAATGGGGAAAGGCTCAATCCGATTTTTTATCTGGAAACGGGAGAAGGATCTGTGTTTGGTGGCAATGAATATACCAGTGAAGCAGCACAGCGGCTTTTGGAAGAAGCTGCCCGTTATCTGGGAACACCTTACGTATGGGGAGGGTATTCTCCAAGCGGCTTTGACTGTTCGGGATTTGTAAGTTATTGTCTGACGAATTCCGGAGTAAGAAACACAGGAAGGCTCACTGCACAGGGGCTATACGATATGTGTACCCCGGTATCAGAATCGGATGTGCAGCCTGGGGACCTGATCTTTTTTACAGGCACCTATAATGCAGGAGTGCCTGTTACGCATGTTGGTATATATGTTGGGAATGGTCAGATGATTCATTGTGGTGATCCGATACAGTATGCGTCTATCTACTCTTCTTACTGGCAGAGTCATTTTTATGGTTTTGGCCGGTGGTAAAGCCAGGGCGGTGTTATGACCGCCCGGAAAGGAGAAACATGAAAAGTCTGGAAAAAGCGATTGCTGATTATGAAAAAGCAAAAGAAAAAATGGAAGTATCTAAAGCGCGGTATGAGGCTGATCTTAAAAGATTTAAAGCTGCTGAGGCAGCAAAGACAGAATCCGAGAATCTGGAAATTGTACGGATTATCCGTGCGATGGACATGACAATTCCAGAACTGGAAGAATTCCGGAAAAGAATGAAAAATGCGCTGCCAGGACTGGCAGATAATCAGAAGGAGGATAAGCAATCAGATGATAAATTTGGAGAAAATGAAGCAACTCAGAATGAAGAAGGGGCACAGGCAGATAGCCGGTTTTAAAAAGGTGCTGGTTACAGCTGCTACTATTCTGAGTATTACTACAGCTCTTTACCCTGCCACATACATTTATGCAGCGGAGCAGGCAGGGAATGCAATCACGATTGAAAAGCCGGATGGCTGGAAACAGGGAGATGCCAACGTTACTGTTTCGGTAGACACCAGTCAGATGGGTGAAGGTTTTCAAATTGCAAAAATAGAAGCGAAAGTCGGTAAAGACGGAAGCTGGCAGGATATTACAGAATCAAAAAGTGTGACGATCAAAGGCAATGAGACGGTATATGTACGTGTGACAGATCAGAACGGAACGGTGTATGAACAGAATCGGTCCATTCGCTGTTACGACACAGAGAAACCTACACTTTCAGCATCCCTGACAGATGGCATACTTACCATACAGGGAAATGATTCTGTATCCGGGATTTCTGCAATCACGGTCAATGGAACAACCTATACAGAACTGCAGGATGGCAAACTGAAGATCCAGTTGACTCAGAAAGATTTCACAACGAAACAGATTGAAATTACGGTTACGGATGGCGCTGGAAATATTTCTGATAAGTATACGTTGCAGAATCCCTATTATGAATGGGCGGTAAAACAGTCTCAAAAAGCAGATACGGATTCCATGAGTACTACCAGTACCACAGGAACTGAAACTGCCGAGAATACAGAAACTTCACCGCTTCCGCAGGATGCTCAGGCATCAGAACCTACAGAGGCAAGGGGAACTGTGGAAGAGAGGACTGTTACCGGAATCGAAGAAGAACTAGCGCAATCAGGGGAAAGTGCGGAAAGCGTTACCCAGACAGCATCAGACGGTACAAAAGAATTTTACACGATTTCGACCAAGAGTGGAAAAATCTTCTATCTGGTTGTAGATAATTCAAAATCTCAGGATAATGTGTATTTCCTGACGGAAGTCAGTGATAAAGATCTTATGAACTTTACGCTTTCTGATACTGTCACATTGCCAGAAGTTGACACCGTCTATGCAGAAGCAGAGAAGGAGGAGCCAACGCCAGAACCGAAGCCAGAAACAGAGGAAGAGGAGTCAAAAGAAACAGAAGTTGAAATGCCGGAGGATAAATCACCGATAGGATCCTATCTGTTGATTGGTGTAGTTGCTGCGGGTGTTTTAGGGGCTGGCTATTATTTCAAAATCTATAAACCAAAGCATGAGTATGACAATGAGGATGAATATGAGGAGGATGAGACTGAAGAACACGAAAAAGAAACGGAATCAGATGATGAAGAAGATAAATCCTCTGAGGAAGAGTATTCCGAAGATGTTTTAGAAGATGAGGAGGAATAACAACGAAATGTTTTTAGTAATTGCAGAGAAACCGTCCGTAGCAATGGCACTGGCAAAGGTGATCGGAGCCGAGGAGCGGAAAGAGGGATATGTAAAAGGAAATGGATACCTGGTTTCCTGGTGTATCGGTCATCTGGTGACATTTTGCGATGCCTCGGAATATGATGAACGTTACCGGAAATGGCAGTATGAAGATCTTCCCATTATTCCGAAAGAATGGAAACGGAAAGTTTTAGATGGCACCAAGAAACAGTTTCAAATTTTGAAAAAGCTGATGAATAGCAAAGAAGTGGAGTATATCATCTGTGCTACCGATGCCGGAAGGGAAGGAGAATTGATTTTTCGTCTGGTCTATGAGCAGGCACAATGTAGAAAACCTATCAAGCGGCTTTGGATTTCTTCTATGGAGGAAACGGCAATAAAAGAAGGATTTGCGTCACTGAAGGACGGTTCGTGTTATGAAGACCTTTATCAGTCAGCCTTATGCAGGGCAAAAGCAGACTGGCTGGTAGGGATCAATGCGAGCCGCCTTTTTTCTGTTCTGTATAATCGGAATCTGAAAATTGGAAGAGTACAGACTCCAACGCTTGCCATGATCGTGGATCGCAATCAAAGAATAAAAGAGTTTAAAAAGGAAAAATATTTTGTAACACATCTTAAGTTTGGCGAATTTGATGCGGTTTCAGAGCATCTTCAGAAAAGAGAGGATGCGGAAAAAATAGCGGAAGACTGCAGTGACCGGATGTGCCAGGTGGAGAAGGAAGAGGTGCAGAAAAAGACGGTAAAATCTCCGAAACTGTATGATCTGACATCACTCCAGAGAGATGGGAACCGTTATTTCGGGTATACCGCACAGCAGACTCTGGACCTCGTCCAGTCCATGTATGAAAAGAAGTTAGTGACTTACCCACGAACAGACAGTCAGTATCTGACCAATGAGATGGAGGAAAGCACAAAACAGCTGATCGGACAGCTATTATCACAACTGCCGTTTGCCAAAGAAGTTATGTATGAACCGGATGTGACAAAAGTGCTGGATTCTAAAAAAGTTACAGACCACCATGCTATTATTCCTACCGCAGAAGCCGGCAGCGCAGATCTTAAAAACCTTAATGAAAAGGAGCGGAATATTTTTTGTCTGATCAGCACAAGAGTTCTGGCAGCAACCGCTGATTCATATGTGTATGAGACGCATAAGTGTCAGCTTACTTGTAATCATCATACTTTTTTCTTCACCGGAAAGAAGACTAAACAGCAGGGATTTCGGGAAATTGAAAGAGCGATGAAGCAGATGCTTGGTGTAAAAGAAAAAGAGGAGGAAGTGGAGTTTGATATCTGGCTTGGCAAGAGTATCGGGCCATGCACTTCCAGCGTGTCGGAAAACTTTACTCAACCGCCTCGACAGTATACCGAAGATACGCTTCTTGCAGCTATGGAGAGAGCTGGCAACGGAGAACTGACGGAAGAAACCGAAAAGAAAGGACTGGGTACACCGGCAACAAGAGCTGCGATCATAGAAAAACTGATCCAATCCGGATTTGTGAGACGAGAAAAGAAAAGCCTGGTACCAACAGATGCAGGCAATGCATTGATAACGATCCTTCCGGAAGAAATCCGATCACCGAAGATGACTGCTGAGTGGGAAATGGCTTTGACGCATATTGCTCAGGGAAAGGAGAGCGCAGACGATTTTCTTCAAGGAATCTGTTCTATGATGGATACTCTGGTATCCCGCTATCATGCAATAAGTGATGAGAGAGGCAGCTTTCCGAGGACAATGGGGAAAAAAGTAATAGGGAAATGTCCGGTTTGCGGTAGTGATGTTTGTGATACGCAGAAATCTTATCAATGTACCGGAGAGCATTGCCATTTTGTGTTATGGAAAAACGATCATTTTTTAGCAAGTCAGGGAAAAAAGATGGATCTGGCAACGGCAAAGAAGTTTATGGCGAAAGGAAAGGTACGCTATAAAGATTTAAAATCACAAAGAACGGGAAGCGTTTATGAGGCGACCATAGAAATGGTCACAGACAAAGAAGGAAAAGTGCAGTTTCAACTGCATTTTCCGAAATCCAGGTAAAAAACAGGCGGCTGGCAGCTGTCTGTTTTTATAATTAAGAAAGAGAGGACGAAACAATGAGAAAAACAGGTAATTTAAGAAAATTGGTATCTGCTTTTCTGGCAGGAATGACACTTTTATCTGCAGTTTTATCGCCGATGCCTGCATACGCAGCTGAGCCAGAAAAAAACACAATCCCACCATGTTTAGAAGAAATCCAAGATCAGCTGGACGAGGATGAAGTGGTTCGAGCCAGTGATTTTGAAATGATTGTTGGAACTACCTTTGATGTGAAAGTGGATTTTTCCGGATTGGAGATCAAAGACGACAAGAAAGTCAAAGTTAGTTTTGTTGAAGCAAAAAATGAGGAAGGACAGGATTTTACCACGGATCACGCGGACAGTTACAAGGCTGTTTATTATGTGGAACCTGCCAATACATCACATCCCATCTATCAGATCAGCAGAAATCTGATTGTAAAAGAAGCATCTGTGTCTGTACAGACAGAAGAAACTACTGGTTTTGTATCATCTGGTGATGGGGAAAGCCAAGATGCCGGAGAGGAAGAATCCGACGGAGAGGATGGTGAATCCGATATACAGGTTGTCACGGATCCGGAACGCTTTGATGCAATGGCAGAAGAGATCATGAACCAGGATACTTACGATGAAGAATCCGGGCTTGAATTGCATGATGTTCTGGAACAGGCTGAAGAAAAGGATTTAGAATTGTCAGCCATGGAAGTAGGAGAATCCATGACATTTGCGGCTGCACCGAAACTGGCTTCGGCAACAGGTTCTCAGAATGTAACGATCACAAAAGGAACGAAATATTATTATTCGGATTATGGTTTAGGAACGTATCTAACGGAGCCTTATTATATTTCCTATGGTAATGTAAATGCTACTGCTTACTGTATCCAACCAGCAAAACCGGGACCAGGATCCGGAACCTATACTATTACTAAGATTGCTGATAATCAGGCGTTGGCAAAGGTTTGCTACTATGGTACAGATGCAGCCGGTTCTGAGAGCTATTTTGCAAAACATCATACGGATTTTTCTGCTGGAAAACGATTCATTATCACCCATATGGCAGCAGCGTATGCCTATGGGGATGGAAGTGCCTTTTATGGCACAAACAGCACCGGACAGTCCCTGGCGATGGATTTATATAATTATTGTACTGGAAAACCGGCTATTCCGAGTGTAGCGATGTCTTTCAGCAATGGAAATGTAAAGGCATACATTGATGGCAACGGGCAGAGAACTGAGGAAATTACTTTTCATGCCGACAGTCAGCAGTCCATTACGATGCAGCTGCCTAGTGGAGTAAAACTCCACAATATTACTACTGGAACAACCAGTGCTGCTGGAGCAAATGTGAAGATTACCGGAGGAACCAAGTTTTATCTGAGTGCACCGCTTACCCAGGCAGAAGATGTGAAAGGCTCCTGGTCAGCGACCATGCAGGGAAGTATCACAAAAGATTACTCTGCCTATAAACTGACCACAGGAGGAGATGTTCAGGACCTGGCTTTCGTGTTTGGAGAAGGCGTTGAGGATGAGCAGTATGTGGATTTCAATGTGGAATGGGTAAAAATGGCCACTATAGAGATTGTAAAAAAAGATGCCGGAAGTCATGCCAATGTTGCCGGTGCTGTTTATGGTATTTACAGTGATGAAGCTGGACAGCACCTGATTGCGAAAATGCCGGCAACCGATAAAAATGGTGCGTCTAGTATTACCATTGAAAAAACACAGGATACCGTATATCTGAAGGAGATTTCCGTACCGAATGGATATGTGCTTGATGCGAAATCCTATGGAATCAATCTTGTGATTGGAGGTACGACCAAAAAAGATGTTACTAATAAGGAACAGTTTGCAGACCTCACAGTGTATAAAGAAGGGGAAGTGCTTACCGGGGCTAGCATAACTGATTCCGGTGTTATCTTCGAGTATACGAAACAGAAGCTGAAAGGCGCTGTTTATAGTGTCTATGCCGGCGCAGATATCAAAGCTGCAGATGGAACAGTTGTCTTCAAAAAGGGAGATCTCGTGAAAGATGGTCTGACTACCGGAGACGATGGAAGTGCGGCATTAAAAAATCTGCATCTTGGAACGTATGTGGTGACTGAGACGCAAGCCCCGGCGAACTATGTATGTAAAGGGGAGTCCAAAACGGTTACCTTAAGTTATGCAGGTCAGAATGTGGAAGTGGCTGTGGGAAATGTGACATTTGAAAATGACCGTCAGAAAGCTAAGGTATCTGTAGAAAAACAGGACGATACGACCAAGAATCCACTGGATGGCGGCATATTTGGATTGTACGCTGCGGAAGATATTGCGGATGCTTCCGGCCATGTTGTTGTGAACCAGGATACATTGCTTGCAAAAGCAACCACAGGTGAAGATGGAAGTTCCGTGTTTGAGACAGATCTTCCAATCAATCACAAATATTATGTGAAAGAATTACAGGCACCGGAGAACTATTACCGGAATACTGAGGATGTTTTCACATTTGAATTTAAATATACGAACGATCAGCAGGCTTCGGTAGCTTTTACCCATACGTTTGAAAATGAGCGAGTAGATGCTACGATCCATTTGGTGAAAAAGGATAAAGAAACCGGAAGTATACCTCAGGGTGATGCCACATTTGAAGGAGCCGTTTACGGATTATATGCAAGAGAGGATATCATACATCCCGATGGAAAAACCGGCGTACTTTATCCGGCTGGCAGCCAGGTAGCATCATTAACCACGGACGAAAAAGGAAATGCATCCGTTGAGAATCTCTATCTTGGAAAATATTATATAAAAGAGATTACTCCACCGACCGGTTATCTGCTGGATGAGAACGAGTATGATCTTGACTGCAGCTATGAAGGAGATCTTGTAAAGACAGTAGAGAGAAGTATGGAATCACAGGAACAGGTCATGAAACAGCCCTTCCAAGTGATCAAAGCAGCAAACAATGGAAATACGGATGCAGAACTCCTGAAAGGTGCCGGATTTACGGCATACTTAAAGAGCAGCCTGAAAACAAATCCAGATGGCAGCTATGATTTTGATTCTGCCAAGCCGGTTGTATTGACCGAAGATGGGAAAACAGAGATGTTTACCGATGAAAAAGGATATGCCTGCAGTATTCCGCTTCCATATGGTACCTATATTGTGAGGGAAACCACAACTCCTCATAACTATAAGCCGGTAAAAGATTTTATCGTAACAATCAGTGAAAACCATCCGGATGAACCCCAGATCTGGCGGATCCTTTTGGATGAGGAATTCAAGGCAAAACTGAAGATTATAAAGAAAGATGATGAAACAAAGAAAACGGTACTTATCGCAGGAACAGAGTTTAAAATCTATGATCTGGACAATCAGAAATATGTAGAGCAGATAACCACCTATCCCGTTACTACGGTTCACAAGTCATATTTTACGGATAGTCAGGGATATCTGATCCTTCCTAACAATCTGCCGATTGGACACTATAGGATCGAAGAAGTGACTGCACCGGATGGTTATGTGCTGAATCCAAATTATGTGGAAGTAACAGTGGATTCCAATACCGCTTATCATGTGGATTCTGTCAGCCAGGATGTGGTGATCGAGGTAGAATACGAAAATCATCCGGTAAAAGGAAAACTGACGGTATACAAAAAAGGCGAAGTTCTTACCGACTTCAAGAAAGATTTCATCTATGAAGAGCAGTATCTGGAAGGCGCTGTTTTTGAAGTCTATGCTGCAGAAGATATTTATACGCCGGATTTCCAGAAGGATGCAGATGGTAACCGCATGGTAGTATATGCGAAAGATACTCTGGTTACTACCATCACGACAGATGAAGAAGGCAAGGCAACGGCCGAAGATCTTCCTTTGGGAACTTACCGCGTGGTTGAAAAAACTGCACCGAATGGATTTACCTTGAATAAGGAACCGGAAGAGGCCACATTTGTCTATCTTGATCAGGAAACCCCGATTGTCGAACAGGAAATCACAATGAAAAATGAACGGCAGAAAGTGCAGATCATGGTAGAAAAACAGGATGCAGAGACAGGAGCTGTTGTGGAAGGAGCCGTTTTTGGTATTTACAATAAAGAAGATATCAAGGCAGAAGGAAAAACACTTGTAAAAGCGGATACACTTTTGCAGGAAATGACATCAGATGAAAATGGTCTGGCGTCTTGTAGTTTAGATCTTCCACTGGGAAGCTATTATGTAAAAGAGCTGCAAGCTCCGGATGGTTTTATCTCTTCCGATGAAGTGCTGTCTTTTGATGCTTCCTATCAGGGACAGGAAGTTGAGAAAGTTTCTCTGAAATCTGTGAAAAAGAATCAGCCTACGACTGTGGAGATAACAAAATCTGACCTGACAACAGGAGAAGAACTGGATGGAGCCAGTTTAAAAGTGCTGGATCGGGACGGAAACGTTGTCGATGAATGGACTTCCGTGAAAGGAGAACCTCATGTGATCAAACGTCTGGTCGTTGGAGAGACGTATATTCTTCGGGAAGAATTTGCGCCATACGGATATTTGAAAACAACCGATGTAGAATTTACCATTGAGGATACCGACGAGGTTCAGAGAGTGGAAATGAAGGATGATGTTCCGACAGGACTGCTGATCATCAATAAGAAAGGAGAATTTCTGGATAAAGTCACAGTTCTGGATCATGTAAAAGGAACAATAGAGCATTTCTTCGAATACATTACCGGAAATCTTCAGGATGTGACCTTTGAAGTGTATGCTGCAGAGGATATCAAAGCAGCGGATGGTGTCAGTGAAGATTACTATAAAGCAGACGAACTGGTTGGAACGATCACAACGGATACCAATGGCATCGCACAGATGAAAGACCTTCCTGTTGGAAAATACTATGTAAAAGAAGTTGCAACTGCCCATGGATATGTTCTGGATGAAGAACCAAGATATATTGATTTAAGTTACCGGGATCAGGATACGCCAGTTGTGACTTTTGAAAATGAATGGCAGAACAGCCGGCAGAAAGTAAAGGTAACCGTGTTAAAGAAAGAAAAAGACACGGACCGTGTTTTGGAAGGTGGAATCTTTGGTTTATTTACCAGGGATGAAATCAAGAATGCAAAAGGGGATGTCCTGATGGAGGCGGATTCCCTGATCGAGTTGAAGACAACCGATGAAAATGGACAGATTCAGTTTGTTGCAGATCTTCCGGTGGACGGAAACTATTATGTAAAGGAAATCTATGCTCCGCCTGGATTTGTAACGACTAATGAAGAGCAGGATTTTACCTTTGAGTATGCCGGAGCAGATCAGGAAGAAGTAGGCTATGATTTTACCTTTGAAAATGAGGCAACAACCGTAGAGCTGAAAAAATCAGATCTGACGACGGGAGAAGAACTTCCAGGTGCTCATTTGAAAGTAACAGATGAGGATGGAAATGTTATTGATGAATGGGTTTCCACAGAAGAAGCCCATGTGATCAAAGAATTGGAGGTTGGAAAGTCTTATACTATGACGGAAACAAAACCGGCAGATGGTTTTGTTACGGCAGAAAGTATCACCTTTACGATTGAGAACACTGCTGAAATCCAGAAACATGAAATGAAGGATGATGTAACAAAAGTGCAGATCAGTAAAACAGATATCACTGGAGAACAGGAAATCCCTGGAGCGAAGCTGACGATCCTGGATGAAAATGAACAGGTAATTGAAAGCTGGACATCTACAGAAGAGCCGCATTATATAGAAAAGCTGCCGATTGGAACCTACATTCTTCGGGAGGAACAGGCTCCAAAAGGATTTCTTCTGACAGCGGATGTACCCTTTGAAGTAAAAGATACCGGAGAAATTCAGAAAGTTATCATGAAAGATGATACCGCAAAGGGGAAAGTGATCCTGAATAAGACAGATCTGGAAACTGGTGAGCCGTTAAAAGGTGTGGAATTTGAGCTTCGTGACAGTGACGGAAAGGTTCTGGAAACATTAAAGACAGATGCTGCCGGACATGCGGAGAGCGGCCTTTATGAGATTGCGGATTATAAAGACGGAAAATATGAGACTGAGAAGAAGTATTATCTGGTGGAGACAAAAACATTGGAAGGATATACCTTAGATTCGACCGAACATGAGGTGGTATTTGCTTATAAAGATGATCATACACCGATTGTGGAAGTAACATTTGATCTGACCAATGAAAAACCGGTGGTGCCGGAAACACCTGAAGAATCCAATCCTAAGGTGGAAAGTCCTAAGACCGGAGATGATGCGAATCTCTGGCTGCCGGTACTTTGTATGGCAGTATCTTTTGGTGGTGTAACAGCAATTTTGATCCACAGAAAAAAGAAAAACAGAAAATAAGAGATCTGTATGAACAGGGAGCCTTAATATAAGGCTCCCTTTTTCATAGCAAAAAATAAGAAAGGAAAGGGAATAACAATGAAGAAAACAAGAGCAATGGACACAATGCAGACAGGAAGAGAAATGCAGGAGAATGCTTTCAAACGTATGTTGGCGTATCAGAAGAAAGCAGAGCAGGTGGTCAACAAAAAGAGAATGAACCACCACATGATCAGAAAGGGGTAAGGAAGTATGATGAATAGAAAAGAATTTTTCGATTTTGTAAAAGATCATGTTAAAGATTATTTACCTGAATCTTTTGCAGATGCGGACATTCAGCTGTATGAAGTCACAAAACAGAATGGTTTGACTTTAACGTCCGTAGTGATTCCGGTGGAGGGAAGCAATGTAACACCGAACATTTATCTGGATTCTTTTTACCAGGAATATTTAGCGGGGAAAGATCCGGATATTTGTGCAGGGGATGTGGCAGATCTCTGGACGGAAAAAATGGATCCGGATCTGAACATAAATGTAAATGAGTTTTTGGATTATGATTATGTAAAAGAGAAACTGCAGGTTCGGATTTGCGATGCGGAAACCAACAGAGAGTGGCTGAAGGGCAAAGCCCATACAATGCATGGGGACTTTGCAGCTTTTTACTCTATTAACCTTCAGGAGAATGCAGATGGAATTGCCAGCACTGCGGTTACAACACAGCTTCTTGATACTTGGCAAATTGATCTTTCTACACTGCATCAAGATGCGATGAATGCCGATCTGAAGCGTGTACCTACCCTGTATTCGATGGAAGATCTTATCAATACTATGGTATACGGAACGGATGAAGCAGAAAATCTGCTGGGAGAACAGATTGATGCCTCTGCTTTTAGCCAGCCGCTGTTCTGTCTTACAAATGAGAATAAGATGAATGGAGCTGGATTGATCCTTAATGAAGATATCAGGCGTCAGGTGGCAGATTTTATGAAGTGTGATTTTTATGTTTTACCTTCGTCAATCCATGAAATTCTGGTTGTACCGGCGGATGAAGCCACGGAATTACAGGAATTATGCGATATGGTAAAGGGAATCAATGAATCAGAGGTGTCCATAGAGGAACGGCTTTCTGATCATGTTCAGTTTTGCGATGAAAAGACAGCAGTCATGGAAAATGCCCAGTTGCATGAAGAAAAACTGAGACAGAAGAACCGGGAAATGAAAGCGGAAAAAGGCGGGATCCGCAGCAAATTGGAAAAAGCGAAAGAGGAAGTCAAGGCGGGTGAGCTTCTTGGAACATCGGAGAAGAAAATGAAAGATGCATCGTTAGCAATATAAATCGGCATAAAGAATGATATAAGAAACAGGGGACGCTTCTGCGTCTCCTGTTTTATAAATGGGCAAGGAGGTTAGCTATGTCTGAATGGAGCTTATACGGAGAATCAAGAAAAGAATCGTTTGAGAAAGATTTAGAACCAGAGGCATTAAGGACAGATCTTGTTCGATATCAGAAAGCATTGGGAAATGAGTTCGGAATTCATGAAATGCTGCTGCTTAAGGATATCAAGGCAAAAGCTTTGATTGCGGAAGCGGTGAATGACGCACCTGAATTTCTGATTGATCAACTGGGAAAAGCAAGGAACAGTCCTAATTTTCCGTCTTTGGTCCGGACAATCGAGGAAATCGCAAGGGTTCTTGAAGATATAACAGAAGAAGGAGGAACAAGAAATGGATAAGAAGAGAGAAGAAAATCCGGTATCACGGCATATAAAAAAGTGCCTGGATGAAATGGGGGACAAGGAATTTGTCCTATGTATTCCTTTAAGAAAAGAGGCGGTAGATGATGAAGCAAATGTTCGGTCTTGAGCAGGTATCAGTCCGGCTGGTAAAGGAGCCTCCCTTGCTTAGCGAAGAAACAATCGAAAGTCCAGAGGATGCAGTCCGAATCTTGGGGGACGTATTTCGGGACTATGACCGGGAAGTAGCTGGGGTTGTGCATTTACGGAGTGACCATGCGCCGATCAATATGGCAATTATTAGTATGGGAAGCCTGAATCAGTCCCTGATGCATCCGAGGGAGCTACTGAAGGCAGCATTTTTATCCAATGCAGAGTCTATCCTCATTTTCCATAATCATCCCAGTGGCCGTCTGATACCTTCCCAGGAAGATATTGCCGTAACTGCACGGATGCAGCAGCTCTGTATGCTGGCCGGCATACCCGTTCTTGACCACATTATTTTGGGGCGAGGGGAAGACTATTTTTCTTTTCGGGAAAAGAGCATCCTTTCCATGAAAGAACATCCTTATTCCTCGGATTTAGAGAGTGTGGATCTTAAAAAAGCAGAACAGTGTGCAGAACAATATGGTTATAAAGAGAAAGATTCACGAAAGAGATCGATAAAAGAGACATTGGAAGAAAATAAACAGAAGATTTCCAGCGAGTTTCGTTCTTCAAAACGAATAAAAAAGGAAAATCATATGGACAGATAGAAAGAAGGTGGCTTATGGCAAATAAAGTATATGCAATGGAAAAACTCACAGAGGAAGTAGCCAAAGATCTTTCGTCACAGCCGGAACAGTGGCTGGCCTTTCTGGATCTGGCTTCCAGATTGTATAAGTATACGTTCCCGGAACAGTTGCTGATTTATGCACAGAGGCCGGATGCAACCGCGGTAGCTTCCATGGAAGTGTGGAACAACCGGATGTATCGGTGGATCAAAAGAGGTTCAAAAGGGATTGCATTGATTGATACGACTTCCAGCACGAAAAATAGGCTCCGCTATGTATTTGACATCAAGGATACCTATAAAGTGCGCAATCTTGGAAAAGATCCGACTTTATGGGAGTTGGAAGAGAAAGACAGAAGCTTGGTCAATGAATATCTGCATAACCTTTACGGGATGGAAGAAGAAAATAATTTTGCACAAACTCTGTATCTTGCTGCAAAGGAAAGTGTACAGGAATGGATTCCAGATGCATTGACAGAGCTGCGAATGGATGTCCAGAATACATTTCTGGAAGAGTTAGATGAACAAAATCAGGAAGTAGAATTTCGTGATTTAATGATAAACAGTACGTGGTATGTTATGCTGAAACGCTCTGGCATAGATGCAACAGAATATCTTGAGCTGGAAGATTTTCGTGCTATCACGGATTTTAACGATCTACGGGTGCTTGGACATCTAGGAACCGCTGTGAATGAGATATGCCGTCCGGTTCTGATGCAGCTTGGAAGATATATACTGCTGGAGATGGAAAATGATCGAAAACTACTTGCAAAAGAAGCAGAACAAGATTATAATAAATTTAACACGTTAATTCGTGAAAATGAAATGGAACAGGAAGATGATATAGATGATAATAAGGAGGAGAAGGAAGATGAAAGAGATCACTTACAGCCAGAACGGGAGTTATCTGATTCCGGATATCGAACTGACACCCGTGAGAGGGAGTATCGGGAAATACGGGATGATGCGCAGGGAGTATCTGCAGAACCACAAAAAGGCGAGATTCAATATTCTAATACTTCAGAACAAACTGGAGAGCCATCTGATGGAGATCGACAGCGAAGCAAGGCAGAAAGTGGAAGACCTGACGATTCAGCTTCTGGAGAAGGATCCGGCACCGGAAAAAGCAGCCGACAGCATGGCATGGACCAGACATATGAATCGAATCCGGGCACAGGCGGAGGAAGTGGTGGTTCAGGAGATTATATACAACTAAGTTTGTTTCCTTCTGAGGAAGAGCAGTTAAATGAAATTCGGAAAGCGGCAGCTGCAATCGAACAGCCTGCCGCTTTTTTTATTTCAGATGAAATTGTGGATGATGTGCTTCGGTCTGGAAGTGGACGACGTAATACGCTTTTTCATATCAGTGCAAAACTGGTAGAAGGAATTGAAACGGCGGAATTACGGGGCTTTTTGATCCAGGAATATGGAACAGGAGGAAAAGGATTTGAATTTTCCGGACAGAAATACAGTATCTGGTATGACGGTGACGGAATTCGTTTCCGCCGCGGGGAGTCTGCAAGGCATAATTATGACCGTATGGTTACCTGGGAAGAAGCTGCAGAGCGCATTCAGGTTATGTATGAGGCAGGAACTTATGTTTCCAATGTGATTATGTTAAATTCCATCCAGGTGGAACGTGATGAGCTTTCGGATCTTTTGGCACTTCATTTTCGGGATGTCGATTTGTTTCAAGACGTCTATGACCATAGTAAAGTGAAAGAAAGAATACGTTCTGGTTTGAATGATCCGGAAACAACCAATCAATATCTTCAGATGCTTGTAGAGTTGGAAACAGATATGGAGAAACATCCGGATGAGTATATGAGGTATCAAATCCGAAATAATCCGATCTACAGGCAAAGAGTCTATGATCTGGGAAGGACTCTTGAATGGAAAAAGCAGGAAGAAATAATTTCAGTCCCCAATACTGCTTTTATTACGCAGGATGAAATTGACAGTGTGCTGCGAAAAGGGGGAAGTGTCACTGGCGCTAGAATGAGGATCTTCGAGTATTTTATGACTCACAGAGATGAGAAAGAGCAAATGGAGTTCCTGAAAAAGGAATTCGGTACGGGGGGCAGCACGCCTGGGATCCTCGGATGTGATGATTCTGATGAGTGGCATGATGCAAAAGGAATCTGTCTTGCAAAGGGAAAAATCACAGATCCTGATCTGAAAACAATGGTTAAGTGGAAACAGGCTGCATCTCGGACAAGGCAGTTGATCCGAATGGATGAGTTTCTTACGCAGGAAGAGTTGGAAGCTTATGAAGAACGGCAGGAAGCTCAGCGGCTTGCCGATAGAGTTGAAGCAGGACATTCGCTTGAAGTTACGGTTATCCCAAGTTCTGACGATCCTGTGTCAGCTCTAACTGAAGAAAACAAAGCAGAGCAGGAAGAAGAACGGGAAGCACCTATATTGGCAGACGATATTCAGAACCTTGTACTGAGAAATCGCGAGTATACACCTGTGACAAGGACTACAGAGTATGATTTTACCTGTGATATTCGTGGAGAACATGATATCCTGCATTATTTGGTGGAATATCACGATGAGGGGGAAGGCTTTACTATCCATACGGAAAAAGATGATATCTGGGAGCGGATGTCACAACCGGAGTTGGAACGGTTGGAGCGGATTCTTGGTCGGGAGGTACTATATTTCCAGTTTCAAGAGCAAATTGATAATGCGGAGAATCTGGAAGAGCTACAGGAAGTCCGATATAGCATCATGGAAAATGAATCCTCTTATTTTCGGGAAATATCAGAACGTGTCTGGAAAGACTATGAGAAAAAGGAACAGGCATTATCCATTGAATTTCCTGCTGTACATTACCAGATTACAGATGACCAGCTGGGATATGGGACACCAAAAGAAAAATTCCGGGCCAATGTAAAAGCCATTCAGACATTAAAAAAATGTGAGAGTGAGAACAGGAATGCCTCACCGGAAGAACAGGATATTTTAGCCAGATATGTGGGATGGGGCGGTCTGGCCGATGCTTTTGATGAGAATAAATCGTCCTGGAGCGGGGAGTATGAGGAACTGAAAGCATTGCTTACCCCGGAAGAGTATACTGCAGCCAGGGAATCTACACTGAATGCCCATTATACACAGCCGGTTATTATCCACAGTATGTATCAGGCACTTGAAAATCTCGGTTTTGAAAAAGGAAATATTCTGGAACCGTCCATGGGAATTGGAAATTTCTTTGGAATGCTTCCAGAAAAACTGCGACAGTCTCATCTGTATGGCGTGGAACTTGACAGCATCAGCGGAAGAATTGGGAAGTTGCTGTATCCGGATGCCAATATCCAGATCAAAGGATTTGAAAAGACCGATTATCCAAATGATTTTTTTGATGTGGCAATCGGAAATGTACCTTTTGGTTCCTATAAGGTGAATGACCGTCAGTATGATCGATATAATTTCATGATTCATGATTACTTCCTGGCAAAAACGATTGACCAGCTGCGTCCGGGAGGAGTGGCAGCCCTGATTACAGCGAAAGGGACGATGGATAAAACCTCACCGGAAGTACGGAAATATCTGGCAGAACGTGCAGAGCTTCTAGGGGCGATTCGTCTTCCGAACAATGCATTTAAAGCGAATGCAGGGACAGAAGTCAGTGCGGATATCCTGTTTTTCCAGAAACGAGAGAGTATTTCCATCGAGGAACCTGAGTGGATCTTTCTTGGTACAGATGCGAATGGTATCACTATGAATCAGTATTTTGTGTCCCATCCGGAAATGGTGCTGGGAACCATGGCGGAAGTATCCGGCCCTTATGGGATGGAAACAGCCTGCCTGCCTGTGGAGGGAGGAGTTCTTGCAGAACAGCTGAAAGATGCTGTAGCAAATATTCATGGAAGAATGGATCCGGCAGTATCTGCAGAAACAGAATTGGATGAAATCAAAGAAAGCATACCAGCTGATCCGGAAATACGTAATTACAGTTTTGCGGTTGTTGATGGCCAGATTTATTATCGTATCAATTCCCTGATGAATCCGGTGAAGTTACCGGCAGCTACAGCGGAACGAGTAAAGGGTATGGTAGAGATTCGGGATGTAGTACGGGATTTGATCGCTCTTCAGATGGAGGAAGACGCTTCAGATGATGCTATTCTGGATCTGCAGAACCGGTTAAATCAGGTTTATGATGCGTATACAGAGAAATATGGAGTCATTGGAAATAATGCAAACAAACGGGCATTTTCTGATGACTCTTCTTACTGTCTGCTCTGTTCGTTGGAAGAGCTGAATGAAGATGGAACATTAAAAAGAAAAGCCGATATGTTCAGCAAGCGGACGATTAAGAAGGCTGTTGCGGTTACCAGTGTTGAGACTTCTTTGGAAGCACTAACAGTATCTCTGAATGAAAAAGCTAAGGTGGATCTGGATTATATGGCGAAACTGACTGGGAAGTCGGAAGAAAACATTGCGGAGGAATTAACGGGCATTATTTTTAGAGATCCAGTGAGTAATCGATGGGAAAATGCAGATGAGTACTTGTCCGGGAATGTAAGAGAAAAACTGAAAATTGCCAGGGTGTTTGCAGAGAATCGCCCGGAATATGAAGTGAATGTAAAAGCATTGGAACAGGTGCAGCCGCGGGACCTGGATGCCTCGGAGATTGAAGTGCGTTTGGGGGCGACCTGGATTGAACCGAAAATCTATCGTGATTTTATGGAGGAAATGTTTCATACACCTGCCTATCTGGTAGGAAAAGTGATTGAAGTACGGTATTCGGAAGCCAGTGGAACATGGAATATCAGTGGAAAAAATGCGGATAGTTACCGAAATGCTCTGACAACGGTGACTTATGGAACCAGCAGAGCCAATGCTTATAAGATCCTGGAAGACAGCCTGAACCTGAAAGATGTACAGATTTATGATTATGTTCTGGATGATGCGGGGAATGAGATCCGTGTGCTGAATGAAAAAGAAACCATTCTTGCTAATCAGAAGCAGGATGCTCTAAAAGAAGCTTTCAGGGACTGGATTTTCAAGGATCCGGAACGGAGAGAGCAACTTTGTAAGATCTATAATGAGCGTTTTAATTCAATCCGGCCAAGAGAATATGATGGAAGCCATCTGACCTTTCCGGGCATGAATCCGGAAATCGAGTTGCGCCCTCACCAGAAGAATGCAGTCGCCCATCAGCTATACGGTGATAATGTGCTGCTGGCACATGTTGTGGGAAGTGGTAAGACGTATGAAATGGTGGCTGCAGCTATGGAAAGTAAGCGTCTGGGTTTGGCGCAGAAAAGTCTCTTTGTAGTACCGAATCATCTGACGGAGCAATGGGGAGCAGAGTTTCTGCAGCTTTATCCGGGCGCAAATATCCTGGTAGCGACACGGAAAGACTTTGAGCCGGCGAACCGGAAAAAGTTCTGTGCCCGGATTGCAATGGGAAACTACGACGCGGTGATCATCGGACATTCCCAGTTTGAAAAGATTCCCTTATCAGAAGAGCGACAGAAAAGGATGATTGAAAAGCAGATAGATGAGCTGGAGGCAGGTATCCAAGCAGCGAAACTGGAAAGCGATGGTGGTCATTTTACCGTAAAGCAGTTGGAAAAAACCAAAAAAGGTCTTCGAAGGCGTTTGGAAAAACTGGAAAAGAAAGAGAAAAAGGACGATGTGGTGACCTTTGAAGAGCTGGGAGTAGACCGATTATATGTGGATGAAGCTCATTATTACAAAAATGCGTTTCTTTATACAAAAATGCGGAATGTGGCAGGAATCGCCCAGAATGAAGCACAGAAATCTGCTGATATGTTTAATAAATGTCAGTATATGGATGAAATTACCGGTGGAAAAGGCATTACCTTTGCGACGGGAACGCCAGTCAGTAATAGCATGACAGAACTTTATATTATGCAGAGATACCTGCAGTATGACAAACTGAATAAGATGGGGCTGGGACATTTTGATTCCTGGGCGTCTACCTTTGGGGAAGTGGTAACCAGTATTGAGCTGGCTCCGGAAGGAACCGGTTACCGGGCAAAATCAAGATTTGCAAGATTTTATAATATTCCGGAACTTATGAGCATGTTCAAGGAGATCGCTGATATTAAAACAGCAGATCAGTTGAATTTACCGGTTCCGGAGGCAGAATATGAGACGGTTGTACTGAAACCTTCCCAGTATCAGAAAGATATCGTAGAGAGCCTTGGGGAACGTGCAGAAACAGTCCGTAATGGCGGCGTGGATCCTTCCGTCGATAATATGCTCCGGATTACGAATGATGGACGAAAGCTGGCATTAGATCAGCGATTGATCAATGAAATGCTCCCGGATGATACGAATAGTAAGGTCTGTGCCTGCGCGGAAAGAAGTTTCTATACCTGGAAGGAAACTGCCCCCCAGAAGTCTGCCCAGCTTATTTTCTGTGATTTAAGTACCCCGAAAGCGGATGGCGTTTTTAGTGTTTACCAGGATTTGAAAGAAAAATTGATGGAAAAAGGAGTGCCGGAAAAAGAAATTGCTTTTATCCATGATGCGAATACCGAAGCAAAGAAGACGGAGCTGTTTGGAAAAGTAAAATCTGGGCAGGTTCGTTTTTTGATTGGTTCAACAGCAAAGATGGGTGCCGGTACCAACGTGCAGGATCGTCTGATTGCTCTGCATCATCTGGATATTGGCTGGAAACCGTCTGATCTGGAGCAGAGGGAAGGACGTATCATCCGGCAGGGAAATCACAATAAAAAGGTTCATATCTTTCGGTATGTGACAGAATCCACCTTCGACAGCTACATGTGGGTGCGACACGAAGTCGCTTAATTTAACTGTTTGGCGGTAACCCCGACCAAACCATCCATTCCGTTGGATGAAGCCAATATCCCCGGCTTTGCCAGTAATGGCATTGTTCGGAAGCGGATATAAACGGAACCCTATTTGGAGCTAATCCCGTGAGGGAGAAGCGAAACTGCCAGCTACAAGGCGGTTAGGGTGCAGGCTTTCTGATAGCATGGTTAATTAACTGAATCACCGTAAGCTTCGTTAAGGCTGAACAAGCCAAAGTAGCTGACAGGCTTGAACCAAAAGGTGTGCAGTTGGATATTCCTCTCCACGATAGGAATACACGGACATAAGACTGCCGGAGTAGAGGTGAAACCTAAACTATCAATGATTGTTGATTAAGTGGAACGTGTCAAGCCCGTATTCTCGCCTGCAAAGGCAAGCGGACCGTAAGGGAAGCCGTTGGGAATGCGGGTAAAGGATTGCGGAGGAAGCGAATGCCGACCTTGTAATGAGGACGGATAGGGGTTCAAAATTTGCCCCACCCGAAAGGGGAGCAGAATTCCGCATGGTGCTTAATTACGAGAGAGTTTATAGAATTTTTGAAAGGAGTAAGGCAAATGAACATGAAAATGTGTGCGACTTCTGACGTTGCAAAGGCATGGGACAGCATCGACTGGAACAAAGCGAATGCATACGTTAAAAAACTGCAAATGCGTATCGTAAAGGCTCATCAACAGGGCAGAACCGGCAAAGTAAAGTCTTTGCAATGGCTGCTTACACACTCTTTCTACGGACGTGCTTTAGCTGTAAAAAGAGTAACGAGTAATAAAGGCAAAAAGACAGCAGGTGTAGACAAAATCTTATGGTCTACTCCCAAACTGAAATATGAAGCAATTCTCAGTTTAAAACGAAGAGGCTACAAACCATTACCGTTAAAGAGGGTATATATCCCGAAAAAGAACGGAAAAATGAGGCCGCTCAGTATCCCATGTATGAAGGATAGAGCGATGCAGACATTGTACAAATTTGCACTGGAACCGATTGCGGAAGTCACTGCTGACCCTAACTCCTATGGATTTAGAGCAAAGAGATGTGTCCAGGATGCAATCGAACAGTGTTTTACCTGTCTGAATAAAGCAAAATCCCCTAAATGGGTGCTGGAAGGAGATATTAAAGGCTGTTTTGATAATATCAGTCACGAATGGATATTGAACCATATCCCAATGGACAGAGATATTCTGCGTAAATGGTTAAAGAGTGGGTACGTTGAGACCGGAAGATTATTTCCGACAGACCTCGGCAGCCCACAGGGTTCGGCTATTTCACCAACTATCTGCAACATGGTGTTGGATGGTCTGGAAATCCAGATTAGGAAGAAATACCACAAAACTAAAAGGGATGGAAAAGCATATTTTCCAAAAGTGAACTTTATACGTTATGCTGACGATTTCATCGTCACAGGCGAAAGCAGAGAGCTTTTGGAAGCAGGTGTTCTCCCGATTATCCGGGAATTTTTATCAGAGAGAGGGTTGGAACTGTCAGAAGAAAAGACAGTGATTACCCATATCGAAGATGGTTTTGATTTTCTCGGATGCAATATACGGTGGTATAAAGACAAGCTTCTTACAAAACCATCCAAAAAGAACTATAAAGCCATTGTGAATAAGATACGGGAGATTATAAAGCAAAATCCATCTATGAAACAGGAAGACTTGATAAGAAAGTTAAATCCGGTCATCAGAGGTTGGGTAAATTTCCAAAAGTATAATGTCTCCTCGCAGGCGTTTGACAGATTTGATTTCGATGTATGGAGATGTCTGTGGAGATGGTGCAAACGCAGGCATCCGAAGAAAAGCCACAAATGGATAGCAAAGAAATACTTCAGGAGAGTCGGCACAAGGAACTGGACATTCAGTGTAAATATGGCAGACTCATTTGAATTACATCTGATATATGCTACTGATACTAAAATAGTAAGGTGGCTGAAAACAAAATCAGAAGCGACACCATTTGACGAGCGTTTCACAGAATATTTTGAGGACAGAGACACAAAGAGAATGCTTCGTGAAATCAATGGAAGAAAGAAATTAAATGCACTGTACAAAATGCAGAAAGGCATTTGTCCGCATTGTGGTGAACCTATCACAGTGGAACGGGGATTCCGAATCCATACGGAAGTGGGAGCAGATTTTAAAGAAAAGAATGTTTTATTACATGCTGATTGCCACAGAGAACTTCATTACTCGAAAAATGTTGATGAACTGGTTCTGCTAACGCAGGGCTTATAAGTGCTTGAGCCGTGTGAGGGGAAACTCTCACGCACGGTTCTTAGAGGGGAAAGCGGTAGTAATATCGCTGACCTACTCGACCAGTTAATTGAGAATAAGCAGAGGTTTATTTCCCAGATCATGACCAGTAAATCACCGGTCCGAAGCTGCGAAGATGTGGATGATACCGCTCTGTCTTATGCGGAAGTAAAGGCGATGGCTGCCGGAAATCCTGCGATCAAAGAGAAGATGGCATTGGATGTAGAAGTATCCAAACTGAAGCTCTTAAAATCGAATTTTGTCAGCAATCAGTATCGTCTGGAAGATGATATCACCCAAAATTTTCCACAGCAGATTACAAAACTGGAGGAACAGATCAAAGCATATCAGGCAGATATCCAATGCTATCAGGAAAACAAGATATCTGATCCGGAGAAGTTTCAAATGGAAATTGGCGGAAAAGTATTTTATGAGAAAAAAGAGGCCGGAACTATGTTGCTTTCCATCTGCAAATCGATCACGTTCTATGATTCACAGCTGGACGTTGGAATGTACCAGGGGTTTTCTATGCGGGTGAAATTTGATTCCTGGAGCAAAGAATACGTCCTTACCCTGAAAAATGAATCCGTATCTGCAGTCCATCTTGGTGCAGACGAACTGGGAAATATCACCAGGATCAATAATGCGTTGGAAGCGCTGCCGCAGAAACTGGCAGAATCCGAACAAAAACTGGATACCATACAGGAACAGCTGGCACATGCGAAGGAAGAAGTAAAGAAACCATTTCCAAAAGAGGAAGAATTAAAGGATAAACTGGAACGTTTATCTGAGCTGAATGCTCTTCTAAATATGGATGCAAAGAAACCAGCGACAGCATTACACACAGAAGAGGAACAAAAGAAAGAAGAACCGTCTCTTCATGACAAGATTAGTGCAATGAAACAGAGCAGAGAAGAACATCTTTCCGAGAATGTAGATAAAGGACGACAAAGCGAAGTGTGTATGGTGTGATTGGAACCTGAAGGTAGTGAAAAGAATACCGGGCAATCTGTCGGAAGTGCATTTACTTTCGGCAGAAGCCCAAAAGGAGGAGTCAATGGTTGAAGAAAATAGAGTGTTTTTTTCTGATTCTGTTTATTCTGGTAATTCTGCTGTGTGGAAAACGTTTATGGGATTATTACCGACAGTCAGAAGAAAGTCAGGAAAAGTATCAGCAGGTGGAAGAAATCGCATTTCCCAGTGGGGAAGAAGAAACAGACCTGGGCGAACCGGGAAATACAAATACAGCAGCTCCAAAAGATGATTATGATTATTCTTCTTTACTGCAGATCAATCCGGAGTGTATCGGTTGGCTAAAGATTGAAGGAACCGATATCAGTTATCCGGTCGTTCAGGGAACGGATAATTCGTTTTATCTTTCGCATGACTTTTTGAAGAAGCGAGCAATCTGTGGCTGCCTGTTTGTAGACTTTCGGAATGATTTAAGTGCAAAAGAAGAACATGTAATCATTTACGGACACCAGATGAAAGATGGCAGTATGTTCAAACAGCTGAATGGATATAAAAAAGAAGATTTTTTCCTGCAGCATAACCGGATTACTTTTTATATAAAAAGTAAAAAATACCAATATATGGTAGCTGCCGTGTTTGTAACCAATGCCGAACAGAGCAGAGATTACTACAATTATCTCCACAAGGAAACAAGAGTGGAACAGATGGAATATCTGAAAGAAATGGAAAAGTATCAGCAATATTCCACGGGTGTCAAATTGGAACCCGATGATGAGTTGCTGTCATTGTCTACCTGTGAGTATTCCAGCAGCAAAGGAAGACTGATTGTCCTTGCCAGGAGACTTGATGAATAAAGGAGGAAGCATCTATGGCATTAAATAGAGAAATGACAATGGAAGAAAAGAATATCAGGGAATATACAGAAAGTCAAATCAGCCGGGCAGGGCAATTAGAACACATTGTATTTACAGATGAGCAGAGAGATATTCTTCTGGATTATGCATCCATGATCGGCGACCAGGACAGCATCAGGCAGATGGTATGGAAGCTTTCTGCAGCAATTCATTCCGAAGATGAACAGCAGATCGAAGATACCTTATGGGACTGTAGAAAAGAAATAGAAAGCTATCCTGATCCAACTGTAGGGCTGGCAGAACTGCGAGGATATGGCTATCTTGCCGGTGATATGTTCCCGATTCGTAAAGAAAAAGCGTTGGATCTGCATCGGGTAGGAGAAAAAATTTATTGTCTGCAGCCTAATGGTTCCCATGGTGAATATGCCAGTCGGGAAATGATCCAGGCCCATGGTGGACTTTTTGGAATTGAAAAAGAGGCATGGAAGCGTATGAATGAGCAGGAAGAAGATTATGAAATGGGAGAGCTTTATCCGCCGATGGATGTGCTAAACAAAGAAGACGCCTTAAAAATGTTTGATGCCGGGGAAAGAATCTATCTGATCACTACTTATCCCATGCCGATTGTGGTACAGGAACGGATGGAGATAGAAAGGGGGGCAGATTATTTTCAGATGGACAAGGCAGAACTGGAAATTGTTCGGGACTTAGAGGATCAAATGAAAAAATATCCGCAGATTCAATCTTTAAGAGAAGCAAAGCTTCTTTTGGGAAAAGAGAATCGATTTGGAATCTACCAGATTTCAGATGATAGTCCTGGCAGAGAGTATAAGTTTATGAACCGTTCTTTCATGGAAAAACAGGGGTATCAGGCGTTAAGAGAAGATTATCAGCTAGTATATACGGATTGGCTGTCGGTTGAGGAAACACTGGAATCTATTTATGAAAGATTTAATACCAACCATCCGGTCGATTTTACTGGACATTCCCTGTCTGTCAGTGATGTGGTAGTTTTCAACGAAAATGGAACAGTGAAAGCCTATTTTGTAGATAGTATCAGTTTTCAGGAATTACCCGGCTTTTTGCGATTAGAAGCGCCTTTGGAAAGGGAGAAATTGGCTTATCAGATCGGAGAACAATATTTTGCAATTCAGCTGGGAACCGAAGGTTATGATTATTCCATTTATAACCATCAATATCAATTGGTGGACGGAGGAATTTTTGATGATCGGGATCTTTCGATTGAGGAAGTCGCACAGGAGATTATAAGTGATGAGGAATTGGCAGAAGTAGAACGGATTCCCATGGATTATGAACTTTTACAGGAAAAGGTTGCAATAGCTGATGAAACATTGTTAGAGAATGTACGGGAAGGAAAAACGGGAGAAGCATATAAACCCTTAGCGAAAGTAGAGGAACTGGAAGAGGCAAACTATAATATGATCGATAATGTACTGAACAATATGCCGCCTAAAAGAGAGCCATATTTAGAATATTATGCTGCAGAATGCGATGAATATCATGATCTGGCAAAGATGTATCGGGGAGATAATCTTGAGGAAATCCTTGCAAGATACCGAGCAATCGTAGAAGACCCGACCTTGGACTATTATGGAAATGGCATGGGATTTATTTACCGGGATCCCGATAATTCGCTTTATGATGAAACAGAAATAACAATTATCAGTGGGAAGAGTATCCATGGGGATAATCTGGATCATGTAGCATATATGGCTGCAATGCCAGTCGTTCAGGACGCACTGGAAAAAATCAGAGCTGCTTTTCCTGAGTATCGCTATTATCCACCAAAAGAAGAACAGGAAGCATTTTATCCAGAGCATATGACTGCTGAAGAATTAGCTGCAGCACTTGATTTGCTGGCACAGGAATTTGATTACTATAATTATCAGGATTATTCAGATCCAACAGAGGATCCCATTGAAACGGTTGCTTTGGAACTTCGCTGTGGAAACGCTCATAAATATATTCCGTTTTTGAAGGATGTGGTGGAAGAGGAATGTGTGCAGTCCGCTCAAGCGGAAGCACTGTTAGAAAGAATAAAAAGCTATGAACCAGAGCTGCCGAAAGAGGTAGTACCCGTCGTCAGAGTGAATTTCTGTGATGCAAAAGAATTTCAGATTTCCGGATATCAAAAATTATCCGAACTGGATCAAAAAATAGCTACCATGGATGAAGAGTTATCTGGGAGACTGGATGAAAATTCTGAAATTCCGGATAAGACAGTACAGATGTATCTGACCATTTATTATCCCGACCAGGATCGTATGAAGGAGTTAAAAGGTAAAATAACACTTGGGGAAGGACTCGGAGGGATTGTTCAACAGCTGAAAGATCAAAACGAAATGAAATTACATGATGAAAGCTGGCTGAATTATCAGAAAGGGAAAGGCGAAGAAGCTTTTCAGGCATATATGATGAATCTTACAGATATCCAGGAACATGTCCTACCTTATTTGCAGACGTTCTGTAGTTTGGAAGAAAGAACTCCAGAAAGAGTACTGACACCGGTTCAGGAATCGATTACGGGGGAAAATAGAAGTCACCATTCGGAAAAGGAAAAATTAAAATCTCCTCAACCAGAAAAGAAATCTATTCATGAAAGAATCAGGATCAATAAAGAAATCATTTCTAAACAACGGGGAAAAGATGAAAAAGGGAAAGGAGTTGAACTGATAAAAGCATAGTTCTGTTTGAATGTCTATTTTTTGAGATTGAATTAGAAAATGGAAGAGATATAGATGAATGAGAGCGCAAAGGGGGGATAGGTATGGTAAATAATAAATATACTCCTGACTTATTGGAATACCTTGCTTTTCGTATAGGTGCCATGTATTTGTCTGATTTACATAATGAAAGATACGCATATCGGCTTCAACCGATTTTGTGCGGAATGGAGATTGAGCATTACAGCTTAAAGGACTGGGAAGATGCAATCCATTATATCACAGGAAAGAAAATGCGATTTTGTAGTTATGAGCAGGTCAACCATTTCCTTAGGGAGCATTATTTTGAAGCTTTATCATAAATGTGGTGATGGAACTTGTCAATATTTATCTAATAAAATACAGAAAATGGAATTAGATATTCCAGTATACGAAGAGTATTAAAAAAGAATTTCAACAAGTTAAATTATTATAGACATGTTTCGTTTAAAGTTAAGGTATATTTGATGAATTAAAATCAATGCAGGTAATTTGCAAAAGGTCAAATAACATGATCACGTAGAATATAAAATAGAAAAAACATATTGACATTCCAGTCTTACAGATGTAATATTATAAATACCTTACGTATGTAAGATTTACGGCTTTTTATATATACTTCTAAACATGACGCATGTAAAAGTATAAAAGATTTATTAGCTATAAGTCTTACGCGTGTGGTTTTTATAAAAGAATATTTAGTTATCAGGTTATAGAAAGAAGATCAAGGTATATATGAGTAAGAGAAGAATAAAAGTAAAAAAGAAAAATAGAAAGATAATTTGGATAATAGAAAGTTTGCTTTTTATAATACTTATCAGTTTGTTAGTCTTATTAAAAATTTTCAATCCGCAAGAGAGGGAGAAAATAGAAGAAAAATCTGAAGAAATAGTGAAACCATTAGTTATTCAGACGCAACAGCGGAAACTGGATTTAGATCAGCTACATAGTAGTGCTGGAATTGTAATCAGTCTCGATGACGGTAAAGTTATATTTCAATTTCAACAGGATGAAAAAATATTTCCAGCATCATTAACGAAAATAATGACATGTATTCTAGCAATTGAAAATATAAACAATTTGGAAGCAACTATTACATTAGAACCAGAAATGTTTGATGAACTATATGCCCAAAATGCATCAATGGCGGGGTTTCTGCCCGGTGAAAATGCCAAAATAATTGACATATTGTATGGAAACATTTTGCCTTCAGGGGGAGAGTGTTCAATTGCTTTAGCGGAGTATGTTGCTGGATCAGAGCAAGCATTTGTAGAACTAATGAATGAGAAAGCTAAAGATTTAGGAATGAATAATACACATTTTATGAATGCAACAGGATTACATAATGAATCTCACTATACTACAGTGAAAGATATAGGAATTCTTTTACAGTATGCATTAAAAAATCAAACTTTTAATGATATATTTCAGTCAAGAAGTTATTCTGTTGCGCCGACAAACCAGCATTTAAGTGGTTTTACTTTTTATAGTAGTATGTTTAAACTACGAGATCAATGGGAGCTTGATGAGGGTGAAATTGTGGGAGGAAAAACAGGGTATACAGATGAGGCAGGGCTTTGCTTAGCATCAGAAGCGATAGTTAATGATCGGAAATATATTGCTATAACAGTAAATGCAGAAGGAAATCATAATACAGAACCCTTTCATGTATATGATGCTTTTTATTTATATGATCAACTAGAATTGCAATGATTTTTTTGATTTGCAATCTTACAAATGTAGGGATGAAATATTAAAAAGGAGTACTTCAAAGATGATTCTTTGAAAATTCAGAAAATAAATTATGAAGAAATTAAAAATACCAAGAAGTTTAGTCCTATTAATTGTTATTTTTATAATGTTCTCGATTTTAATAGTACGATTGTTTCAATTACAGATTGTGAAAGGACAAGAATACGAAAATAATTTTATTTTACAAACGAAAAGAGAAATTGTACTATCTGGAGCAAGAGGAAATATTTATGATCGTAATGGAAAACCACTTGCTACAAATAAGTTAGCTAATTCGGTTACATTCGAAGATCAAGAAACTTATAATTCAGATCGAGAGCGGCAGTTGAATTTGAATTCAGAAATTTATCAGATGATTCGTATTATAAAAAGTAAAGGAGATAGCATAGAAACTAGTCTAAAAATTATAATAGATCCAAATGGTAATTTCCAATTTTCTGTAGATGATTTTTGGCTTCAAAGATTTAAAGCAGATGTATATGGAAAAGCTAACATCGACGATATGGAAGCTAAGGAACGAAATTCTACAGCAGATGAAATAGTCTCTTATTTATCAGATAAGTTTTGTGTTTTTGCGCAAGGAGAGAAGAAGTATACAGATAAAGAAAAAAAAGATTATGGGTTACCGCAACAGTTTGAAAAAAGTGATCTACTTGATATTTTAAATATACGCTATGCATTATCTTTACAGGCATATCAAAAATATCTTTCAGTAACAGTGGCAAAAGATGTATCAGATGAAACTGTTGCTGCCATTATGGAAAATCAATATGATATTTCTGGAGTTGATATTAAACAGGATACAATACGAGTGTATGAAGGGGGAGAAGCGTGTTCCTCTATATTAGGATACACAGGCACTATATCATCCGAGGAGTTAAAAGAAAGGGATGATAGTAAATTAACCATTAATTCCATAGTGGGTAAATCTGGAATGGAGCAATATTTAGATCAAGTTCTTCAAGGAACAGATGGGAAAAAGGAAGTATATGTAGATAATGTAGGGAGAACGACACAAGAGCTTGGAGTAATACAGCAACCGAGAGCAGGAAAAGACGTATATTTAAGCATAGATGTTGAATTACAGAAAAAAACATATGAAGCATTAGAAAGGAAGATTGCCGATATATTAGTGCAACATCTGATTAATACAAAAACTTTTGATAAAAAAGGGATAGATGATACTACTGAAATAAAAATTCCAATATATGATGTGTATATTGCACTTTTAAACAATGGCGTTATTGATTTAGAACAATTAAGAGAAGAGGATGCTTCGGAATTAGAAAGAAAGTTTTTTCAAATTTCTCTGAAAAAGAAAAGTGAAGTGGTTCAAGATATTGAAAAAGATTTAAGAGAATTGTCAACGAAATATAATGAATTGGGAATTGAAAATCAAGAATACCAGAGTTTTATTATTGATAATTTGAACATTATAAATAACAAGAACAATAATGAAGAATTAGTTGAAAAATGGGAAAAAGGCGAATTATCAATGAAAGAGTATTTGTATGAACAAATTGGTGTTGGAAACATAAATTCAGATATAATTGCGTCAGAAGAAGAATACTTGAACAAAGATGAAATCTATGCATTATTGGTCTCTTTTATAGTAAATGAATTACAGGAAAATAGTCAGTTTGATGAGTTAATAAATAAATACCTGGTACTCAACGATGAGATATTGCCAGATGATATCGTTAGGCTATTATATGAACAGCAATTTTTAAATCCAGAAGATGAGGATTACGAAAACTGGAATCGAGGGTTAATTACCACTTTTGATTTGCTAATTAAAAAAATACAGAAACTTGAAATTACACCAGCGGATTTAGCGTTAGATCCATGCTCGGGATCAGCAGTTGTTACAGATACCGCAACAGGAAAAGTGCTAGCATGTGTTTCTTATCCGGGATATGATAATAATCGTTTAGCAAACCAAATGGATAACAAATATTATTATAAAATATATAATAATGCATCATTACCCTTATTTAATCGTGCAACACAACAGTTGTCAGCACCTGGCTCAACATTTAAACCTGTTACAATTATTGCGGGATTAGAAGAAGGTGTAATAGATGAGTCAACTATGGTTGAATGCGATGGAGTGTTTGATAAAGTAGATCCACCTTTAAAATGCTGGAACCATGCAGGGCATGGGAATGTTAATGGTGTAGATAGCGCATTGAAGAATTCATGTAATGATTATTTATGTGAAGTGTCATATCGTTTAGGAATGATAGACAATGATGAATTTTCGGATAAACAGGCACTAAATTATATACAAGAGTACGCGAAAATGTTTGATTTAGATGAAAAAAGTGGAATTGAGTTAACCGAAAGTAAACCTAAGATAACTGATAATTATGCTATTCCATCAGCTATCGGACAAGGAACAAATAATTTTTCTACAGTCCAATTGGGAAGGTATGTAACAACACTTGCAAACGAAGGTACTAGTTTTCAATTGTCATTAATTGACAAAATTGACGGGGTAGAAACAAGCCCGAAAGTGGAAAGCCAGATTGAAATCAATAAAAGAAGCTGGGAAGGAGTCCATGCAGGTATGGAATTATATGCTCAAAGCACGGGGATATTTGATGGATTTCCAATATCGGTTGCAGGAAAATCAGGTACAGCTCAAGAAGTTAAGAATAGACCGGATCATGGTCTATTTATAGGATATGCACCTGCTGATGATCCAGAAATAGCAGTAGCAGTTCGAATTGTAAATGGGTATGAGTCAGGGAACGCAGTAGAATGCGGAAAAAATATTTTTGAGTATTATTTCGGTATAGAATAAGTTAGTACATAAGTTGAGGAAAAAAACTTAATGGATATATTATTTCAAATACATTATGAGTGGAACAAAGAACTGTTTTTTCTATATTATCAAACCCAAAATAGAAAGCACAAAAGGATACTATTATTCTTTTGTGGAGCAGTGGTTATATTTTCATTTTGTCTATGTACTAAAATGGGAAGAGAAATGCTTATGACTATGAGGGTATTATTTGTTTGTGCTGTGATATTGGTAAATAATATTTATCTGAGACTAGCGACTTATATACAAATGGAAACTGCTTTAAAACAGTATGGAACTGGAAAAAGAATTATGACAATAAAAAAAGACGAGATTAATGTTTTAGTTCCAGAAAGCGGTAAGAAAATAATAGTGTCTTTTATTGAAATTATGGAAATTGGTACCATAAAAGAGTATTGCTGGATTCGCGTTATTAATCAACTTATTTTTATAAGAAAAGAAAATTTTGTTATCGGAGACATAGAAGACTTTAAAAGATTTATTAAATTAAATACGTTAGCTGGAGAAGATTGGAGTAGAGTATGGAAAGGAAGAAATTAAAATGGATGTTATTTTACAAAATCATACATCGTATGATGAGGCGGTGATAGAATATTATTATCAAAATTTAAAATATGAAAATAAAAATGGAAAAAGGGAATTGGCTGATCTGAGTCGTCACTTTATAATCATTGAAGTATTTATTGGAATTGTAGTTTGTACTTTGATTGGATCAGACAAATGGATCTATAGTATGCCGCTTATTGCAATAACTTTTATATTTTTATATTATTGGACAATAAGTTATACTAAGAAAATATTTTTAAAATTAGATTCAAATTATTCTTATAAAAGGTATAAAGAGAAAGTAACTTATAACTTTTATGACGATAAGCTGGAAATTATAAGAAAGTACGATAGAACCATTATTGAATGGAAGAATATAACCTGTTGTAATATCAAAAAGAATCTTTGTTGGTTAGGATATGGAAATAAAGGGCTTGTAATTAATGGCGATGAATTTAGTTTTGGTACAGAGGAGCAATTTATTACATTTATAAAAAATAAAAATCACATTAATATCAATTTAAGTAATTACTAGATTGAAATAAATGTTAGTGGATTAAATAAGAATCCCTTTTCCAATTCATAAATCCATTTATTGGATTTATGGATGGACTTGTCTTTGGAATATGATAAAGCTGCCAAAATATGACTGACACATCATGTTAGAAGAGACAAAAATGAAAGAATCGAGGGGTGTATGAAGAATATTTATAAATTATGTGGGAAAATCAGTCTTTGTTTTTACCTGCAGTTTTTATATCATGCATGGTATGTATGTCAGTATGGTGGGCTGAGAAGGCATTTGCTGATTTTTCTGATTAGTCTGTTTGGAATTTTGATTAGTTCTGTACTATGGATGATTGCAAGGAAAAAGATGCAGCAAACATCTCAGCTCGAGAATAAAGTTCTTTTACGAATAGAAATTTTTCTTGCGTTGCTTGGTACTATCTAGTTTGGCGGGCGTATCATTTATTCAGCAATTCCGTACAACGGGCATTTGTCATGGAAGCTTGATGAATTATGGAAGAAAAGGGAAGTAGATTTTGTCTACGATAACTTTTTTGAAGATGGTATCAAAGGAATTCTGACGGATTTAGAGGAAAAGCTTGAGATGCCGGAAAATCTTTATGCGGTAAATGGATTTAATATGTCCTTTAATGAGACTGGGAAAGTTCAGACCTTAGATACAATATGTAAAATGCGGACTATGTATGTCACTAATTCAAGATCAGGTTTAGAGCACATAGTGAAAAATATATCTAATTTTTAGGTAGAAGAACAAAATGATTTAATCAGGGAATATCCCAAAGTTTGTGTGAAACTTCAAACTGATGTAAACTTGTCAGTTTCGTACTATATAAGTGTAGTTGATAGAGATATCATCTGCACTTATTTTTATAATAAGGGTAATAGATGGCCTGACGTCTTTTCAGTAGGGATGCGATAAACACTCCCGTCCTCCAAACAGTCAGCCATTCCCTTATTATCAGAATTCGGTTAAGCAGGTTGTGACCTGAATAATCTATTCAGGATTACGTGTCACCAACGAAAATGAATCTTAATAAGTGTGGATGGGTGCCAGCTATGAATCATTCTAGGAGGTGTTCTTTTGATTAGTGTAGGAATTGATGTGTCAAAGGGAAAGAGTACCGTATGTGTTCTCAAATCTTATGGCGAAATTGTACTTAGTCCCAAGGATTATAGACATACAACAACGGAATTGGATGTCTTAGCATCGAAGCTTGCCACGTATGACGAGGAAATCCATGTGATCATGGAGGTAACCGGAAGCTATCATCTTTCTATTGCTGCGCATCTTAAAAAAGCCGGATATTTGGTATATATAATCAATCCGCTTGAGATGAAGCGATATCGATGCCAGAGAATACGTAATCCCAAAACTGACCGGATAGATGCATTTACTATTGCCCAGTATGGTATTGATTTCTGGTATCGGGTGCCTGTTGATCGAAGTATTGATAAGTCCAGATCAGAATTAAAGTTTTTAGGAACTCAATACTTAAATTTCATGAAATCAAGGCAGGATCGCTGTCTTGCATTATGTAATATCATGGATCGAACCTTGCCCGGGATCTACGGTAAAATCGAAACTTTTAACAGAAATACAGGACGCGATAAGCTTTGCGACTTTGTTTATGATTATTATCATCGTGACTGTATTATGAAATATTCAGAACAAAAATTTTGCGAAAGATATCAGGCATGGACCAAGAAAAAAGGATATCGTTATCGTGAAAATGAAGCCCGCCAGCTTTATAGAATCGCGAAAGACAGTATCCCAACTCTCACAGCCACTGAAAATACAAAAATGATGGTCAGAGAGATCGTAACTGTTCTCAGAGCAGTTAATATTTCCATATATCGTATTCTATCGCAAATGCAGGTCCTTGCAAAGCAGATGCCTGAATATGAAACAGTAATGGCTATGAAAGGGGCTGGAGACTCAATAGGCCCCAGACTTATTGCAGCGATAGGTGACCCAAGAAGATTTCATAGCGAAAAGGCATTGATTGCATACGCAGGTATTGATGCTCCTCCGTATCAGTCCGGGAAATTCACTGGGACAGAGAGACATATGTCTAAACGTGGGTCAAAGATAATGCGTAAGCTGGGATTTGAGCTTATGGATTCTATTAATAAGCACCAGGCGAATTATCAGGAGGATGCCGTATGCCAGTATTTCCTTAAGAAGAGAGCTGAGGGTAAGGCTTATAGGGTTGCAATGTTTGCAGCATACAACAAGTTTCTGAGAATATATCATTCCAAAGTATCGGCAGTTCTAAAGGAATATGAAGCTATGAACTAATGCTATAATCAATTCTATTTATCAGGATAACGCAGACTTGGTATTATGCCAGGTCTATTTGTCGTGAAATAAGATAAATATTTTTGAAAAGTACTTGATTTTTATTAGCAGGTATGGAGGTTTATTTTATGGCAAAGAAAAAAGATATCCCACAAAAAGTTGTACTTCGAGAAATGATGGGCAACTATCCATACCAGCTTTGGACATATGGAGATTGATATCCCCAGGGATTGGAAAGGTGAGTTTGAACCACAGATCGTCAAAAAATATCAGAATACCGTTACTCAGAACATGGAGGAAAAGATTATCTCCAAGTATGCCAAAGGATTGACCACGAATGATATTGAAAGTCATATGCGTGAACTGTATGACATCGAAATATCTGACAGTACGATTAGCTGGATCACGGATAAGATCTTTATCATTGTGAAAGAATGGCAGGAAAAGGCCGTTTGAAGAAATCTACGCGGTAACTTTCATGGAGGCCATCTATTACCATTTATGCAACGAAGGCCGGATTGTAAAACGTGCGGTTTATATCGCTATCGGAATCGACATGGAAGGACATAAAGATGTACTCGGAATGTATGTTGAGCAAAACGAAAGTGCGAAATTCTGGATTTCCATTCTCAACGGTCTGAAGAACCGTGGTGTAGAAGATATGCTGATTGCATGTGTGGATGGCCTGACAGGCTTCCCAAAGGCAATTTAAGCGGTATTTCCAGAGACAGAGATTCAGCAGTGCATCATCCATCAGATCAGAAATATAACAAAGTTTGTTTCCTATAAAGAACTCAAGCCCCTGATGGCTGATCTGAAACGTGTATATGCCGCGCCGACAGAAGAGATTGCACTGGCTGAATTAGAAAGTTTTGATGAAAAATGGAGCGGAAAATATCCGAAAATCGCGAAATCCTGGAAAGACAACTGGGCGAATCTCTTAACCTATTTCAAATATCCGGAATCCGTCCGTCGTCTGATTTATACCATGAATACCATCGAGGGATTTAACCGCCAGCTCCGGAAGGCCACAAAATACAAAACCGTATTTCCCTCCGATGAAAGTTTGCTGAAAATGCTATTTCTGGCTATGATAGATATCATGAAAAATGGAGAGGCCATCGTCGGGATTAGGGACAGATTCATTCGCAGCTGGAAATATTTTTGAAGAAAGGCTGCTTATAATACAAATAAAGGCAGAACCTCAAAAAATCGGTTCTGCCCAAAGTAACTAATGACATATCTTATATCAGTTTTTTCAATTTACACAAAACTTGAAACGGTATCCCCTGCCAATTAAAGTTTTGCGACTCTACTTCTTTGCAAAAATTACTGAATATAATAATTCGATACAACTTTAGTCGCTATTTCTTTTGCCAATTGACTTGATACATTCATTCCGTCGCTTCTCCCAAGACGCACGCAAAAATATATTTTTCCTGTTGTGCTTTCCGCAAAACCTGTAAACCATGCGTCAACAACAATACCATTGGCTTTTCCCATTCCTGTCTTTCCATATATAGTAATATCGGTTCCATCAATCTCTGGCAGCAACATAACTTGTTTTAATTCAGCTTGTGTTTCTTCTGAATAAGCCGAATTGTCACCAAAGATACGCTCCATCACTTCTACTTGTTCTACTGGAGAAATCAGTAAAGAAGATTCAATCCAAAAACCTGTTAAAGCTCTATTGCTGTTGTTCGTGTTTAATCGTCCCTCCCAATCAGAAATATCACAATTACCATATTGGAGCCTGTCTAACTCTCTTTTCATTAAATCTTGTCCAATATCATCAATTACCTGCCGGTAATACCATACGCACGAAGTACGAAAAGCCTCTGGGAAATCAATGTCTTTATTCCAATCCTCATTCCAAAATATTTCGCCGCTCCATGTACGAGTGGAGTTCTCCGGCTCGATAATGCCATTTTCTAACGCAATCAAGGAAGAAATAATTTTAAATGTTGAACAGGGTGAACTTTCTGTAACGGCAAGATCGCGGTTGTAAATTGTATATTGTTGGTTTGTGGCATCATAAACAACGGCTGTTCCATTTAGCCCTTTAAAATAGTTTGACCAATCTGCTTCCACAATTTCTGGTGTTACATCTATCGTTTCAGCGGAACTTTCTGTTTCCTCTTCTACAGAATTATCGATCACCTGAGTTGTTGCAGGTTCTTGCTTTTCTTCTGAACTATGGTTGCCGATACAGCCTGTTAGCATAACCGCACATACAAGCAGTATCAACATGATTGTCAATAAATTGTTTCTCTTTTTCATAATTATCTCCGCTTTCTTCTGATATTTTTTCTTTTCCATCTACTATCCAATCTGTTTTTACTGCGATGCTTTTCTATTGAAACTTTTAGAATAACTCCAACAGCAAAAATACCTACTATAATAGCCAATATAGTATAGCTATATTTAAAAAAAAGACTTTTATTTTCTGTATTTTCAAATACCTGCGATTTGACTTCGTTCTCTAGATTATCACTTTCTGCTTGTATGCCTTGTACCATAAATTCCAACTGTCCGACTAAATGATTCTCATAAAAATACTGAGTTGTAACTCTTTCTCCCCCTCCATAATCAAATTTTATATTCAGATCAGTAACGCTGATCTCTTTTGGTAGTATTACATATAAACTATTTGCATTAAACTCTGAAATAACACAATTCTTGAAAATAGGATTTTCCCTTTTCAGCATATCTTCATAATAGGTTTTATCCTCACTAATTTTTACTTTTGAAAAGCCTCCCAAACCATATTCCAATAAATCCAATGTATCCTGATATACATCTTCCGCTTGATCTTTCATGACTACACAGATAATAGACATATCATCTCTCTTTGCACAAGTAACCAATGTATGCCCTGCAGCATTGGTATAGCCATTCTTTCCGGCAAAAACTTCCTCATTATGAAAATTTGTTTTTCCAATCATCTTATGATGATTATTCATGCAAATTAAATCTTTTTGATGTTCTGTAGGAGGAATTTCATAATAAAAAGCTCCGGAAACTGTCTGGAACATATCGTATTGCAAAGCTGCTCTTGTGATCAACGCCATATCATACGCACTGGTTACATGATTTTCATCAGGAAGTCCATGTGGATTTGTAAAATTGGTATTCTGGCATCCTATTTCTTTGGCTTTGGCATTCATCATACAAATAAAGTTTTCATATGTACCGCCCACATGTTCAGCTAAAGCATATGCAGCATCATTTGCAGAAGCCAGCAGAATTGCATAAAGGCATTCCTCTACCGTTAACTGTTCTCCCGCATCCAACGCGATATGGGTGCCTTTATCTTCCATATAAACTGCTTCTGGCGGTACGGTTACTATCTCATCCATTTCACAGTTTTCTATCGCTAACAATGCTGTCATGATCTTTGTGATACTTGCCGGATAATGTGTGTCATGTATATTTTTCTCAAAAAGGATGGTTCCTGTAGATACCTCCATTACGATACCTGATTCTCCTATAATGGAAGGGGTGTCTGCCCCAATATCATCCTCTACCGTATAATTATTATTTGTAGCAGCCATGGTATGCACAGGCTGTATACAAAAGAATAAATATGCAATCCAACATATCATTAAAATAATTTTTCCCATTCTACTTTCTATATATTTCATATATAATTATGTTCCTTCCTAAATACAAAAGTTTTATCCATCCATGCGTTAAGCGTGAACAATACTTTTCCTATTGGGATTTTCTAATTTTATAAAAAAGCTTACAGAAATTATTTGTTTAAAAATTCAATATTGATATCTCCATTATTACTGGTAATATTTAACATTTTTTTTCCGCTTTCTTTATTGTTTGGCAAATTACTATCGCCTTTTTTGATTTCTGATTGAATGGCGAAATCGTCATAGCTGCCTGCAACCGTGCCGGAAATATCCCCGTTTTTAACGGTCAAAGTCAATGTATTTCCTACATCTAAATTCTCAAAAGTAATGTTTCCACCATTAGTCGAAACATCAATGCTTCCCGTTACAGCCAATACCGGAAGGAATACATCTTCATTTGTCGTGGATAGTATAACGGTATCTAAAAGTGCAGTTGGCACTTGCAATACGATTTTCCGATCTTCAGCAGAGGGCTTTCCTCCGATATAATCCGTCCATTCTTTGTTGCCGGCATTTACCATAGTCAGCAAATTTCCATCGGAAACGGAAATCTCATAATACTCTTTGCTGTTTTCGGAATATTGGATATGCACCTGTTCGTCCTTGGAGAGCACTACTTCAATTTCTCTGTCCCGCACATCAAGATTGATTCCGTTGACCTGTGTATCCGGCGTAAAATTTTTTTTCTTAAAAGGCTCGCTCTCTCCCGAGCAGCCTGCCAAAGCAAAGCTACTCATTACAAAACATAAAGCAAGTGCAATTATTTTTTTCATGCTGGTTCATTCCTCCATATTTGATAGATTAGATTTATATTTCTAATTTGTAGCAATATCCGGCTTTATCAGTTTCTCCGGTAGGATGAAAACCAAAAGAAAGATAAAGTTTTTTTGTATGTTCATTGGCGTTATCTATGCTCACCATCACTTCTTTAACACCTTGAATTTTCAGACCTCTCAAAATGTGTTCCAGGGCTTTTTCCTCAAACCTGTCGTGCCGAAATCTGTCATCCAACATAAAGCGGCAGATCATCACTGTTTTCGCATGGTTTTCGGTACGTTGGTACATAAAAAAGCCGATCAACAAATTATTGTTGTAAATTGCATTGGGATACATTTCCGAATGACATTTTGATTCCGCTATGGAAATTGCATTGCAGTATGAACGTCCTGCAATTGCTGCCCGAATATCATCTTGATCTGTTTTTAATTCACACACGTCCAATACGTTTTCTTCATCGATCGATTTTATTTTAATCATAATACTCCCTCACAAAATTTTTCTCTTTAAGATCAAAAGTCCTGCGAAAGATAAAGCAGCACTTAGTGACAGGCAAATACCAATGTGTAAAATAGCGTTGCTGTTCAGCATGATCATCTGGAAGAAACCGGACAAAATTTCTCTCAACACTGCGATTGGTGTGAAAACACAGATGATTGCAACTAAAATTGCGTCTGTCAGCCACCCATACCAATGAGACTGCATAGATAGCAGGACATGAAGAAAAATCATAACGAGCAATAAAAAGAACAGTTGCTGGACTCCGGCAATAAAAATACCATTTTCCGTCCAGTTGCACACATCCATCATATTGATAACTGTCCGCGCTGGATATACAGGGTCAATCAACAAATGAATTAATGTATTGATAAGAGAGATACTGAGAGCCAAAATGCCATAGCTGATCAGGCAACCGAAAAAGTAATCGCGTTTACTCGCCCCCAAGTGCATTAACTTTGTGTAATCATAAAAGACAAAGAAAAATGGCGTCATGACGGCAAGCAACCAAGTGTAATTTCCGTTGCTTAAAACAACATCGCCGGAAGAGGTAGCACAAAGTACCACAAGAGCCGTAATGATGAAACTGATTTTATTGCTGGCAAGTAAACGTTTTACAATAGCGAAAGTGGATTTCATCTTGCCCCACCTCCTTTATGCCCGACCATTTGAATAAAGAAATCCTGCAAGGATAACGGGTGAGTTTCAAAAGAAGCAGTTTGTTCTGGCGGATTGTCAAAGATATATGTTGTTACAAGACCACCAACCGTATCTTGACCGATCACGTTCAGATTTTGGGTTGCTGCTTCCACGTCTTTTTGAAGCCCGCTGATACTAAATGCCTTTGTTTCAACCGATTGCAACGTGTCAAAAAATCGGACGCTTCCTTTATCAATGATGATCAACTTATGAATGGTTTTTGCGATTTCTTCAATGATATGGGTGGATACAATAATAATTCGGGGGTGCTTCCGAAAACTCTCTATGAGCATATCGTAAAATTCCACCCGCATGATTGCGTCAAAACCGAGGACAGGTTCATCTAAAAGCACGACGCTTTTATTACTTGCCAAACAGATAATTGTGGAAACCATTGTTTTCATACCGAGAGAAAGATGATTAAACTTCTTTTTCCCGTCCAGTTCAAAACGCTCCATCATTTCAGAAGCAAAGTCATAATCGTAGTTGGGGTTTACTTCGGAAGCGATCTGCAACAGCTTCCGTACCGGGAGATTAAAATGTTTCGCAAAGTTTTCAATATAGCTGACACCTGTATCCAAAGTAGACGTAGTGATTAGTTTATCGTCAACTTCTATCGTACCTCTTGTAATGTTCTGATACCCTGCAATCGACTTGAGAAGCGTTGTTTTACCTGCGCCGTTTCTGCCAAGCAAGCAGTAAATGCCCGGCTCGTCGATTGACAAAGTAATATTTTTCAATACGGCTGCTTGCCCGTACTGCTTAGTTACTTGTTTGAGTTCTATCATGCAGCGTTCCTCCTATCGCTTATGGCATAGGGATTGATTTCCGTAATTTCCTATGCTAAAATGAATTATAAACTTTTGTGTTACACAAAGGTCAAGAGGTGAAATTAAAATTGAAAAAATATTTTTCAGTTGGTGAAGTGGCAAAAACAGTTCATACAACAACGGAAACGCTGCGGCATTATGACCGTATTGGATTAGTGAAGCCGAGTAAAAAAGATGAATGGACAAATTATCGCTACTATACCGAACAAGATATTGTCCGTCTGAATACAGTTCGTGCTTTGCAGCTTATGGACTTGTCTTTGCAGGAAATCAAAAAGATTTTGGAATACGATGATCTCGAGAAAATTGTGGATTTCTTAGTGCAGGCCGAGAAAAAAGCGGACGAAAAAATTGCCACACTACAATACAGTAAATCTAAAATTCAGTTGGCAAAAGCGGACTATGAGCGGAAATTGCAGTCACACAAAAATCCAAATGGTCCATTTATCAAAGAGATCCCGGAACGTGTTATTTTACTTTCAGATACCTTGGAAGTGCCCACACTGGATAACCTTTGGAATTATCTAAGCCACTTCTATGAAAAGGTGACGCCTGCACTAGCTGAGCAGTTTTTCTTTGAGGATTTGGCAGGTATATACACCGAAAACCGATTGTCAAGGCTTTTTGCTGTCTGTATTCGTCATGTAGATATTGACGGGTTAAAGATATTACCAAAAGGAAAGTACTTGTGTGCTGATTGTACCGAAGAATATAGGAAAAGCACATTGGACAAGTTGATATATACAGCAAAAACAGAGTATGGGGTAGATCCGACGTTTACAGTACAAATAATTGTCGTTTCTGGTATTTTGCAATGGAATTACCAAATTCAAATTCCATTATAAAACTGGCAGATGAATTTTATAGCCTGCCTATTATCTTACAGCTATATGTATTACAATGCTTTAAGCATATATGTTTTCTTCATTGATCATTCGTATATTATTTATTTGGTTGATTACAAAAGCAAAAGGGAGAAAACTTCTTTACGAAGTGTCTCCCTTAGAATAAGTTCTTTATTATATATCATATAGTTATTTCCTGTTGGATTGTATACTATTGCGGCCTCAGTTAAGCCTTCAAAATAATGAGACCTATCTACTTCAGTTTGTGTGGGTTCTTGTGATTCTACTTCAGAAAATTTCTCTGGAGTAGAATCTGTCTCTAAGGATTCTTTTGGGTTCTGTTGCATATTCTTAGTGACAGGACTATTATGGTTCGTACAACTTGAAGATGCAAATATACCAACCCAAATTCCAATAATTAATAGATAAAAAGTCTTGTTTTATCACATTATTTCTGCCTATTCTAAAAATTAGTTATTCTATAAATGTTTCATAATCCTACAGTAACTATATAAGCTAACACTTTTAAGAATTGATTATCTTGATATACACTAGTGTTAATAGGCATCAACCTCCGTAGCTTTCGGTAATAAGGTGTTTTTCTTTTTAAGAGAATAAAGAATTTAATATTTCTATAGTTATTTCTGAAGCAGTACTGCCGGTGGCATTTTCGGAATTCTGAAGGTTGGTAGCAAAACAATAAGTATTTTCACCTTGTTCAATAAAGCCAATAAACCAACCGTTTGTGCTTTGTCCATTCAATGATCCGGTACCTGTCTTTCCATATAATTTTCCAATGGATGTATCAGAAATAAATAAGGCATCTTTTATTGCTTGAATATTTTTTTCCTCAAACTTCCATTTGTTTTCCAGAAGTTCAGATAATAGGATTACCTGTTCTACCGGTGAAATTTTTAAGGAAGATTCGGACCAATAATCTTTAATACCAGCTGATAAATCGCAATTCCCATATGAAATTTTGTTATAATAAGAAGAAAGTGTTTGGTATCCTATTTGTGTATCAAGATTTTGAAAATACCAATTAACAGAATTACGTAAAGCTGAAGTAAGGGTTTGGTCTTTGTTCCATGAATCAAAATAATAGTTTGTTCCGTTCCAGTGTTGATTAGAAGAATTATTATTGATTACACCTTCCTCTAATGCAAATAAACCACTATAAATTTTATAAGTGGAATCCGGAGAAACTCGTTTGGTGCTTAAATCTTTATTATAAATTTTGTATCTATCATTTGTCATATCATATATTATAAAGCTACCACTTGTTTTACCGAAATAAGAAGATAGGTCTATGTCATCTATATTTTGGAAAGTTAAATTATAAGATGAGTCTCGTGATGCATAAACAGTTAATAAAGGACTAATGCAGTATACTAGAACACAAGCGAACACTAAGGTTACAATGCTGTTTCTCTTATGCTTTTTAGAAATTTTTTGGAAATTTGCTATTTCTTTTATTCTATCTATAATGACCTTTTTTTCTCCACCTAAACGAGAGAGTGGAGAGAGAAAAGCATTGTGTTGCATTTTTTCAGCATATCTTATTAATGTATAGCCATAATCTATACAGTTGTTTTTCCCTATGATGTTAATTACTGAATTGTCGCATGCAATTTCCCGATCTTTTTGTAATATATGAAATCCGTACCAAATGAATGGGTTAAACCAATATATGATCTGTAAAATGCAACTTATATAATTTAATGCAGCATCCTTGTGTTTATAATGCTGTAATTCATGTAAAAAGATATAATATACATCCTGTTCAGACAGTAATATATCCATATCTTGAGGAATAATTACCTTAGGATATAGAAGACCATAAGAAACAGGGCTTGAAATATTACATGAAGCGTATAAAGCGACATGTCGTCTTATTTTTAACTTTTCATGACACGAAATGTATTGTTGGTATAGTTCTGGTTCATTTTCAGAAGTTATTAAAAAAGCTTTTTTTTGGATCAAATGAATTTTAACAATATTATATATAAAATATACTAATGTAAACAAACACCCGATTATCCATATTGCAAATAAGTATTTATCAAGATCATACAAATTAAAATTATCTTGAGCTGACGCAAAATCAGAAGTACCTAATTGAACAGATAAATTTATATCATCAAGTTGTTTGGTAGAAGTATTTGCAATTTTACCCGTATCTTGTTGGAAAAAGTGTTGTAACTTTATTAATAATTGATGTGGTCCGATATTTTTGAATGGTATGAAAGGAATAATAAGCGCACATACAAAAATGTACCACAAATAATACCGACTATTAGTCGTAATATAATTTTTTAATAGTTTTTTGAGTAATAGAATTACCCCCAATAAGATACTGATAGTGAGATTACATAATAAAAAGTGAATCGAGAACATTAGGTTTCATCACCACCATTCAATTTAGAGTCTATAAGATGATACATATTCTTTAAATCGCTGTCAGATAATTGGGCATTGGATAGTAAGGAAGATAATAGCGGAGCCATTTCACCATCATAAAAGCGAGATAAAAAATTATGGTTCTCTTGTGACAAATATTTATTTTTAGAGATAATGGGGAAATAGTAATACATACGCCCTTTTTGTTCATAAGAAATAACATGTTTTGACACTAAACGAGATAATAACGTATGAACTGTTTTATTGCTCCAGTTGTGTATAGAAGGAACTTTTTCACAAATAGAATTTGTACTTATTGGGGACTCATTCCATATTATTTTCATGATTTCATATTCTGCTTCAGATATTTGTGGTAATTTTTCCATTTTTTTTCTCCTTAAATCTTACTTGTGTAGTAATTATAAAATATTAAAATATAAACGTCAAGAAGTCTATTGACAAAAAAGTGATAATAACATATATTACAAATGCAAGATATCAAATCAGGAGGAGAGTTATGAAAAGAAAAAAAATTAAATGGGTAGGTAAAATGATATTAATAACTATTTCTTTGGTTATATTATTGACCTTAATTTTTTTTATTACCAAACTAACATATGCAAACACGACAGAACAATTGTTAATTGAATATATGGATTATATCAATAAACATGAATATGAAAAAATGTATCAAATGATATCAAAAGATTCATCCTCAAGAATCTCTTTGGAAGACTTTGTAAAAAGAAATAAAAACATATATGAAGGATTAGAAACGCAGGATTTAAGCATTAAAATTCTAAATGAAAAATCTAATGCTAAAGAGATTTCATATCTTACATCATTTAATACTCTTGCAGGTGAAGTGAAATTTCAAAATAAGGTAACTTTTATAAAAGAAAAATTTGAATATAAACTTGTTTGGAAAGATAGTATTATTTTTCCTCAATTAGAGTCTACAGATAAAGTACGAATAGATACTGTAGAAGCAGAGCGAGGACAAATTTTAGATCGGAATGGAAAAGTGTTAGCTGGAAAAGGGGTTGCATCATCAGTTGGGCTAGTGTAATGACCACTTGTAATTTATGGTAATTATATCTGGGGATTTTAATCCC
>OBLI01000295.1_pt1 | contig 54353 bp, 52 predicted proteins | sample 1519701 | NCBI WGS metagenome assembly OBLI01 (sample SAMEA3663005, study PRJEB22513) | pig gut metagenome | biome: pig gut; feature: pig-associated habitat; material: faeces | place: France | collected 2012
TTCTTTTTAGGAAGAGCCCGTTTCCATATTAAACATAAGTCTTAAGGGTTAAATACGGCTCTGACATAATAATTTTCGTCATTCATCAATTTGGCTTTTAATTCTTCAAACATGCCAGATTTTTGAATTATCTGTGCAGCTTTTTCTCTTACAGTGTACTCATTTTGTGCAATAGAACGTTTTAAAAGACTTTCTAACGTCGTGAAATCCACCTTGTCATAAAAATTCTTCAAACTTTCCAAGCACCAATAAAGCTTAAATAATTGCTTATTTATAACGTATTTTTTATCCCTAAAAATAAATTTATCCAGTTCATCTAAAGCCTCAGTTGTGTAACTTACCAAAAAATCAACATAATCTGATACAAATTGCGAATTCTTATCAAGGTATACAACACTGTCCACTATTAACCTGCAAATATTTGCGTTTATATCAATCGTCGCATCCGCAAAAACTTTCGGCGATAATTGTGTAAAATATTCACCGACACAATTATTTGCTGAAATCAATTGAAAAATCTTCATTGCAACAGCTTCACGAATTTTACCATCACATCCTGTTAAATTATTCAGCAATGCTTCTGCATCTTCTTTTGATTTTACGTAATCAAATTTTAGCGCTGCAATTTGTTTTTGTGGAATATTACCATTCTTAAGCAAACTTATGAGTTCATTATGGCTAAAATCTTTTCCACAAAGTTCATAAGCCTGCTCAAAATTTGTATCTAAATCTTTATAAAAACCTGTATTCAAATTCTTAATCCTTTTATTGTATGACTATATTCTAACATAATGTATAATGAATTCACTCATAAAAATAGTTTTAATGTATGATAAGGAATTTTAAAATTAATGTATAATAATTCATAGGAGAACTATCATATGAGTATATTTGAAAATTTTATGAATAAATTGTTTGCTTTTGAAAAAGAACCCCAAAAAATTGGACTATCACAATTTAAGGATGCACCTATTATTGAAAAATCAGAACCTTCTATCAAAAATAAAAATGTAAAACTTTCTGATTTAATGCGCAGAGCAAGCTAAAAATTGATATAGAGTTTTTTAATTTTCGCACACATTAAATTAAGTCTTAATATTTCGTAAAGAATACTTTTTTATAAATTACTTTAGGTATAAAATAGAGATACTCCAACGATTACGAATTAAGAAAGGACTTTTTAGATGGTGCTTGAAATGACTTACCCACAGCTGGAACGAGCTGTTAACCCTACTCACGATATCAGACTTTTTTCAGGACGTTCCAATCCAAAATTAGCACAAGAGATTGCCGATTATTTAGGTACAACAGTAGGACCTATGGTAATTAAAAATTTTGCAGACGGTGAGATTTATGTTCAAGTAAAAGAAAGTATCCGCGGTGATGATGTATTTATCGTTCAACCACTTTGTAATCCTGTTAACGAAAACCTTATGGAATTGTTGATAATGATAGACGCTTTCAAAAGAGCAAGCGCTAAGACTATCACAGCAGTAATTCCTTACTACGGTTATGCAAGACAAGACAGAAAGACTTCCGGCAGAGAAGCAATTACTGCTAAGCTTGTAGCTGATTTATTGACAACAGCAGGTGCAACAAGAGTACTTGCAATGGACTTGCACACCGGTCAAATTCAAGGTTTCTTCAACATACTTGTTGACCACATTTTTGCAACACCAATTTTGGTTGATTATGTAAAAAGTTTAGGTTTAAATCCTGATGAAATGGTTGCTGTGAGCCCTGACATGGGTGGTGCAAACAGAACAAGACACTTCGCTAAGAATTTGAACATCCCAATGGCTATTATTGATAAACGTAGAGATAGACACAATGAAGCGATTGCAGCGCATATTATCGGGGATGTCGAAAACAAAGTTTGTTTAATGTTTGACGATATTATTGACACTGCAGGAACAATTTGCGAAGCTTCAAAATTATTGAAGAGCAAAGGAGCTAAGGCTGTTTACGTTGGTGCTACGCACGCAGTATTCTCCGGTCCTGCTATTGAAAGATTAAAAAATGCTCCAATTGAAGAATGTATTGTTACTAATACAATTCCTTGGGCACCAGAAGACTTACCATCAAACGTTAAACAGTTATCAGTTGCGTCATTATTAGGACAAGCAATCTCACGTATACATGACGATGAATCTGTAAGTTCATTATTTGGCTTTGAAAAAGAGATGAAAGTTTAAAAACTAAACTTCTCTTAGCAAAACATTGATATCAAGATCTAAGACACGGGCAATATCAATTACCTTCAAAATTGTTGGATTGATTTTGCCTGTTTCTATTAGACTTACAGAATTTCTTGATATGTTTGTCAGTTCAGCCAACCGTTCTTGAGAAAGATTTCTTCTCAAGCGTTCACTCTTAATATTAATTCCTAAATTTTTTAAACGAATTTTCTCTGACATAATATCTCTATTCTCTTGCACAGCTATACCAATTTCTATATAAGATATTTATTATTTACATAATATATTAAATATTATAAAAGGAAGTCACACAAAACCATGACTTCCTTTTTTATATAAAAGGGCAGACAACTGCTGCCCTTTACCGCATATTGCCTCTCAGAGCAATCTCTTATAAACTTTGATTATCATTATCAAAGTGGGCTCATGCGGCGCTTTTATTTTTTTACGTTATTCACAATAACAATATAAAGTAAAAATCTACAAATTCCATTAAACAAAAAGGCAATGTTGAAAATTCAACATTGCCCTTTTGTTTATTAAACTTAAATAAAATTAGTCTTCTAAATCACCAGCTGTTTTTCCATATCTTCTGATAGTGGCATTAAGCATATTTTCGTGACGTTTTTCTCTATAGATTTGGCACAACAATTTGTAAGCGTGTTTGTTGTATGGATTTTGTTGCAAAATTGTATCCAATTGTTCTATAGCAGAGTTAGAACGTTTCATATAATAGTCGATTAATGCAGGAAGCGTTTCTGTTAAATCATTCATATCAGTTGCACAAGCAATTTCTGCACAGCTTTTTGCTTTATCAAACTCTTCTGCATCAAGATACATAACAGCAACTTCGTAGTAAACCTCTGATTTACTTCTTCTATCAGATTTCATTTGAGCAACAGCTTGATATTCTTGAGCAGCTTTGTCATATTCAGCTCTTCTTCTCAATTCTTCTGCCAAAGCAAGTTTTGTAGAAATATCTGTTGCAACAACTTCATCCGGATTAACTGTTTCATCAACAGGAACTTGCAATGTTGCCAAAATTTCATTTACTGTAAATAACTGAGATTTTTCTTCTGCAGAAGGAGGAACATTGGTAACATCAGGGATTACTGAATATACAAGTGCCAATGTTTTCAAATCTCTTGCTGTAATTTCTGTATTGAATTTTGTACCGATAGGATACATTACATCATAAATACTAGGGCTCTTACCGTTTAAACCAAGAGATAAACCAATTTCTTGCAAAGCAGAAGAGAACAATTGTTTAGAATCCAAATTATGTTTCTTTGCGTCTGTTTTCTTAAAATTAATAGTAGAACCAATTATTGTATTACCTTTGATATCAAATGATTGAGTTCCGATTGGTGAATTGTCATCGCTGTTAAAGTTTTTGAAATAGCATCTCATATCAGCTTCTTCTTGAGTTTCTACGATTTCAAAACTTACAAGCCCTTCACTTGCTCTTTCCCAAGATTGGTATGCTCTGATTACAACTTCTCTATAATAATCAGGAACATCAGGAGTATCTTGAACATATACTTTTAGAGGGAAAGATGCTCTATTCCATCTAACAATTTTACCATTTGCAGCAACTTCTCTAAAATAACTATCGATAACAGCTGCTTTTACTGTCTTTTCACTCATTGATTTGTCGTAACCAAGAACTATTGAGTAAGAATTCTTTAGTGCGAATTCAGCCGGCTTCATGTCAATTTTGTTATTAATATTCAATAACGATGCGGCACCAGCTGCAATTAGGAATGTACAAATTACTATCTTTTTCATATTTTTAGAAAACCTCTTTTTGTTGCTACCTTTACATTTTACTTAAAAACTCGTAAATATATTTTTTGCTCTTTTTTCAATAAATGTTAAAAAAACTTAAAAAAACATACCAACAGGTAGATTATACAATATTTTGCAATAATTTACAATCCGACTTGAAAGTTTCTCTATTTTAAGTTAAACTTAACACATTAAGGAGGATATATGCACGAATACGTTTTCAAAATGAAAAAAGGTGATATTGAAATAGAACTTAAATCTGATGATTTAGAATTTGTAGAAGAACAGCTTAATAAATGGAGAGATGAGCTGCTTCAAGATAAGTAAGTTTTATTAGTGTAGGTATTTTATGTCTGTATATTCATTTAAAATTACAAAAGGGAAATTTCAATTATCTTTAACAACTACTGACCAAGAATTGGTAAGAGATCAGTTTGCACTATGGGTCAGAAAATCTGCCGAATATGTACAAAAACACAAGGTTCAACAGTGCAAAGAGATTGTTAATTCTCAAATTAGTGCAGAAAAAGAAATCACTCAACAAAAAATTGACGAGCAATTAAAGAGAATGCCTAAACAAGAACCTATAGTAAATACAGATGAACATAAAACACCGGACAAGGAGCTTGATATATTTTATGCTCCTAAAAAGAAAGATGAATTTAAAACAACAGTTACTCCTGCAGAAATAGAACGAAATGAACAGTATGACAATTCTAGCAACAACTTTGATAACATACTTGAAAAATCTATTCAAGCACCACAAACAGAATTATCATTCAAGCCTAGTCCTTCTATAAAAAAAGATAACGCATTTATTAGTTTTATTACAGCACGACCACTAGAGAAGAAATTGGACTATCTTCTTATGACTGCGTATTATTTCACTCAATATGAGCAAAAACCTCGTTTTACATTAAAACAACTTAATGCAAAATTAATGCAAAATATTGCAGTTATTATCGACCACAGCGTATTACAAGAAGCTATAAATAGAGATTACATTGAATGTTTGCCTGATTTGACAGGGTTAGTCGGAGCTTCTGAATATCGATTAACGGCTTATGGCGAAAAAACTCTTTTAGATAATTAATTAAAGTTATTGTCAGAGAGTCCCTGACCTACAGAGTTATTATATTTGTTATGTTTTTATCAGAGTCTTTGATTTTATCTGTTTCTAAGTTATTAATGTAGGTCGAGTATTGCTTGACGTTTGTTTAATATTTTTCTGTATTATTAAGCATTGTAAAGTTAAGTTTTTACACCAGAACCCAATTTTGATGCGGATAGCAGTAGCAGCAGTAGTAGCAGCAGTAGTAGCAGTCACGCAATTTTTGTTTTACAAAAAACTTTATAAATATGTAGTGTAAATGAAAGGTGGTTAAAATGATGTTAAATGTAAACAATCAAGTTGCATTCTGCGGGAAAAGTAATGAAATTCACAAAGCATTAAAAAAGCTGGAACAAGCAAAGGTTGTTTCCAATGAAACAATGGACAAATTAGGTATTGAAATTCCACAACAAATTCAACGAGCGTCTGTTGAAGATTTAAATGCTAATTTCCGAGAAAAAATCGCAAAAATTCTAGGAAAAGTTCAATAAATTGTGTTAATAATCAATCAAAATCGTCGTGTAAATAGGAGAAGCTAGTTATGGTACAAACAATACCTTTAAATTTAACAAGAAACAGTAATCTAATAAAACTTGTAAAAAACAATATGCTAAAATCAGGAGAGAGCAAAATAGCCACTCTTCCTAATGGCAAGCCTGTTGTTGGAGTTGCACATGTAGATAAGAATGCAATACGCACTTTTCTTGACAAAAATAGTAGTTTTAATAAAGAAGCAAATGAATGTTACTTGGATACTATACCAGATAATTATAATGTCATAAGAAAATTTAGCTATAACCCAAAAGGGCACCTTATAACCTCTGAACATGAAATTTTTGAAAATAGAACACAACTTAGCAAGATTACAATGCAAACTCCTAAAGGAGAAATTGTACAGTGTTATACGCAAGAAGGTACCCCTTATGGATATATTCGAACTACCAATGTAAATGATATTGATATCTCTTGGGACTATAAAGGTAATATCACAAATCCACGTCCCCGCAACCTCCATGAAGGTCCTGGGGATAAAACTTATCAGAGCCTTGATGCTTTTAGAGCGGCAGTTGATTATATAAAAGGTAAATGCTCATTAGAAACATATAAAAATGAAATGGCAAAATAAGTTTTAATTAGAAACAATACTTTTCAATAGCTTTTACAAAACCATCATTGAATACAGAGTCAGTTGTGTAGTCTGCAATAGACTTTAATTCCTCTGTCGCATTGCCCATAGCAATTTTCACTCCGCCAGCTTTTAGAAGAGCTATATCATTGTTTTGATCGCCAATAGTTAATGTTTCTGCTTCAGAAATTCCCCAATAATTTTGCAAGTATTTTACTGCACAATATTTTGAAGCTTCTTTATTAGAAAATTCTAAGAAATAAGGAGTTGATTTTACTATATATAAATCAGGAAAAATATTAGGTAATTCTTTTTCCAGTCTGTCAATTTTTTCCGGATGTTCATAATCTATTGCAAGAAGCTTATTGACCTTGTTTTTCTTAATATCACAAAAAGGTTTAATTTGATAATGCGTGTGCAAATTCCCGCAATATCGTTCAATTTCCATACACTTCTTCTCTGAGAATAATTCATCATCATTATAAAGATTTACATGAATTTTTTCTTCTTTAGACCAAGCCAGAACTTTTTCAGCTTGTTCTTCTGTAAGACAGCGCTCATAAAGAGTTTTACCATCTTGTTTAATAAGTCCGCCTTGATAAGATACAACCGGAGTTGTCAAGCCTAAATCTTTTGCGATAAGAGAAGCTGCAGCATTCATACGACCGGTTACTAATACAACTTTTATATCCTTTTCATTGAGTTTTTTGAAGCATTCTTTTACACCTTCTGTAAAATCACCTTCAGGAATTAAGATTGTACCGTCAATATCAGTAGCGATAAGTTTTATCATAATAAATCCTCTTTTATCAGAATATCGTGCCCGATATCTTGCATTAACTCAAGATACGAATAAAAATGACTGTGCATCGTTGTTAAATATTGGGTTAAAACTTCCTGATGACCATTTTCATTAATTACCAAGTCTGTGTATGAGTTTTTACCCTTGATATAACCTTCTGTAGAAAGTTTAACAATCTTTGCAGAATCAGCCAAGATCTTTTTAGAATGCTCCATATTTTCTGCAGAATACTTGAATACATTATAATCTTTTTTCAACTCATATTTAAGCTGATGTTCATATGCTTTTTTGCCAACTTTGCTACGTTCCAAATAAATTTGAGCTTTCTGAATATCCGGTGTAAAGTTATAAAGTATAGGCAAATCCATTCCAAAGCCAACAAAAGCACCGCCATAATCATTTGGAGCATTACGATGAACTTGCCAAGCATAACCTCCGGCTACACTTACATCAGGTACTCTTTGTCTTTTTGCTAATGTCACTTCTTCTTGCGCTTTTTCAATATTCTTTTCAGAAATCTTTACCATATAACTATATTGAAGAGCAACATTTTCTAAAAAATCATAATCAGGAAGTTTAATTTCTAAAAATGCCCAATGACCAAGCAACGTAGACTCTTTTGTATCATACATTACAGCATCATTACCGGTATTAAGAATTTTATTCAACTCAAATTGCTTAGAGTATAGATTTGACTTTGCACGATTTACCGCAATCAACTGTTGTGCGTATTGGATATCTGCTTTTAAGTTATCAATCTCGTAGGATGGATATTTCGGTTTGTCAGTTGTAATTTGCACCAAATTTTTAAAGAGTTTTAAACGCTCTTCTTGAATGCTATATACGGATTTTGCATATAAAACATCAAAATACCCTTGCATAATTTGTAGTTTATAGTTATGTTCTGCCTGTTTTAATTCGGTTTCTTTTATTGAATATTCTTTTATTGCAATATTTTTACGAACTCCACGCTTTAAAACTTCAATCGGCAGAGCGACTCCGGCTTGAGAAGAGTTACCAAGTGCAACGTTGCCCATAACAACATTGCTTTGAATTTCCGGATTTTTTAGACGATTCGCAATCTTAATATCTTTTTCCGCAGCTTTTAGCTCCATTCGTTTAACTTTCAGGTCACAATTTTCTTTTAAACCGATATCTATCATCGTTTCCAAGTCAACATTCACAACATTTGCGATTGCTGATGTTGTCGTAAAAATTATTAAAGCTAGTGATAAAATTAATCTCTTCATACAAGAAAATGTTAGCATAAAAATTATTGAGATAAAATTTGAAATTACAAATTTGTAAGTAAAGCATAAAATTCCTTCATAAAAAAGGAATGCATTAAATTTGTAGTTATAAATACCATAATGCCGTCATTACAAGGAACGATAGTGACGAAGTAATCCAGTTAAATAATAAATTATAGATTGCCACGAAAATTCTCACAATTTTTGACAAACTATAAACCGGAAATCTTAATTTTCTCGCAATGACGACAAACTGGCTGGTAGAGCTACAGACTGTTTTAAAACAATTTTCAATTTTCAATTTTCCACTTTCAACTTTAAAAAGCGACAGTTGTGCCTGCACTCGTAAGCTTCTACCTCACCCTAACCCTGTCTTGGATTATTCGGGAGAGCATAACATTGCAATGACAACAAATCCTGACGGATTTTTGCGTCATTTTCATGTTATTTGCTCTTACGGGCTCACGCCCTACCGAAAATCCGCTCTCCTGCTAGGAGAGGGAATGCGCCATACTTGTAAGTGATACTTCGAGGCGAAGTCTGTAGCTACAATAGAATCCGGTAGTTCCCACCAAAGTCGAATGTTATGTCTATACTCGCAAGTTTCTACCTCACCCTAACCCTCTCCTGCTAGGAGAGGGAATGCGCCATACTTGTAGGGTTTCTTCGAGGCGAAGTCTGTAGCTACAATAGAATCCGGTAGTTCCCACCAAAGTCGAATGTTATGTCTATACTCGCAAGTTTCTACCTCACCCTAACCCTCTCCTGCTAGGAGAGGGAATGCGCCATACTTGTAGGGTTTCTTCGAGGCGGAGCCGGTAGCTACAATAGAATCCGGTAGTTTTCACCAAGTAGCCGACCCTATGTCTACGTGCGGGGGTAAATGAACATTAATCTTGTAGTAATAAAATAATCTTGTAAGTTTCCTACGTGCGTAGCACCGTAGCACAAAAAAAAGAGTCTTTGAATGACTCTAAAAACTTTAATGTGTGAAGTGTAGTATATAATTTAGTTTGAAAATATTTTTAATATCTCGTACATATATATAAAGTACTCTTTGGATAAATAATTGATTGATATTGAAGCATTTGTAACAAAAGTTAACAAAACAGCATAAAATATCCTTAAAACGACAGTAAAAAGGTAAAATTATATAAATACACATTACTCTACAATAATATCAATCAAACTCAACACTTTTTTTAAATTAGATTTTGACATAACGCTAAGCTTCGCGTTTATTTCATAAATAAGAGCGGTTTTGCTTATGTCTTTTTTGTAAGTTGAATTGTCGTAAAAATAACTAATTGGAATACCGAAAGTAAAAGCTATCATCTCTAGAGTATCGGGAGAAGGTCTGTGTTTTCCATCTTCTGCCCTAGCGATTGTGCGCCTATCAAGCCCAACGTTTTCCGCAAACTCTTCTTGAGTCAGCTTGTTATTGCGCCTAAGTTGCAATATTTTATCAGCAATGTGACGTGTAGTCTGTAAGCTTTTTTCAGCAATTGTATCCATATAAAAAGATTAAACTTTAATAACAAATTTTGCTATGTCATCATTTTGTATATGGTCAAAATATTTACATACGCAATAATAAAGAGCAATACCTATACCTCTATATCAAAAAGGTATATAGTGTTTTGTAACGAATTGTAAAACATTCTTTAAAAATGCTAAAGTTTTAAAAAAATATGCCGTTATACAAAATGTGATCACGAGTAAAAGAATTTCAAAAAATTTAAACAGAAAGGATTAAGCAGAATGGATATATCAGCAATACAAGCAAAACTTTTATTATCACAAATAGGAACAAAAGAACTTACAAAAGCAAATGTAGCACAAAATACAAAAGTTATACAAAAAGAACAAAAATATGACAAGAGCCAATATACTGAAAGAGATGTTAATGACAAAGCAGAAATTTCAGATGAAGCAGTAAACAGATTTAATAAAGAGAGAGATAATGTCAATGATTCGATGGAAATAGATAAAAAAGAACAAACTCCACCAAAAGATTCAAATGTTCTTCAAAATTCAGATGCCTATATGTACAAAAGAGCTTGTAGAGCTTATAAAAGGGCATGCTAGATTTTTAAATTCTAGGTTGCTCAAACTAGTTTGAGCAACCTTGCTGTAAAAAATAATAGTTAGAAAGGATACCACAATGTTAAGCAGCATGAGATTTCAACAATTAGGATTTCAAAGATTTTTGCCACAAAAACCTGTAGCACCAGGAACTCCAGTAGTAAGTGGTGAACCAGAGGATACTGATGGAACAGCAGGAACTGGTAGTGTAGGTGGTACAACTGAAACTGACGAAACAAAACAAAAGGAAGCTTATGAAAAAGCTTTGAAAGAAGCTACAGAAGAGCTTGAAAATGAATTCGAAGAAAATTATAGAAATGTATACAGTCTTAATGAAGTTTCACCTCTTTCAAAGACCTTTGAAGTGAATGGTAAAACATATAGAGTAACTGTTAAACCAACATACTATAAACAAGATGACGGTACATATTCTTTATACAACAAAGATGAAATGAAAATGGCAACAGGATGGAAACCAAAATTTGAAGTTACTACTGATGAAATTTCAGATAATGATAAAATTACTGATAATAAAAAAGGTGACGTTAATGTAGATTATAGTTGTGATAAGCCTGCAAACTGGAAAGAAATGTTTGGAACTCCAAATTATAAAGAAGTTGTTGTTGATGAAGCAACGGGAAAAGTTACATTGGAACAGGTTGGAGATGCTAGAATTTTATATAATGGTACAAAGCTAAAACAACATTTGGCACAAGATATGATAGATAGATTCTTTGTAGAGGATGAAACTCACAAAGGTGGTTACAAATTGGCTGGCAATGTAAAGAGTGTTGAACTCGTAAGCAATGATAGTAATGGTAATCCAAAATACCAAGTAACTTATACGGATGAAAACGGAAATGAAGTATCATTACGATTTGATGTACGCAAATACAGAAGTGGTTTAGCAGCCGAAAATATAAGCCAGAATAAAAAAGCAGGTGATGTTGATAGCTCTACAAAGTCTGAGGATACTGATAATACTATTACAGATGATATGAAAAATAGAGCAATAAAAGAAGCAAAACAACAATTAGAATCTCGTTTCCCAAAAACGACTTCAAATAGAAATTATTTAGGCACTGCTTATGTAAATTTAACAGTTGACGGTAAACAGTTGCATGTGACTGCTGTACCTACTTATATCCACGATATCAATGAAGGAACATATAAACTACAATCTATTGAATATAAAATAGATGAAGGTAACTATGAATGTGCAGGTTCCGACATGTATGATTGTAATATTATAGAACACAAGGCTGTTGGAGAAGATTCTAACGTAGGTGATTTAAAACAAGAACTTGCTACCTTAAAAGAAAAAGTTAATGCTAAGCTCGGTGAACTTCAAGAATTGCATAATAAAATATCCGGCAAATATTCTGATATCAGTGTATCAAATGATTTATTTACTATAGATGAAAATTCTTCTGACTCAGTAAGCGATGCTGCAACAAAGATAGAACAGGCTACAAAACTGCTTGACGAACTAAATGCCAAGATAAGTGCTAAAAAACAAGAATATTCAATGAAAAAAAATAGTCTTTATGAATTGAAACAACAAGCTGATAAACTTGATGAAGAAGAAGAAAAAGCAATGAAATTGTTGGATGATTTATGTGAGCATTATGGTGTCGAAAACACAATTCGAACTAAGAGTCTTGACACAACAAGAGCTAAAGATTTGGATAGTCAGATTGAAGAATATGAAAAATATATCGCATTGCAGAAAGAAAATATTGCAACAATAAATGTTGAAATCAGTCGAATTCAGAATTCAAAGAACGATGATAAATCTACAAATGAGGATTTAGCGGACAAAGATATCAGTACTCCATTAGATATGGATAAAATCAAGAACTTACTAAAGAACTTTGCGACTCGAAAAGTTTACGAAAGGTAAATTGTACAGCAATGACAGCGAGCTTGAAAATCCGACGCCACGTCATTACGAGGAGCGACAGAGACGAAGTAATCCATAAATAACAAACAAACTAACGAAAGGAGCTTAATATGCCACCAATTAATGCAAATAATCAAGTAGAAGACCGTTTCTTATTAAACGGAATTCCACAGGAATCAAACAGAGCATACTATAACCAAAGAGTAACTGTTTTAAGAGATAAAATTTTAAACTACACTGCTACAAAAGCAGAAATCAATGAGTATAAAACGATAAAAGCTCAGCTTGAAACTCTTAATGAAATGAAACAATTACAACAAAACAATGCTGAAACAAAGAGAGCTGTCAACAATGCGTTCGGACAAGTACGTCAAATTTTAAGTGGTTTTTCAGATATTTTTACTCCAAAAACATCTGAAAACAGTATTGAAAAAGAAGGCGAAGGAATCGACGAATAATTATGAATTGCAAGAGAACTAAAGGTTCTCGCGCAATAACAGGCAACTTAAACCTCCAGCGCCACGTCATTACGAGGAATTACCCCTCACCCCCAACCCCGACCTCTCAGAAAACGTGACATTTAGTCACCTTTTCTTCGGCAGAGTCGCAAGGGGCGAGGGGAGGGAATAAAGTAATCCATTAAAAACAAACAATAACAAATAAAAGAAAGGCTACAATATGGGCATTGATTTTAATGCAGAATTTTCAAAATTAAATACTAATACAGTTGGTGATTCCGCTAACAAACTTGATGCAGACGAATGTCAAACCGCAAAAATGAATGGCAGCATTTGGACTGTTGCAGAAGGTATGACCGCCGAACAATTCAAAGAAGCGAACCAACACTGTTCAGAATACGATACCAATCAAGATGGTGTTGTAACTGTTCGTGAACAAAAAGCAAGTATTGCCGACCAATTAAAAAATGTATGGACTTCAAGCATTGCAAGATTCTTTAAAGACGATATATCTTATGATAACAGTGATGCAAATTCTGCACAATCAATTACACAAAGAGTAATGGCTCGTATCCAAAACGCTTTGAATTATATTCAGTATGCAAAAGATAATAATATTGATATTTTTTATGACAACACAGGAACTGGTGTTGAAGATACAGATGGAGAATTGCAAAAATACACAGATGGCAATGGTAAAAAAGCGATAACATCAAACACTCCCGGAGTAAAATCTTCTAAAGCAAATAGTGATGGCACTGTTACAGATTTTAATAAAGATGGTAGTTCTACTACTTGGAATAATAATTCTTTAATGCTTGCTGAAGATGGAAAAACTTCAAATGGTATAAAATGGGAATCAACTTATGACTATAACGAAGATGGAAGTGCTACTGATTATAGGAAATATGAAAACGGTACTAAATATAAAGCTGCATATGATAAAAATAGTAAACTTATTGGCTTTTTTAACATAACCGCCAACGGCAACTACAAAGCTCGAGCAAAGCAAGGTGAAACATTTATGCAGACCCTTTCGAGATTAGGAATTACTAACGCAGAAGATATCAAAGCCGTTGCAAAAGCTAATCCAAAAGCATTTGCAAACAAATATTTTAGAGTTGATGCCAATGACGTCTACATTCCAAAAGAAGTAATTGCAAATATGAAAGCTAATGGAACTTATGACGAAGATAAATTAATGGGCAAGACGGTTTAAAACCTAACCAAACATCCAAATTCCAATCAATGCAAAGAGTATCAAAGCTATATTATAGTGCAAGAATGTTGGAATACACGTGTCAAAAATATGATTATGTTGTCCATCAGCATTCAATCCGGCAGTTGGTCCCAATGTTGTGTCAGAAGCAGGAGAACCGGCATCACCCAAAGCAGCAGCCGCAGCAAGCAATACAACCATTTGATGAGTATTAAACCCAAGTTTTATACAAATTGGTAAAAATAATACCGCTAATATAGGTATTGTTCCAAAAGATGTACCAATACCTATTGTTACGAATAATCCGATTATTAAAATTATTAAGGATGTTAAATATATATTTGCAGGTAAAATAGGCAATACAGAATTAACAAGTCCTTCTATCGCGTCTGTTTCTTTCAAAACTTCTGCAAAACCAGCAGCCACAAGCATTACAAACGCGATATATCCCATCAAATATATTCCTTCATTCATCATGTGATCCATTTTTTCTTGCGGAATTACTCCGAAAGTAAAGATAATACCCAAACCAACCAATGCACCAAGTGGCAACGATTTTGTGATTAATTGAACCACAAAAGTTACAACAGCAGCCAGAATCACTATCCAATGCCTTTTTCTAAAAGTATGATTTGTCGGTTGGCAGTTTGCAACACTTTTATCTTCATAAATTCTAGGTTTTCTATAAGATATAAGAAGAGCAACTAACAAACCAACGAGCATTCCAAAACCTAAAATAACAGTAGATTGCCAAATATCATTTCTTGCTACATAGACACCATTTTGCACCATATTATCAGCAATTAAATTTTGGAAGATTAGACCAAAACCTGCAGGTATAACAATATATGGCATTTTCAACCCAAACGCAAGAACGCAGGCTACAGCTCTTCTATCAATTTTTAACTTATTCATTATTCCTAATAGTGGCGGAATAATAATCGGAATAAAGGCTATATGGATAGGAACTATGTTTTGCGAAGCCATAGCAATAAGTGCCAAAATCGCCAATAAAACATATTTTTTATCCGAAACGACATTTGCAATCTTACCAGAAATTACATCCGTAAAACCTGAATGTGCCATAGTAGCAGCAAATGCTCCGAGCAAAATATAACTCAATGCAGTTTCTGAATTTCCGCCCATACCGGATATGAATGTATTCATAATATGTGTAACATTCATCCCGCTAACCAAACCGGCAACGAGTGTAGAAATAATTATCGCCAACAATACATTGACTTTTTTTACACACAAAATACACAATACAATAACAGAAATTAAAGCAGGATTTGAAAATAAATGAACCAGAGTTTCCATCTTATCTGGTTTCTGCTTCCTGTAGCAAATTGATTAATTCTAATGCCACTTCTTTTTGTACTTCAATCGGCAAACATTTTAAGTATTCAAAAGACTCTGCAATCTTTTGGTCCGTATCATACCATCTTCTTAGAACATATGTAAATGCGTCAGTCAAAATATTATCCGCCAAATCGATACCGTGCTCTTTTGATTTGTTAATAATTAAATCAGCACAATCATATTGAGTTATTATGCTTGCATTTCTCATCAAGCTAACTGCCAAGCTTACTGTAGGATCAACATCATACCAACGTTTATGCATAAAATTACCTTTTCTTCTTTATTCTATAGTATATTTTTTTTACTTTTTTGTCAATTGAGATATAATAGCGCTATTTTTAGCTAAATCATCCGTATTCAATAATACCGTTTTTTCCTTTGATGTTTCACCTTTAAGAATCTGAATTTTTGTTTTTGGTATCTTAAACTGTTTTGACAAGAATTCTATCAAAGCCTTATTTGCCTTGTTTTCAATCGGTTGAGCAGTTACCTTTACCTTTATAAATTCATCTTCCAGTATAATTTCATTTTTAGAAGAATTTGGGACAATTCTCAATCGGATGATTAAGCCGTTTTCTGTTTCTCTTATCATACTTTTTGAAACACCATTACATATTCGTGCTTGAAGATATAAAATCCACCTGCTAAAGCTCTGTATCTCCAAAGGTTAGCAGTTTTACCTTTAGCTCTTTCATTACCTTGCATATCTTTTATAATAATAGCTTTTGTAATAAAACCGAGTTTATTCATTCTCGCCATACATTCAAAGCCAAGAGGAATGTGTTGAGAATTTGCATACTTATCACCAATGATTAAGCAGGCAAATCTACCTTTTTCCAATAAATCATAGCCATTTTTTGCAACTTTTTCAAACAAATCATAAAATTCTTCTGTAGTTGCACAGTTAGACAAATCTTCTTTCTTGTCAGAAAATTTGATAATATCATCATAAGGCGGATGAAGCATAAGCAATTGCGCATTCTTTCGTCCCATAATATCAAGTCTTGCTTCTATTTTTTCTTTAGCAAGTTGACTTGCTGAATCTGCACAAATTATATTAACATCCGTTACCAATTGTTTTGGTGTAAATTTTTCTGACACTGATTCTGCTAAATCATCTTTAAGTTCAACACCAATACATCTTCTGCCCATATTAATAGCTTCTATACCGGATGTTCCGGAACCGAAAAACAAATCTAATACAATATCATTTTTCTTTGTATATCTTTCATAAATCTGTTGAGCAATCTGAGGAATATAGTTTCCGTGATATTCGTTTGAATGTCCACCTTCTTTTAGTCTATTAGGAAATTCCCATAGAGTATCAGTTTTCACATGGTCGTATTCTCTCCATTTTTTCAAGTTAATATCACTATAAGCAGTCGTCTTAACAGCATTATTATCAACGACCTTTAAATTAGCCTTGCTTTGAGCTTTCTTTTCTTTTAAATTCGATTTAACCATATCTCTCCCCATTCAATACATATAGTTTAAGATATATTTTTAGATTTGTAATCAAATAAATAGAGGATTTGTACAAGCACCAATTTTTTAAGCAAATAGTTTTTAGCAAACAAAACTGGATTGCCACGACTCTTACGAGTCTCGCAATGACGTACAACTAGTAATGTTGCGCCACATCATTACGAGAGCTCTTTTACTCGAAGCAATCCAGTTTTAATTAAGCTTTGATGGTATTAATTATCTCAAAATAGAACTTGCTATTTTGAAATTTCTTGCAATTTATCGCAAGCATCGCATGGTTGTTTTGCCGGTATATTGCAAGGAGATTTTTTAGCACAAGGATCACACGGTGCCGGTTTCTTTGCACAAGGTTCACATGGAGCTGCTGCACCTGTTTCACAAGGGCAAGGTGTTGTAACCTTTTCGCAAGGATCACATTTTTTAACCTTTTGCTTACATTTGCAATCAGCTTTTTTCTTTTCACATTTTGGACAATGTCCCCAATAAGCAGGGTTTATACTTGACCATTCAAAAGCGTTTGCACTCTGAGAACCAATTACTGCAACTATACCGAGTATAGCCAACATTGACAATGTTTTTTTCATTTTTTACTCCTTTTACTAGATTAAGAAACTGTATTTTTAATACATTCTCATGTTAGAAAAAGAATAATGTTTTGCTATAACCCAACCGGACATAATTAAATATTAGTTTTTATCTCTATCAATCAACTTATTGTCACGATTCCATTTGAAAGAAGAACGAATTTCTGAACCGATTTTTTCTATCAAATGTCCTTTTGAAGCATTTCTTAGTTCACTAAACTTTTTACCGCCGCTTGTCATTTCATCCATAAATTCTTTTGCATATTTACCGTTCTGAATATCTTCCAAAATCTTTTTCATTTCAGATTTAACATTAGAATTTATTAATTTATTACCTCTTGTCAAATCGCCATATTCTGCATTATTAGAAATTGAATAGTGCATATCCTCAATTCCGCCTTGATAAATCAAATCAACAATCAGTTTTAATTCATGACAAACTTCAAAATAAGCCATATAAGGCGAGTATCCTGCTTCTACGAGAGTTTCAAACGCAGTCTTGATTAATGCAGAACATCCGCCGCAAAGAACTGCCTGCTCTCCAAACAAATCTGTTTCAGTTTCTTCTTTGAACGTTGTTTCTATAATACCGGTTTTACCTGAGCCGATTGCAGCTGCGTAAGATAGTGCCATCTGCAATGCTCCCTCGCCTTGAGAAGAGGGTTGTGGTGAGGTGTCAGCCAGTGCAGAACTTGTAGCAACCTGATACACGGCAACGAGTGAAGGAACACCACGTCCTTCTTTGTATTCGCTCCTTACAGTATGTCCTGGGGCTTTTGGAGCAACCATAATTACATTAATATCCTTAGGTGGCTTAATAAATCCATAGTGGATATTAAAACCGTGAGAAAACATCAAATACTGACCAGCCCTCAAGTTTGGTTCAATTTCTTCTTTATAAACTTGAGCTTGAATTTCATCAGGTATTAAAATTTGTATAATATCAGCCTGCTTGACAGCATCAGCTATAGACATAGTCTTTAAGCCATAATCTCTAGCCTTGATATCGGATTTTCCACCTTGACGAAGTCCTAAAATAACATCGCAACCGGAATCTCTAAGGTTCAAACTCTGTCCGTAACCTTGTGAACCAAAACCAATAACGGCAATTTTCTTGGTTTTAATTAAATCAAGATTTATGTCTTTATCCATATATATTTTTAAATCGCTCATAACATTCCTCCTTAAGACATAGTAATTATAGCACATAAAAATAAAAGCCTATGTATATGACACTGTATCAACAAGCAAAAACACTCCATAAAAGTGGAGTGTTTTTTGTTAATTTTTATAATTTTATCTTATTCTTCCGTCAAACTTCCTTGTTCTCCTTCTGTTGTTTCAACCGGACAACCGCCTGCAGGAGTTGAATCATCATCACTCTTATCTGTATTAACTATCTTGTTAACAGATACAACTGTATCATTATCAGTCAAGTTTTGAGCTCTTACACCAGTAGCAGGTCTGCCTTGGCAAGAAATATCACCGGCTTTGATTCTTGTAACGATACCATTTGCAGTAACCATCATGATTTCGTCTTTTTCTTCAACGATAGTTAACGCAACTAGTCTTGATATATTTGATTTAAACTTAGTTGCAATCAAGCCAATTCCACCTCTGTTTTGTGTTCTGAACTCAGAAAGCTTAGTACGTTTGCCAAAACCGTCTGAAGTTACAACGAGTAAATCCGCATCATAATTTCTAGGAACAATATCACAGCCAATAATAGTATCAGCAGCTCTAAGTTTCATAGAATTTACACCTCTTGCACTTCTACCCAAAGGTCTTAAATCTTCGATAGGGAATCTGATTGCCATACCGCAAGATGTACCAATAATAATTTCATCGGTCGGATTAGCAAGTTTTACCCAATTCAACTTATCGCCTTCTTCAAGAGAAATAGCAATAATACCGCTTCTTCTAATGCTTGCAAAATTATCAAGTTCAATTCTCTTAATATAACCCTTTTGAGTTAACATAATCAAATTCATATCATGTGAGAAATTGCTTACCGGAACTACAGCTGTAATTCTTTCACCTTGTTCAATAGGTAATACGTTAACAATTGGTAATCCTTTAGATTGTCTTCCGCCTTCTGGGAAGTCGTATACGTTAAGACTGTATACAATACCCTTAGAAGAGAAGAACAATACTTTGTCATGCATCATTGCTGTGAAGAAATGTTGAATATCATCATCATCCTTAGTCTTCATGCCGGCTTTACCACGAGTTGCACGATTTTGTCTTTCAAATGTATCTAAAGAAATTCTCTTCAAATAACCTTGGTGTGTAATAAATACTGCCATAGGAGTGTTTGGAGTTAAATCTTCAATTGTAACTTCGCCTTGTTCAGGAACAATTTGAGTTTTTCTATCGTCACCATATTTTTCTTTATCTTCAAGAAGTTCAGCCTTAATGATATCCAAAACTTTTTGTCTATCAGCAAGAATTCCCTCATATTCAGTAATTTTCTTAAGAAGTTCGTCATATTCGTTCTTAATTTTGTCTTGTTCCAAACCTGTCAATCTTCTTAATTGCATTTCTAATATTGCATTAGCCTGATCAACATCAAGACCAAATCTGCTCATCAAGCCATTTCTTGCATCTTCGGTTGTTTTAGACTTTTTGATAAGCTCAATAACTTCGTCCAAAGAACCCAAAGCAATCAATAAACCGGCTAAAATATGAGCACGAATTTTTGCTTTCTTCAAGAAATAAATAGTTCTTCTTGTAACAATTTCAACTCTGTGTTCAACAAACTCATTCAAAACTTCATATAAGTTAAGCAATCTTGGCTGTTTACCACACAAAGTAACCATGTTTACACCAAATGTTGTTGCCAATTGTGTAAACTTAAATAAATTATTTTTAACAACTTCCGGCTTCGCATCACGTTTAAGCTCAATCACGATACGCATACCTTCTCTATCTGATTCATCTCTGATATCAGAAATGCCGTTAATCTTTTGTTCCTTAACCAAATCTGCAATCTTTTGGATAAGCATAGCCTTGTTAACCTGATAAGGAATTTCTGTAACAATGATTGCCGTTCTGGTTTGTCTGCCTGCACCCCCAGGAATTTCTTCAATAGTCGCAACCGCAGACATTTTGATAGAACCACGACCTGTTTCATAAGCTTGTTTAATGTCAGATAAACCAACAATAGTCGCAGCCGTTGGGAAGTCAGGACCTTTAATATGCTCCATCAATCCTTCTATTGTAATTTGAGGATTATCAATCAACGCAATTGTACCATCTACAACTTCATTTAAGTTGTGTGGCGGAATATTAGTCGCCATACCAACTGCAATACCTGATGAACCATTAAGTAGCAACATTGGTAATCTTACAGGCAACACAGAAGGTTCTTCCAGTGAACCATCGAAGTTTGGTTCAAAGTCAACAGTTTCACAATCAATATCAGCAAGCATAGAAGTTGTTATTTTGTGCATACGCGCTTCTGTATAACGCATTGCAGCTGCTCCGTCACCATCCACAGAACCGAAGTTACCATGACCATCTACAACAAGGTATCTTGTGTTAAAATCTTGTGCCAAACGAACAAGAGCTTCATATACAGAGCTATCACCGTGTGGGTGATATTTACCAAGTACTTCACCGACGATACGGGCACATTTCTTAAATGGCTTATCAGGCGTCATGCCCAATTCGTTCATTGCATATAAAATACGTCTGTGAACAGGTTTCAACCCATCTCTTACATCAGGAAGCGCACGACCTACAATAACACTCATTGCGTAGTCAATGTAGCACTTTTTCATTTCTTCTCTAATATTTACCGGTACAATTTTACCGTCTGAAAACATATTTTGCTGAGCCAAAATCCTTCTCCTCTATCCTTTTTTCAATAGTGATACTAGATTGTTTTTAATATTTCACACTTAGTTCAACTGGTGTAGAATAAAGTTTCCACGCTTGCATTACTCCCATTCTTAAAGTTAAGCAAGCACAATCCATCCCCTATATACATATTATACTAACATAAAAAAGGTTTGTGTAAAGCAAACTTAATTTAAGTGATATTTTTGATATTACGATTGTATATATAGCTTAACCTATGATTATATACAGTTTTAAGGTTTGTAAAAATTAAGAAAATATTGATTTAAAAAGGCAATTTTTGAAAACCAAAATACTTTATAAATATGTAAGGGATAACAAAAAATCAAAAACAAAAAAGGCAAATAATCAAAACGTTAGATTAAATGCCTAAGAACAAGACTTTTTATACTCTCTCTTAATATCCTCGTGTTTATTTAATGTTTGCCATTTTCAAAACGGCAAACTTTTCTTTTATATAAACTTAATCAATCATTTATAATAATTTATAATAGGTTATAATAGCTTTGATTATTTACTTTTACCACATTTTTACCGTTTTAATTTTAAATCGTTTATTTTAAAATAATAAAGAAAATGAAACTTTTTTATTGTATAATCAGCGTAAGAAAAAGATTATTGGAGAGATATTTTTATGGCAAAAACTATATTAACTGGTGACAGACCAACAGGCAGATTACATTTAGGACACTACGTAGGGTCTTTAAAACGCAGAGTTGAGCTTCAGAATTCCGGTGATTATAAAAATATCTTTATTATGATTGCAGACGCTCAGGCTTTAACCGACAACTTTGATAATCCGGAAAAAGTTAGACAAAACATATTGGAGGTTGCTCTTGATTACTTATCAGCAGGTTTAGATCCAAACATTTCCACATTATTCATTCAATCTCAAATAGTTGAACTGACAGAACTAACATTCTACTACATGAACCTTGTTACATTGGCTCGTTTGCAGCTTAATCCAACTGTTAAATCTGAAATCCAAATGAGAGATTTCAAATCAAGTATTCCGGTTGGATTCTTATGCTATCCAATCAGCCAAGCAGCTGATATTACGGCATTTCGTGCTGATACAGTTCCTGTTGGTGAAGATCAACAGCCAATGATTGAACAAACAAGAGAAATTGTAAGAAAATTCAATCATATTTATAATACTGATATTTTGGTAGAGCCAAAAGCTTTACTTCCTGATAATCAAGTTTGTATGCGCCTTCCAGGAATCGATGGTAAAGCAAAAATGAGTAAATCTTTAGGCAACTGTATTTACCTTTCTGATACAGCAGAAGATGTTCAAAAGAAAATTATGAGTATGTACACAGACCCAACTCATTTAAAAGTTACAGACCCCGGACATATTGAAGGCAATACAGTATTCACTTATCTTGACGCATTCTGTAAACCTGAACACTTTGAACGTTATTGGAACGACTATGCCTCTCTGGATGAAGTTAAAGAACATTATCAAAGAGGTGGTTTGGGTGATGTTAAAGTTAAAAGATTCTTGAATAGCATTGTTAATGAAGAATTAGAGCCAATCAGAGCGCGCAGAAAAGAATTCGAAAAAGATATTAATTCTGTATACGAAATCCTTATGTCAGGCAGCTTAAAAGCCAAAGAAGTTGCAGCAGATACCTTGAGCAAAGTTAAACAAGCTATGAAGCTTAATTATTTTGATAATATGGAATTGATAACTAAAAAATAGTAAAAAGCAAAGTTTTATCATTTAAGTGGAAGATTAGGCATTACAGTTTAATCTTCCATTTTTTATTAATTCTTCGTACTCTTTAGTACCTTTATCAGTTCTGCGAGCTTTATTGAAGGAAGTTACTGCGATAAATGCATCAAAACCGATATCTAGCAATTTAAAAAACATAGGAGTTCCTTTGTTCCCCAAGCAATCCAGCACGCCCAGTCCGGTAAAAACTCCAGCCGTTATTTTATTAATTTTAGAAGACCTTTTTCTTTCAGTCATAATCTCGTCAACAGAGAGAACACCATCACCGTTTTTATCGATATTATGAAAATCTCGTCGCCAAAAACTTTTTTCTAAATCTTTAACTTTAGCCTCTTTTAATGTCATGCCAGCATAATATCTATTGTTAGCATCCGTAATTAAAGGACGTTTTTGGGGTGAATTGGATAAACTATTTTGAGAAAAATTAGCAGCATCTACTATCATATTTAAACCTACACTTCTTTATATTTATATAAAGTCATTTTAACTTAAAAAATTGCGCGTTAGATTAAATTTTGTTTACAAATGAGATTATGCACCTTAAACTTAACCCTCTTTAATACAAAACCTCTGTAATACTGCCAAAATAAAAATCACAATGAATAAAATATATGCTAAGGCACAAGCTTGGCCTACATCAAAATATTCAAAAGCGTATTTATATATAGAATAAACTATGACGTTAGTTGAATTGTTTGGTCCGCCTTCTGTCATAACATAAATCAAATCAAATATTTGGAAAGAAGATATTGCAGTTACAAGCGTCACAAAACATATTGTAGGCTTCAAGCTCGGTATTGTTATTTGGAAGAATGTTTCCTTAGCTCCGGCTCCATCAATTTTTGCCGCCTCATATACATTCTGATTTATAGTAGAAAAACCCGTTAAAAATAGAACTACGTTATATCCGATAAGTTTCCATACCGATACAAATATCAAGACCGGCATAGCAAGACGAGTATCAAATAACCATGTTAAATGGGTTTTAAACAAACTGTTAACAAGTCCTATGTTAGGATCAAATATCCAAGCCCAAACTATCGCAATTACAACGGCAGGAGTTATAAACGGTAAAAAGTATATTGTTTTAAAGACTTCACGACCTCTAATCTTCGTATTTAAAATAGAAGCGATTAAAAGTGGAATAATGACTGCAAAAAAAGTTGTCGATATTGCATACACAAATGTATTGATTAGTATTTGCAAAAATTCTCCATCACTTAATATACTCTTGTAATTACTTAACCCGACAAATTTAATCTCATTCAATAAGTCCCAATCCATAAAACTGAGCGTAAAAGAACAGATTATTGGAATTATGATGAATATAAAAGTTCCGATTAGCGCAGGTAAAACAAAAAGAAAACCTGACTGCGTATGAAGTTTATTAATAAAAATAGGACTTTTAAGAGTTTTCATGCTACTATTATATGGGTAAATAAATTGTGTTTGCAAGCACAATTATGTGATTAATGGAGGAGTTATGCTAAAAGAATCAGCTTTTGGAAAAAATGATATAAGAGGAATTTATGGGGATGATGTAACGGAAGAATTATTCTATTACACTGGACGCGGTTTTGTTCAATTTTTGGTAAAAGAAACAAAAAAGCTTCCATCAGAAATTTGGATTAGTGTTTGCAGAGATGCGAGATTGCACTCACCATCACTTTCAAAATCTTTAATAGAAGGTATTCGCTCTTGCGGCGCTAATGTTGTAGATATGGGATTGGCTCCTACACCTTTGGGTTATTATTCAGAAGTTGTCGGACTTCCGCCTTACATTACAAAATACATGCCGGTTACAGGCGCTATGATTATTACAGCAAGTCATAATCCAAGCCAATACAATGGTATGAAAATGACTTACGCTAAACAATCTTTGAATGAAGAACAAATCAAAATTGTTAAAGAATTGACTCTTGAAGAATATCGCTTAAGCATTCCTCCTGTACCGTTTGGAATTCTAAATGAATATGATTTAATACCGGATTATATTGAAGAGATGAAGAAAAAATTTGGAAAAATCGGCGAAGGAATAAAAGTAGTAGTTGATAGTGCTAATGCGACAGGCGGTGTAGTAGCTCCAAAATTATACAGAGCCTTAGGTTGCGAAGTCGTTGAATTATATTCTATGCCGGATGGAAGATTCCCACATCACCATCCAAACCCAAGTGATGAAAAAACATTGAATGATATCAAAAAAGCAGTTGTTGCAAATAAGGCTGATTTAGGTATTGCTTTTGACGGTGACAGCGATAGAATTGGTGTAATTGATTCTGACGGTAATTCAATGACAGGTGACAAGTTGCTTCTAATTTATGCAGAAGATGTTATCAAAGAATACAATGAAAAGGGAATTAAACCGGTTATCGTATCAGAAGTTAAGTGCTCACAAGTACTTTATGACACAATTAATGCAACCGGTGGTGTCGCAGTTATGTGTAAAACAGGTCACGGTTATATCAAATCAAAAATGAGAGAAACCGGAGCGGTTTTGGCTGGCGAAATGAGCGGTCATACATTCTTTAAAGACAGATATTATGGATTTGATGATGCAATATATGCAGGATGTAGAATTATTGAAATAGTAGCAAGAAAGAAAAAAGAAAATCCTAATTTCAAAATTACCGATATGTTGGCACCATTTGCTTCAATGTATTCTTCTAGCGAAGTTCGTCTTCCTTGCCCTAATTCATTAAAAGCCGGTACTTTAGAAGAATTTCAAAAAGTTATTGCTGAAAATCCTGATTTCTTTGGCACAAATATCAAGGACATTATTACACTTGATGGTATGAGAATCGTGTTTGAAAAAGGCTTTGCATTAATAAGACAAAGTAACACAGAACCTGTTTTCACTTTGAGATTTGAAGCTGATAGCAAAGAAAATGCTCAAAAGTATGAAGATTTGATGGTAAACAAACTTCTTGATATTATCAAAAATCTTTCAACAGCTACTGTGTAATTATAGTAAATATGGGTATAAATAATTGGGAGTAAATTAGAATGTCTAAAACCTTGATATTAATTGATGGACACGCATTGGCTTATCGTCAATTCTTTGCACTGGAAAGAACCGGCATGAAAAATTCTGATAATCAACCGACTTGGGCTGTGTACGGATTTTTTAAGGCAATATTTGATTTACTCTCAAAAATCCACCCTGATTATATAGCTGTCGCCTTTGACGTTGGTAGACGAACTTTTAGAACTGAAAAATTTGAAGAATATAAAGCCAATAGAGAGGCTATGCCGGACACATTAAGAAGCCAAATCGGTGTGATTTGCGAAGGTCTGAAAGCTTTTGATATACCTATGATTACCAAAGAAGGTTTTGAAGCAGATGATATTATCGGAACAATTTCCCAAATGGCATCAGAAGCCGGCAATACGACTCTTATTCTTACAGGTGATCAAGATAGTTTTCAGCTTATAGACAAGGAAGGTACTGTAAAAGTACTAATTCCGACAAAAGGAGAACTTCTTGAATATGATTGGAATAGAGTTTACGATAAATTAGGAGTTTATCCTAGCCAAATCACTGATTATAAGGGGTTAAGAGGAGATACTTCAGATAACATCCCAGGGATTAAAGGTATTGGCGAAAAAACAGCTCAAAAACTTTTGAACAGATATTCTAATTTAGAAGAAATTTTGGCAGATTGCGAAAATATTCCGGAAAAGGCTGTTAAAAATAAAATCTGTGAGGGTAAAGAAATTGCAGTTCTTTCAAAAGATTTGGCTACAATTATCCGTGATGTAGACATCGATTTTGATATTGATAAAGCGACAGTTGAACTGCCTAAAATTGAAAACGTATCTGAATTCTTAAGAAAGATGCAGTTTTATACTTTTATAAAAAATATTGATAAAATTTTAACATCATTTAATCCAAATGCAGCGGTTGAAGACAATACAAATTTAAGCCTTTTTGCTAATAATAACCAAAGTGAAAATATTCAACAAAACTTGTTTACACAAGCTATCAAGGAAACTGTTGCAGATATAGATTTTGAATACGAAATTGTTGATGCTGATAATTTAAAAAATGTGTTAGAAACTTTATCAAAACAAGAATTACTAGCTTTCAAATTCTATTCAAAAGATGGTGTAATTATGTCAGCATCAATTTCGGATGGAAAAAGTTATTATTTTAATCAAGAGTTGATTGCGGAGCTTAAACCTATAATTGAAAATCCGGATATAAAGAAAATAGGATATGATTCAAAGTCAGATTATCATTTGCTTTTGAACAATGGCTTCAATCCTGCTGGTTTAGAATACGATGTATTGCTGGCAAGTTATGTAAAAGACCCTAACCGTAAGCATTCTCTTGAAGCTCAAGGATTGGATTTTTTAAACCATATAATTACGGTTGGCGAGGACGAAAAAGCAGCTTGTGACGAGGCTTACACAATTTTCAAGCTTTATGATTATTGGATAAAAAATCTTGATGAGCGTGAGCAAAAGTTAGTAAAAGATATAGAAATGCCGCTAACAATTGTTCTTGCAAAAATGGAACATACCGGTGTTGCAATTGATGTTGAATACTTAAAGGAACTGTCTTCTTACATGACAGAAAAGCTTGCTGAGTTGGAAGATTTGATTTATCAACTTGCAGGTGAACCTTTTAATATCAATTCTCCAAAACAAGTTGCAGAAGTTTTGTTTGATAAATTGGAATTAAAAACAAAGAAGAAAAAATCACGTTCGACAAGTGCAGAAGTTTTAGAAGAACTTGCTCAAGAGTATGAAATTTGTGAGTATATTTTGCAGCATAGAAAATTTGCAAAACTTAAATCAACTTACACAGATGTATTGCCTACATTGATTAGCAAACGTGACGGCAGAATACATACAACTTACAATCAAGCATTAACAGTTACCGGACGTCTTTCTTCTTCTAATCCAAATTTGCAGAATATTCCGATTAGAACAGAAGAAGGTAATAAAATCCGTTCAGCCTTCTGTGCGATGGATAAAGAAAATTCCTTAATAATGTCAGCTGACTATTCTCAAATTGAATTAAGATTGCTGGCTCATGTATCTGAGGATGAACATTTGATACATGCGTTCACTTCGGGAGAAGATGTTCACACAATGACTGCTTCTAAAGTATTTGGTGTTAAGCCGGAGGACGTTACCAAAGAAATGCGTAGACGTGCTAAGGCTGTTAACTTTGGTATCGTTTATGGACAATCTAAGTATGGTTTAGCTAAAAGTATCGGGATTACTAATGCAGAAGCTCAAGAATTTATTAATAAGTATTTCGAAACATACCCTAGGGTAAAAGAATACATGAATAACGAAGTTGAATTTGTTAACGCACACGGATATGTTGAAACAATCTTTGGACGAAAACGTTACTTGGCTGCAGAATTGATGAGTCCAAATTATCAAATTCGAGAATTTGCGCAAAGAGCAGCCATAAACCAACCTTTGCAAGGAACCGCTGCTGATTTAATCAAGATGGCAATGATTGATGTTCAAAAAGAATTGGAATCAAAAAATCTTAAAACAAAAATGATAATGCAGGTTCACGATGAATTGGTGTTTGAAGTACCAAAAGAGGAGCTTGAAACGGTAAAAGAACTAGTACTAAGATGTATGGAACTTAATCAACCTCTAAAAGTACCTCTTGAAGTCGACATTAATTGCGGCTCAAGCTGGCGTGAAGGAGTTTAATAATAAGTTAGGATTACACTTGTAGCTCCATTTTGATGGGGGAAGAATTTTGTAATCACTATCTTGCAACCCAACCCAATGTCTATGAAAGAAAGAAAACGTCAATCTTGTAACTCCACTTCGAGGCGGAGCCCGTAATCTTTATACTCTTTTGTAATCTCCACTTAGTAGCCGACAGTTGTGTCTACGTGCGGTGGTAAATGTACATTAATCTAGTCGTTCCACTTCGAGGCGGAGCCTGTAGTCTTTATATAATTTGGTAATCCCCGCCAAGTAGCCGACAGTTGTGTCTACGTGCGGTGGTAAATGTACATTAATCTAGTCGTTCCACTTCGAGGCGGAGCCTGTAGTCTTTATACAATTTTGTAATCACCACCGAGAAGCCAACAGTTGTATCTACGTGCGGTGGTAAATGTACATTAATCTAGTCGTTCCACTTCGAGGCGGAGCCTGTAGTCTTTATACAATTTTGTAATCACCACCGAGAAGCCAACAGTTGTATCTACGTGCGGTGGTAAATGTACATTAATCTAGTCGTTCCACTTTGAGGCGGAGCCTGTAGTCTTTATACAATTTTGTAATCACCACCGAGAAGCCAACAGTTGTATCTACGTGCGGTGGTAAATGTACATTAATCTAGTCGTTCCACTTTGAGGCGGAGCCTGTAGTCTTTATACAATTTTGTAAGCACCACTTAGTAGCCGACAGTTGTGTCTACGTGCGTAGCACACAAAAAAAATCCTTTCTTGATTTAAGAAAGGATTCGGAATCTTTTTTGTAATTCCTCATGTGTAGAAGGTTAGTGTGTAGGTTGTATGAAAGGTTTGTGTTATGTGTTTTCTCTTTTAATATCTTTGTGTTTATTCAATGCTTACACATATATAAAGTATATTTAGAATATAAAATTGCACCACAAAGTATATATTGTTACAAAAATTTACAAAGACTATTTGGTGAGTTCAAGGAGCAATCGCAACACTAAAATATTGAATAGTAAGTATAACTACAAACAAAAATTATTTACCCCTGTTAATTTTTTCATACAAATCAAACTCGCATCCGTTATTATATGTTATATTTTTATACGTTATTCGATAAATGCTTCTGGATTTTTGCAATCGACATAGTAGTTTGTTGCGAGGTCATTAAAGCAGTTTTTCAAACAAAACATTTAAGAAAACTTATAATACTAATGAAAAAGCAAGGAAATTAGTTTAAAATCCTTGCTTTTTTCATAAATTATTTTTCTATTCTCAAATGTCTATTAGGTTCTTCTCCAATAGAGCGACTTTGAAGATTATATTGCTCCACCAGTTCATGCTGTAATTTTCTTGTTTGAGCATTTTGAGGAGCTAAATCTACAAGGTTTGCACCATCAAGAACCTTTTTAATGCCGGATTTTGCTTCATCCAGAGCTTTTTCTGTTTCATCTGTGTATCCGGTTAAGGATTCTACATCCCCTGGTTGAATATCAAGTGCATCTTTTAAGACTTTTTGAATTTGCGCCATTGAGTTTGTTTTTACATAAAAAATTTGAACACGATATTCTTTAGCAGTACTCAAGATTTTTGCGCCACCTTTTGCAAAGTTTTTGTGCGCAATTACAATATCAGCGTCTTCTACATTTCTGATAATTTCTACATTCAGATTCAAACGTTCTATAAGTTTTTCAACAATAGTACGAGAAACCGCATATAGATACAACTTTTTAAGAGGTTTTGCCTGTTCAACATATTTTTGTCTGGAGAATGAGAAATTCATCTTATTATCTTCTGCACTTTGAGGAATAACATTATGAGCATCTTTTGCCCCTACATTTACCCCCGCTTCAGCAATAGGTAAAACAACTTTATCAACATCTTTTTGCTCTACTTTTCTGATTTCAGGACGAATTGGCCATCCTCTTAAGATATAATCAACGGCTTCAGATGTATTTCTGTAAACAGCTAAAGTGTTTCTATCAAGAATTTCTATTACAATGTCGAATGTCGGCTGCTTTTCTCTTTCCAAAACAGTTTTTTGCGAAGCTCTTCTTTTTGCTTCATCATCGCCTAATGTTACAGATTGGATGCCACCAACTAAGTCTGACAGAGTTGGGTTTTTGATTAAACTTTCCAGACAATTACCATGAGCTGTTGCAATCAACATGACACCACGTTCAGCAATTGTTCTTGCGGCTTGTGCTTCCGGCTCTGTTCCGATTTCATCAACTACAATAACTTCCGGAGTATGGTTTTCAACTGCTTCAATCATAATGTCCTTTTGAAATTCCGGTTGCGGAACCTGCATTCTTCTTGCAGAACCGACAGCCGGATGAGGTACATCACCATCACCCGCAATTTCATTTGAAGTATCCACTATTACAACACGTTTTCCAAGTTCATCTGCAACTAAACGAGAGATTTCTCTTAATTTTGTAGTTTTACCAACTCCAGGAGGGCCAAGAAATAAAATACTTTTACCTTGTGTACAGATATCTTTAATACAAGCAATTGTACCAGTAACAACACGACCTATACGACAAGTTAAACCAACAACCTTTCCTTGACGATTTCTTATTGCACTTATTCTGTGCAAAGTTCCGGGGATACCGGAACGGTTGTCATGTGTAAACTCTTGTAAGTGAGAGGTCACAAATGCAATATCCTCATCATTTACAAAATCACAGGCAAGTTTTTCAATTTTGCCGCCGGCATGACGAACTTCCGGAACTCTACCGATATCCAGAACTATTTCGATTACATCATCTAGTTGTTCACACAATAAATTTTCCACAACTTTTCGGGGCATAACTGCTAAGAGTCGTTCGAGGTCATTTTGAAATTGTAAATTACTCATCATTCTTATATTAAATGCCTTTCTGCTTCCGCATTTGGCTGATAACGCTTCGACTTTGCTCTCCTAATTTTATTATAACATATCTTTTGAAAATTTTCAGATTTTATGTTTAAAATTATTACTCAAAAATTATATATTATTATAAACATAAAAAACGGAACTATAGTTAGTTCCGTTAATACCTTATTCTTTAGTTTTCTCTCTATCTCGTGTTTTTCTCTCGTCTTCTCTCGTAACTCTTTTCTAAGCCTTGCTTTCGCCTTTATCTTGCACTTTTGCTGCTGCTTCTTTTTGTTTTTCTTCGTCCGCAGCTTCACTCTTTTTATCTTGCTCATCTACATACATTGTAGCAAATTGAGCGTACAAATCTGAATCATCCATAATTTCATCAAGATCCAAATAATTGTTTTCATCAATATTTGCTTCTTGATATTTATCAGCATCTATATCATATCTTTGTGCTTCATTACGTGTTAACTTATCAGCACCGATTGTTTTTACGATAAAGTTTCTTAAAACATTTGCATTAATATTTGTTGACATATCTTGTCTCCTTATTATTTAATTTCATCTTACATATATTTAAAGTATATAAAAATTATTCAATTTCAGAGAAAGCTAAAATCGTTACAAAAGTTTACAATTATCGAATTATTGAAGATAACACGCAATTTAGTGCTAAAAAAATACATATAGCACTAAAATTTATGTAAAAGCGGTCTTAAATACAATAGTCTAAATACTACCGTTTTCCACTAATTTATTCAGAACATCTATTGCTCTTTGAGAAAGCTTTTCTGTTTTCAATTTTTTATTTTTTCGTTCATTCTTCGGCAACTCAATAGGACTAACAATCGCCCAATTAGAATTGGTTGGCTGCAGTGGTAAATATCTCAAGGAGCCATCTCGCGAAGAAATATGTTCAAGATGTGCTATATCCGTAATATAGAAAGTTAATGCTCCAAGCATTGTTTCAAGAGGAAGTTTAACCAACTCTTTTCCTTGAATTCTTTTTGCCATATTAATTCCTGCTAGCATTCCGGTTGCAATAGATTCAGTATACCCTTCCGTACCAGTAATTTGACCGGCAAAGAACAAACCTTGACGATTCTTAGTTTCCAATGTCTGGTTCAGAATCTGAGGGCTATTTATAAACGTATTTCTATGCATAACACCATATCTTATAATATTAGCTTCTTCTAACCCAGGGATTGAATGAATAAGTTCCTTTTGCGCTCCCCACTTAAGGTTAGTTTGAAAGCCAACGAGGTTAAACAAAGTTTTTGCAGAGTTATCCTGACGCAATTGAACTACTGCATAATTCTCAACACCGGTTCTTTTATCAATAAGTCCGACCGGTTTCATAGGTCCAAATCTCAAAGTGTCAACACCTCTTGAAGCCAAAACTTCAACCGGCAAGCAAGATTCAAAGAACTTTGCGCTCTTATCAACCTGATGTTGTTCAATACGCGGCGCATTTATTAATATATTATAGAAGTTTTCATACTCTTCTTTATTCATCGGACAATTAATATAAGATGCTTCACCTTTGTCATATCTGGATGCCCAAAACGCTTTATCAAAATTAATAGAATCCACCTCTACAATCGGCGCAATTGCGTCAAAGAAGTGCAAATGTTCATTTTGTGTAAATTCTTTTATTGCTTCTGCAAACTTATCGCTAGTAAGCGGTCCTGAGGCTATAATAACATTTCCATCGGGAATTTCTGTAATTTCTTCTCTAATAAGCTCGATATTCGGGTCATTTTTGATTTTTTCAGAAACAGCGTTTGAGAAATCCTCTCTGGCTATAGCCAAGGCATTCCCTGCCGGAACTGAGTTTTCGTAAGCGATTTTGATAAGCTCACCACCCAAAATTTGCATCTCCTTTTTTAAGAGTCCGCTTGCATTGGTAATATCTGAAGAACCCAAGCTGTTTGAGCACACAAATTCTGCACAGTTGCCGGTAACATGAGCGCCAGTAGTTTTATTAGGACGCATTTCATATAATTTGACCTTTATTCCTCTTTTTGAAAGCTGTAAAGCCGCTTCTGAGCCAGCCAATCCTGCACCTATAATTTTTACTTCTTGCATATTCATCCTTGTCATTATTCCCCAAAACCTTTTTTCTGAGCAAAACGGTAAAATCCCCTTACGGGATAGCCCCCACCCGAATTTCTTAATTTCGCGAAGCTCGACTTGAAATTCTATCTCCCCCCTTGGAGAGGGTACACTCCATACTTATCGTTATATCGACAAACTAACTATCTATAACAATATGCTACTAAATTTTTAGCCTTGTTCAATCCAACTTCTGATTTTTTCACCGGCTTCTGAATCATCAACACCATCGAATTCACGTTTCAATTCTCTTAATGCTTCTCTAATTTCTGCTCCGGAAGTAGGAATTGCAACCGGCTTATTTTGTTGCTCCAATAGTCCTTGTTGCAATTGAGATTGCTTTTGAATCATATCAGCGGCATTTACACTCAAATCCTTGATTTGTTTTTCTTGAGCTTCGTTCATAGCTCTCAAACGTTCTAATTCTTCTTGTTGAGCAGCTTTTGCATTATTTATTTTTTGACTCAAAGCCTTATGACCAAAGAACAAACCGAATGCTAATAATGCTATTGCCAACCACCAAGGATTGCCGTGTTCTGCTTTGATTGGAGCTTTAACATTCTTGTCACCTGCCATAAATGGATCAAGAGAATCCGCAAAAGCAATTGTTACATTGTCAGGAGTTGCTTTTGGGCTAGCTGCGTGGGCTACCAATTCTTTCAACTCTTCAAGAGTTAACTCTACAGGAAGCGCATCTTTTTCTAATGTAACAGCAATTGAAATTTCTTCCAATGTTCCAGGGGACATATATTCGTTAGTTTGAGTTTTAGTAACTCCGTATTGAGTTTCTCTCGCAGTTCTTGAATAGCTTCTGTTTTGTGTTGAATCAGAACTACCTGCCGGTAAACCATTTGGAAGATATACACTAACTGCATTTGTATTTTTATTAACATCCTGAGTTTGATCTCCCAAGCCTTCTGAGAAGGTTTGTTCATTTACAGAAGCTTTTTTATTTGGATCATATTCAATGGTAAACTTTTCTACAGGAGCTTGCTTTAAGAACGTACTAACCGTTGCAACATATTTACCTTGACCGATTAAACGATTCAATTGGGTTTGAACCTTTTCTTGCATATACTTATCATTTTCTTGCAAACGTGCAAGCATTTCTGATTGAGCATCAACAAGGCTGTTATAAACATGTCCGTTTGTATCTGTTATTGAAATATTTTCAGCTTTCAAACCGGAAACACTACCCAACAATAAATTAGAAACAGCTTTTACCGTTCCCATATTAAGAGTTTGACCGACTGCAACCTGCAATTGAACAGTTGCTGTAACCGGTTTTTGGTTCTGCGTAAACATTGTTTGTTCCGGAATAGAAATAAATACAGACGCATTTTCAATTCCGTCAATTCTTCTGATAAGACGAGCCAATTCACCGTTCATGGCTCTAACAAGTCTGATTTTCTTATCTTCTTTTGTTGAAGTAAAATCACCTTTATCAAAGATTTCCAAACCTACATTCTGGTCGTACAAACCACTTTCAACAATAACCATAATAGCACGGTCACGTTGCTCTGTCGTACATTTTTTCATCCCAGGAGTACAATCACCTTTTTTAAGTTTTAATACTGATTTTGTACCGTCAACTGCACGAGCAGCAACAATATTATTTCTTGCAAGCAAAGCCTGAATTTCCAAAGCCTTACCTAAATTATCCGTAGTTAATAAATCTACATCTTCTTTTAAAGGTTCTTTACTTACGTCAATTTGTTCGTTTTTTGATTTATTTGAAGCCGCTATTGTACCGCAGACTATAAATACTACCAAAAGCAGAACAACACCTCCTACAATTGAGGCTAAAAGAATCTTATTCTCTAATAACTTTTTAAAATCCATAATCCTGCCCTATTAATAATATTATACACATATAAATCAAATATGAGAAGCCTAAATTTGAATTTGCATTATTTTATCATACGCTTGGATGACTTTACCCGTTGCTGTCGTTGCTACGTTAACTGCAATTTCAGCTTTTGACATAGCAACCATAACATCATGGATATCAACATTTTCGGAGCCCATCATCGCATCTTTCAACAAGTTATCCGGAGCGTTCATTGATGTATTAAGGTTTTCAACCAAACCGGACATCACACTTTGAAAATTATTAGTCGCAGGTTCTTCAACTCTATTCATTCTAGCTGATGGGATACTTCCCCAACTATCTAGCTTTGTATGTTGAATTCTTGCTTCTAAATCGTATCTTGGATAAAAACCGTTAAACATATATCTCACCTCTTTTTGTTTTATATCGGCATATATTTCATTTTTTTGAATTTTTTCTATATAAATACTCCATTTGTAGTATCGTTTTAATAATTATTAAAGAAAAGTCAATATTTGCCGTTAAAAATATAGGTGTACTATATAATTACTTTACCTCGGTAAATGTATTGTAAGATAAGGATGAATTATGAATTTACATGAAGAATGTTTGCTAAAATATTTACTCCATCCGTTAGATTTATTGCAATCAACGGAACTACTGAAAATCAACAACAGCATTATTGAAAAAGGGCTTGTTGGTGACAAATTTCTACCTAAAAAAGTAAAAATCAATTACACAAGAATATAGAAGGGGAGCTATGAAAAATCTTATTAAAACAAAGTGGTTCATCTATGGAACCTACTTACTACTAGTTATGGCAACTTTATTAATCGGTTTTGTACTATTACAAAACAACGAAACTCTAAAAAGCGTCTTTGTTTCGTTCTTTAAAGTTGCAGAAAACAGAACTTTTGACTACAGGCAAAGACTTAGAGTTATTCACAAACATCCGACTCCAAACAAAGACATTGTTGTTTTGGCGATTGATGATGCAAGTTTAGAAAGCCTTTGGGATAAATATGGCGAATGGCCGTTACCTAGAAATGTGTATGGCGATTTAATTAACTATATTGAAAAAGAAAATCCGCAAGCTATCATTTTCGATTTGATGTTCATAAAATCAATAAAAACAGCACCAAATGCTGACAAATACCTTTCTGACACAATGAATAAATATCCTAATGTTTATACAGCAATGAATCTTGATAGAGAAACAACTGACGTTAGATTGCCAATTGATTTACCTTCAAGAATATCTGTAAATATTAATAATAAATCAAAAGTTGATTTAAAGAAGAAAAATTACTACACAAATTGCAGACCAATTTTGTCATCTTTATTAAATGGTAAAGTAAATATTGGTATGGTTAACGTCTTAAGAAGCGGTGACGGAATTTTAAGAACAGTTGCACCTATTGTAACCTATAAAGACAATTTCTATCCTTATGTATCTTTTAAAGCCGCAGCTGATTATATAGAACAGCAATCTGTTAAAGATTTTGATATCAACTCTAAAGGCAATTTAAAAGTAGCTGACACACAAATCCCTTTAACAAAAGATGGTGATGCTATTCTTAACTGGTACGGTGGAACAGAAACTCACACTGTAATTCCTATGTACAAAATTATCAAGGAAATGAATGGAGATCTCGCCAAAGGCGTTACTCCTTTTGATTTCAAGGATAAAATCATTATCATCGGAACCACAGCAATGAGCTTGCACGATACAAAGAGTGTTCCTGTGCAAGATAATGTTTATCCTGGGGTTGAAGTTCATGCAACATTCTTTAACAACATGTTAGATAATAATTTTATTAAAAAAACTGATGTCTTTGTTGATATTGTTATTATCTTGGCGGTTATAGCTTTAGTTGGTGCTATAGTAATGCTTTCTACTTCAACTTTGTTTGCATTTTTATCTACAACACTATTTGGAATAGCTTATCTATTTATTTCTTACTACATAATGGAATTGTATAATATCTGGATACCTGTTGTACTTCCTATAATGTCAATTATCTTGTCATTTGCACTATCATTCCTTGCAAAATATTTATTAAAAGCAAGAGATTTTGAATATCAATATAAGCTTGCAACTATTGACGGTTTGACAGAATTATATAACCACAGATATTTTCAAGACACATTAAGAAAGCAAATAGATATTGCAAGAAGATACAATCAACCATTTTCTTTAATAATTGCTGATATTGACTTTTTCAAAAAATTTAACGATACATACGGCCACCAAGCCGGTGATGCAGTATTAAGACAAGTTGCACAAATACTCAAAAACAATTCCAGAACAACAGATTACGTATGTAGATATGGTGGTGAAGAAATGAGCATAATCTTGCCGAACACATCAGCAGAAGAAGCTATGAACCACGCAAACAGACTTTGCAAAGCTATAGCAGAAAAGCCATTCCATTTAACCCCTGTTGATACAGCACCTGTTACAATCAGTTTAGGAGTTGCTACATTCCCTGAGAATGCTCAAACTCCGCAAGATTTAATTGAATGGGCTGATAAAGGTCTGTATTACGCAAAAGAACACGGAAGAAATCAAGTTGGAAGATATTAATTTCGGGAGAAGAGAGAGAGAAAAAGGGCGGTGCACAAAATATGCACCGCCTTTTTTTTAACATTACTTTAGTTTGGCAAACAATTCTTCAAACTCCGGAAACGAAATTTTTGTCCACTCGAATCCGTTTATTGCAATTTCATTTTCACAAACCAAACCTGCAATAAAGAAACTCATAGCAAGGCGATGGTCATGATAACATTCAAGCTCTAATTTTACAGGAACTTGCGCCAAAGGCTTTTTACCCACTACAGTAAATCCGTCTGGTGTTTCTCTAATATCAACACCGATTTTAGTTAATTCTTTTACCAAACATTTTATTCTATCAGACTCTTTGTTTCTTAAATCTTCAGCATTTTTAACTACCGTTTCACCTTCAGCTTGAGAAGCTAATACGGCTATAACCGGTAATTCATCTATCAAACGCGGAATATCGGAACCTTCAATTGTACAAGCCTTCAAACTATCATTATACTGAACTCTTAAATCAGCACAAGGTTCTCCTGAAACAACACGCTCATTAAGTATCTCAAGTCCTCCACCCATTCTCTTTACGATATCCAAAATCCCGGAGCGAGTAGCATTTATGCCTACATTTTTTATAATAAAATCAGACCCTTTTACAATTAAACCGGCTACGATAAAAAATGCAGCAGAAGATATATCACCAACAACATCAATATCTTTTGCGATTAATTGAGATGGTTTGACAATAACAGTAGTTCCATTTGTTACAATATCAGCACCTAAATAATTAAATAATCTCTCCGTATGGTCGCGAGAAACATATGGTTCTGTAAAAGTTGTTGCTCCTTCTGCATTAAGCCCTGCCAGCAATATGCAAGATTTCACTTGTGCACTTGCAAGCTTTGAGTTATAGTCAATACCATTGAGTTTTCTCCCAAATATTTTTAATGGAGCATGAGCATTTTCGGATTCTATATTAGCGCCCATCATTGACAAAGGTTCTATAACACGTTTCATTGGACGTTTAGAAAGACTTGCATCACCAACTAAAACAGAATTAAAATTCTGTCCTGCAAGTATTCCTGACACCAAACGCATTGTTGTGCCGGAATTACCGCAATCACAAACACCATTCGGCGCTTTTAAAACTCCGTCAGAAGATATTTTTAAAGTCTTTTCATCAAGAAATTCTATATCAACTCCCAACCCCTTAAACAAATTCAGAGTAGAATGGCAATCTGCGCCACTAGAAAAATTATGGACAACACATTCTCCTCGAGCAATTGATGAGAACATAACAGCTCTATGTGAGATTGATTTATCAGAAGGAATAGTAATTTCACCTCTTAGAGGTTTATCCAATTTAGAAATTTTCTTTAGCATTCTATTTTCTTACCACTTCAAAAATTTCTTTACATTTACTAAAAACTTTTTCTGCATCAGCTAGAGCAAGCATATTTGGTCCATCACATAATGCTTTATCAGGTTCAGGGTGAACTTCAAAAAACAACACATCTGCTCCTGCTGCCATAGCTGCATTAGCTAATGTTGGAACAAATCTTCTATCTCCACCTGTTGAATCGCCGTTAGACCCAGGCATTTGTACACTATGAGTAGCATCAAACACAACTGGATACCCAAATTCTTTCATAATAGGAACAGCTCTATAATCCACAACTAAATTGCCATATCCAAAACTCGCCCCTCTATCTGTCAACATAATTTGATGATTACCTGCATCTTCTACTTTTTTGACAAGGGTTCCCATCTGCTGCGGAGCCAAAAATTGTCCTTTTTTGATATTTACAATTTTTCCTGTTTTTGCAGCTGCAACAAGCAAATCAGTTTGACGGCAAAGAAACGCAGGAATTTGTAATATATCAGCAACCTCTGCTACTACCGCAGCTTGCTCCGGCAAATGGATATCCGTAACAATTGGTAAATCAAATTCTTTTTTGATAGCAGAGAGCATTTCTAAACCTTTTTCTAGTCCAGGGCCTCTGTATGAGGTTATAGAAGAGCGGTTTGCTTTGTCAAAAGAAGATTTAAAAACATAGTTAATATCTAACTTTTCACAAGCCTTCTTTAAACTTTCTGCCGTAGTTCTAAGTATATCCATAGATTCTGCAGCACAAGGACCTGCTAGAATTGTTAACTTATTCGCACCAATTTCAAAGTTTTTTAATTTTAATATGTTCATATATTTACTCCGAGCAACTGCTTATCCAAAATGTGGGACAGCACAAATTAACCGATATCCCAACGTCCGCAAGTTCCGCCCCAACGAGCTACGATATTACCTTTGATATCACCAATTTTTTCTACGTGGTGGATTGGAGCCGCACCTTCCAAAATTGTGATAACTTCACAGTTGTTAGAACATCCCGTACACTGACAAGTTACAGATTGGAAGTTCATACTACCAACTTCCCAACCTTTGAACTTAGTTTCAGCTTCTGTATACTGGTGATTTTCCATTGCTAGAAGTGCTGCACCGATTGCACCCATAGTTTGGTGATTTTCCGGAACAACAATCTTTGTATTAAGTGCTTCTTCAAAGGCTTTAACCATACCGGAATTTGTTGCAACACCACCTTGGAAGGAAATTGTAGGAAGAAGTTCTTTTCCTAAAGCAAGGTTTGAAAGGTAATTTCTAACAAGCGCTTGGCAAAGACCATATAATAAATCTTCAACAGGATAACCTAGTTGTTGTTTGTGAATCAAGTCACTTTCAGCGAAAACACCACAACGTCCGGCAATACGTGCAGGATTTTCTGATTTCAATGCTGTTTCACCAAACTTTTCAATAGGAACATTCAATCTTTGCGCCTGGTGATCCAAAAAACTTCCTGTTCCGGCTGCACAAACAGTATTCATTGCAAAATCTGTTACGATACCATCTCTCAAGATAATGATTTTACTATCTTGTCCACCGATTTCAAGAATTGTTTGAACCCCTGGAATATTTGTACTTGCAGCAACTGCGTGAGCTGTAATTTCATTTTTTACAACATCCGCACCAACTAAAGCTCCTGCGAGGTTTCTACCAGAACCAGTTGTACCAACACCTTTTACAGAATATTCACATAAAGCTTGTGAAATAATTTGTCTTAAGCCGTTTTGTACCGCATCAACAGGTTTACCGGCTGTTTTTAACATATAAGAATCAACGTATTTACCTTTTTCATCTACAAGTGCTAATTTTGTAGTAACAGAACCAACGTCAATACCTAAATATACATCTAAACTCATCTTTTTACCTTCTTCCCTTAAAATCTAATGCATTTATTGTATCACAAAAATGAATAAGTTTGTTATTGAATTTTATTTTTATATTGCACATAACTTTATATTATATTTTACGAGCTAAATACATTCCTCCCAGAGTTGAAGCTAAGCCGATAAAACAAGTTAAAAATAAATAAGTTGTTCCGTGTATAATTTTACCATTTTTTATTAATTCAAAAACTTCAAAATTAAAAGTTGAAAAAGTCGTTAGCCCGCCTAAAAATCCAACTGTTAAAAATATTTTTATGTGCTGCGGGAAAATAGTTGTTTTTCTTGCAAGCAAACCAAAAACAACACCGATAACAAAACAGCCCAATATATTAACGGCGAATGTACCAAAATGTGGTAAACCAACCAATCTTTGGGAACATTTTGTCATTAAAAATCTAATCAGCGAGCCTAATCCTCCACCCAAAAACACCGCAATAAACTCATACAACATGATAACTACCTTTCTATAAATAATATTGTAGAAGCCATCAGCTATTTACAGCGGTTGTGGTGAGCCTCATCACCTTTAATGCAAATCGTTTACTCCAGTTCAGAACGTTCAATTTCTTGTTTTGTAGTAAATTTAACAATATCGCCTTCTTGAATATCATTAAATTTAACAAATGATAAACCGCATTCAAAACCTTGAGCAACTTCTTTAACATCATCCTTAAATCTCTTAAGTTGATCAACTGCGCCCTTGAAGATTTCTTTTCCATCTCTATAGATAGTAGCAGTGTCGTTTCTGTTAATCTTACCTTCTGTAACATAACAACCAGCAATTTTTTGAATTTTACCAATTGTAAAGATTTGTCTTATTTCAACTTGACCTGTTACAATTTCCTTAACCTCAGGTGAAAGTAAAGAAATCATAGTTTTTTCAATATCCTCTAAAATTTGATAGATGATATCATATTTCTTAATTGTAACACCTTCTTTTTCTGCTGCTGCTAGTGCATTTGAATCTTCTTTTACAGTAAAACCTAAGATTAATGCATTCGATGCAGACGCCAACATAACATCAGCTTCTGAAATATCACCAACACCAACGTGAATGATTTTTGTAACAATTTCTTTTGATTCAAACTGAGCAATAGCTTGTGATACAGCTTCTGCAGAACCATGAGTATTAGCTTTAATAATCAAGTTCAATTGCGGAATATCGCCATCTGCATCACCGGCTTCTCTTCTCATATGAGCTGGAAGCATTGCATCCAATCTCTTATTACGTTCTTTTTCTTTACGCTTTTCAACAATTGATTTCATTTCTTTTTCGTTTTTAACAACTTCAAAGAAATCACCTGCATTTGGCACTTCTGTTAAACCTAAAATTTCAACCGGAGTTGAAGGTTCAGCTTTAACAATTCTTTCACCAGAATCTGAAAGCAAGGCTCTTACTCTACCACAAGCAGTGCCTACAACAATACAATTACCTGCTCTTAATGTACCATTTTGAACAAGTAATGTTGCAACAGGACCTTTACCTTTATCAAGGTTTGCTTCAATTACTACACCGGAAGCTTCTGCTTTTGGATTAGCTTTAAGGTCTTGTACTTCTGCAACAAGTAAAATGTATTCCAATAATTCATCTATACCTGTTCCTTGAAGTGCTGAAACGTTAACGGTAATTGTATCACCGCCCCAAGCTTCCGGAACAAGTCCATGTTCTGTTAATTGCTGAAGAACTCTATCTGGATTTGCACCAGGTTTATCACACTTGTTAACAGCAACAATAATAGGAACTTCTGCTGCTTTTGCGTGGTTAATTGCTTCTATTGTTTGCGGCATGATACCATCATCAGCAGCAACTACCAAAATTGCGATATCTGTAGCTTTTGCACCTCTGGCACGCATTTCCGTAAATGCTTCGTGACCAGGAGTATCTACAAATACGATTTTCTTTTCGTGTTTATTATCTAAATATACTGTATAAGCACCGATTGACTGTGTAATACCACCAACTTCGGTTGCAACAATTTTGTGCTTAGACGCTCTAATGCTATCAAGCAGTGTAGTTTTACCGTGGTCAACGTGACCCATAATACTAACAACCGGAGCACGTTTTTTAAGAAGCTTCTTGTCAATTTCTGTCAAAGCTTTTTGTTTTTGTTCTTTTTCAAGCTCTTCTTCCATAAAAGCTTCAATATCTTCTTCTAAAACTTCTAATTCATATTCTGCGCAAACCTTCTTAATAGTATCTACATCAATAAGCTGGTTTACAGTTGCCATAATACCTTGAAACATAAGGAATTTAACAATTTCAGCAGGAGTTTTATGAATTTTATCAGCCAATTCACTAATAGTCATTGGTTGATTTACAACAATTTGTTTAACTTCTGCTTGTTCTTCTTCCTTGTGAGATTTCTTTTTATGCTTTTGTGCAGCAGCTTTTTCCAAAGAAATCATTTCTTGGTCTTCTTTTTTAGAATTGAAATCTTTGTCTTTTTTCTTTCCTGCATCAACTTTTCTCTTGCCTGCAGAATTGCTCTTACCTTCGTAAATTTCTTGAGGAATAATTCTTCTCTCAACTAATTTCTTTTCTTGAGGTCCTTTTCCTGCCGGTCTTTTATTTTTGTCATCAGCCGATTTTACAGGCTTTTGAGGAGCACGTCTTACAATTTCGATTCTTGATTGATTTTTAGGGTACTCAATTCTTGTACGCTCAATTCTTACTGCAGGCTTCTCGACTTTCTTTTCAATCTTTTCTACAAGAGGCTTCTTTTCTTGTGCTGCCGGTTTCTCTACGCGTTCAACTTTTTCAATTCTTTCTACTTTTTCAATTCTTGGAACTCTTTGCACTCTTTCGATACGCTCTACTTTTTCAATCTTAGATACTGCAGGCTTCTCTTCTTTAGAAGCTGTTGCATCTTTTGAAGCGTCTTCTACCGGAGCCGGTTTTGTTTTTTTTACAACAAAAGCTTTTGGCTTTGTATTGCTTTTCTTTGGCGCAATTCCTAAATGTTCCTTAAGCTTTTTAATTTGCGTAGGATTTACAGTATTAGAGTGCGACTTTACTATAATATCTATTTCTCCAAACTTTTCTATGACCTCTTTACTTGTCATACCAAGTTCTTTTGCTAATTCACTAACTCTTATACTGTCCATTCAATAGTCCTTTCGATTAATTTTCTTGATTAAGCTGTTCTAAAAGTGTCGCTTTTTCAAGAGCTGCGCTTGTTTTTAACGCTTTATTCAGTTTTGATTTTTTTAATGCTAATTCTATACATTTTTGATTATAACAAAGATATGCTGATCTGCCAAATGTTTTAGAATTTGGATTTATAACTAATTCTCCACCCTTTTCGGTTTTCATAACCCTAATAAAATTTTCTCTTGGTTTAAATTCTCCACATCCAACGCATTTTCTTTGTTTGTTCATATTTTCTTTATAACATAAACAATATTAAAATTAAACAATTATAATCATAGATAGGTAGGTCAGGCATTGCCTGACCTACTCAATATTAATAATTTTAAATTTTAATCTTGGTTGTTTTTATTGTTTTCAAAATACCAACGAAATCCCCAATGCTTTTTGCCAATTTCAGAGTCTGGCATTGCAGCAAAAAATACTAGACATCCAACAACAGAACCCAAAATTTTTAAAAGATCTATTTTATCATTCTTTGCCTCTGTTTTGCTATTATTTTGCTCAATTACAGGTTTTGTTGATGTCATATTTTTTGCTTGAAGAGTTGTTCCAGCAACTAATGTCGAAAGTGCTACCATAGAACCTATTGCAGTATTTCTTGCTGTTTTTGATAAATTTGTACTCATAATTTTTTGAATTTTCATTTTTTACTCCTTTTTGCTTGTACATACAAGTAAAAACATGAACATTTTTTTTTGCACATAAAAATGATTGAATTTAATATTTGTTTACAAAATTAATATTTAGGTTTAATTCATAATCGCTTAATTTATGGTATATCAGGGTGCAAATTTTTGCACCAAAAACTGTTTTCGTTTCTGTCAATGTTAACTTATTTGAAAAAATAGATAAAGATTTGTAACAAAATTTATATCAAATGAAATTATTATTAACTACTTTTTTTTATATATATGTAAGATTAAAGATAGGATATTATAAATGGCTTTTTTATCATTAACGCTGGATAATATTAAAACACAAGGTGCAACATCAACTCAAAATGTTGATAATATTAAAAGTACAAGTGTTTTATCTTCTCCTATTTTAAATTTTAATAATGATTTATATACAGTAGATGATAATTCTGAAAATACCACACCTGAACAGATTAAAGAAAAATATCAAGAAAGAGAAAACAGTTTAAAAGCTACAGCAAATGAATATGTTAATAATATGCATGAACTTGCAAATCAAAAGAGTGAAACTGCAAATCAATACATTGAAATGGTAAATGCTTCTATCAAAGAAGTGACAGTATCATTATCAACGTTAAAATCAGAATTACAAAATGAAGAAGCAAAAAGTCCGCAAGATACAAATAAAATTGCACAATTGAAAACTCAAGTAGAAAACGAAGAAAATAAGTTAAAATCTCTTAAAGACGAATTACTAAAATATGAAATGGAAAAAATGTATTGGTCAATGATAGATGAAAATTATGAAAAAGACGTTAATAATTGGGTAAATATGACTACTGCACAATTAGAGGCCGAATGCAGTCAGGCATTAGAACATTGTCAGCAAAATAATGCAAACACAGGCTTTGTCCCTGCTGAACAAGCTTCAAAAAAAGGCCTTAATTATAACCTAGATGCTTTGAGCAAAGTAAATACAGAGTATAATGCAAATCCTACTCCTGAAAATAAAGCAAAATTAGCAGCACAAATAAAAACTGTTCAAACTATTTTTGATGCAAGTGGTAATGAGCTTAAGGAACTTGGTATTTATACCCAAATAAGCAATGTAATGTCAAACATAATTAGCAGACTAGAATTAAAATTGTAGTAATGTATTGTATAATTTTTTGCACCATAAACATTAAAAAAGGTGGGAATTACTTACGCTTTTCCCTACCTTACGAAAATATAAATAATTTTTCATTCAGCTTTTTTTAATTAAGTAGCAGGTCAGGCATTGCCTGACAAAAAACTTTCTAAGCTTGTGTTTCAGCTAATTTTTCCAATTTCAATTTTTGGTCATATTCTGTTAGCAAATCAATCAATTCATCCAAATCACCGTCAATAACAGTCCAAACGTTAAGATTGTGATTAATACGGTGGTCTGTTAAACGACCTTGTGGGAAATTATAAGTCCTAATACGTTCACTTCTGTCACCTGTTCCAACTTGCGAACGTCTTAAATCTGTAATTTCTTGCATTTGTTTTTGAACTTCCATATCGTAAAGTTTTGCTTTCAAAATTTGCAAAGCTCTTTCCTTGTTCTGCAATTGCGAACGTTCTTCTGTACAGAAAATCATAATACCAGTAGGTTTATGGAATACACGAGCAGCCGTTTCAACTTTGTTAACGTTTTGACCGCCTGCGCCACCTGAACGTGCAGTAGAAATTTCAACATCATTCATATTAAGTTCAACTTCAACATCATCAACTTCCGGCATAACTGCAACTGTTGCCGTAGAAGTATGTACACGTCCTTGAGATTCCGTAGCAGGAACTCTTTGAACCCTGTGAACTCCTGATTCGTATTTAAGTCTTGAATAAATACTATCACCTTTCATTGAGATAATTACTTCGCTCACACCGCCGGCTTCACAGTCAGTTTTACTTAAAATTTGAGTTTGCCATCCCATTTTATCAGCGTATCTCATGTACATTCTCATCAAGTCACCGGCAAAAATATTAGCTTCGTCACCACCTGCACCACCACGGATTTCTAACATAATGTCTTTATCATCCATTGGGTCACGTGGCAGAAGAAGAATTTTCATTCTTTCTTCGTACTCAGGAATTTTCTTCTCATTTTCTTCAATTTCCGCTTTCAAGAATTGTTTCATTTCTTCATCTTTTTCTTCGTGAATCATTTGCTTAGCTTCGGCTATTGCATCTGTAGCCTTTTTCCACGCATAATATAATTCAACAGTTTCTTCCATTGATTTTCTTTGCTTAGACAAATCTCTAAATTTGTTATAATCAGCTATTACATTAGGATCAGACAGAGTTTCACCTAACTCAACATACTTTTTCTCTATCTGAACAATTTTATCTAACATGTCTTTCATAATTATTTACCTCTTTAGAATTCAGTATAATTCAAACAAAATTCTATGTCTATTTGCACATATCACTCATAAATTGTTCTTGCTATTTCATACTAATGAATGAAAAATTGTTACAAACTTGATAAAATTATTAAGATGTATTAAAATACCAGTAAATTAATTTTGAGTAGAGGGAATTTGTTGATATGAAAAAAGCTTTAATGATAGTATCTGTGCTTATTGTTGCAGTTATTTCAACGGCTTGTATAAATAATATGGCGGTTCAAGAACTTAATAATAAAGCTGCCGAATATATGCAAAAAGGTGATTATGAATCAGCTATGAACAGACTTCAAGCTAGTTTAGACTTGGATGCCACTATGTATGAAACATATTATAACCTTGGTGTAGCAGCTATTAATGCTCAAAAATACGATAAAGCTATTGAAGCACTGGAAGGCGGCATAAAAGTTAAATCTGATTTTGCAGATTTCTATTATTCATTAGGGATTGCTCAAAATAGTCTTGCTGACGAAATTTTAGACAAAGATAGCGATGAAGTTTCCGATGCTGAACGTAATGCAGAAATAAATAAAGATGATGATGCACAAAAAGAGATTTCAGCAGAAGATAAAGCTAAAGCAGAAGAGTTGAAGAAACAAGCTTTAGATAATCTTAAGAAATATTATTCTATGAATCCGGATGCAAAAGATAAAGAAGCTGTTGAAAGCTTGATTGCAGAAATCAACTCTTATTTTACCGGTGACACTCAAAAGGTTACAGAATAATGTTTGAATCCCCATCACAAATCCTGTGCACCATATTTGGTGTAAATATATATTATTATGGAATAATAATGGCGATTGCAATATCAATTGGAACTTTGGTTTCTGATTGGGTCGGTTCGCGATATTTTGGCTTTAAGAAAGAAACTATTATAGATTTAGCACCATACTTGATTACATTTGGTATACTCGGTGCTCGAATATATTATTGTGCATTGAATTATGACTTTTATTTGAGATTTCCGACAGAGATTATTGCAATTAGACATGGCGGAATATCAATTCACGGCGCAATAATTGGCGGAGCATTCGGCTTATGGCTTTTTGCAAGACGTCATAAACTGAATATTAAAAAGCTTTTTGACACAGTAGCCGTAGGGCTTCCACTAGCGCAAGCAATCGGGAGATGGGGTAACTTCTTTAATTCAGAAGCTTTTGGCACTCCAACCAATTTACCTTGGAAGTTGTATATTGCACCTCAATATAGACCAATACCTTACCAAAATGATTTATTTTTCCATCCTACGTTCTTGTACGAGAGTATTTTGGATATTGTAATCTTTGTGATTTTGTTTTTTATGACAAAAAATAATAAAATAAAAAAAGATGGGAATTTAGTTTTACTATATTTAGTATTATATTCAATTGTGAGAATTATTGTAGAGTCATTCAGAATTGATAGCGTAAAATATGTTCTCGGCCAACCGGTTGCAATATTTGTATCCGTAGGTATAATAATTTTATCAATAATTTTGTTTTTTATAAACAATAGACAAAGGAGTTAAGATGAAAAAGATTTTATCAATATTGGCAGTATCATCTGTGATGTTATCTTCTGTTGCTTTTGCAGCACCTGAACCTCAAAAGATTGCAGTAGTTGATATCCAAAAAGTTGTATCAGCATCTGCACAAGTAAAAGCTCTAAAGGCTTCTCAAGAAGCTAAAAACAAAGAGTTAGCAGCTTTTATTAAGAAGGCACAAGAAGATGTTAACAAGCAAACAGATGTTAACAAAAAGAAATCTTTAGCAGAATCTTACGAAAAACAACTTAAAACCAAAAGAGAAGCTAACATAAAAGATTACACAACAAAATTAAAAGCTGCAGATGCTAATATAACGGCTCAAATCGGCAAAAAGGCAACGGAATTGGGTTACACTATGGTTGTGCCGAAATCTACCGTAATTTGGGGTGGAGATGATATTACAGAAACAGTTTTAAAAGGTATTAAATAATAAATGAAAGCAGTTCTTTTTTACGGACCACAAGATATAAGATATGAAGAAACAAGAATTAAGCCTTTGGAAAAAGGAGAAATTCTCGTTAAGATAAAAGCCGCTTTGACTTGCGGTACTGATGTAAAAACGTTTAGAAGAGGTCATCCTGTTTTAATCAAAAATATTCCATCAGGTTTTGGACATGAGTTTTCCGGTATTGTGGAAAAAGTAGCCGATGATGTAAAAAATGTTAAAGTCGGTGATAGAGTTGTGTGTGCAAATTCAGCACCTTGCGGAGATTGTTTCTATTGCAAACGCGGCGAATATAATCTCTGTGAAAACTTGGATTTATTAAATGGTGCTTACGCTGAATATATCGTGGTTCCGGAAAGAATTGTAAGAAAAAATACACTTCTTTTACCGCCAAGCTTACCATTTGAAAAAGCTGCATTTTCTGAACCTTTGGCAAATGTTGTACATGGAGTGGAAAGAACAAATATTCAAGCAGGACAAACTGTTGGTATTATAGGAATTGGACCTATCGGTTTGATGTTTGCAAGATTATGCAAACTTAAAGGTGCAAGAGTAATTGTTGCAGGTAGAAATCCAATAAAGCTGAAACTTGCAGAAGAATTTGCTCATGCTGATGAAATTGTAGATTTGAAAAAGTATTCTAATCCGGAAGTTATATTCAGAGATTTTTCTGATGAAAAACGTGGTCTCGACGTTGCAATTGAATGTGTTGGTATGCCGGAAATTTGGGAACTTGTATTCTCCTGCGTTCGCCCTGGTGGTACTGTACATTTCTTTGGTGGATGCAAATCCGGTTCAAAAGTTACATTTGATACTACAAAAATGCACTACGGTGACATTCGACTTATGAGCGTGTTCCATCATACACCTAAATATTTTAGACAGGCTCTTGATTTGATTTCAACCGGAGATGTTGAAGTCGAAAAACTTATAACAGCAGAATTACCGCTTGATAAGGTTCAATACGCAATGGAACAACATATCGCGGGTAATGCTATTAAGTTCTTAATAAGACCTTAAGAATAAATTTTAACTATATATAAAAAAGTCCGTCATTTTTTATAAAAAAGTGATGGACTTTTGTTCTTGTATTTACTTTACCCCCTTGCCTTCTAAATCCCTTTAATGTATTATTGAAAAGCAGTAAACAGATTTATAAAGGGGATATTATGAGCGGACACTCAAAATGGTCAACAATTAAACATAAAAAAGCTAAAACAGATTCATTAAGAGCAGCAGAATTCCAAAAATTTTCCAGAGAATTGATTGTTGCATCAAAACTTGGCGGACCGGATCCTGCAGGTAACTTTAGACTTAGAACAGCAATTGAAAAAGCTAAAGCAGCAGGGCTTCCTAATGACAATATTAAAAGAGCTATTGAAAAAGGTGCAGGTGCAGGTAATAGCGAAAACTATGATGAAATGACTTATGAAGGATATGCAGCAGGTGGTGTTGCAGTTGTTATCGAAGCAATGACAGATAACAAAAATAGAACTGCCGGTGATATCAGAAGTTATTTTACAAAATTCAACGGAAACTTGGGTGAAACAGGTTGTGTAGGTTGGATGTTTGATAAAAAAGGCTGCATTACATTTAATAAAGACGATGTAGATTACGAAAAACTTTTTGAAGCAGCAATAAACCTTGATGCTGAAGATATCGTAGAAGAAGAGGATGAATACAAGGTTTATACAGCTTTTGAAAATCTTCAAACAATTACTGAAGGTTTGGAAAAAGAAGGCTTCAACTCTACAACAGCAGAATTTACTCGTGTTCCGCAAAACACAATTGAAGTAACTGACGAAAAAACAGCAATCAACATTATGCGTTTGTTAGGCAAATTGGAAGAACACGATGATGTTCAGAATGTTTACGCTAACTTCGATATTGATGATGATTTGATGGCAAAAATTGAAGAACAAATTTAATAATGGGGAAGCATAACAATTGTGATTAAGGTTATGCAGTGTGATTAGTACATATAGGTAGGAGGAAATCAACTATGATGAACATGATGAATATGATGAAACAAGCTCAAAATATTCAAAAAAGATTGAAAGAAACTCAAGACGAACTTAATAAAATGGATATTTCGGGCGAAGCAGCAAATGGTGCAGTAAAAGTTATTTGCGACGGTAAAGGTTTATTCAAATCAATCAAACTTTCTCCTGAAGCTATTAATCCGGAAAACCCTTCTTCAGTTTCTGATGATACAATTGAAATGTTAGAAGATATTATTACAGCTGCAATTAACCAAACTTCCGGAAAAGCAATCAAGGTTATGGAAGAAAAAATGAAAGCTGTAACCGGTGGAATCAGCATTCCAGGATTGTTTTAATTTAATTAATAAAATATCGTTATTAAGTCGTTAAGTTCTATTAAAGAACCTAACGACTTAACTACTTATCGACTTAAGGACTTAAATAATGATTTATCCAAAATCCATAGCAGCATTAATAGAGCAATTTCAAAAATTCCCATCCGTTGGACCTAAATCAGCACAACGTATGGCTTTTCAGGTGCTAAAAATGCCGTTAAGTGAAGTTGAAAAATTTGCAAATGCAATATTGGAAGCGAAAAAGAGTTCTAAAACTTGCGATATTTGTTTTAATATTTCTACTCAAAGTCCTTGTGAAATATGCTCATCTACGAATAGAAACAGGTCTGTAATTTGTGTCGTAGCTGAAACTAAAGACCTTATCGCAATTGAAAAAACAAATGAATACAGAGGATTATATCACGTATTACAAGGTTTAATTTCTCCTATGGATGGAATTGGAGCAGAGGATATAAGGATAAAGGAACTACTTTCAAGACTTACTAATGAAGAAGTTCAAGAAGTTATACTTGCGCTATCACCTTCTGTTGAAGGTGAGGCGACTAGCCTTTATTTGACAAAATTGATTAAACCTTTTGGTATAAAGATTTCAAGGATTGCATTTGGCTTACCGGTTGGTGCTGATTTAGAGTACGCGGACGAAGTAACTCTAGCAAGAGCTATTGAAGGTCGAAGAGAATTATAAAAAATATGCGGTGCAACACACACCGCATATTTTTTTATTGTTTAGCGTAAGCTTTTATTCCTAAAAATTGGGCACTATCACCAAGCTCCTCTTCAATCCTCAGTAACTGGTTATATTTAGCCATACGATCGGTCCTTGAAAGAGAACCTGTTTTTATTAACCCACTATTTGTTGCGACTGCTAGATCCGCAATAAAACTATCTTCTGTTTCCCCTGAACGATGAGAAATAACTGCGGTGTAACCGTTTTCTCTTGCCATAAGTATAGCGTTCATTGTTTCTGTGAGCGTTCCGATTTGATTAGGCTTGATTAGAATAGAATTTGCAACCCCTTTTTCTATACCTTCTTTTAACCTGCAAGTATTTGTTACAAATAAATCATCACCAACTAATTGACATTTGTTTCCAAGTTTTTCTGTTAAATTTTGCCAACCGAGCCAGTCATCTTGTGCTAAACCGTCTTCTATAGAAATTATCGGATAATCTCTTACCAGTTCTGCTAAATATTCGACCATTTCTTCTGAAGTTAGTTTTTTATTTTCTCCTTTAAGATAGTACTTACTTAAAGAACAAACTCCGCCGGAGCATTCGCCTTCTTCATATAATTCAGAAGCCGCTACATCTAGACAAAGCTTTATATTATTAGTGTTATATCCCGCTTTTTCGATTGCAGAAATAATAACCTCTATGGCTTCACGAGTAGAGTCAATATTTGGCGCAAAACCGCCTTCATCACCAACTGTAGTTGATAAGCCTTTTTCATTCAAGATTATTTTTAGGGTATGAAATATTTCTGAGCCGGCTCTAAGAGCTTCACTATAGCAAGACATTCCGACCGGAGTTATCATAAATTCTTGAAAATCCAGTTTGTTATTCGCATGCGCCCCACCATTTAGAATATTCATCATTGGTGTTGGTAAGACTCTTGAATTAATTCCGCCTAAATATCGATAAAGTGGAATCTCTAAAGAATTGGCAGCTGCTCTTGCACAAGCTAAAGATACGGCAAGAATTGCATTTGCACCCAGTGTTGATTTGTTAAAACTACCATCCATTTCCATCATCAAACTATCTATAAGATGCTGGTCAAAAACCTCTTCACCGAGTAGGTTAGGAGTAATTACAGAATTGACGTTATCAACGGCTCTTAGTACACCTTTGCCTAAATATTCTGTTTTAATATTATCTCTAAGCTCTTTCGCTTCATAAATTCCTGTTGAAGCTCCAGATGGAACAGATGCTCTTCCTAACGTTCCATCAATAAGTTTAACATCAACTTCAACAGTTGGATTACCTCTGGAATCTAATATTTGTCTAGCTTTAATGTCTTCAATTTCACACATAATACTCTCCTTCTCTAAAAAGAGTATTGAAAAATTATAGAAAAAGATATTCTACAGCCAGGTAGTTTGTTGGAAGGTTATACAAAGTAGCCGACCGTATGTTCTTTTCTTTCTGCTTGATTTTTTATTAAATTAATCTTGTAGTATCACCAATGAGGCGAAGCTGGTAGTTTTTATTATATAATCTTGTACTAAGTAGCCAACTGCTGAGCATTGTTTACAAGAAAGTTAGCCCCCACCCTAACCCTCCCCCTATCAAGGGAGGGAATGCGCCAAGCCGGTAGTATAACTTTAAGGCGGAGATTGTAGTTGTTATTATATTATCTTGTACTAAATAGCCAACTGCTGAGCATTGTTTATAAGAAAATTAGCCCCCACCTTAACCCTCCCCCTATCAAGGGAGGGGATGCGCCAAGCCGGTAGTATAACTTTAAGGCGGAGATTGTAGTTGTTATTATATTATCTTGTACTAAATAGCCAACTGCTGAGCATTGTTTATGAGAGAATCAGCCCCCTCCCTAGCCCTCCCCC
>OBLI01000296.1_pt1 | contig 54342 bp, 45 predicted proteins | sample 1519701 | NCBI WGS metagenome assembly OBLI01 (sample SAMEA3663005, study PRJEB22513) | pig gut metagenome | biome: pig gut; feature: pig-associated habitat; material: faeces | place: France | collected 2012
GATTGCCAGCCCTTACCCCGAAGCTCTCAATCCGCGTACAGCACAGCTTCGTGCAGTCGCTCTGAGAGCTGGCATGATGAAACAGTTTTCTCAACATTATCTACACCTACAAAAATAATCTCACGCAACTGTAAATTCAAATTCTTCCGGAGATAAATTATACACCTCAATTAAACCGCTTATAAATTTCAAGATGCTGGTAGCACTTAAATTCGTCTCAAAAAAAATACCAGTATTGTCAATTTCTTTCGGTTTTCTAAAGTCTTTTTCTGATAGAGACACATAAACACGATTTGTCGCAGTAGGTGAAAACTTACATTTGGCTATATCACGAATTTTTTTATCATCTAAATCATACAACATTTTTATAAATAAAAATAACATATTAGAATATGATTTCACTGAAACTGTTTCACCATAAAAAGTATAATTCACTGGCTTTGTATGCGCAACTAAAGATATATCAGATAAACTATACGTCTTATCATCGATACTCTTGTTTATCATGCCAATATCAGATAATTTCTCATAATCTAACAAACGTAATACATATCCTGATAATATATCCGCCCTAGCCTTAATAGTATCCTCATTCCATTTACTCGCACTCAAAATTTCTTTATTTAGTATATTCGCTTTGGAATGTTCTCTTATAATAGCTTTCTTCTCACTAAATGACTTAGTTCCTAATTCACTATTGTAACCAGTTATTGTCAAATTACCAAGTGTATTAAGATATTTATTATATACATCGGAATAACGTTCGCCAATTTCTTTCTTCCATACCACAGAATTTTCACGTTGTGGCAGTATGTGTTCAATCGTCATTTTCGTGGTATCTAAAACTTCGTTACTTCCTTCATTTTCTATTATGGCTAAAATAAACTTACAACACTTTGCCTTTTTATACAATTCTCCATGAACTAATTCATTCTTAAATTCATCATCGGACAGCATCCTATCTTTTGTACGGAGTTCAATAAAAAATTTATACATAACTCCATAATAATCTTTAGACTCACTATTTTTGAATAATCTAGCATAAAGCGTTTTAAATAACCCTCGTAAACTATTAGATGGTATCCCGCAAACAATGCGTCGTACAAAATAGCTCCTCAAAAAACACAATACTTTCTCTAAAGTCGTAGTATCTACATTGCCATCATCATACTCATGAAACATAGGAAATAAAAATACATATACTGTACTCTGATCAAGCAATCTGAAATCTCTTAAATAACTAGTAATTTTTTCATTGTAAGAATTTACTTTCCCTATAAATGCTGCATAATACCCGGCATATATTTTCATATCCTTCAAAACTTCTTCATGCGTAAAGTTCTTAGAATATTTTTTAAATTTTGTGTAAGCGTTTTTGTCCGTCACAGAATCATTGATTTTAAAATTTAGATATTGGACAAAAAAATTAGCTAAATTTTCATTTCCCACAACTCTTTCCATGGATGACCAATAATGCTCATACAGCGTATCTTGATTAGTATCACTCATTAATAAATAATTTCTAATCAAATCAGCTAGCGACAACTCCAACCCAGTTGAATTAATACTCTCAAATATAGTTTGTGGATCATCTCCTTGAGATATATCCAACACAATTTCAACAATTTCGAGATTTTTCATCCCACGCAAAATATCATCCAATGAATAGTTTTTATCCAAATGAGCCAAAACTAATTTTTGTAATATTTTATAATTATTGACAATATTAGAGTTTTCATCCAATCCTATATCGTTACCGACCATTAAGTTATAAAATTGTTCCTGATCAGTTTTAACAGGTTTTAATTTCAACTTATACTTTTCATCACAATTCCTATTATATAAATAATCCGATACATCACTAACAACTCTAGTTTCGCCTCTATCACTTGCTATATCATATAAAACTTTCAGCAACAAGAAGATTGTAGTTATTCGTTGCTGACCATCAATAATCAAATCCTCATCCAGTATACTTGAGGAAATATCGTTAATATAAACTATAGAACCAGTAAAATGCTTTCTATCTTCCTTGAATGCAATAATAATATCCTCAAATAACTTTTCACACTGAACATTGGTCCAATCATAGTTTCTTTGATAAACAGGTATCTTAAATACCCTTCTATTTTTTTCTATCAAATCCTTGAGTACCCAAGCTCCATTTGATCTCATAAAACTCCCTCCCAGAAAATAAAATAGCTGCACATAAAAAAGTCCCTCCCAATTTCATATACAAACTATATTTCATTCACTTTGTCAGCCTCAAAAACGCCCAGCGGGCCGCCATGAATAATATTATAGCATACAAAACCAGCACCACCAAGGATTCCAAGGCTATGGGCTGTCCCAGGGAAATCCCCCGCAGCAGGTAGCTGGTATGTGTAAGAGGCAGCAGCTGGATAAAGTACCGCACCACCTCCGGCAGGGTGTGCACGGAAAAGAAAGTACCACAGAGGAAGGACATTGGCAGCAGCACATAGGTATTGACCTGTCCCATTTCCTCATAGGTGCTGATGGTCATGGCGGCAAAAAAGCCGATTTCCGAAAAAATGATGCAGTTGACAATCAGCACCAGCAAAAACAGCGGTGTCAGGTGCAGCTGCGCCCCGAAAAGCACTGCCAGCACCAGGATAATCGCCGAGGAAATCAGCCCTCGCAGCACTGCCGCCAGCACCTTGCCAATCACGAAGGCCTCCGGCACCACCGGGGCAATAATATATTCCTCCAGGCTCTTGTGATAGATGCGCTCCGAATGAACCGGCGTCACGCTGTTGAAGCTGATATTCATGGAATTAAGTGCCAGAATACCCGGCACCAAAAAATCAAGATAGGAGCCGTCCGTCACCTGAATACTGCGCCCCAGCCCCCAGCCAAAGGCCACCATGTACAATAGCGGCGCCACCATGCGGCTGAAAATAAACTTTTTCAATCGCCGTTGCAGCACAATCCAGTCCCGCCAGAACACCGTCCAAATATCCTGCAAGAGCATCACAGCCCCTCCCTTCTGCCAGTCAGCTCAATAAACACATCTTCCAGATTAGAACGCCTTATCCTGGCATCCTCCAGTTCCTGTGCTGCCACAAACTCTGCGGCTTCCTGACGGCTGTCAAAAAAGCGGTACTGGCGGCCGCTTTCGTGCAGCTCATCTCCCGAACTGCCTGCCTTGCCGCCTTTCGCACTTTTTCCTGCTTCTGCTGCCATGCCGCCCTTAATAGTGTTCCCGTTTTCTGCCGCGCCGTTCCATTCCACGGCAATCCTGCCCATGCGCTGGCAGAAGGAGGCAGGGGTATCAATATCCACCAGCCTGCCCTTGTTGATAATCGCCACCCTGTTGCAGAGATTTTCCGCTTCCTCTATATAGTGGGTAGTCAAAAGCACTGTCACTCCGTTAGCAGCCATCTCCCGGATTAAATCCCAGATGCGCCGCCTGACCTGAGGATCAAGAGCTACTGTCGGCTCATCCATAAAGAGGATTTTCGGCCTGTGTATCAGGGCACGAGCAATCAAAAGCCGCCTTTTCATGCCGCCGGAGAGCTGCCGAGGCGGCATGTTCACCGTGTCCTCCAGCTCAATATACCGCAGAAGCTCTGCAATCCTCTGCTGCCTGTCTGCACTTGCCATGTGATGGAGCCTGCCGTGCAGCTCCATATTGTAACCCACACTCAGGTCATTGTCAAAATTGATATGCTGGGGAACAATGCCAATCATTTCCTTGATGGCCTTCTCGTTGCCCTCCATGGGCATGCCGTCATAAAAAATCCTGCCAGCGGATTTTTCCGTCTGCATGGTCAGCATCCTGATGGTAGTGGTCTTGCCGGCACCATTGGGCCCCAGGAGCCCAAAAATCTCCCCCCGGCCTATCTCAAAGGACAGGCCGTCCACCGCTAGCTTCCTGACAGCCTTGCCATCCCTGCCCTTCCTGATAAATTCCTTGGTCAATCCCTCAACTTTAATCATCTGCTACCACCTTACTACCTGCACCAATTAGCCAAACTCAATCCAGCCTATATCCTGCAAAATCTGCCCAGCTATTTTATCTGCACAATACGAAGTATTTAACCTACGTTTTGCATATTGTAAATGTGAACCATCTGTTTTCTTTATTAATAAAGCCGTAAAAAACCTTTCCCAGCTGAAATATTCACTACTCTCCACATGGTTAGATGTATCAGACAGTACCTCTGCTATTTCCTTATCGCTGACCACGCCGGAATGAAGTATTAACCATTCAAATGATTCAGGCAAGTAGAGAACAATATTTTCCCATAACCTTGCCAAATTGACGAGCCGTTCCATTTCTGCACCAAAAGCAGCACCATCTGCTATGACCACTATAGGTCCCTCTATCAGCCCCAGCACCTGGGACACCTGATGAAAAATATTTGATTTGCCTCCTGCACCAATACAACGGATATTATTTTTGTCGCAAATAGCGGAAAAAAACTGATTTCCTGCATTTGAATCCTCAGTAATAACACATTCAGGCTTCACAGGAAGCCCACGCTCCGGCATGGCATAAAAACGATAGAATTCATTATAGGTCTGCTTTAATGTTCCATACTTGCCTGACTCACGAATACCATATACTTCATCCACACTGTACGGCAAAGCAGGTATTGCCTCCCTTGTCACAATAACATAATAATTATCTGTGGCCTTGATAGCCGCTGCAAATTCTTTGGAAAAAACAAATTCATTCCCTTCATCAATAAAAACAATACTATCACGAACAGTCTGTAAATCCGACAGCCACTTCCTGCCGGAAAGCACATAACACTCCTTGGCGCAAATTATATTTACCGCACTGGCAACCCCGTTTTCATAGAATTCACCAATCATCTCTATCAGGGTTGTCTTGCCGGTTGCACTATCACCTCTGATAACAGTGAGATTCCTGCATATCTCAAACTGATACTTGACTCTTTTATTGCTGACAATAACACGTTGTATTCCCTTCATAATCAGCCCCCGTTGCACATTACCTGCTATACATACCTGTTGCACATCTCTGATATATATCACCCATGTACCTGTTATACATACCTGCCAGCTATCAGCACCATTTCACGCATATTATGCACAACTGCATCCGTATTTACTATATGTATAGCAAAAGGTTCGCTGCCAAAATCCATAATATGCCGCAAATTAATGGTAATATCCTGCAATCTGCCTATCTCCAGAAGCCATTTAGCACAATTATCCCCACAGGTGGAGGCATTAAATATCCGCTCAGGCTCATTTTTTATCAAAATCAAGGTTTTTACACCGCCTGACAGGGAATTAGGGGCTATCTTGCCCAGAACCGGGCTGTCAATCACGCCATTTCCCAGCACGACAGATTTATCCACATCAAGAATTGCCCTTTTCGCAAAATCGTCCGTTATCCAGCTATCCTCATAACTGTTCTTGAAATACACAGCCGTATTGAAGACAGCCTCCGGCAGCCTGCCAAAAACTATGTGCAACATAAGCTAACCTCCCCTTGCCGGAACACCTAGAATTTTTATAACAATCCCTATTGTTATTATATCATAAGTTTGATATTATGTTAATTTCAGTTTGTCGTAGTGCCGGTTTGTTACTTCGTGCACATACTGACTAAAATGGTTTGATAGTTCGTGGACTCTGTTCAGACATTATTAAAAGGACAGGTAGCGGCAGTACCCATAGAAAACTCGCTCTCGCTCTTAGCACAGCCTCGCGCTTCTAAGCTCCTGCATCGCTTACGCTCGCACTTGCTAAGAAGCGAGGCTGCACTCAAGGTTTTCTTTGGGTACATGCCGCACCTGTCCCTCTTTGTGTCTGAACAGATATGCACATAATAATCCAACTGCATTCAATTAGTATGCAACTGTAGCAACTAATTCTGACTTTACGAGCAAGCCTGAAAAGGGGGAGCCGGGAGGCTGACGAAACTTGCAATTGCCAACCGTTGCATAAACGTACAGTGCAAACAACTCTGCTCATAATAGCAGATTGCCTTGCATAGCAGTTGGCAGTATCAGGTAGCGTCAGCCTCCCAGCCCCCTATTTCAGGCTTGTTCGTAAAGTATCATTATGTTGCTATGGCAAAATATAAGGGCTTGCTGATAAGTAAGTGGGGAGCTGTCGCAGGATTGTAACTGTTAGCAGATAATGTGATGGGCGGTTGACTTTATAAGCAGATTTGTGAAAATTTTGTGTCAGACCTCTTAAAGAGTATCAGGGCATGTACCATTCGCATGGCACTGAGACGCGCCTCGGTGCTTAGCAATTCGCGAGCCGTAAGGCGAAGCGAGAGCTTAGCATCCGCTAGGCGTGGATAGTAGCGCGAGCGTGCCTGCGATGGTACTGCCCTGAGGCTCTATAAAAAGGTCTGACCGTAAGTAGGTTTATACACAACAATGTCAAAAAGTGACCGCCCATTGAAATATGTGCTGATGTTCTTTGACAGCTCCCCTGCACTAATCAATAAACCTTACATATCTCGCCGAAGTAACGATCAAGCACTACGACAAACTTAAATTTTGCCTCTGAGGTCATGATCTGTCATGGCGCATACCACAGAATCAGACCAGACATTCTCGGCGGTTTCTATCATATCTATAATAGTGAAAATCGGCAGGATGATGCCCATAATGCCCAGAGGCACACCCAAAGAGGACATCAATGACAGGGTGAGGAAATAACATCCCATCGGCACACCGGCGTTACCCACTGCCGCCAGCACAGCCACAAACAGCCAGGTAATCATAGTGCCGGTAGTCAGCTCAATACCGGCATTCTGCATTACAAACAGGGATGTTACCAAAATAAACGCCGCACAGCCATTCATGTTGATGGTGGTGCAAATTGGCAGCACGAAGCGTGATACCTTGGTATTGACCTTGAGATTATTCTCAGCAGAAGCCAGAGTTACTGGCAGAGTACCAGCAGAGCTCTTAGTGAAAAGCGCCACGGCAATGGCCGGGGACATCTGGCGGAATACATACAGTGGATTCAGCCCCCGCAAAAGCAAAAACAGCGGCAGGACGATGAAAAACTGCACCGCATTGCCTCCCAGCACCACTGCCACATACTTGCCAAGAGAGCCAACAATCACACCGGCCTCAATCTGGGCGGACAGCTGGGCGGCAAAAGCCAGGATGCCCAGAGGCAGTACATAAAGAATACCGCGAATCATGGTAAACAAAAGCTCCTGCAACCCCTTGATGCCCTTCAAAAGCACCGCACGGTTCTCAGTCTCCGGCATAAAGGCCAGCCCCAGCCCGGCAAAGGCTGCAATCAGCAGCACCGACAGCACATTGCCTGCCAGGAAAGGCTGCAGCATATTATTCGGAATAACAGACAGAAAATGCTCATAATAAGAAAGCTTCTCCAGCTTCTGAGGCACATCTGCAGCTCCTGCCCCCACAACGTCCGCCGGCAGGTTGCCAGGTGCAATCACATTGTACAAAATCAGCCCCACCAGAGCTGCCGAGAAAGTAGTCAGCAGGGTATAAGTAACTGCCCGGGCAAAAATCCTGCCTGTTTCCTTCCTGCTGCCCAAATCCGCCAAGGTGGTAATCACCGCCAAAGCAATAGTCGGCACGGCAATAAACTGGAACAGCCGCGTAAACACTGTCGCAATAAAATCAAATAATCCATTCAGGGATGCAATCTGCAGCCAGCCAAGAATACCGCCTGCAATCAGGGCACTGAACCACAGCACCAGCTGCTTTTTCTGAGCCCCGGCATCATTTTTCGCCATAGCTTCCCGGGCAGTCTCTGCCACTGAAGCCCTTTTGCTATTATCAGCCATACAAAAACCTTCCTTCAATAAATATAGTGATAACATATATAAAAACTATGATTTATACTTTACCACAACATGCCGCTTATGTCAAATCATTATCCCTGCCAATGCCAAAAGCGGCACAGGAAACTACCATTACAGTAACCCCCTATGCCGCCTGAATAGCCGAAAACAATCAAGTTTTAAAAATCATCAGCAATTCATTCACATAGCCAAAAGCTATGAACACACAATATAATTATAATCTGTCAATATATCAGGCAATCCCAGTTACCATGTAGAAAATCACGCACAGAAACGGCACCAGGAACTTCATGCCCATGAGAATGGCAATATCACCATAGGAATCCTTGTGGCTCAGTCCGCAGATGGCCAGCATGGTAACCAAGGCACCACAGTGAGGCACCGGGTCAATACCGATAGAGGAAATCGCCACAATGCGATGCAGTACCTCCAGCGGGATGCCTGCCTGGGCAGCCATAGCCGCCCACTGGTCACCCAGCATGGAAAGGGCAATAGTCAAGCCGCCGGAAGCGGATCCGGTGAAGCCGCACATAACATTGGTAGTCAGCACCGCGGAAAACAGCGGGCCGCCGCCAAAATCAAGATTCAGCAGCAAATCCTTGATAACCACAAAGCCACCCAGGCTGACTACCACGCAGCCGAAAGCGTAGCCGGAAGCCACATTCAGCACGGCACTACAGGAAGAAATAGCAGAACCATTAATAGTGGACATCATGCCGTCAGTGATACGCAGATGCCTGCGGGCGATAATCGCTGCTGCAATACTGCTCAAAATCAGGGAAATTGTAATGGACCAGCCAGCGGAAATCTTTGCCACAGAACCAGCCAGCAGGCTGATCTTCAAAGGCACCAGGGACTCCAGGGCACCCTGGTCCCAATGGAAGGCCCAATCCCAGTTAAAAGGGTTGGACAGGAATACATTCAGGCCGATAACCATAATCAGCGGAATCACGGACACCTTCCAGTTAGGATTCGGAATCTTGTGGCGGCGCTGGCTGAACTCAATGTGACGGCCATAGCCCTCACCGGCAGCCTTCAGCCGCTTGGCCCGGAAGGAAATCCAGCCCCAGCCCATTAGCAGGAACACCACGCTGGCAAAGATGCCGATGCCCATGCCGGACCAGGTGGAAGTACCGAAATAAGAAGAAGGAATAATATTCTGAATCTGAGGCGTACCCGGCATAGCCACCATGGCAAAGGAAAAGATACCCATCCACAATGCCGCCGGCAGAAGGCGCTTCGGAATATCTGCCTTCTTGAACACTACCGCACCAAAAGGATACATTACAAAAGCAACAACGAACACGCTCAGGCCGCCGTAGGTCAGGGCACCGCAGCCCAGAAGCACCGCCAGCACTGCCCTCTTTTCACCCAGCAGCTCAATAATCTTGCCTGCCACCGAGGCAGCCATGCCGCCCTTCTCCATCAGGCGGGCAAATACTGCACCAAACAGAAAAATTGGATAATAATTTTTCAGGTATTCAGCCGCCTTGGTCATGTACAGCTCGCTGAACACAGGCAGGGAAGCATGCTCACTGCCCAGGGCAGCCACCACTGCAAATACCGGTGCAATCAGGATAATCGATGCTCCCCGGTACGCCATTACCATCAGACCAATTAAGGCAACAAAAATTATTGCTGTGTCCATTAAAATTTACTCCTCCTATAATCCATATTAAACATATCCAGCCGACAGGCAATCCCTCAAAAGCTGCCAGCCTATATATTAATATCAGTCTGCTGCACAATTGTCAAGCCACTAATTAGCACCTGTTGACAATAATAGCAAACGATATATTTCCCCTATCATTACAATATAACTATAACCTCAAGTTATAACTCTATGCGTTATTTATCTTGCGATTTACAATATTTATGATACTGAAAAATAAATAGGCTCCGGAAACTTGCTCCGGAGCCCTGTCGCAATGGTGCAGTCCACTGCACCGGCAACCATGAATGAAATGTATGAGCAATGCTTTCCTTGCAGCGCTGAAACCGCAAAGAAAAACCTTTCGTCAAAGTCATCACTGCCAATGATGAAAGGATGCTGCACTGCATTGCGGCACATGGACAGCTGCGCCGCACAAAAATATCTGCACAATCCATGCACAGCATTTGTACAACAAATACCAGCCCAAATATGCCACAAAAAAATCCTGACCAAAAGCCAGGATTCATGCACATAGTTGTAAAAAAATCCCCTTCCCATCACTCGCAGGTCTAACGGTGATTGCTAAACAGGCAGTTCTCCTGGCTCCAGATCATCGCTCAACCACGCCTTCCCAGATTGCTCCAGTGACATAAATGTGGTCTTGCTCCCTGCTACAGTGGCGGGACCGCGCCGGACTTCAACCGGCTTCTCTTGTTAGGCCTATGCCCCCGAATCCATCACGGGCATACAGGCACCTGTTCCAATCCATATTCAGTTTTTCAGCTTCCAATCATATTAGGCCATCCACAAGGACACCATAGGTTCAATCAATTGTCAGCTCACGAGTCTTATATTAGCACTGAATGAAAATTGTGTCAACCCTGTAAAAAAATATTTTGCCTCACCCCTCAGGCATTAGCCGCGTGCATGGCCGCCCGCTTCTTGATAGCACGTTCCCTGTCCAGCCTCTCAATAGAAAAGCGATGGCAACGCCCCATGGACAGGAAATAGCCGCCAAATCCCAGCACTGCGATAATCGCGGCAATAATGTACACGGCAGAAAACCCGAAAAATGGCACAACACTGCCCAGGCAGTAAGGCCCGGCACCGGTTCCCATATCCAGCAGCATAAAATAAGTGGAGGTAGCCACTCCCATCTTGCGGGATAATGAGCAATGCAGGGCAAGGGCATGACAGGCTGCCGTAATGCTGCCGTAGCCTATTCCCAGCAGCACGCCCCCTGCCAGAAGCATATAATCATCAGCAGCAAAAGCCACTAGCAGCATGGAACCTGTCAAAAAAAACAGGGAGGGATAAATTACCACATTGCCGCCCCGGTTGTCCAGTAGCCAGCCAATCAGCGGACGGCTCAGGATAGAGGCGGCTGCAAAGCACAAAAAGAAAAATCTGCCTCCCAGCTCTGCCATACCGTTGACAGCGGCATACTCCCCCATATAGCTGAGCACAGTCGAGTAGCAGACACCGCCCACCATGGCAATCATAGAAATAGCCACGGAACTTTTAGCGATAAAATCCCCCATTGAAACGCCATGATAAGCTTCCCGTTCCCTCTCGCTCAAATCACGCTCCGGCACCTTAAGCAGCCAGGACAGGCACAGGATAATCAGTGCCAGGGCACTGCAAAAGATGATGCTTGTCTCAAAGTCACCCACATTAATAAAGCTAAGCGCCCAGAAAGGTCCTACAGCTGATGCCAGGGTTACGCCCAGTGTATAATACCCAATGCCGCTGCCCATCCGCTTCAGGGGAATCAGGGAAGCTGCAATAATGCTGGTAGCTGTGGATGTAGCACCGAAGGCCATCCCCTGCAGCAGGCGCACCACCATGAAGGAAGCAACATCAGGACAGAGCCTGTACAGCAGCATCAGCAGGAAATACGCCGACGTGCCCCACAAAAGCAGCCTGCGCCGCCCTGCCAAATCTATATACCTGCCGGCCGGCAGACGCATCAGCAGCGAGCCCACGATAAATATTCCCGATGCCAGCCCCGCCGTGCTGATAGACACCTGCCATGTATTGATAGCATAGCTGGTAGACCAAAGCATCAGCTGGTAATGTACAACGTATACAAAAAAATTAATGGCAATATCCAGCATATAATTGGCTGTCCACAGTTTTTCCCCTGACCCCCTGCTGTCTTCATGGCATGTACTGACAGCTAGCAAAGCCCTTGCCTGCTCCTCAGCTTCTTCAGTTCCCCGCCTCCGCCTGTAAAGCCCCACCACTCCCTGGCTCATTAGGATGAACTCCGCATCGGCCTCCGTGACATTCATTTCCTTGGACAATTCATTTACAAAACCTTTGTCATTGCAACACATATCTAACGCTCTCCTTTCGCAAAAAAGGATAAGCCTGCCGCCGCAATTTGTCCAATATACAAAAAACATGCTTTTCTATGCAGCCTGTGCATTAAAGCACACAACTATCCCCCCTGCCAACGAGACAAGGACTATGCAGCAGCCCAAGCCGCCACTTTGCCTGGCAGCCGTATTATTACAAAAATGTATATCCTCCCATAAAAAACTTGCATAGCTATAGCTATTGTTTTTTCTCCGCTGCCTGCGTATAATCTCTACTGAACCAGCCCCATCTGTTCCTGCAAAATCAGATCAGCTTTTATAAAACACAAAAACCTGACCGGTTTTTCACAAAGGAGACATCATACATGGAATTACATCAGCTTGAATACTTTTGTACCCTTGCCCATATCAAACATTTTACCAATGCCTCAAAGGCAATTGCCGTTTCCCAGCCTGCCCTCAGCCGTTCCATTGCCAAGCTTGAAGCAGAACTTGGCGTACAACTCTTTGACCGCAGTGAAAAGCAGCTGGAACTTACCGCTGAGGGCAGGAAATTCCTCAAGTATGTGGAAAAAGGACTGTGGCAGCTGGAACTGGGGCGCAGCCTGATTTCTGCCGACACCCCGGAAAAGGGCAGCATCCGCCTTTCCTTCATTCAGTCCCTTGGCAGCTATTTTGTGCCGCAGCTGCTCTGTGCCTTTCGAGAGCAGTATCCCGGCATCTCCATTTCCCTCAGACAGGATACGCCTGCCAGCCTGGGACAGAGCCTGCAGGAGGGCAAGGCAGACCTCTGCCTGTGCTCCAACATGCTTCCGGCGGAGCATATCGGCTGGATGTATCTCTGCTCGGAGGAAATCTATTTGGCTGTACCGAAAAATCATCCCTTTGCTGCCAAAAAGCAGATAAATCTCCAGGAAGCCGCCTCTGAGCCCTTCATTATGCTGGAAGCCGCCTTCACCCTGCGGCTGCTCTCGGATCAGTTTTGTGAACTGGCTGGCATTTCTCCTGATATCATCTTTGAAGGAGCAGACATATTCTCCGTAGCAGGGCTGGTAAGGGCAGGCCTTGGCATAGCCCTGCTGCCAAAAATCCCGGCTCTAGCCTCACCGGAGCTGGTTTTCCTGCCAATCTCCTTCCCTGTATGCCAACGAGCCATCGGCATCGCCTGGAATACGACTGCCACCTTGCCTCCTTCTGCCGCCATCTTCCAGCGCTTTGTCCTCAACAGATATATACAGGCAGACTAAACATGATGACAGCCATCAAAAAAACATCAGCATATTTTACGTGCTGATGCCCCTATAAATGCGACCTTATGAAAATATTTATTCATATACAGATTGTTTTCACTCTGGCACAGATATTTTTCAGTCTGACAGGCTATACTATAAAACATAGAAAGGCAAAGATAAAAAAATTAAGCCTGACAACCATAAAAGATAGAGAAGGAGTGATATCCCATGACACCAAAGTTTTATCATTGCGAGCAATGCGGCAACATCGTAGAGATGATTAATGATTCCGGCGCACCGCTGACCTGCTGCGGCCAGAAAATGAAGCAACTGGTGCCCGGTTCCGTAGATGCTTCCCATGAGAAGCATGTGCCTGTGTACAACCAGATAGGCAGCATTGTCAAGGTGACTGTCGGTTCCGTGCCGCATCCTATGGTGCCGGAGCACTTCATCGGCTGGATTGTCCTCAAGACAAACCACGGCATCCACAGAAAAGTCCTCTGCCCTGCCAATTCTCCGGAAGCCACCTTCACCCTCAACCAGGGTGAGCAGATTGAAAGCATTCTTGCTTACTGCAACCTGCACGGCCTCTGGCAGGCGGATGTAAAATAACAGCTCTCCCACTGCTGCTGCCCCGGCAAGCTACCCAACAAAAAACTCCGGGCTGCAGCGGCAGATAATCCATATTCCCCTGTATGACTGTCCGATACAAGTTACGGACAGTCTTTTTTTTGCTCTTTTATGGAACCGGCCAGCCCGGCTATCGGCTTCACCGCCTGCCCCGTGACAAGGCTTTGCCTTACATTCTATCCAGCTTTACCGATACGCTGTAATCAGGCTCCCTTGCCTCCATAGCCGCCACGATCCGCTCTGTAAGCTCCTCATCGCTTGCCGGGTAGCTATAAGGCACCTCCACATCAAACACCAGGCGGCTGCCGTGGAAAATATGCACATCGTGCATGCTCAGGCTGCCGTCTATACCCTTCAGCACCTCTGCAAGATTTTCCAGCAGGGCGTCAAACTCAGGATCCCCCACCAGTTTCGGATCCACATGCACGATGGCATGAATATCCAGCTCCTTCTCAATGGCATGCTCCAAATGGCTGGCAACAGCATGAGCCTCCAAAAGCTTCATAGTAGAAGTCACCTCAATATGCAAAGAAGCAAAGACATTCCCCGGCCCGTAGCTATGGGCCATCACATCATGCACCCCCAGCACCCGTCTGTCCCTGACCGCAATCTCCATAATCCTGCCCAGGATTTCCGGGTCTGCAGGCTTGCCCAGAATAGGCTGCAATGTCTCGCTGGCAGCCCCCCAGCCGCTGTACATGATGAACATGCCCACCACTATTCCGGCCGCGCCATCAAGGTTATAGCCTGTCCACCAATAAACCAGCAGGCAGGCAATAACCACGGAGGTAGCCACGCAGTCGCTCATGCTGTCCATAGCCACCGCATTAAAGGCAGGCGAATCCGTCTTTTTGCCAAGATACCTGTTAAATGCCCCCAGCCACATCTTCAGCACCACCGAGAACACCATAACAGCCAGGGCCGGTGCCGAAACCTCCACCGGTTCCGGCGCCAGCAGCTTCTCAACGGAAGTCTTGAGCAGTTCAAATCCCACCAGGAGGATTATCCCGGCAATAATCAGGGCGGCAATATACTCGATGCGCCCGTGGCCATAGGGGTGCTCCTCGTCCGCCGGCTTGGCAGACATCTTCAGCCCCAGCATAGTCACAACGGAACTTCCCGCATCGGAAAGATTGTTGATGCCGTCGCCAATAATCCCCACAGAACCACTGACAAAGCCCGTCACCAGCTTCATGGTACAGAGCAGCAGATTCACGCAGATGCCCACACTGCCGCTTAAAAGGCCATATCCCTTACGCACCCGGGAATTATTCACATTATCAAAATCCTTAACAAATTTCCGTATCAAAAATTCCGTCATAAAACCACTTCTCTGAAAAAACCTTTCCCGAAGGAAAAAATAGCATAAACAAAACAATTTTCCCTAAACTGCAAGCCGGAAGCAAATTTAACGGGCAATTAAATTTCCTGCAAAAATGCCTTGTAGCCCTTGTAGGCCTCGTACACATCCACCTTGCTGACAGCTTCCCAAGGCGCGTGCATGCTCAGCACCGCCACGCCGCTGTCAATGACGTTCATGCCGTAGAGGGACATGATGTAGGCGATGGTACCGCCGCCACCCAGGTCAACCCTGCCCAGCTCCGCTGTCTGGAAGCTGACCTTGTGCTTGTCCAGCACTGCCCGGAGCCTGCCCAGGTACTCTGCGCTGGCATCATTGGAGCCGGACTTGCCCCTGGAGCCGGTGAATTTCATCAGCACCATGCCCTTGCCAAGATAGGCGCAGTTCTTCTTGTCGTAGGCACTGGCATAGAGGCTGTCAAAGGCAGAGCTGACATCCGAGGACAGCATGTAGGAGTTGGCCAGGCAGCGGCGTGTGGAAAGGCCGCTGTAACCCCCCAGGGCATGGAGGATTTCTGCCACCGCATTCTCAAAGAACCGGGACTGCATACCGCTGGCACCTACGCTGCCGATTTCTTCCTTGTCCACCAGCAGGCAGCAGGATGTGCGCTCCACCTGGTCCACCTCCAGCATGGCAGCCAGGGATGTATAGGCGCATACCCGGTCATCATGTCCATAGGCCAGCACCATACTGCGGTCAATGCCCAAATCCCTTGCCCTGCCGGCAGGCACCATGGTCAGCTCCGCGGAGATGAAATCATCCTCCTCAATACCATACTGCGCCTTCAGAAGTTCAAGGATTCCTGCCTTGACAGCATCCTTTTCCTTGCCCTCCAGCGGATGGCTGCCAATGAGGACGTCAAGGTCCTCACCCTCTACCACCACGGTAGCCTTCTTCTCCATCTGCTTCTGGGAAAGGTGGATTAAAAGGTCAGTCACGCAGAAAACAGGGTCATCCTCCTTCTCTCCGATAACCACCTTCACCACGCTGCCATCCTTCTTCACCACTACCCCGTGGAGGGCCAGAGGCAGGGTAACCCACTGGTACTTCTTGATGCCCCCGTAATAATGGGTATCAAAATAAGCCATGCCGCCATCCTCATACAGTGGCTTCTGCTTCAAATCCAGGCGGCAGGTATCGATGTGTGCTCCCAGGATAGCCATGCCCTTTTCCATGGACATGGTGCCGATATTAAACATGGCCACGGCCTTTTTCATGCAGACAGCATACACCTTGTCCCCCGGCTTCAGGCTTTCACCGCCATCAATAATCTCCTGCAAATCGCGATAGCCCTTTGCCCGTGCCTGACGGACAATCTCCTCAGTGCTCTCACGCTCTGTCTTGCAGCTGCTGAGAAAATCCTTATAGTTTTCATTCAGGCTGGCAAGAGCTTCCTTCTCAGCTTCTGTATAGCTGTTCCAGACAGCCTTTTCCTGCTTTTCCTTCTTATCCTTGTTTTCCATGGTCTCTGTCTTTTCCTCTGCCATAAAAATTACCTCGATTGTTTCCTTACTATTATTTCATCTTGTCCAGAATGCGCAAAAAATCATCCCGGCACACCGCCTGATTAAAGAGGCAGCGTAGCTCCGCGCTTCCCTTGATGCCCTTGGTGTACCAGGTGGCATGCTTGCGCATTTCCCGAGGGCCGATATAGTCCCCCTTGAACTTCAGCAGCATGTCCAGGTGGCGGATGATGACTTCCTTCCGTTCCTCAATGGTAGGCCCCGGCAGGACGGCTCCCGTCTTCAAATACTCGGTCAGCTGGCGGAAAATCCAGGGATTGCCCTGGGCAGCCCTGCCCACCATCACCGCCTCGCAGCCTGTCACCTGACGGATTTTGGCCAAATCCTGCACATTCCTCACATCACCGTTGGCTATCACGGGAATCCGCAGGCTGGCACGCACCTTGCCGATAATTCCCCAGTCCGCCTGATCCCGGTAGAACTGCTCCCTGGTCCTGCCATGGATAGCGATAGCGGCAACCCCGGCCTCCTGGGCAAGCTGCGCCATCTCCATGATGTTGATATGCTGATCATCCCAGCCGATGCGCATCTTGACCGTCACCGGCATGTCCACCGCTGCCACCAGCGCCTTCAGCACCCTGTAGGCATTCTCAGGATTTTTCAGCATGGCGGAGCCTTCATGGTTCTTCACCACCTTGGGAGCAGGGCAGCCCATATTGAAGTCAAGGATATCAGCACAACCCAGGCCTGCCACATACTCTGCTGCCCTGGCCACGCTGTCCGCCTCCGCCCCAAAAAGCTGCATGGCCATAGGACGTTCCTCCGGCTCCGTCTTCAGCATATTCAGGGTATGCTCGTTGCGATAATTAATCCCCTTATCGCTGACCATCTCCGAATACACCAATGGGCAGCCCATCTCCCGTGCCAGTATCCTGTAAGGCGTATCGGTCACCCCTGCCATAGGTGCCAAAAACACCGGATATGCAAACTCAAAATCACCTATCCGCATCACTGATTCCTCTCATACAGGGCCCTAAGTCCCGTCAGGGTAAGGAAATAATCAATCCTGTCGATAGTGGTGGACTCCTTGGCAATCATCTTGGCGAAGCCGCCGGTTGCCACTACTTCCATCTCCCTGCCGTACTCCTTCTTGATACGGTGCACGATGGCGTCAATATGCCCGGCAAAGCCAAAAATCAGCCCTGCCTGCATGCCGTTGATAGTATTGCGGCAAATGATGTTCTTCGGCGTCACCAGCTCGATGCGGGGCAGCTTGGCAGCCCGCTGAAAAAGCCCCTCGGCGGCAGTGCCCAGCCCCGGGGAAATCACGCCTCCCAGAAAATCGCCGTTGGTATCCACCACATCAAAGGTGGTGGCAGTACCGATATCGATGACGATCAGCGGCCCGCCGTACTGCTCGTATGCTCCTACCACGTTCACGATACGGTCTGCACCGATTTCCCTTGGATTTTCATATTTCAGCTTGATGCCCGTCTTGATGCCAGGCCCCACCACCAATGGCTTCAGATGGAAATAGCGCTCGCACATCTTCTCCATAGGGATAACCAGAGGCGGCACCACGGAAGAAATAATCACCGCATCAATATCGGACATGCCAAAATTGTGATGCCGGAAAATGCCCTCCAAAAGCAAACCGTACTCATCACTGGTTTTCTGGCGGTCAGTAGAAATACGCCAATGGTGCTGCAGCTTCTTGCCAATATAAGTTCCCATGACAATATTGCTGTTGCCAATATCTATTACTAAGAGCATAAAATCCCCCAAATCATCTTGCTTTATATCTTTCTATATCTGTCTATTTCCTTGGCCGGATGGATACATCCCCTGCCAGCACCCGGCGCAGTCCCCCAGGTGTCTCCACCAGCAGCGCCCCATCAGCGTCAATATCCTTTGCCACACCGGCAAAGGTCTCCTGCAGCCCCAGCACATTGATTTCCTGCCCCAGGGTGATGGAATGCTGCCGCCACTGGTCCAGCAGCCCGGCAAAGCCGTTTTTCAGCACATCGATATACAAAGCCTCCATGTGCTGCAGCACCCGCTGCAAAAACGCCACCCTGTCCACCTCATGCCCCAGCAGCTGGGACATGGAGCCAGCCTTGTCCTGCAAATCCTCCGGAAAGCTCTGCAGCGGAATATTCACATTGATGCCTGTGCCGATGACCACATAGTTTATCCTGTCCATCTCGGCACTCATCTCCGTCAGGATGCCAGTCAGCTTGCGCCCCTGGCAGTAAATGTCGTTGGGCCACTTGATGCCGGCCTCCACCCCCAGCTCCTGCATGGCCTTTGCCACTGCCACCGCTGCCAGCAGGGTGCACTTGGGTGCCTCCTGAGGCAAAAAGGGCGGACGGAGAATGACGGAAAACCACACGCCGCCCCGGGGACAGAAAAAGCTCCGCTCCAGCCGCCCCTTGCCGGTGCTCTGCATCTCGCTGACCACCACCGTGCCCTCGTCAGCACCGGCAGCTGCAGCCTTCTTGGCCTCGTCATTGGTAGACCTGACCTCATCAAAGCTGATGACGGACTGCCCCAGGAGCTTTGTAGGCAGGTTATGGGTTATCAGCTCCGGCAGCAGCCTGTCAGGCGTTCCCGTCAGGCAGTAGCCGCTCCGTGCCCTGCTCTCAATATTGTAGCCTGCCGCCTTCAGCTCCTTGATATGCTTCCAGACAGCCGTCCTGGATACCCCCAGGCGGCTGGCGATTTCCTCCCCGGAAATACAGCCCTCCTGCTGTGAGCGCAGCAGTTCAAGAATTTTGGAACGCATCACGCGCCTCCTCTATGCCGTTATATGATTACACTGTTATACCATTATGGTGTTGCACCATTATACAATTATACAATTATACAATTATGCAGCTATGCCATTATACAGGGAAAATTCCAGCTTACAGCTTGTACTCGATGGTGCCAATCACATCGCCCCGGTGGTTTTTCAGCACCGGCGGATACTTGGCAAGCAGCTGCTCATATTCATCCTTAGTCAGGATATCCATGTATTTCAGCACCGCCATGACAGCAGGATTTACGGCACCATAATCGCCGTCTTCCACCTTGAAGGCAATGCCCATATTCTCATCCTTCACAGCCATGCAGTACACTGCATCCGCGCCAATCTTGGCGATTACCCTGCCACCTGTCACCTGGGAAATAGCCGTATCGATGCGGCCTGTACCTGCCAGGGCATCAGGATGGGCAGCCATGGCATCACGGATGGTCCTTGCCGCAGCCTCGTACTCGCCCCATTCACCCTTGTCAGGGCTGCCCAGGCGGGCATAAGCCCTGGCCATATGGTCAAGAGGCAGGTAGAATACCGGCACGCCGCAGCCGTCAATGCCGATTTCCAGCTTGTCCTCCGGCATGCAGGATGCCATGGCCACATGCTGGAAAATCACCTTCTGTGCCGGATGGTCAGGCTTGATGTAGTCCTCCACCGGCAGCCCCATCATCTGGCACAGGGCAAGAATCTGGGAATGTTTGCCGGAGCAGGCGTTATGCACCGCCTGAGGCCGCTCCCCCTTCTTGATGAGCTCCACATTGGCCTTGCCGCTCATAGGGCGTGCCGCACCGCAGTTCAGCACATCAGTAGTCAGCCCCAGCTTCGCCAGTATCCCCTGCACCAGCTCCACATGGAAAGGCTCGCCGCTGTGGGAGGACACCAGAAAGGCCAGCTCCCTGTCAGTAAGGCCGTATTTCTCCAGCCCGCCGTTCTTCACAAAGGCCAGGGCCTGAAAAGGCTTGGCGGCACTGCGCCAGAACATAGGCAGCCTGCCATTGCCGGCTTCCTTCAGGATATCACCCTTGCAGTTGACTGCTACCACATCGGCACGATGGATATTCTCCACATGGCCTGCCCTCGTGTACTCCAGAATAATCTCACTCATAAAACATACCCCTCTCCTTGAAAAAATCAAAAAGCGGCATGGATAAAACCAATGCCGCCTTTTCATCTCACAACCATCTTGATAGGATGGCATTAAATTTCATTTATGTGAAATTTTCTTCTGCCAAATTTATGCTTTCAAACCTGTTTCTCAGGACTTATTCCTTCATGGAGGTATTCAGGTTAGGTTCCGGGGTGGTCACATCCACCGGCACCGGCTCCTTTTCCCTGGCACGCTCCTGCACGGCTGCCGGAGCTTCCTCCTCCAGAGGCATCAGCAAGGGCGTGGCAGTATTGTCCTCGTCCTCATCATCCCTGCGGCTGTCATCCTGGTCTCCCTTCTCGGTGACATTGCCAAAGCCCACGATATCCTTCAGCTCATCCGCCTCAAGGGTTTCCTTCTCAATCAGGGCTGCGGCGATGGCATGCAGCTTTTCGATATTGTCAGACAGGATAATGCGGCATTCCTCGTAGGCGGAGGTAATCAGCTTGTAGACCTCCCGGTCAATATCTGAAGCAATCTCCTCGGAATAATTCCGCTGGTTATTCAAATCCCTGCCCAAAAATACCTGATGGTCGCTGCTTTCCCCAAAGGCTATAGGTCCCAGGTGCTTACTCATGCCGTATTCCATGATCATGCTCCGTGCCATCTGGGTGGCACGCTGGATATCATTCTGTGCGCCGGTGCTGATTTCCTTCAGCACCACTTCCTCTGCCACGCGGCCTGCCATCAGGGTTTTCAGCTTATCCAGCAGCTCGCCCCGGGTAGCGTAGGAACGGTCCTCCTTCGGCAGCATCAGGGTGTAGCCCCCGGCCCTGCCGCGAGGGATAATCGTTACCTTGTGCACAGGGTCAGCATTCGGCAGCAGCATGCCCACCAGGGTATGACCGCCCTCATGGTACGCCGTCAGCCGCTTCTCCTTATCGCTCATGACCTTGGACTTTCTTTCTGGTCCGGCGATGACACGCTCTATGGAATCCTCCAGCTCGGACATGAAAATGCTCTTTTTGTTGCGACGGGCTGCCAGAAGTGCCGCCTCGTTCACAAGGTTGCTGAGGTCAGCACCGGTAAAGCCCGGCGTCCTGCGTGCCAGCACATCCAAATCAACATCCTTGGCAATAGGCTTGCCCTTGATATGCACCTTCAGGATAGCCAGACGCCCCTTCACATCAGGCTTGTCCACCACAATCTGGCGGTCAAAGCGTCCCGGGCGCAAAAGTGCCGGGTCCAGAATATCCGGCCTGTTGGTAGCAGCGATGATGATGATACCTTCGTTGGCAGCAAAACCGTCCATCTCCACCAGCATCTGGTTCAGGGTCTGCTCCCGCTCATCATGGCCGCCCCCCAGGCCTGCGCCACGCTGGCGTCCCACCGCATCAATCTCATCGATGAACACGATGCACGGAGCATGCTTCTTCGCCTGGTCAAACAAATCACGGACACGGGAAGCACCCACGCCCACGAACATCTCCACAAAGTCAGAACCGCTGATGGAGAAGAAAGGCACCCCTGCCTCACCGGCAACCGCCTTGGCCAGCAAGGTCTTGCCTGTGCCCGGCGGGCCGAAAAGCAGCACGCCCTTAGGGATTTTTGCCCCCAGCTCGTTGAACTTCTTCGGCTGCTTCAAAAACTCCACAACCTCCTGCAGCTCCTGCTTTGCCTCGTCAGCACCTGCCACATCGGAAAAATGCACCTTTACCTTGTCGCCGCCGCTCATCTTGGCACGGCTCCTGCCAAAGGACATCACCTTGCCGCCGCCCCCCTGGGTCTGGTTCATAAAATAGAACCACAGGGCTGCCAAGAGAATAATCGGCAGCAGGGAAGAAAACAGGGTTGACCACCAAGGCGGCTCCGGCGGATTTTCCGCCTTCACTGTAACATTCTTTGCCTGCAGCTTATCTACCAGATTTTCCTCCTGATAAGGAAATCCCGGCATGACGGACTTGAACTCCGTGCCATCTGTCAGGGTTCCCTTCACCACATTCTCGGTCAGGACAACCTTGGCAACCTCGCCGCTGTCAACCTGCGCCATAAAATCAGTATAGTTCATTTCCTGAATTTTTGGCTGCTGTTGCTGGGAAAAATAATCTATAGCAGATATAGCGACGAAAATAATGAGCAAATACAATGCTACATTTTTCATGAATTTATCCAATTCCACATCCTCCTTCCGCAAGGGCTCACGACCTGCCAAAAAGCCCCGACACCCTCACAGAGAATAATTATAGCATTAATTATCACATTCTACAATGTTATAACCTCAAGAATAAATTTCCCGCTTCAAAACGCCTATTACCGGCAGGTTGCGATACTTCTCCGCATAGTCAAGGCCGTATCCCACCAGAAACTCGTCAGGCACCTCAAAACCGCAATAATCAATCTGCACATCTACCTGGCGGCGTGACGGCTTGCTTAAAAGGGCGCACAGCCTGATGCTGGCAGGCTCCCTTTTTGCCAGTTCTGCCATCAGGCAGCTCATGGTAACGCCGGAGTCAATAATATCCTCCACCAGAAGCACATGCCTGCCCTTGATATCCGCATCCAGGTCCTTCTTGATGTTTACCTTGCCGCTGGTCTCCGTACCGCTGCCATAGCTGGAAGCCACCATAAAATCAATATTCAGCGGCACATTTATCTGGCGTACCAGGTCGGCAAAAAACATCACCGAGCCCTTCAGGATACCCACCACCAGCAAATCCTTGCCTTCGTAGTCCCTTGTCAGCTCCTGCCCCATCTCACGGCATTTGGCAGCCAGTGCCGCTTCATCAAACATCACGCTTGCCAGATCATTTAACATTTTGTCTACTCCTTTACCCCTTATTAATCATGCGGAGGACAAAAAATTTCCTTGTCCCCTCGTCAGCCGCAGCCTCGGCAAACCGCCTGACACCCGGCAGCCACAGGATGTTCCCGTCACCGCCGCCATCCGCCACCAGCCAGAGCTCATCTCTCTGCTGCCTAGGTATGCGGCTGTCAATCAGAAAATCCTTCAGCTTCTTGTGCCCGTTGCCTATGCTGACACGGTCGCCATTTTTCCTGTGGCGGACAGCCAGAGGCTGATTACACTTGTCCCAATCGCCGTAAACTGCCATGCAGCCGCCATTGCCTGCATTGCCTGCTGCAGTGTCTGCACTATCTGCATGACCTGCCGCGCTCTTTAAAAGCACCTCCAGCTGCTGCCTGTCCTCTGCCAGCTCCGCTGTAATGCGGCTGCCATCCGGCAGGCAGGTAGTTCCCGGCACACGCAGGGAAATCTTCTCAAACTCCCCCACGATATCCATTGTACCATGATTTCCTGAAAATGGAATGGTCTTTTTTATGATATACAAAAAATTATAAGAAATTTCCGCCAGCAAACCAAAGGAAAGCTGCAGCTCCGTGCCTGTCCTGCCTTTTTTCGCCAGCTGCAGAACCGCCTGTACCTGCACATAGGCAAGCTGGCAGCCACTCACCTCAAAGGCCGCCTGCTGTACCAGCCGCCTCTGCATGGCAAGAGAAAGCTGCAGAAGCCTGCCCAGGTTAAAACAAAAGCCCTGCTCCGCCTCTGCCGCCAGCTCCTGCCACAGCTTTTCCGCCGCCTGCCGGAGATAATCCTCATCAGCCTGGGCAATATCCGCCAGCTGGCAAAGGGCATCCCCCAGTGCCGGATTGTACTCCCTGGCAAGAAGGGGCAAAAGCTCCAGCCGCAGCCTGTTCCTGAGGCAGTCCGCCTCATCATTGGTGGCATCATGCCTCGGTTCTAACCTGCGTTGCCTGCAATACTCAGCCAATTCCCTCTTGCTGGCAAAAAGCAGGGGGCGCACCAAATCCCCCTGACGGCACCGGATGCCCCCCAGCCCCCGGAGCCCGGTGCCACGGATAAGATGCATCAGGACAGTCTCCGCCTGGTCATCCCGATGATGGGCGGTGGCAATCACCACCCTGCCCAGCTTTTCCTGATTTTCACCCATGCCGTATTTTTCCGAAAGCGCCCCGGCAATCCGCCGCAAAAAAGCATACCTGAGCCGCCTGGCCGCCGTTTCCAAGGACTCCCCTTCCCTTGCCGCCTCCCCGGGCACATCAGCAGACGCCCCGTAGAACTCGATGCCCCTGGCACCGCAAAACTCCCGGACAAACTCCGCATCCTCCAGGGAATCCTTTCCCCTGATGCCATGCTCAAAGTGAGCTGCTGCCAGCCTTACGCCAAGCACCTCCTGCAGCCTGTCCAGCATATCCAGCATGGCAAGGGAATCGATGCCGCCGGAGCAGGCCGCCAGCACTGTCACCCCCTCCGGCAGGGCAATATTTTCCCGCCAGTTTTTCTCAAAGCACTTCAACAAATCCATCACAAATCATCTTTCCTGTATTTTCTCCCCGGCATTTTGCGATTTTTAAAATAATCACTGCTACAAATAATCACCGCTACGAAAAAGAAGCACCCCCGAAAGGTGCTTCCTCGCATAATTATGTTATAATTGCCAAAATTATCTTCTGCGTCCGCCACCTCTGCCGCCGCGCTTGCTATCCGTCTTGCGGCTGAGGTCCGTCAGCCTCTCATCGCTGTCCTTCAGGAACCTTGACAGCTTATCCTCAAAGGAAGCATTCGTGCCTGCATTGCCGAAACGGGAACCTCCCCGGCGGAAATCACCGCCTGCGCTGCGGAAGCCCTCGCTGCGCTGAAAACCGCTGCCGCCCTCGTGCTGCTGGCGCGGTGCAAAGCCCCTCTGCTCACGCTGTGGCTGCTCCTCAGGCTTCTTTTCCTGAGCCTGCTTCACGGACAGCCCGATCTTCCCCTTTTCATCAATGGACAGAACCTTTACCTTTACCTTGTCCTGCTCCTTCAGAAAGTCCTTGACATCCTTTACATAGACGTCAGCCACCTCTGAAATATGCACCAGCCCCACCTTGTTATCCGGCAGGTTGATAAACGCGCCAAAATTGGTAATGCCGCTGACTACACCCTCTACAATACTTCCAACTTCAATGGACAAAACATTTCCTCCTCAAAAAATCTAACTTAATCGTCATTATACCCTTATAGAGGGCAAAGTGTCAATTATTTATTATCGGCATAGATGTATGGCATCTCACCCTTGCGCGTCATGCCCAGCTCCTCTCTTGCCAGCTTCTCGATATAGTCATCATCCTGCAGCCGGGTATTCTCGTCCTTCAGCTGCTGGTTCTCTGTACGGGCAGCCTGAAGCCTTTCCCGGGCAGCAGCCATATCATCGTCCAGAGCCCCCATAGTCATCTGCTGGTCAGCCAGAATCCAGCCGCCATAGGCCACAATCGCTGCCAGCAGGATGGCGAACCAGTTGAAGCCCCTGCCAGCTCCTGCCTTTTCTTTTTTCCTTGCCTTGTCTTCCACACCTAACGTCTCCCCGCTTAACGTATCCCAAACGGCAAAATCAGCACACTCCACCGGGGGCATGCCACCTTATCTGCCATCTTGCTTACTGTTATTTTTCGCTCCACTGAAAATAATTGGTGGTAGCAATCCGCCGGTACAAGGAGTCACACTCATCGCACTTAAAGCGTGCCACCGTATCGGACATATCTGCCCTGCCATCCACAATCTTCACAGCCCCCGGCTCCAAAAAGCGCATAGCTGCGCCGCACCTAGGACACTCGCAATAGCCATCGGCATTCCTCTTGAGCTGCATAGGTGCCAGCTCCCCGGTGGATTTTATCCTGCGCTTTGGCTTTGGTGGCGGAGGAGGCGGCGTCTTTTCATCTTCTGGCAGCTCAAACCGCTCATACAGTCCTGAACGCAAAAGCTCCCGATAAAAAATACCGCAGTCATAGCAGATATATCTGGGCTTAACATTCTCGTAGTCCACCTTGCCATTGATGACGCGCACGGCACCGCCCTCGCTGTGCACCATGCCCTTGCCACATTCAGGGCAGTCATAGCCCCCTTGGGCATTGGTCATCAGGGCTGTCACCGGACTGCCAGTGAAGCTTTTCTTTTTTGCTTTCTCCTTAGCCTCCTCGGCAGCCTGTTCCTTATCCAATGCCGCCAAATCCTCAGGCATCAGGAAAAACACATCATAATACCCTGTATTCAAAAGCTCCCGATAATATTTGCCGCATTTACGGCAGATATACTTTGGCTTTACGTTATCATAATCAACCTTTCCATCGACCACCCGCACCTGGCCGCCGGACAGGTATTCCAATGCCTGACTGCATTCAGGACAGGAAAACCTGCCATCATTTCCTTTTTCCAGCTTACTTACTGCCACCCTGCCTCACTCCGCCTATTCTTTTCAGTACATGCAAATGTACAAAACAACCCCCGCAAAAATCTAAAGCAATTCCTCTATCGCCCTGGCAATCTCCTGCACCGTACCCGGCCTGGCATGACGGCGTGCCGCCATGGCCATATCGGATAGCGCATACTGCTCCGACAGCAAATCCCTGATAACACAGGCCAGATTATCCCCGGCATGGAGCCACACAGCCGCCCCGCAGCCTGACATATACCTGGCGTTATCAGTCTCCGGCCCCGGAATAGGCTCATGCAGCACCATGGGCAGCCCCATTGCCATCGCCTCCGTCAAGGTAAGCGCCCCGGGCTTCGTCACCAATATATCTGATGCCCCCATCAGCTGACAAACCTTGTCAGTAAAGCCATAGACATGAACGCAATGATGAGAAGTTCCCCCAAACCTCTCTGCCTGCGCTTTCAGTTCATGATTCCTGCCGGCAGCCACCAGAAGCTGCAGCCTTGGCTCCAGCTTTTCCAGCTGCTCCAATGCCGCTACAATACGCCCCAGCCCCAGGCCGCCCCCCATCAGGAGCACCACGGGCAAATCCTGCGACAGCCCTGCCGCCTGCCTGCATGCAGCCTTGTCCCAGGCCTGATAGAAATCCCTGCTCACAGGAATCCCCGTCACATGGATGGTATCCTCACGGATGCCATCGGCAATCAGCTGCTTTTTCATAAAATCGCAGCCTACAAAATACAAGTCCATATTGGGACAAATCCACATGCGATGCACGGAATAATCAGTAATCACCGCCACTGACACAAACTGCTGCCGCCAGCTATCCCCCAGATGGGACACCGCCTCTGCCGGAAAAGGATGGGTGCAGATAATCACATCAGGCCTGTATTTTCTGACCAGCCTCTTGATGGAGCGGGACATAGCCTGTGCCATCAAGAGCTGGATAAAGCCGCCCTTCCTGTTCCCATCCGTAAAACGGTACATGAACTCGTAGAGATTGGGCACCAGCGCCAGCATCTTCAGATAGCAGCTTTTCATGAAGGCATTGATAAAGGATGTATCCCAGCGCATGAAATCAACCGTATCTATCCTGGCATCGGGAAAATATGCCTGTATGCCCTCGGCAATGGCACTGGCAGCCTTTTCATGGCCTGAACCAATGGATGCCGTAACCAGCAAAAAACTTTTTCCCATACCTGCACCTCTGCCTTATCCTTCGCTGCCTGACTGCCGGAGCCTATCCTGAACGAAAATTACAATTACTTTAAACTAAATTTTATCACATTTTGCGCCAATTCATCAACCATAAAATCAGTAAAATCAGCTATGCTCAGATTATCCGCCCATCGGGCTGTCAGGTCAGTCCGCCATCAATGCTCCACAGAGCACCGTTGACAAAGCCCGCCTCCCGGCTGCAAAGGAATTTTATCACGGAGGCAACTTCCTCGGGAGAAGCTATGCGCCCCAAGGGATAGACGCTGCCCATCTCCCCCAGTGCCTGCTCCCGGTCAGGATACTGCAACAGCTGTGCCTCAGTCAGAGGCGTCAGTACATCCCCCGGGCAGACGGCATTGATGCGGATGCCAAAGGGCCCCAGTTCCAGCGCCATGGCCTTGGTGAACATATTCACCGCCCCCTTGGAAGCGCAGTAGGTGCTGCACAGCATGTTGCCCTGCAGCCCCGCATCCGAGGACACGTTGACGATGCAGCCGCTGCCCTGCTTTTTCATAATCTCTATGGCGTATTTGGTCATAAAATACGTCCCCTTGAGGTTGACGGACAGCATCCTGTCAAATGCTTCCTCATCCACATCCTCAATGGCACGCTCAAAATAAATTCCTGCCGAGTTGATCAGGGCATCCAGCCTGCCAAAGTGCCCGGCTGTCTCAGCCACCGCCCGGCGGCAATCCTCCATGCTGGACACATCCCCCTGCAAGTACACTGCCTCCCCGATATTTCCGGCCTTTCCGTCATTTTTTTTGAGATAATCCAGAGCCTCCTGCCCTTTTCCAGCATCCCTGCCCATGACAGCCACCTGCCAGCCATCCTGCAAAAACAGCACCGCTGCTGCCAGCCCGATACCGGACGTGCCGCCGGTAATCAAAACAACTTTTTTCCCTGCTTTATCACTAAACTTATCCATAAACAGTCCCCATTTCCCATACTTCAACAAAATATGTATGTACATAATATCGACTATAATATGTGAAAATTTCAGTTTGTCGTAGTGCCGGTTTGTTACTTCGTGCACATACTGACTAAAATGGTTTGATAGTCCGTGGACTCTGTTCAGATTAAAGAGGGATGGTCTACGGCAGTGCCCTCAGAAACACGCTCTCGCTCCTAGTTGTGCCTAGCGGATGCTAAGTTCTCGCTTCGCCTGACGGCTCGCGAATCACTAAGCACCGAGGCACAACAAAGGTTTCTGATGGCACATGCCGCAACCCATCCCTTTCTTGTCTGAACAGATACAACAAAATAATACCACGATATTCAGTTAGTATGAAGCTGTAGCAGCTAATCCTGCTTTACGAGCAAGCCTGAAAAGGAGGAGCCGGGAGGCTGACGAAACTTGCTACTGCCGACCGCTGTATAAACTGAAATTTAAGCTACAATTTATAAGAGGAAAGCTCCCAGATGCTTCCTTCTATCTTGCTCAGACTAGAATCACCTTGTACTATAAGCTGCGGTGCCGTTTCCGTCTCCGTAAAAATCAGCATTGAAGCCGCCTCTCTCCCATCCTGAAAAAATACTTCCACAGCTGATTTATCCACCAAAAGCTGAAAATTCAGTACATCCCCTGCTGACAGCATGAAGCTGCGCACACCTCGTGCCCCCAGCTTCATGCCATTGCGGTCAATAGTCATAACCTGCCGCAGCCTGTCATAACAAAACATCAATCTTTCTTCTCCATAAACCAGCATCAGCTTCACATGCTCTGCTGCCCCCATTTGAATAGTCAGCTTTGCCTCGCACAGCTCAGGCAACAAGGACTGATATTCGTAAGCACTGATTGCCATCACCTGTCGTTCGCTTTTCTGCTTGCGCAATGCCAAAAGCTCCGCCACCGGCTGCTGATAAATCACGCCATCCTGCAAAGTCAGCTCCCGTGGCACAGTCAGGCTATAAAGCCAGCCATCTTCCGCAGAAGGATAAAATGCCTCCTCCTCCGGTATCCCCATCCAGCCAAGCATGATGTGACGTCCATCCGCCTCCAATACCTGAGGCGCATAAAAATCAAAGCCCCTGTCCAGTTCACGAAACGCCCCATGCTCCATCACCATACTGTCAAGATTCAGCCTGCCTGATACATAGCCGCTCTGATAACGATTCTGATAGGCATAAGCCTCTGCCGTCAGCCCCTGAGGGCAAAACATCAGCACATCACCATCAGCGAACTGCAAAAGGTTAGGGCATTCCCACATATAGCCAAAATCAGGATACATGGTCTTTATTTCTCCCATAAATTCCCAATTGCCGCCATTATCGGCAGCCATTTCCCCATATACTACCGCCCTGCCCTGCAAAGCCTCATTCTGAGCCCCCAGCACAAAACACCGCCTGCCATCACGCACAAAAACGTATGGATCACGAAAATGAGCCGTATAGCCTGCCGCCTCCCCCGGCACGATGATTTCATCCTTGCGGACGGTTCCATCAGCCAGCAAAGTGCCCAGCCGCTGGGCAGGAGTGCGCACACCTGCCTCATCCTTGGCATTGCAGGTATAGAGCACCCTGACACAGCCTTCTTCCTCAAAGCCGCAGCCTGAGTAGCAGCCATCTTTATCATGAGCATCCGTCGGCTGCATGGCAAGCTTAGGCCTGCTATAATGCACAAAATCACTGGTTGACGTATATGCCCAGCATTTATTCTTGTGCTCACACCCCAAGGGATTCCATTGAAAGAAAATATGATACTGACCATTGGCAAAAACCAGCCCGTTAGGATCGTTAATCAGCCCGAAAGGCATCTCCAAGTGAAAGCCGTTATGCCACCTGCCGGACAACGGATATCCCTGCTGCAGCTTTTCCTCAATCTGATTTTTATCTATACACCTCATGCCAATGCACCCTTCCTGCCATATCCAGCAAATCATCTTACATAACTAACAAAATTATCTTCTGCTATCAGAAAAGGCGGTATGAATATCACACCGCCCGTGTTCAATTATTCCTCCGGCGTAAACATCATAAAAGTCAGTCCGAAGGCAATGCCGAAACCTGTCAGATTCACCATCAGGTAAGGCAGCAGATTGTCAAGATAGAGAAGCGTTCCCGGCAGCACCGTAATGCCCATGCCGGTACCGGCCAGATGCATAAAGCTGGCAAGACCACCGGCAAAAGCGCCACCCACCAAAGCATAGAGGAAAGGCTTCATAAAGCGCAAGTTGATGCCGAAAATCGCCGGCTCTGTAATCCCCAAAAAGGCAGGAATAACAGAAGAAATGTACAAAGCACGTTTCTTGACATCCTTAGTCTTCACAGCAACAGCTACTGCAGCACCGCCCTGCGCCACAATAGCACCGGTAATAATAGCGTTAAAGGCATCCCTGCCGGTAGCCGCCAAAAGCTGTACCTCCAGGGCATTAAACACATGATGCACGCCGCTGACCACAATAACCTGATGCACGCCGCCCACAATAAAGCCGCCAATGCCGAAAGGCATCTCAAGGAAAGCACGAACTGCCCCGAACACAGCTGCCTCAACAGTGTGCATAATAGGGCCAACCACCAGAAGTCCCAGCAGCATGGAAACCAGCAGCGTAACGAAAGGAGTAACAATCAAATCCACCACATCAGGCACGAACTTCTTGCAGAATTTCTGCATATTGGCAGCAAAAATTCCCAGCACCAGGGCAGGCAGCACAGAGCCCTGATAGCCAACTACGGGAACATTGATGCCCAGCACATCCATCATAATAGGCTGTGCCTCGCCCCCGGCGATGGCATAGGCATTTGGCAGCTGCGGTGCCACCAGCATCAATCCCAGCACAATGCCGATAACAGGCGTACCGCCGAATTTCTTCATGGTAGACCAGCACACCAGGGCAGGCAGGAAAGCAAACGCCGTATCCGTCAAAATCTGGCTCATGCGCAGAAAATTCTCGCTGAACTCCATGCCAAGGCTCAAGGTCATGCCCCGAAGCCCCATAAAGAGTCCTGTTGCCACCAGCACAGGAATAATCGGCACAAACACATCACCAAAGGTACGGGAGATTTTCTGAGCCACAGTCATCTCGTCATAGGCTGCTTCCTTATTGCTGCCGCCAGCCAATGAAGTATTCTGATGCACTAAAGCGTCATATACCTTATCCACAAAGCCGGTTCCCAGGATAATCTGATACTGGGCTGCCGCAAAAAACTGCCCTTTGACACCGTCAATAGCCTCAATCGCCTTTTCATCAATCTTGGACTTGTCATGCAAAATCAGGCGCAGGCGCGTAGCGCAATGCTCCGCAGAACGAATATTGGCCATGCCGCCCACACACTCTGCAATCCTGGCGGCAACCCTTTCCTCACGGCTCTCCATCTTGTTATCCCCCATTCTCTCTGCCGATTTATCATTTTCTCCGGCTGACTCATTAACAGAACTCACCTTGTTGCCCTGCAGCTCCAAAGTAATTTTGCCAAACTCATCCGCATTGGCAACTACCACAGGCGTAGTCGTATCATAGCCCTCATGCCTGATACCTGCCGCATCAAACTCCAGCAGCAAATCGCCCTTTTTCACCTTGTCACCTGCCTGAACATGAGCGGTAAAATACTTCCCCTTCAAATTTACGGTATCAAGCCCCACATGAATCAGCAATTCAATCCCATCATCAGAAAGCAAGCCGATGGCATGCTTCGTGTCAAAAACAGATGTTACCTCGCCATCAAAAGGAGCTGTCACCCTGCCTGCCGGATTCTTCACGGCACCGCCGCGCCCCATAATCCCCCCGGAAAACACAGGGTCATTGACCTCCTGCAAGGCAATCAGCTCTCCCTGCAAAGGGCTGTCCAGCCTGATGTCCTTCATGTTAAAACCTCCCCAATACTTTGTAAATGCTTCTCCAAGACTTCTCAAGATTCTTATTTACAGGTATTATTTTACGGATTTTGGGGAGGTATTTAATCTGATTTTTATCATTAATTTTTGCCGTATTTTGCATGACAAATGTCATTTTTCCATCTCACGGGCTGAACACAGCCGTGAGCAATTATTCTAGAGGCTGCTGTGCCATGCCTGTCTGCACTGCCCAGATCGCCATCTGGGTCCTGTCCCGCAGTGCCAGCTTGCCCAGGGCAATGCTTAGGCTGTTCCGCACCGTTCCTTCGGAAAAGTTCAGCTTTTCCGCAATTTCCCTGTTTGACATGCCATGCCCCACCAGCCGCACAATGTTCCGCTCCGTCCTGGTGAGCTCCTTTACTCCGCACATGTCAACCTGAATGGAAAATCCCCTTTGCCGTTCCTCCTGCTCCGCCGTGCTGACAGGCTCACCGCCCCAGCCTTCAATAATCCTGTTGGTGGCCGTTATCTGGCTGAACAGCTTCACCACCTTGGTCACAATGTCCGTATTCAGCATGGCACCGCCCTCTGCCACCTTGCGGATGGCTGCTGACAGCTCCGGCACGGAAATCCCTTTCAGCAGATAGCCGCTGGCACCATATTTCAGCCCGTTCATCACATACTCATCATCATCAAAAGTAGTAAGGATAATAATCTTCGTAGCAGGATATTTTTTCTTTACCGCCTTGGTTGCCTGCACACCATCCATCTTGGGCATCCGCACATCCATGAGGATTACATCCGCCGCCTGTTTTTCCAAAAGCTCCAAAAGCTCCGCACCATTCTGCGCCACGCCTACAACCTGCATATCCTCGTTGATATCCAGCACAATCTGCAAGCTTTCCCGGATAAGCTCCTGGTCATCTGCTATCATCACCCTTATCATGCCATTCCCATCCCTTCCAACTCACAATCTTTTTTAGCCACTGGGCAAACATCTTCTGAAAGATGACATTGCCTTCCAAATTACAGTCAAAGTTATCCCTGCATATTCCGGGGCAGATTTACTTCAAGCACAAAGCCCTTCTCGCCCCAGTATGCCAAAGTGCCGCCCAGAAGCTCCACCCGCTCTGCCATGTGATGAAGGCCGAAGCCCTTCTTGATCTCAGGACAGCCCACACCATTATCCGAAATGATAATATTCAGCATTTCCCCGGCTCCTGCCATAAATATCTTCACCCGGCTGGCATGGCCGTGACGGCTGGCATTGGTCAGGCTTTCCTGCACAATACGATAGAGCACATCAGTCTGATCCTGCCTGAGATTTTCCGGGAAGCTGTCAAATTGCAGCGCCACTTCCACACCGCTGGCATCCGAAAAATCTTCCACCAGCTTCCGCAGAGCATCCCTGAAAACCAGCTTTTCCAAATCATCCGGCCTCAGCATGTGCATGCTGCGCCTGACATCCGTAATGCCCCGCTGAGCAGCCGCCTTGATTTTCGCCAGCTGCTTTTTTGTAACCTCCGGGGCATAATCCACCGTCACCATGCAGGCATCCAGCCCCGCTACGATGCCTGTCAGGGCATGTCCCAGGGTATCGTGAATTTCCCTTGCCAAGCGGTTGCGCTCCTTGATTTCCGTCAGGCTGGCGATAGTCATAGCATACTCGCGCAATTTTTTATTTGCCAGATTCAATTCAGTATTTGACTCATTCAACCTGTTGTTGCTTTCATTAAGCATTTCATTGGTCATAATCATGCGGTAATTCAAATCTGCAATCTCAGCATTTTCCTTGCTCTTATCCTGCAGCAGCACTACCATGTACACAACGAAGAACATGATATTGCCGTAACCGGCAAAATTCCTGACTGCCAGCAAAATCCCCTGCACCTCGGAGCTGTAATAAGCCAGATAAACATCAAAGGAAATAATATCCATCTTCAGCATGGAAGCACTATAAACAATGACACCATAAACCACCAGCATCAGAAGCAGCATGATTTTCAGCTGCTTCTCCCCCTGATAGCAATACATAAAATCCGCCAGCAGCAAAAGCACCACGCCATCATAAAAAAGGCTGGTGCTGTGCAGGAGAAAGATACATGCCGCTACTTCTACAAAAAACACGCAATAACGAAACAGCTGGGGAAGCCGCCACACATTGCTATAGATATAGCCGCAGCAGGCAACCACCGTAAAAGAACAGACAGCTCCCAGTAGCATTTCCTCTGCCGGCATGGGCAGCTGTGAAACCCTGTAGAGAAAATCCCTTGCTCCCATATCTGCACTTATTTTCTGCTGAGTCACCCCCATAAAAAGTGCCAACAGCAAAACGACAGCCCCATTGTAGGCTGTCATCATCACATGCACCCTGTCCGCACGCCCCTTCACAAAATCACGCACCAACATCAACACCACCTGCCTAATGCCCTGCAAATAACTGCCAAAATTCGTTAATAATATTATAACATCAGCAGTTTTTCCCTTCCATAGAAATTTCAGTTTATACAGCGGTCGGCAGTAGCAAGTTTCGTCAGCCTCCCGGCTCCCCCTTTTCAGCTTTTTCGTAAAGTCAGATTGATTACCTTGGTAGCGTACAGCAGAGTATAGTTGATAACTATGTGCATATCTGTTCAGACAAAAAGAAGGACAGGTGCGGCATGTACCCAAAGAAAACCTTGAGTGCAGCCTCGCTTCTTAGCAAGTGCGAGCGTAAGCGATGCAGGAGCTTAGAAGCGCGAGGCTGTGCTAAGAGCGAGAGCGAGTTTTCTATGGGTACTGCCGCTACCTGTCCTTTTAATAATGTCTGAACAGAGTCCACGAACTATCAAACCATTTTAGTCAGTATGTGCACGAAGTAACAAACCGGCACTACGACAAACTGAAAATTTACTTTCTGAAATTTTGGGTTGGCAGCTTCTTTACCTCATCACCATAGATGGTCTTCCAATCATTGCGCATGGAGATAGCTACCCAGCCGTATTTGTCGCACAGTGCCTTGAACTTGGCAGACTTCTTAGGGCCGCCCCAGTCACGGACATCGTCATCACAGTTCACGCCCATGGCCATACTCTTGTACTTATCGTTAAATACGGCATAATTCAGCATAGAAGCATCGGAGCTGCTGTTGCCCAATGCCAGAACCGGACGCTTGCCAATCTCGCGGCAGATATTGGACACCTTCATCATCTTGTTATCAGTGGACTGATATGCACCGCGCACCATTACATCCTCTTTCTCGAACTGGAAGTACTGGGCATTGGCAAAGCCCTGGCGCTGGGCGATATTTACGCTGTCAGTACCGATTACATGGTCAGTATTGATGGAAGGAATTGCCTTCAGAGCAGTACGCACCAGCTGGCGGTCAGTGCCGGTTACAACGTAGAAGTTGAAATCATTGGCCTGCAAATAAGTAATTACCTCTACCATTGGCAGATAATAGGCCTCTGCAAAGGTGCAGTTGGAAAGACCATCCAGCGGTGTTTTCTTCATCCAGTCAGCTACATAGGCATCAAACTCCTCAAGAGTCATGCCCTCAAAGGCATAGGCCTGTGCCATATCCTCACCGGCATCCATATCGGCAGAAATCTTGCCCGCCTTGGCAGCCTTGAGGCATTCCTCAGCATAAGCCTTCTCGGTAGCAGTTGGCTGATAGGTCGGATCATTGAAGATACGATGGAAATACAAAGCCCACTCAGAATAAGTAGGTGCCAACTCCCCATAGAAGGTACCGTCCATATCAGATACAGCAATACGGTCCTCCACAGGAATGAAGTTCGGGCTGTTCGGATTAGTTACATCCTCTACATAAGCCTTCAAGGCCTTCAAGGCCGGGGAATTCTCATTCCAATACTTGAAGTTGGAGCCATCAGCCTTGACAGAAATAGCGGCAATAGTCTCCACCGGAGCTGCATCAGCAGTAGAAATATCCGCACCCACCGAGCCAAAAGCCAGCCCCAGAGCTATCAGTGCCGCACAAACCTTTTTCTTCATTTTCATCTCTTACCACTCCTTATGATTTTTACATTAGAACATGTTTGTATATTAATACATAAATGTAAAGCCTGTTAAGCTGTTTGTGTAAAAAAAATGTAAAATTGCTATTTAGCACCAGTTCAGCAGGCAACCTACGTTTATTATTATTACATATTGTTTGTTTTTATGAAATCAGAAAAATTCTGATTTTCTGTCAGATTTTTTCTTACAGGACCTAAGTCTATCTAAAGAGTGGTAATTATCTGCCATATTTTTATTCAAAACTATTCCTTTTCCAGCCAGTTGTGCTTCAGGGCATATTCCACCAGCTCATGCTTCTGGGAAAAGCCCAGCTTCTGCATCAGCCGCGTCTTGTATGTGGACACAGTCTTGATGGAGATGTACAGCTTCTCGGCAATAACCGACAGGGAATACCCTCTGGCAAGAAGGGACAGCACTTCTTTCTCACGCTTGGATAGCTCCGCATCCTCCCCGGCAGGCTTGATAAAGCTGTCAATGAGCAGATGAGCATCCCTGCTGCCCAGATACCGCTCCCCGGCAGCCACAGTGCGTATGGCACGGAACAGCTCCGCATCCACCGAATCCTTGCAAAGGTAGCCGTCCGCCCCCTGCACCATCACTTCCTTGATATACTGCTGCTCGCTGTACATGGTCAGTATCAGCACCTTGACAGGATATTTGCGGCGGCGGATTTCCCGCAGACATTCAATTCCACCCATGCCGGGCATGGACAAGTCCAGAAGCACCAGATCAACCGGCTGCTCCTCCAGCCGCGCCAGTGCCTCACGGCCATCCGACGCCTCTGCCGTCACCTGCATATCACTTTGGGTAGACAGCAGGAGCTTCATGCCCGTCCGCAGTATCCTGTGGTCATCCACCAGCAAAATCTTTAAATTATCACACATCTTGTTGCACATTTTCTATCTCTGCCCCCCCATCCACAGGTAAAACTATGCTTATTTTGGTGCCTTTGCCGGGAGCAGTCGCCAGCTGGAAGCTGCCCTGCAAAAGCTCCGTGCGCTCCCTCATGCTCGCCATACCCAGATGTCCCCCCAGCCGCGCCTTTTCCTCTGCCGCCCTGTCAAAACCAATGCCATCATCCTGCAAAGTCAGATACACCCGTCTATTGTGCACCAGCATGTAGATGCTGACATGCTCCGCCTCCGCATGCTTCAGCACGTTGGCTACGGCCTCCTGCACAGTGCGATAGCACATCAGGGCTACAGGTCTTGAAAGGCTGGCAAAATCCCCCTCAAAGCTCCAGGTAAAAGCTATCTCAGGATTGGCACGACGGATGGGCTCCAGATATTTTTCCAGTGCCGCCGCCAGCCCCAAATCCTCCAAAAGAGGCGGATGCAGATCCACCGCCAGCCGCCGCAGTCCTTCCAACGTAACTGCCGTCAGCTCCCGGATTTCAAAGAGCATCTCCCGCTGCTCATCCGTATCCAGCTTATCGTGCAAAAGCCGCAGATAAGTCAGAATTGTTGCCATAGACTGACTGCTCTCATCGTGCAGCTCCCGGGAGATGCGCCGCTGCTCGTTTTCCCGGGCAGAAAAAAGCTGCTGGATAAGCCACAGCCGCCCCTTTTCCTTTTCCTGCAAATCCGCCACCAGCCTGTTATTCCTCTCAATAGTGCTCTGCAAGCCTGCCGACATCCTGTTAAAAGTATTTGCCAGCCTGCCTACCTCATCCTGGGAGGTGACAGGCACCTGAATGCCGTATTTTCCCTTGTCCATCTGCTTGACCGCAAAGGACAGCCTGGCTACCGGCTTCAAAAACTCGTGGGCATACCTGGTGGCGAGAATTGCCGCCGCCACACACACCATCAGCACCAGCAAAATAGCCAGCAGGCACTTTTCCTGCAAGTCAGCTATCATCTGCTTTTCCGCCATGCCTATGCGGATATACCCCAGAAAGCCGTCATCAATAGGCACCAGTATCTCCCGGATGGTGCCCTCATTGCTGGAAAACACCATCACATCCATGCCTTTGCTTTCACCCGGCAGCCTGGCAGAAGGCAGTCCCTTGGGCAAGCCCTCCACAAATGTGGAAGCCAGCAGCTCTCCCTCAGGACCGGCAACGATGATATAGCGTATCTGCTCATTGGCAGCCAAGGTCTTTGACATGCGCTCATGGAGGGCGAACCTGTCATCCAGCAGGATATCGCTGCTGATGACTGCCGCCATGGAGGTAGCGATTTCCTGCCCGGAGCGCACCAGGCCCATTTCCAGGGAATTGTACGCCGTGCGAAGCATCAAGGCTCCGATAATCAGCCCACAGATGAAGATACTGCCCACAATCAGGATATTAAATTTATAATACAGCCCCTGCTCTTTTTTCATACCCGCTCCATTTTGCCATACTACTGCCTGATAAACAATCTCATTGTCATCTGATAGCCTGATAAACAGCCCTCAGTCATTTCTCCTGCCAGCCTCATAAAGCACATCAGGCAGGCGGCAGCTTTTCACGCTGCTTGTATTTTCGCTTCAGCTCATCATAAACCTCCGGCTGAGGCAAAACGAATTTATCGATAATAACCTGCCGCATGACCTCCGCCATCTCAGGATTTTCATCCATGTGAAAAAATATTTCCTGCAGCCGCTGCTTGGTTTCCGTTGGCAAATCCTGCCGCATTACCACAGGCCCCGTAGGCGTGGGCTTCATAACACCGATAATCCTGATTTTCTCCTCCAGCCTGCTGTCATTTTTCCTGGCATAATCATAAATCTGACTATCAATCCCGGCACCGTCTGCCAGCTTGTTTTCTACCGCCCACAGGGACTTATCATGACTATAGGTATAGAAACAACGCTGAAAAAACTTTTCCGGCGTAGCCTGATATTCCTCCATCAGCATATAATCCACCGCCAGCCGCCCCGAGTAGCTCAAAGGGTCCGTAAAGGCAAAGGTACGCCCCCTGAGCTGGGAAAAAGTCGTGATATTGCTATCGGCATTGACAATAAAGTACGCCTTGTAAAACACAGTTCCATCCGTCTGCACCATAGCCAGGAGCTCCAAGGGTATCATCCCATTGTAAGAGGTATATGCCCCTGTGGAAATAAAGGCAATATCCGCTTCGCCTCCTGCCAGCAGCATGTTCAGCTCCTCATAGGTCTTTCTCTGCACCAGCACCGCAGGACGCCCCAACTCCCCGGCAATATAATCCACCATCTTCTGATATGATTTGCGTGTTTCAATAGGCGAGATTACAGAAGCAAAGGCTATGCGCAGAGGAGCCTCCCTGCTCTTGAGTCCGCCTGCTTCCATGCCATTTCCTGCCTCCTGTCCCTGGCTATTTTCCTGGGTACTGGTAAAATCAATCTCCCCCTGCCTCTGCTCACAGCCGCCGCAAAAAAGGCACAGGGAAAAAATCAGCACCGCCCATAGCAATGTCCGTAGTGCTGAACAGGAGGCCTGCCGGCTTTTTTGCCGCAAAATCCTCATTTTCCCATCACCTGATAACCGGCATCAGACAGAACACGGACTGCCTCCTGCTCCTGCCTGACCAGGATATAATCCGTATTAAAGGTAGAAATGGCAAATATGCTGATGCCGTGCTCCGCCAAAAGGCTGGAAAGCTTTGCCAGGATGCCCACCAAAGAAAAATCCAGCACTCCGTCTATGTAGAAGCCGCGCCAGCCATCCTCACGCTCCAGCACATTACCCGGAACCTGCTCAGTCAGGCAGACCAAGGAGTTTTCCTCTCCCGTCCTGCCAATAAAGCAGTATTCCGCCCCCAAATCCACCTGTGCATAATCCTCAACCTTGCAGACAGTAAAATCCCTGCCAATTAATTTTATTACCATTGCTGCTTCCTCCCCTGCCCTACAGCAAATTATTTCTCTTTACTGCACAAAATATACTGCATACATTTTACACTATTTCCAGATATTTTGCTGAGATTTTCCGCCACTTCACTGGAAAACCATTTCCGGCAAGGCTTTCCCCGGCGGCACAATAGGCAGCACCTTCCAGCGGCTGTCAATGACAAACTCTATCACGCAAGGGACATGGCTGCTCTTTGCGGCCTCTGTCAGGGCAGGTACTATTTCCTCCTGCCGCTCCACCCTTTCTGCCAATCAGCCATCTATATTCCTCTATCAAGCTTCCCATGCCTGTACATTATTCTGTATTTATACATGCATGTACTCGCTTGCATAACAGGTATTTTTTTCGGTACTGCCAAAAGACAGTACCGAAATGCCAGCCACTTAACTTATTTTTCTATTCCCGGCAGCCCATGGATAAACATATCCACGCTGCTCTTAATATACGCCTTCTGCTCCACCCCGGACAGATTGTCCCCGAAGGAAGCCTTTAAAAAGACATAGCCAAAGGCAGCGGAGAAAAAAGCCAGCACCCTTGCCTCAAGCACTTCCCTGCCAAAGCCCGGCAGCCTGCCCAGCTCCTGCATTTTTTGCAGATAATCCGTCAGGGCTGATATAAAAGCCTCCGGCACCTTCATGATAAAGGGAGCAGTTTCCTCATACAGCTGCGGTGCCCTGAGGCCGATGGAGAGATTGACAAAATCCGGTGTCATCCTTGCCATGTATGCTTCCATGAACATCTCCAGGTCCTGCTGCAGCTCCCATTTAACATCAGCAAACAGCTCCGGCGTAATATTGGCACGCCATGCCGCCTGGCTGACGCCTGCCAGCACTATATCCTTCTTGCTGCCAAACTTGCGGAACAAAGTGCATTCATTTACCCCTGCCACCTGGGCAATTTCTTTTGTGGTCGTAGCCGTATAGCCTTTTTCCCGCACCAGCCTCATGGCTGCCTCCACGATTTTCCTGCTGGTATCCTCCAAAGCCCCACCTCCATGCAAGTGAACACTCTCATACTAGCAAAATTCCGCCCTTATGTCAACACATACCGGCTCACCCTTCAATCACGATGCTGTATTCAGCCTCAAAGCTTTTGCCTGCTGCCAGGCTGATGATGCCTTCCTTTTCGCTGATTTCTCCCTCAAAATCATCATAATCAGCATGGCCATGCCATGGCTCCAGGCAGATAAAAGGCGCACCGCCCTGGCTAGGGGACCAGATGCCCCAATAAGGAAAGCCTGCTGCCCTGATGCCCACAGCCTTGCTGCTTTTGGCGGAACGCACCATAATAGTATCAGAGCGCAGATCATCCACAATGCGGGCATCCTCCCTGAACAAGTCATAATTCAGTGGCAAAGTCCTGCCCTGCAAAAAATCCTGCTTGGTATGCTTCAGCAGGCAGCCCGGTGCCAAATCGTAGGCACCGCTTGCTTCCTCCCGTGGAAAATCCAGATAGCAGTCCTCGAACCGCCCCTCACCGCCAATTGGGCAGCGCAGAGCCGGATGGGCACCGATGGAAAAATACATTTCCTTCTCATCAGCATTGATGACCTTCCAATGGACAGCTACAGATTTCCCCTCCAGCCGATAGGTAATTTCCAGCCGGAACTTAAACGGATACACCTTCAAAGTTTCCTCATCATAGTCAAGAGCCATGGTAATGCTGTTTTCCGTCTGCCCTGCCAGCTTATACTCGGAAATCCTTCCGATGCCGTGGCTGGGAATCTCATACTCCTGTCCCTGATACCTGTATTTATTGTTCTTTACCCTGCCCACAATTGGGAACAGCACCGGTGAGCTGTACTGCCAATACTCAGGATTGCCATCCCACAAATACTGGGTTCCATCCTGCCTGTCCAGCACTTCTCTCAGCTCGCCGCCATGCTCGCGGACCTTTATCCGCAAAAATTCATTTTCCAAAGTATACATAAAAAACACCCCTTATAAAACATGACACCAGAGGGAAATCCCCTCTTTTCCCATTGTATGCCAATCCCATCACTTATGCAAGAGATTGATTGCCCTAGCATCGTACAACACAGTATAGTTGATAACTATGTGCATATCTGTTCAGACAAAAAGAAGGACAGGTACTGCCGCTACCTGTCCCTTTACAAAGTCTGAACAGAATCCACGAAATATCAAACTACATCATCAGTATATGCCAGGGAAATACGTCCTGATAAAGCTGCCATCCTGCTAGCTATTGTCCATTATCTATTGTCTGTTGCCTGCCAGCCATCAATCCTGAAATCCGAAATCCTTCAGGATATTATCACGGTTGCGCCAGTCCTTCTTGACCTTTACCCACAGGTCAAGGAAAACCTTGCACCCCAGCAGCATCTGGATATCGGCACGGGCCTGGGCACCGATTTCCTTCAAAAGTGCCCCCCGCTTGCCGATGACGATGCCCTTCTGGGAATCCCGCTCCACATAGATAGTGGCACGGACATACATATCACCATTGTCCCTTGGCTTCATCTCCTCAATATCCACCGCAATGGCGTGAGGAATTTCCTCCCTGGTCTGCAAAAGGGCCTTTTCCCTGATCAGCTCCGCCACAATCAGCCTTTCCGGCTGGTCCGTCACCATATCCTCAGGATAATACTGAGGCCCCTTGGGCAGATGCTTCTTGATCTCCGCCAAAAGGCCGTCCAGGTTGTTTTCCTCCTTGGCAGAAATCGGCACTGTAGCCGCAAAGTTATACCTGCCATTGTAGCCGGTAATAATCGGCAGCAGCTGCTCCTTGTCCTCCAGCAAATCCAGCTTGTTGATGGCAAGTATTACCGGCCTCTCAGTGGCCTGCAGCCTCTCAAGGATATACTGCTCCCCGGGGCCGAATTTCTCAGTGGCATCCACCACGAAGATAATGGCATCCACTTCCTTGAGGGTTCCCTCGGCAGCACGCACCATGTACTCACCCAGCTTGTGCTTCGGCTTGTGAATGCCCGGCGTATCAAGAAATACCATCTGGGCATCCTGCTGGGTAAGCACGCACATAATACGGGTACGGGTAGTCTGGGGCTTGTCGGACATAATGGCAATCTTCTGCCCGATGAGGCTGTTAATCAGGGTTGACTTGCCCACATTAGGACGGCCGATCACTGCCACAAAGCCGGATTTGTGCGTCTTGGGGTCAATCTGCAGCTTCGGCTCTGACGGCAATTCTGCCAGCTTTATCTCCTTGCCCTTGCTCATGGTCACCTGGGCTTCCTGAGCCAGCGGCAGAACCATGCCCTTGCCATCCCGGGAAATCCCCAGCTTGCCCATGATGTACCGCTGTTCCTCCTCCATCTCCATGCGTTCTTCTTCTTCCATGTGGTCATACCCAAGAAGATGCAGCATGCCATGCACGGTCAAAAAGGACAGCTCCCTTTCCATGCTGTGGCCGTATTCCTGTGCCTGCGCCCAGGCACGCTCCAGGGAGATAATAATATCCCCCAGCACCTCCGTCTCCGGCCCATCCTCGATTTCCGGCTCCTCGCTGTCCACAAAGGCAAAGGACAGCACATCTGTAGGCCTGTCTAGTCCCCGGTATTCCCGGTTAAGACTATGTATATGCTCGTCATTAGTCAGGGTTACGCTGACCTCGCTGTTTTCCACATCATACAAAGGGCCGGTAATCTCCACTGCCCGCCTGACAATATTTTCCAGTTCCTCCAGGCTGCCCATTGCCTCAGGCAGCTGCAAATCTTCAGGCTCACGCCCGATAATAATCTCCATTAAAATCTCCTTTATCAAAATTTTTGCAATTTCTTTTCATAGGCAGCATAAGCTTCCACAATCCTCGTTACCACATCATGGCGGATAACATCCATCGGCTCCATGCGGACGATGCCGATGCCCTTTACCCCATCCAGGATCTTGGCCGCCTCCACCAGGCCGGAGGTAACACCCCGCGGCAGGTCAATCTGCCCCGGGTCACCAGTGACCACCATCCGGGAGCCAAAGCCCAATCTAGTCAGGAACATCTTCATCTGCTTATCCGTGGTATTCTGGGCCTCGTCCAGGATGACAAAGGCATTTTCCAGCGTCCTGCCACGCATATAGGCAAGGGGAGCCACCTCTATTACCCCCTTCAGCATCAGCTTCTGAAACACATCCTGCCCCAGGATATCCTGCAGGGCATCGTACAAGGGGCGCAGATAGGGGTCAACCTTCTCCTGCAAATCCCCCGGCAAAAAGCCCAGCTTCTCACCGGCCTCCACTGCCGGACGGGTAAGAATCAGCTTCTCCACCTCCCGGCTCCTGAGAGCCGCACATGCCAGCACCACTGCCAGATAGGTCTTGCCTGTACCGGCAGGCCCCACACCGAAGGTAATAAAATTGTGCTTGATGGTATCCACATATATCCTCTGTCCCAGAGTCTTGGGACGGACATGGCGCCCCCGGGAGGTAACCAGGATGGTATCACTGAAAAGATTGTGCAGTGCCTCCCCCTTGCCTCCCTTCATCAGCCCCACGCTGTACCGTACCTCATGCATGGTGATGGCAGTTCCCTGCCGGTAGAGATATTGCAGCTCACGCATAATCTTCGCCGCCTGCTCCACCTCACCTGCCTCACCGCTGATGGAGATGCTTTCTCCCCGGCTGACGAACCTGGCATCAAAATTGTCCATCAATACCCGTACAAACTCGTCACGTTCCCCCAGAAGTGCCTGAGCCTCCTGCCTGTCTTGAAATTCAATAATTTCCTCTGCTGCCTTTTGCAATAACGCACCCTCGTTTCTCTCAAACTGCTACAAAAATCAATTGCTAAATCAAATACTATATTAATACTATATCAATCACTAAATCAATTGCCATCCCTCAGCCAATCTGCCTGATAAACTCCAGGGATTTCAATGGCTTTTCAAAGATGTGATGGAGATACCCCAGCAGCAGTGCCTCCGCTGCCACCAGCGTCCTGCCGCTGACCGTGAAGGAAGGCTTGCTGTGCCAGTCCAGCTCCAGAAGCTGCAAGATAAATTCCCTGACCTCACCGCTATAGGCAAGCACGCCATATTCCCCCAGCTCACGCCTCCTGCTGCCTGCACAGTCCCTGCACAGGGCACCGCCCAGGTCAAAGGCAAAGCCCCCGTCCCCTTCCAGCTCCCGGTTACATTCGGCACAATACTGATAGCTCATCTGCATGCCGGAATACTCCAAAAGCTGATAGGCCGCAGCCAGTGCCGCCACCCGGGGATTGCGCCTGCCAAAAGCCTCAAAAATCTCCTGCAGGCGGCTGTACATATCCTGCTGGGGAAAATTCTCAATAGCCAGGCGGCTGGCAGTCTCCGCCACAAAAGAGCCATAGGCCATCGCCGCAAAATCCGTGCTCATGACGCGGTAGGCACGCAGCAGGGAACAGCTCCTGATGGTATCCAGCCTGTCACCTTCCCTGACCTGCACCTCCACCTGATTGAACATCTGCAGGGAGCCTGCCAGCGCACTTTTTGGCCTACGGCAGCCAAAGGCTGCGGCCTTGATGCGTCCCCTTTCCGGGGACAGCAGGGTTATTATCTTGTCCGCCTCACCCCAGTTTTTTATGCCAATGATGAGAGCCTCTGTCGTATACTGTGCCATTGCCGCTCACTCTGCCCACCAATCTATTAACGAAATTACAGCCAGCTTAAAGATAGCCATACATGGTATATTTTACATCAAACAGGCAAAAAAACAAAATATTTTTTGATTTTTCCCCGGGCCATAGGCAGGCACCCGGATATATGCTATGATATTTCCGAGGTGAGCTTTATGCTGAATATTGGTAATCATGTCTCCTCCTCCAAAGGCTATCTGGCCATGGGCAAGGAGGAAATTTCGCTGGGTGGCAATGTTTTCGCCTTCTTTACCCGCAATCCCAGGGGTGGCAAGGCAAAGGACATCAATCCCGAGGATGTTGCCGCCTTTCTCAAGTACAAGGAAGAAAAGCAGATTGGCAGGCTGGTGGCCCATGCCCCCTATACCCTGAATCCCTGCGCCGCCAAGGATGACCTGCGGGAGTTTGCGGCCTCCGTCATGGCAGACGATTTGAAGCGGCTGGAGTACACCCCCGGCAACTACTACAACTTTCATCCCGGCTCCCATGTAGGGCAGGGTTCAGAAAAGGGAATCGAGCTGATTGCCGGGCTCCTCAATCAGGTGCTGCAGCCGGAGCAGACCACTACCGTACTGCTGGAAACCATGTCCGGCAAGGGCACGGAGGTTGGCCGCAGCTTTCAGGAGCTCAAATCCATCATCGACCGCACAGAGCTGGACAGCCATCTGGGCGTCTGCCTTGATACCTGCCACGTCTACAGTGCAGGCTACGATATTGTCAATGACCTGGACGGGGTGCTGGCGGAATTTGACCGCATCATCGGACTGGACCGCCTCAAGGCGATACATCTAAATGACAGCCTGACGCCTTTCAATTCCCACAAGGACCGCCACGCCAAAATCGGCGAAGGCAGCCTGGGGGTGGACGCCATCGTCCAGGTTATCAACCATCCCCTGCTGCGGGATTTGCCATTTATCCTGGAAACGCCAAACGATAACGACGGCTACCGCCAGGAAATCGCCCTGCTCAGGTCACAGTACAAATAACAAAATAAGCAAAATCCAGTTAAAGTCCCCTTTACTGCACACACTATCACAGCAAGTGACTCCGGCTGGATATTATGTCATAGCAGCAGAAAGCCCGGTTTCGCGCGAAACCGGGCTGTTTGTATTTAATTATGAAGTTAGCCTGAGAATTGGGGAATCCCTGGCAGGGTGTGCCATGTTATCAGAAGTAGAAATTCACCTTGCCGGTGGCTGTCCAGCCTTTGTAATCCATGAATGTCTTCTCCACAGATTTTCTGCCGCATATGCCACAACGGCATTGTTCGCCTTTGGTAGGATGTGCCTTGATGGCAATTGTTCCATCTGGCAAAATTTTCATGTCATCTATAGCGGTATGCTTGACATTTAGGATTGATTTTAGTATCTTTTTGTTGAGCATACATTTCCCCCGTACGTCGTGTTTTTTTTGCAGAAAATATCGTACAGGAAAATGTATGCTTTTTCAATAGCTATAAGGGATGAGGAGAGTTAGTTCCCCACACATTCTGATGGAGTGCCTCATTTCTCCCTATTTTCTGCAAATTCAGGCAAATACCTAAGTTATCCACATCTGTCTTTTATTACACTATATTTGCCCCCCGTACAAGACATTTTCGCTAAATGTCTTGTACGGAATATATTTCTTTTATGCAGGAAAAAACAAAATGCCGCAGCGCACAACACTATTTTCCTGCAAACATGCAACACGCAATAATGCAGAAAACAGCCTTGTACACTGCGGCATTCATTTATTGTTTCTTTTTATTTCTTGCTCTTTGCCTTTTTCTTGCCCTTGGCAGGCTTTACATTCACAGCCTCCTTCAGGGCCTTGCCCGGCTTGAAGGAAGGATTCTTGGAAGCGGCAATCTGCAGCTCCTCGCCGGTCTGCGGATTGCGGCCGGTACGGGCAGCACGCTCCTTGACCTCAAAAGTACCAAAGCCCAGCACCTGAACCTTGTCCCCAGCTGCCAATGCTTCCTGCACGGCTGCAAAAATACCTGCAACAGCCTTTTCAGCATCCTTCTTGGTAACACCGGACTTCTCAGCAACCTTTGCCACTAAATCTGCCTTATTCATGCAATTTCCCCCTCAAAGTATAAAAATATAATAATACTCTGCAAAATCCCCGGCAACCCCTTGCCGATTGACTACAATATACCATAAACACTAGGATTTTGCACTATTTTTTTATATTTTCCAGAAATTTTTGCAAAAATTTACTGTATCGGTTTTCCCTGCTGCCGCTTGGCCTCGTTCCAGTATTCATCCAGCTGTGCCAAAGTGAAATCCTGCCAGCTGCCGCCCTGCTCCCTGACCTTCTGCTCCACGAAGGAAAACCGGCTGCGGAATTTCTGATTGCAGCCAAGGAGTGCCATTTCGCTGTCCGCCTTCAGGAACCGTGCCAGGTTGACGATGGTAAAAAGCACATCACCCAGCTCCTCGGCAATATGCCCGGCATCTCCCTCGGCCACGGCTTCCTTCAGCTCCGCCAGCTCCTCGTGGATTTTGTCCCAGACAGGCTCCGGCGCCTCCCAGTCAAAACCGGCCTTTGCCGCCTTGCCCTGCAGCTTCTGGGCTGCCATCAGGGCAGGCAAATCCTTGGGCACCCCATCCAGCAGGGATTTTCGCTCCTTCTTCTCCTCTTTCTTCACAGCCTCCCAGCTGATGAGGGCGGAACCGGCATCAGCTGCCTGCACATCCCCGAACACATGGGGATGGCGGCGCACCAGCTTTTCCGTGACGCCCTCCACCACATCCTGCATGGAGAACTCCCCTGCTTCCTCCGCCATGCGGGCATGGAAGACCACCTGCATGAGAAGATCCCCCAGCTCCTCGCACAAAAGGTCATAATCCTCCAGGTCGATAGCCTCAAGCACCTCATAGGTTTCCTCGATGAGGTTCCTGCGGATGCTCTCGTGAGTCTGGGCAATATCCCAAGGGCAGCCCCCCGGCTCCCTCAATGTCTTGATAATATCCTGCAGTGGCATGATGTCAAACTCCGGCTTTTTGGGATAAGGCCTGATGTAGAGGCTGGTGAGATAATCAATATCCGGCTGCCTGTCCAGCTCGTAGAGGGGAATCTCCCGGATGCTCTCATCCGGCATGCCCAGTTTGTGGATATAGGTGACAGGATACTCGTCCGGCAGCACCTCCATCAGGCTCAGCTTGGCATCGGAGGCAATCTGCCGGTTGTACACCTGAGTTACCACCAGCCCGGTAGGCATATCCACCGGCAGGCTGGCAAAATCCTCCGCATCGATAATCGTCAGCCCGTCAATAGGGTCAATGCCCAGCTTGCCGTAGAGCACCTCCACAAAGCTCATGCCCGGCAGGATGTCAAGCTTCACCTCATCTGCCCTGCCGGCAAGCCCTGCCGCCTTTTCCCTCAGCAGCACCACGGTCTTTTCCGCCACCATAGGGCTCCCGGGCACGGCATAGACGATATCTATGCCCGACTGCGCCTTGGCAATAAGGTCATCGGCAATCCGCTGATAAAGATGGGCAAAATCCTCCGCTTCCTCATAGAAGCTGTCATAGGTGGCAAAGCTGATGCCCCGCTCTGCCAGCATGGGCACGGTAGGGTGCTTTGCTGTCCGCAGATAGAGATTTTCTGCTCCTTGCATCAGCTCCCAGCTTTCCATTGTAATGTAGCCAAAATCACCGGGCCCCAGCCCTACAACCTTTATGCTTCCCATAAAATCCTCCTGAAATATTCATTGTAACGCCGCTAGCATCGGCAAATGCCATTTTATGCTGCCAGCGATAGTCATTTTACGCTGCCAGCTTTTCCACAATATCCAGCACGAAGTCCAGCACCCTTTTCCGCGCCAGCGCCCTCAGGGCTATCCGCATCAGATTCCGCTCCTTCAGCACCTTCAAGGCGGATTTCAGCTCCTGGGAAACTGCCAGCATACCCTCAGGGCGGATATTCGGCGTATCCCGGAAATAAATCTCCAAAAACATCGGCGTCTGGACAATCTTCTCAATGCCTATCTGACGGGCGTAGTTTCTCACCTTCGCCACATCCAGAAGGTTCAGCACCTGCATCGGCGGCTCCCCGAAGCGGTCCGTCAGCTCCCCGAAGACAGCCTCCAGCTGGTCATTGTCCCTGACAGCGGCAATCTTCTGATAAATCTCAATCTTGTGCATGGCATCACCGATGTAGCCACCATCCAGATATGCCTCCACAGGGATTTCTATCAACGGCTCAGGGATAATCTCCACCGGCTTGCCGGTCTTGATCTGCTGCATTGCCTCATCCAGAAGGCGGCAGTACATCTCAAAGCCCACGCTGGCAATGTGCCCGTGCTGCTGGGCACCCAAAAGGTCACCGGCACCCCGGATTTCCAGGTCACGCATGGCAATCTTGAAGCCTGCCCCCAGCTCTGCAAATTCCTTGATGGCCTGCAAGCGCTTTTCCGCCACCTCGCTGAGAACCTTGTTCTGCTGATACAGCAGGTAGGCATAGGCAAGGTGATTGGAACGCCCCACCCGGCCCCGCATCTGGTATAGCTGTGCCAGGCCAAACCTATCCGCATCATAAACAATAATCGTGTTGGCGTTGGCAATATCCAGCCCGCTTTCGATGATGCTGGTAGCCAGCAGGATATCGTACTTACCCTCGTAGAACTCCACCATGACGCGCTCCAGCTGTGCCTCCGGCATCTGGCCGTGAGCAATCTGAATCACCGCATCCGGCACGATTTCCTCCAGCTTCAGCTTCATCTGCTCAATGGTTTCCACCCTGTTGTAGACAAAATAAACCTGTCCGCCCCGCTTCAGCTCCCTGTGAATGGCGTTCCTGATGATACTGTTGCTGTTTTCCACAACGTAGGTCTGCACCGGGAAGCGTTCCTGAGGCGGCGAGCTGATAATGCTCATATCCCTCGCCCCTGCCAGGGACATGTGCAGGGTACGGGGTATCGGGGTGGCACTGAGGGTAAGCACATCTATGCCGACAGCAAGGCTCTTGATTTTTTCCTTCTGCTTGACACCAAAACGCTGTTCCTCGTCTACAATCAAAAGCCCCAAATCCTTGAACTGCACCTTTTTCTGGTTCAGCAGGGCATGAGTGCCGATGAGGATATCCACCCTTCCTTCCCTGGTCTTCTCCAGGATTGCCTTCTGTTCCTTGGCACTGCGGAAGCGGTTGATTACATCCACCGAAGGGCCGAAATTCCTGAACCTTTCCTCAAAGGTCTGATAATGCTGCTGGGCCAGCACCGTGGTAGGCACCAGCACCGCCACCTGCTTGCCCCCCATGACAGCCTTGAAGGCAGCCCGGATGGCCACCTCCGTCTTGCCGAAGCCCACATCGCCGCAGAGCAGCCTGTCCATAGGCTGCTGCCTCTCCATGTCCCGCTTGATATCATTGATGGCAGCCAGCTGGTCAGGAGTTTCCTCAAAGGGAAATGCGTCCTCAAACTCATTCTGCCACACGGTATCCGGCCCGAAGGCAAAGCCCTGGGTTTTCTTCCGCTGGGCGTACAGCCTGATTAAATCCTGGGCAATATCCTCCACGGCGGATTTCGCCTTGGCCTTTGCCTTGGCCCAGGCGGTGCTGCCCATGCGGTGCAGCCGGGGAATTTCCCCCTCGGAACCGATGTATTTCTGCAGCATGCCCACCTGGTCCGTAGGCACGAACAGCTTGTCATCGCCGCCGTACTGAATGCGGAGGTAATCCCGGCGTATGCCCTCTATCTCCACGGTTTCCACGCCCATGTACTTGCCGATACCGTGCTGGGTATGCACCACATAGTCCCCTACGTTGATTTCCCGGAAGCTGCTGATGCGCTCCTCGCTGCTGACCCGGCTGAGCTTTTTTTTCTGCCTGCCGAAAATGTCCTTCTCAGTCACCAGCACCAGCCCTGCACCAGGCAGCTCAAAGCCGTTCAAAAGCGCCCCCTGCACCAGGTTGATGCGCCCCGGCTTTACCTGCTCCTCCGGATTGGTTTCCACCGCCGCCAGCCTATGCCTGCCGAAAAGCTCCTTCAGGGAAGCTGATTTTATCATATCCCCCAGGGTAATCAGCATGCCGTTCCCTGCCGACAGCCAGTCCTGGGCATCTGAGACTACCATATCCATCTGCTTCTGATAAGATGTGACGCCATTGACCTTGACGCTGATAATCCTGTCCAGGGCAGCGTTATGCAGATTGTGCAGCATAAGAGCCAGCAGGATGACATTTCTGCCCTCTACCTGCTGGCTAAGCTCCTCCCAGTTGAACATGCGGCTGCGGATATCGGGATTTTCCTTGAGAAGCTTGATGCTCTCCTCCCTTGCCTTCAATGGCTCATCAATAATGACAGTGCCATCTGCTGGCAAAAAATCCGTAAAGCAGGATTTTCTCTGCTTTTCCGCCACTCCGCCAAAAGGCAGGATTTCCACTATATCCAGCTTTTCGACAGACAGCTGGGTAACAATATGAAAACTGCGGATGGAATCTATCTCATCGTCAAAAAACTCGATGCGGCAGGGATGAGGGCTGTTCAGGGGGAATACATCCACGATACCGCCCCTGACGCTGAAATCTCCTGCCATCTCCACCTGGTCGCTGCGCTCGTATCCCAGCTTCACCAGCTGCTGCAAAAGCTTTTCCCTGCCAAATGCCATGCCGGGCTCCAGCACCAGGCTGAGCTCACGGTAGGCATCGGGGCTGATGCCCTTCTGCATGGCGGCCTCCACTGTAGCCAGCACCACCAGCCTGTCTCCCTTCAGCAGCCTGCCCAGCACCTCCATGCGCCTTGCCAGCCTGTGCAGTCCCTTGGCAGCAGCATTGAACTCCGCCATATCCAGTACCGGCAGCTCCACCACCTCTGTATCAGGCAGCAGGCTCTGCAAATCCTCCCGCCAGCCGCTCAGCTCCTGGCTGCCGCTGGTAATAATCACTGCCGTATTTTGCAGATAGCACGCCGCAAAGGCACTGTGCTTCTGGGTACCTGCCAGCCCGTAGACAAATGCCTGCCCCTGCTTTTTCTTGAACTGCCCTGCCATTTCCCTGATTGAACTATCCTGCAGCATGGCATTCAGCAACGCCTGCATCACATATCACCATCCAAACTCCATTTTATTGTACCTACTATCGTACTTGCAAAAAATAACCGCTTCGGCATCAGCGTACCATTACCCCTACCGGCGGCATAAATATATCATTGAAAAGCTGGACTGCATAGCTGTCCGTCAGCCCTGCCACATAATCCACCACCGTCTGCTGCAGGCTGCATTCCTGCCGGCGCTGCCGAAATTCCTCCGGCATCCTGTCACTGTTTTTCATGAAAAAATCGTATAGCTGCTCCAGCACAAATATGCCCTGGCTGCGCTCCTGTTCCAACAGCTCGGAATGATAAATATTTTTAAACATGAACTCCCTAAAAACAGCCATCGCTTCCCCCATCGGCTCTGAAAAAACAATGTCTCCTGCCTTTTCCGAGTTGCAGATCACATCGGAAACCATTGCCGTAATCATGTGGGAGGTCACTGTGCCGATACGCTGCTGCACCACCTCCGGCAAATCATCTGCCGTCAGGATATTGGCACGCATGCTGTCATCAAAGTCATGGCACAGGTAGGCAATCCTGTCCGCCCAGTGCACAATGCGCCCCTCCAAGGTAAAAGGCCTGACACTGCCGCTGTGATGCAGGATGCCGTCCTGCACCTCCCGTGTCAGGTTCAGCCCCCTGCCTCCCTTCTCCAGCTCCTGCAAAACGCGCAGGCTCTGCTCATTGTGCGCAAAATGCCCCGTCAGCCTGTTCAATGCCGCTTCCCCGGAGTGCCCGAAGGGTGTATGCCCCACATCATGTCCCATGGCTATGGCCTCTGTCAAATCCTCATTCAGCCGGAGGCTCCTGGCTATGGTCCTGCCAATCTGTGATACCTCAAGGCTATGTGTCATGCGGGTCCGATAGTGGTCACCGGAGATGATGAATACCTGGGTCTTGTGCTTCAGGCGGCGGAATGCCTTGGAATGGATTATCCTGTCCCGGTCTCTTTGGAACTTGCTGCGAAAAATGCACTCGTCCTGCTGCCTGTCCCTGACAGCCTCCCTGCTTTTTGCCGCCAAAGGAGATAGCAAAAGATATTCCTGTTCTTCAATCCGCTCACGCACCAGCATCATCAACACCTGCCTTATCTAGTATCCATCACGATGTGTATTGCCTCTAATCAACTAAGATTATTATACCATCATCAGATATATGTTTTCTTGAACTACTCCCTCCTAACGCTTAGCGTTTGAGGAGGGAGATTCCCACTTCTACGAGAACAGCCTTCTGCCTTAGCAAAAGGACTTACACACTCTCCGTGGGCGTTAATTTCCGTAGTTCCTACGGTATTTTTTTATGCTTTGAAGCTTATGCAGCTATTATTTCTTTTGCTTTAGCCAGAATAT
>OBLI01000297.1_pt1 | contig 54311 bp, 29 predicted proteins | sample 1519701 | NCBI WGS metagenome assembly OBLI01 (sample SAMEA3663005, study PRJEB22513) | pig gut metagenome | biome: pig gut; feature: pig-associated habitat; material: faeces | place: France | collected 2012
ATGGAGAATATCACACAAATGTATGGATATTATTATGCAAATGTATGGAGAATATTATGCAAATGTATGGAGAATATTATGCAAATGTAAGGATAATATCATGCAAATGTATGGTGAACATTAAGGAAATGTATGGAGGCAATACGGAAAAGAGAGGAGAGAGAAACCCAGATGTAAAAGTGATAAAAATAATTATTTTTCATATATAATAATGTCAGTATGGAAAAAAATTAGTAATTTTGCAGTCGATTATGTCACAAGAAGCGAACAACATAGGAGCTACGAGTCTCAGTGTGCGCCTGTTCACGACATTCTTCCGTATAGGGGCATTCACATTAGGAGGCGGCTATGCCATGATTCCGATAATAGAGGAAGACATTGTCAACAAGCGGCATTGGATAACGCGTGAGGATTTCCTTGACCTCATCGCTGTCGCCCAGTCATGCCCTGGAGTGTTTGCGATAAATATCTCGACGTTTATCGGCTACAAGCTCTGCGGGACACGTGGTGCCTTGTTGTCCTCGTTGGGCGCTGCCCTTCCGTCGTTCCTGATAATCCTGACGATAGCGTTGTTCTTCCAGCATTTTCAGGATATCAAATGGATAGCCTCATGTTTCAATGGCATACGCCCGGCTGTTGTGGCTCTCATCGCAGCCCCCACGTTCACCCTTGCGCGCTCGGCCCGCATCTCTCTTGCCAACTGCTGGATACCCATTGCCTCCGCCCTTCTGATATGGCAGTTAGGTGTGAATCCGATATATATAATCCTCGCTGCGGGCATCGGCGGTTATATCTATGGGAGTATGGAGAGATAGGCATTCTCTCCGCCTTGCCCCCTCAGTGAGTAATGAAGGAGACGCCTGGGCGTAACATGACAACGACAAACAGAGACAAGAAATGATATTCCTACAATTGTTCATAACATTCTTCGAGATAGGCCTCTTCGGGTTCGGCGGCGGCTATGGCATGTTGTCGCTCATCCAGACCAACGTGGTGGTAAAGCACCACTGGCTGAGCTCGGCAGAGTTCACGAACATTGTGGCTATCTCCCAGATGACACCTGGCCCAATAGGCATCAACTCGGCGACCTACTGCGGATACAAGGCCGTGCATAATGCAGGTTACGGCTACCTTACATCCATGCTTGGCAGTCTCACGGCTACATTTGCCCTTGTCCTCCCGTCGCTGATACTTATGATACTCATATCGAGGATGCTGATGAAGTATATGAAATCAGACACTGTCCAGAACATTTTCCTTGGTCTCCGTCCTGCCGTTGTCGGTCTTCTTGCCGCAGCCGCGCTCCTGCTGTTTGACAAGGAGAACTTCTCCACCCCAGCCGACCCATGGTACTTCTGCATATCGACAGGCATCTTCATCGCGAGCTTCGTCGGTACCTACTGGGTGAAGGTCAATCCGCTGAAGATGATAGCCATGGCGGCCTTTGCCGGGCTTCTGCTTCTTTATCCATGAAGCCACAGGGGACGACAGCAACGGAATGTCAGCTCTGGCGGCACACTGCGAGAGAGGCACAAGGCACAGGCACGGGACACAGAAGCAGGGGGCGAAGCCCGGAGGGCATCACCTGAAACCACCGGTGCATACAGGAGAGAGACACAAGGCAAGAAAGGGAAGAGGAAGCAGGTATGCTTAATGACCCGTATAATCCCTGCACCACCTACCGCACATCATCATCAAGTGTCAGCAGAAGAGCGGGAACCGCCATACTCCCTCATGCCACACACAGATTCAGCATCACAATGCTATACGACCATTGTGCGAACAATTATGCAAAGCTACTTAACAAGAAAGATATAAATCTATGGTATCAGACGTAACATCAAAAATCAAGTACATCGGTGTTGACGACCTCGACATCGACCTTTTTGAGAGCCAATATGTAGTGCCTAACGGCATGTCGTACAACTCATACGTTATCCTCGACGAGAAGATAGCCATCATGGACACATGCGATGCGCGCAAGGGTGAGGAATGGAAAGCCAACCTCAAGGAAGCCCTTGGCGGCCGCCGCCCAGACTATCTTGTATCCCACCATATGGAACCCGACCACGCCGCCCTCATCGCCGATATGCTCAGCGAGTATCCGGATCTGAAGGTTGTGGCATCAGCCAAAGCCATGCAGATGCTCCCCAACTTCTTTGAGGGCATAGAGACAGAGGGCCGCAGCATCGTTGTCGAGGAAGGCTCTACCCTCCCCCTCGGCGAGCACACGCTGACATTCTATGCCGCCCCCATGGTCCACTGGCCAGAGGTAATGGTCAGCTATGATGATGTGGACAAGGTACTGTTCTCGGCTGACGGTTTCGGAAAGTTCGGTGCGTTGTCAGCCGACGAGGACTGGGCATGCGAGGCACGCCGCTACTACTTCAACATATGTGGCAAATACGGCATGCAGGTGACCCGTCTTCTCGAGAAGGCCTCAAAGCTTGACATCCAGACAATATGCCCACTCCATGGCCCAATCCTCAAAGAGGACCTCGGCTACTATATCGGCCTGTACAAGACATGGGCCGCCTACGAGGTGGAGACAGAGGGTGTGCTTGTGGCATACGCCTCAATCCATGGCGGCACAAAGGCTGCCGCAGAGCTCATGGCAGAGATACTGAAGGAGAAGGGAGCCGGGAAGGTGGCCATCACCGACCTCTCCCGCGACGACCAGGCAGAGGCTGTCGAGGACGCATTCCGCATGGGACGCCTCGTCGTGGCAGCCGCATCATACGACTCCAGCGTCTTCCCTCCAATGTACGACTTCCTCCACCACCTTCAGCTCAAGGGCTACCAGAACCGCCGTGTGGCAATCATCGAGAACGGCTCATGGGCTCCGACAGCAGGCAAGGTCATGAGAAAGATGCTCGAGGAGATGAAGGGCATAACAATCGTTGAGCCTGTCGTGACCATCGTCTCACGCATGCACAAAGGCGACGACGAGAAGCTGAAAGAGCTCGCCGACGCTTTGCTGGCCGAATAAAAGGCCCCGACGGCATGACATCACCGCCAGGACAAGCAGGAGAGAATGCACCTGCTGTCCTGGCGGTGTGTGTGTTATAGACTGGCTATAACCATTTTAAAAATATACAGCCAAGGCCAAGAGCAAGCCACGGGAAAAGAAGGAGAAAGAGGGAAAAACAGAAGAAAAGGCGGGCAGGAAGCACACCGAGGACAAATAAACGAGGAAAAAGGCTGGGATTATAGGATTTTTTCTTATCTTTGCACACGCATCATATCCTTGGGAGAAGGAACAGGCACACCGCCCAAAGCCTCGTAGCCAGCCAACACACGGCACACGGCAGGCTGACGGCACTGCAAGAAAAGGAACAAGAGAACACCAACAACTAACATAACCTAAATATGACAAAGAAAACGACAAAATCACTCAGGAGCATGGCGATGTCACTCGTCATAGCTCTCCCCATGATGGCAGAGGCACAGAACCCCATCGTGCAGACCTGCTTCACGAGCGACCCCGCACCTATGGTGGCGGGAGACAGGCTCTATGTCTATACCGGCCATGACGAGGACAACGCAGACTTCTTCTGGATGTACGAATGGCGCGCATACTCAACGGCAGACATGGTAAACTGGACAGACCATGGCAGCCTCATGTCCCTCGACACATTCTCGTGGGCCGACGACCGTGCCTGGGCAGCCCAGACCATAGAGCGCGACGGCAAATACTACTGGTATGTCTGTGCCCACTCAAAGCTAACGGGCGGCATGGCCATAGGCGTAGCCGTCGGCAACTCACCTACCGGCCCTTTCCGTGACGCACTCGGGAAACCACTTTACGACAACGGCTCATGGGACAATATCGACCCAACCGTGATGATAGACGATGACGGACAGGCGTATATATACTGGGGTAATCCCAACGTCTACTGCGCTAAGCTGAACAGAGACATGGTCAGCATCGACGGCGACGTGATGATGATAGAGCAGACGACGGAGGGATTCGGCGCGCCACAAATGGACAAGCGCGTCAAGGGAAAGAAATACAAGGACTGCTACACAGAGGGTCCGTGGATAACGAAGCGTAACGGTAAGTACATGCTGCTGTATGCCGCCGGCGGCGTGCCAGAGCATATCGCCTACTCCATAAGCGACACCCCGACAGGCCCATGGCGCTATATGGGTCCGATAATGCCTCTCGAGGACACCAGGTCATTCACCAACCACTGTGGCGTGACAGACTACAAAGGCCACTCATACTTCTTCTACCATACAGGAAAACTGCCAGGAGGAGGCGGTTTCGGACGCAGCAGTGCCGTGGAGGAGTTCACGTACAACGCCGACGGGACATTCCCAGTCATCCACCACACAGACGAGGGCGTCAAGCCATTAGGCACACTCGACCCCTACAAGCGTGTGGAGGCAGAGACCATGGCTTTCTCGCATGGGGTGAAGACAGAGCAGAACATACACGACGGTGTTTATGTCACAGAGATACATAATGGCGACTATATAAAGGTCAGAGAGGTAAACTTCAGCCGTGAGCCGCGTCTCTTCAAGGCCTCAGTGTCGAGCGGAATGCGCGGCGGAACGATAGAAGTGCGCCTTGACAGCATAAAGGGAAAGAAGATAGCCGAGATAAGGACACGCAACACTGGAGGCTGGAACAACTGGACATCAATAAAGAGCGATGTGGAGAAAGGCATCGGCGGAATACACGACGTGTACTTCGTGTTCGTGGGCGAGAAGGGTGTCAAGCTCATGAATCTCAACTGGTGGCAGTTCACCGACGGCTCGGAGATGAAGAAAGACAAGGCCGGCACCATCCCCTCCGAGACAAACCTCGAGGGTTGCATGTCGCCAAGCCTTGACCGTGAGAACCGTGCCCACTTCTCCATCCATGCCCCAGCCACAAGCCGCATCGTGGTTGATATCGCCGGGAAGAAATACCCCATGGAGAAGGACACTGAGGGAGTGTGGACATGTGTCACCGACCCTCTCGTCGTCGGCAACCACTACTACTTCCTCGAAGTTGACGGCTACCGTGTCTCAGACCCCAGCACGCGCACCATATTCGGCTGCAGCCGCATGGCAAGCCAGATAGAAGTGTCAGAGGGACCGGAGGGCGACTACTACCGTCCGCAGACTGGAGTGGCGAAAGGACAAGTGCGCTCAGTTGAATACTACGCCGAGTCACAGAAGCGCTGGCGCCGCGCCATGGTGTATACCCCGGCAGGCTATGAGAAGTCGAAGAAGAAATATCCTGTGCTTTACCTGCAGCACGGCATGGCCGAGGACGAGACAGGCTGGAGCACACAGGGCCACATGAACCACATCATGGACAACCTCATAGCCACTGGAGAGTGTGAGCCGATGATTGTTGTCATGGAGAGTGGCGACATAGAGGTGGGCTTCTCGCCACGCCGCGGCGAGGATGTCGAGAAGCAGCGCATGCAGTATGGCGCGACATTCTACACCGTCCTGCTCGACGATGTCATCCCTATGATAGAGCGTACATTCCGCTGCAAGACAGGCAGGGAGAACCGTGCCATGGCTGGGCTCTCATGGGGAGGATTCCAGACATTCAACGTCGTGCTGCCCCATCTTGACAAGTTCGCATATCTCGGCACGTTCAGTGGAGCCCTCTTCGGCATAGACGTGAGGACATGTTTCAATGGTGTATTCAGCGATGCCAGCGCATTCAACTCACAGATGAGATACTTCTTCATGGGCTGTGGCAGCGAGGAGAACTTCGGCACAGAGAAGATGGCAGGCGAGCTCAAGTCCATGGGCATCAACGTAAACCTATATGTATCGCCCGGCACACACCATGAGTGGCTGACATGGCGCAGATGCCTCAAGGAGTTTGTCCCACACCTTTTCAGGAAATAACGGCGGTTGGCAGCCTGTCCGGCACAATGCCACGCAGGCCGGACAGGCATAATCCCAAACCGTCCATTGGATAACAGAACAATCCCAGACAAGGGAAGAATCTCTCCATGTCTGGGATTGTCTATATGCTGACGGTAATATCTCACCGTCCGTGGGGACCTGCCCCGAAGCCTGAGACAGAGCGCATGGCTCTGCCGTAGAGGCATGCAGGGGAGGCGTTATCTTGCCGTATTACTCCTCTGGAGCCTTGTCTATGAGGTCCATGAACTGGTCAAGCTTCGGAGTGATGATAATCTGTGTGCGGCGGTTGCGCTGCTTTCCTACAGCAGTGTCGTTCGTTGTGACAGGGTTATACTCTCCACGTCCGCCAGCAGTAAGGCGTTTCGGGTCCACTCCGTATTGTGTCTGCAGAGCCTGTACGACACTTGACGCGCGTAGACAAGAGAGGTCCCAGTTGTTGCGGATGTTCTCGCGTGAGATGGGCACATCATCAGTGTTGCCCTCGATAAGCACATCATAGTCTTTGTAGTCAGTGATGATTTTCGCGATTTTCGACAGAGTCTCCGCAGCGCGGTCGTTTATCTCGTACGACCCACTCTTGTAAAGCATATTGTCAGCCAGCGAGATATACACCACACCCTTGAGCACCTGGACATCCACTTCCTTCAGCTCTTCCTTGCTGAGCGAGCGTGTCAGGTTGTTTGTAAGTATGAGATTGAGCGAGTCGCTCTTCGACTTCACCTCCACGAGATGTCTGATATACTGGTTTGACTCGTTAATCTGGTCGACGAGCTTAGAGATGTTCACATTGTTGTCCGATGTGTTGTTAAGGCTCTTGTCGAGGCTCTTCTGCAAGGATTCGTTTGATTTTCTCGCCTCGGCGAGCTGCTCCTGCAGCGACTGCAGGCGTGCATTGGCAGCCGCGAGCTGCTCTTTCGTATCCTGATAGCTTGTCGATAGACGGTCATTCTCCATGCGGCAGTTGTCAAGATCCTTCTTGCTGGCGCAGCCGCTGAGGATGAGAGCGCCTGCCATTATAGCAATGGCGAAGATGTTTCTCTGTTTCATGATGTCTTGGTTTTGTTATGTTTATGCTTATGATTTTCAATGTCCGGAAAGCATGGAATCATACTGCGAAGTTACTTAATAGACCGATAATGACAAGAAAAGTCAACCCCGTTTTAAGCTTTTTTGTCATAAAAGGCCGTCATTATAAATAATATTTGTAATTTTGCAGCTGTTTTCTGAACGATAACACATAACAAACCAATCCAAAAGGTAAAAATGAAAAGACTATTATTCTTCATCATGACAGCTATTATCACAACAGCGGCAGCATCAGCCCAGGACTGTTGCAAGCAGAAAGAATGTGGCAAGCAGAGCAAGATGCTGCTCCTTGTCGATGTGCAGTACGACTTCATCAACGGCTCACTGGCAGTCAACGGCGCACCAGAAGTTATGGACAGCCTCGCACGCTTCATAGCAGCACAGCCAGCCGGGACATACAAGGAAATTGTCATGACAGCCGATTTCCACCCATACAACCACTCATCATTCAAGGACAACGGCGGTATGTGGCCTGTCCACTGCGTGCAGTTCAGCCACGGCGCCAGCATATACCAGCCCGTCTTCGAGGCTGTCAACAAGCAGAAAGCCTGTGCGCCTGTACTGACAAAAGGCGATGACGTGGCAGTCGACGAATACTCCATCATGGCTAACAAGAAGAGCGCGGAGCGTCTGCTCAGCATCATCGAGAGCAGCAATGTCGATGAGATTTACGTTGCCGGACTGTGTGGTGACTACTGCGTCGGCAACACCATCAACGACCTCGTGGCAGCCGGTCACGGCAAGAAGATACGTGTCATGACACGCTTCATAGGCAATATCGACGACGGAACAGTCCTAAGAGGCATCATAAAGAAGAACAACCTGAAGGAATTCTGATAATAACAATCCACAGGAACATGAGGCACCAGCCAAGCAGACAGCATAGGCAGGTGCCTCATTATTTATATGCAGGCGCCACATTAATTTATATGCAAGTGCATGATTATTTATATGAAGGCACATGATTATTTATATGCAGGTGTCTCATTATTTGGATGAAGACGCATGATTTTCTATTTGCAGACACAGCAGACGACAGCACAACAGGCATCGGGACCAGACACAGGGAGCAACGGAAGAGACACGGAGAGCATCGGAAGAGACATAGACAAGCCCCCATCCAAACAGCCGCGAGAGCTTAAAGGCATCAGACAGGGACAACAAAATACAATGCTGACAACAGGCGAAGCGTCGGGAAACACAATGCGACGACATACATAGAAGAAGGAAAAGGGCCGAGAAGAGTGTCATATATACATGTTTAGCAAACACGAGGACATTCCAAAGAAAAGCACAAACAGCACAATCACTTACAGATTATAATTTCACACAGATAATTACACCCCGACTGTAAGCATTCAATAAAATATCGTGTCGCACGAGAAAAAACTTGGATGAATATTTGGGTATATAAATAAAATTAGATAAATTTGCACAAAATATTAACCCGTCTTGCATTTTACGGCCATAGAGCCAGGAGATTGTTTCATGCCAGACACAAAGCATTGTTTCATAATACGAGAATGAATAGCGAGTATAAGATTGCGACGCCATCACGCGCGTATATATTCCTACTTATCATACGCCCTATGTCATAATGCATAGAGCACACGCCGCAACCTGTTGGGAAAACGGGCCTACGGCTCCAACACACAGTCAAAGACAACAGACTGCGTCTTTTTCACACACCCTCCACTCACATTTTCCCATGGCAGAAACCACACTTCCATGGTCACGACATTAGCAGAGAGACACCTTTCCACTGTCTTGGGCTGATGTTGTGGTATCATGTCAATGGCCTTTATGTGTGTGCTATGAAGAATGCAATTATTCTTTGGAACAAGCTACCCATAGCCTGAATCCCTCCTGATATCTAAAGGACAAGGTGCGCGAAGCACTACGTGGCACAGACAGCTGGTACCCCCCCTGCCGCCCAACAGTAGCTGAGCACACGCAGATACGAATCAACTGACTTCTTTTAAATCATTAAACTGAATAATCATGAGAAAGTTCTACTACCTACTATTTACCCTTCTCTGTGGGCTGGCTGGCACGACAGACTCGTCAGCCGGCATCAAGGTCAACTTCCATGTTGACAACGCGTCGCATGTCCAGATAAGCTGTTACGGCACACCGTACACAATAAAAGACGGTGACAACGTTCTGGATATAACATTAGCCGAGGGACAGGAGTCGCAGGGCATACAGATTAAAGCCGCCAACGGCTACTTCCTGAAGTCAGTGACAAGCCCGTCAGGTGTGGCACAGTCAATATCAGGCCTCACGACATCATACGTCTACGTGACAAAAGCTGACGATAACGGCACATACACAATAAAGACTGCCACAGAAGACGAGATGCGCACAGGCAGCTTTACCGTGAACGTAGACGACGCATCGATAGTATCAATGGTACGCCAGGGGACATACTCCACCGTATCACTCCAAGACGGCACGCAGACCGTGAAATATGTCCCGGGCACTGAGAGCGTCATACAGATACAGCACACCACATACGGCAAGACACTCTACGACGTCAAGCATAATGGCAATGACGTGGAGCATCCTGCCGGCACATATTATGTGACACTGCTTGACAACGCAGAGAACACCATCGACATCACCGCAAACTACCCTGCCGGAGTGACTTACCCCGTGAATTTCACGCTGAAAGACAACGCTGAAGAGTGTATCACAAGCGTCACCGTCGACGGTAAGGAGCAGACAGGATTCGCCAACTCGACGATTGATGTCCCCGCAGGCTCGACACTCGTCGTGACAGGCAACATAAGCGACTTTAAAGTCTATTCTTTCCGTGTGAACAATATCGAGCAGTCGTTCTACGGGACATACACATGCGAGATTACAGGTTCTACCGACTTTGCTATCCACGCCCACAAATACGGCAAACTCAACTATGTCGTGAACATAGACAATCCTGAGAATATCACCATGTACCATGGCTATACCTACCAGAACAGGATAGTCGAGCTGAAGAAAGGCCGCAACACGCTTCAGATACCTGAGCAGGACAACCATCTTGTATTCAAGGCCAACTCAGGCTGCAAAGTCACATACGCCCACAACGGCAAGGAGAAGCTCAATGCCGACTTCAACAATGAGTATAATGTCGATGTCACCGAAGGCCTTGAGCTGAACATAGAGACCAGCGCAATAGAGCGCAACAAGAAAATAGCATTCTACGTTGATGATATCACAGCCGCCGTATACCAGTTCAACCTCAACCGTGGCGACCGCTCAAGTGTGAATGTCGTCAGCGGATATAACGAGATAAAATTCTATGACGGAGACGTACCATTCCTGCTCGGATTCTATGGCGCGCCATACAACAATGTATATCTCAACAACACGAAGGCAAATCCAACATACGCCAACGGAACATCATACGAGTTCTACGAGATCTCTGACGGTGATGTCCTGAAGGCTTTCATCGCAAAAGACCCTAAGTCATACAACGTGAAATTCACGCTTGACGGTGTGAAAGCAGAAGATGTGACAATCATCCGCGACCGCGTGGCTAAGGTGACATCCCCATCAGCAGGGTTGACATGCTTCGAGGGGACAGAGATAAGCGTCTCTACAGCTAATGTCTCGGTGACAGCCAACGGCAAGACTGTAGCAGCCAACTCAGAGGGCAAGGCCGTCATAACAATCAACTCAGACACAGCCATCACGCTCAAAGGCTCGTCGACAGGCATCCATGACATCAACGCCGAGACCACCGGGACACGCGCCTTCAACCCACAGGGCATTGAAGTCGACGCCAAGACAGCCAAGGGCATTGTCATAATAAACGGCAAGAAGCACATCGCACGATAAGCGGTGGACAAACATAAGACAGTGGGCAATGGCACAAGGCGGATGATACCAGCCTTCATGCCAGCCCATGCATAATAACATAAGCGAAGCAGGGAAGAGATGGGAAAAGCTATATGGAACCATGTATCCACCTTGGCGGTCTACCTTTATGGTATGTCTGCTGGATGGTATATGCTTTCAGACAAAAGCTTTCGCTGTCCTTTTCCCTGCTTCGCTGTATATAATAAAAAACAAAAACAACTTATAGAACGATGAGACATCCTATCCTATCAGCTCTCCTGCTGGCATTCTCGCTAACAGTGTCAGCACAGAGCAGCCTTGACCTCATGAGCCAGGCGCGTCTCCGCCAGATGCGTATGATGCAGCGTGAGGCAGAAACCCCCAACTCTGTTAAGCTAAAAAGCCTTGAGGTCATGAAGCAGAAGCTTGGCGTCCCCGCCAACCATGCCATGGCCATTGTACGTCTCAGCGACGGTGCAGGCACAGAAGAGCTGGAGGCCGCAGGTGCTCATGTGATACGCAGCCGCTATGGGTTCGCATTCATCAACATGCCGCTTGACAAGGTTGAGCGCATCTCCTCGCTGAAGAGCGTAAGGCGTATGCAGCTCGCCAACCCTGTCGAGCCGAAGATGATGGATGCCCGCCGCGATGCCCATGTTGATGAGATACACAAGGGTATAGGCCTGTCACAGGCCTATACAGGCAAGGGTGTGGTGTGTGGCATTGTCGATATGGGATTCGACATCAACCACATCAACTTCCAGAATGAGGATGGCTCACCACGTGTGAAGTTCTATGAGTATGTCGATGTCAACCAGAACTCAACATCCATCGACGACTATGCGACGCGCAAGCTCTACAACACTCCTGAGCTCATAAAGGTTGCCACGACCGACAACAAGGACTATTTCCACGGCACACACACCATGGGCATCATGGCCGGTGGCTACAAGGGGACGACAAAGACAGCCATTGTGAGCGAGGACGGCAAGAAGGCTGACGTCAGCGAGATGCCCAATCCTTACTACGGTGTTGCACCTGAGGCCGACATCGTCGCCGCAGCATGCAGCCAGTTCACAGACATCCTCATGGCTATAGCCGTAGACGACCTCGCATACTACGCTAAGGAATACACAAAGCAGCCATACATCATAAACCTCTCGATAGGTTCAAACTACGGTCCGCACGACGGCACGAACACCATCTGCCAGTATTTTGACGCTGTCGCCGAGGAGGCCAATGCCATCATCTGCCTTGCCGCCGGCAACGAGGGAAGCCTCAAGATAGCAGCGACAAAGACATTCACCGAGGCTGACAAGCAGCTCAAGACATTCATCGCAGGATACGACACAGAGAAGAAAGACGGCGAGATAGTCTACGCCCGCTATGGCGGCATAAACATCTATGCCAACGACGACAAGCCGTTCAATATCACTGCCGTGATATGTAACAGAAGTCGCAATAAAATAGCAGCGAATTTGAGTATCGAGATGAGCGAGGAGACGATGGGCAAGTTCAAATACTTTGTTACACCTGACGCAAAGCAGGAAGAAAGCGACGTCGTTAACAACACACTTTCAAGATACTTCAATGGCTACATCGGTATCGGCTGGGAAGTGGACAGCGTAAACATGCGCAGATACGCCATCCTTGACTATTATGTCTATGACCTCAACTCTACGAACGCGAAAAACGCTTACCTGTTAGGCTTCAAGATTGAAGGCGAGCCAGGCCAGACCTTCCATGTCTACTGTGACGGTTCATACTCATACATGGACAACTTCGGCGTTGAGGGCTGGGACGACGGCAGCACAAACGGCTCTATCAGCGACTTCGCCACGGGCAAGAAGGGAATTGTCGTAGGCTCATACAACACGAGCAGCAACTATGGAGCCATCGACGGATATCTCTACAAGCCCGACTACGGCATGGACCTTGTCAAGGGCGGTGTCTCCCCATTCTCATCCTACGGCACACTGTGTGACGGCCGCAACCTTCCACACGTCCTCGCCCCTGGCGCTGTCATCATATCATCATACAACCGCTACTATGTGCAGGACATGAATATGCCTACAACAGCCCTGACAGGCGCTGCCACCAAGGACGGCTCGACATATCCATTCTCATGGCAGTCAGGCACATCGATGGCCACACCTTTTGTCTCAGGCACCATAGCACTATGGCTTGAGGCCGACCCTACCCTCACTGTTGAAGATGTCCTGGACATACTGAAGACCACATCACGTCAAGACGAACACACCGCCGCTGCCGACCCTGTGCAGGTGGGCTATGGCAAGATTGACGCCTATGCGGGCCTGAAAGAGGTGCTGCGCCGCAAGGGACAGTCGAGCGGCATAAGGGAGACGGCACAGGATGCCGCCAGCCGTCTTGTTGTCTCACAGCGTGGTGAGCGCGAGCTGAATGTCTTCCTTGCAGGAGCAGAGAGGATGGACGTTGAGGTGTTCACCCTCTCCGGAGTCCCTGTGGCAAAGAAGACAGCCAATGGAGACGAGACGAGCATCTCGCTCAACAACGCCCCACGCGGTGCATACGCAGTAAGAGTCAACGGCAAGCACTCCAAGTGTATCATCGTCAAATAACACGTCGTCGACAACGCCCGGCATACAGACAGCCGCTGATACGGCACTCTTCATCGGGCTGGAGCATGGAATCACCATCCCCCAAGACGGCAACAAGATACCAGACATAACTCAAAAAAAGACTATAGCACATGAAAAGAATCATCCTGAACATTATCCGCCCGCTACTCATGGTATGCGCCATGCTGTCAGTCCCCGTGTCGGCATTGGCGCAGGAAGAGGAGCCTATTATCACGTTCAAGACAAGCATCTACGAGACAGCAGGTGCCAACAACTCCATCACATTGCTGTTCGGCAGCATCAAGGACACTACCTATATCGATGTCGACTGTGGCTGGGGACTGGACGAGTATGAGCTTGTTCCAGCCGGACTTGACACATCAAATGGCTCTGCAGTATGGTCTGGCACAACCATGACACTCAACGTATCGAGCGCCGGAGAGGTGAAGATATACGGTGACCCTAAGCAGTTCTACCTCGCTAACTTCGAGGGATGCTACATCACCCAGATAGACATCTCGAAGCTGACAGAGCTCAATGTGCTCAATCTGTGCCACAACCAGCTTGAGGCGCTTGACCTCACACCGAACACGAAGCTGTATGCAGCCTACCTTGACGACAACCCTTTCAACAAGCAGCCTCTCATCGTAGGCAAGAACAAGCCAGACCTCACCATCCTCGAGATGGGCCAGACGGAGAATCTCGACCAGTCATTCAACCTCTCTGACTATCCTAAGATGCAGGCATTCGAGGCATACGCCAACAAAGGCCTGCGCAAACTGGACCCTACGGGATGCCCTGAGCTGCGCCGCATCTCTATCGACGGCTCCATGGTAGAGAGCCTTGACGTGACAAAAAACCCGAAGCTGAACATCCTTAACATAAGCGAGACACGCATCAGGAAACTCGACCTGAGCAACAACCCGTATATCAACGAGCTGTACCTTGACCACCAGTCGGCCCTTAACGGCGACTGCAAGTTCAGCGAGCTTGACATAACAAACCTCCCATCCCTGACAAAACTCTTCGCGACAGGCAACAACCTGACGAAGCTTGATGTCAGCAAGTGTCCATACCTTCAGGACCTCTTTCTGAGCGACAACTACATAACAGACATAGACCTGTCTAACAACAGCCAGCTGCTTAATGTCATGCTGCGCAACAACTGCTTCGACTTCGCCACTCTCCCCTCGCCCAACATCCAGTGGCTCCAGTACGAGTATTACCAGCGCAGTATGCCTGTGGCCAGGACAGTGAAGGTAGGTGAAGTCATCGACCTCTCATCCCGTGTGCTCCGTGAGAACTCTGTGACAGAGTGTGCCGTATACTCTATCGGACGCGGCGAGACAAAATCGGTCCCTGTCGACCCAGAATACTACACCTATGAGGACGGCAAGGTGACATTCCTCAAGGCACCATCAGACAGTGTGTACATAGCATTCACGAACGACCAGTTCACTGACCTGACATTCGAGTATATGCCACTGCGCACAACGAAGTTCAAGGTTAAGCGTGCCATAGAGTACGGGCAGGACGACCTTGCCATGTCCTTCACCGGCATCTCCGACGGCTATGGCGTGCCTGTAAGCATGAGAGTCGGCATAACGGGAGCCTCTGAGGCAACGCCAAAGAAGTTCTATGTCATGCTCGACCAGGAGAAGGTAGAGTGTGTGGCGACATCAGAGACGATGCCCGACAAGCCTAATGTGACCGGCACATGTGACCATGGATACGTCAGCCTCTACATCCCAGAAGAGGAGCGTATACTCGCTCTCGGCATTGAGGGCACAAAGCTGGCGTCTATTGACCTCTCCCAGCTGTCATCCATCCGCGACCTCAGCATCGATGGAGCAGGCCTCTATGACATTGACCTCAGATGGAACCTTTGCCTGAACAAGCTCCGCCTGACAGGCAATAACTTCTCAGAGCTGAACATACGCGGCTATAATGACGCCATGCAGAAGACCCTCCTACACGACATAAACCTCAGCAACAACAACATAAAGAGGGTTGTACTGAACGATATGGGCACAATACACCATCTCGACCTCTCGCATAACCAGCTCGACTCGCTGTCGTTCAAGGACGCGGACTATATAGAGACGCTCAACCTCTCGTACAACAACCTGACAGAGCTGAACCTCAACTACTGCACTCTGATGACACGCTGCGACCTCTCTAACAACCAGCTGACAAGCATCGTTATGCCGACAGAGTACTCTCTCACTGACTTCATCTGCAACAACAACAACCTCACATTCGCCTCTCTGCCACAGCTTCCCGACGTTGAGGGCTATGCCTACTCACCCCAGGCAGACATCAGCATCCCGGCAAAGGCTCCAGGTGTCGACCTCCAGGAGATAAACAAGGATGGCAAGACGACATACACATGGACAACGACAGAGGGAGAGCCACTCGTCGAGGGCACTGACTACAGCATCACCGACGGCATGACATCATTCCTCGAGCCAGCGATAGGCAAGATGGTCAAGTGTACCATGACCTCAACACTCTTCCCAGAGCTGACCCTCCAGACAACAGTCATCGAGGCAGCAGGCATGCCAACCCATGTCCTCGGAACATTCAAGACACTGAAGAAAGGCACCGCAAACCTCATCCTGCGTGCCGCTGTGCCTAACACCATCATCTGTATCGACTGGAAGGGCAATGGTGTCGGCATGAAGACGTATGATATAAGCGGGGACAAGCCATACACGTTTGATGTCACAACGAATGCTGACGGCGATGTAACAGTCTACTCATACGAGGATGTCAGCAACCTGACTGTCTTCAGTCTCCTTGGCAGCAGCCTTGCCGATGTTGACCTCCGCGGCATGACACAGCTGACAACCCTGAACCTCAGGGATGCCGGTCTCTCAGAGATAAAGTTGCCTGAGTCTGACGCTCTCAAAGAGCTCTCGCTCGACGGCAACAACTTCACAGACATTGACCTCTCAGCCTATCCAAACCTTGTGGCTCTCGCCCTGAACCACAACAAGCTGACATCGTTCGACGCGACACCATTCAAGAGCCTCCAGCTCCTTTCCCTTGGTGACAATGAGCTGACCGACGTGAAGCTCAACAACAGCAGACTGTGGTCGCTCGACCTCTCAACCAACAAGCTTGAGAACATCGACCTGAGGTCTGTGCCAATGCTGAACCAGGTGTCACTCTCGAGCAACAGCCTCTCATCGATTGACCTCTCAGGCCAGTATACCCTCAAAGTGATATTCCTTGACAACAACCGTTTCACGTTCAAGACCCTCCCACGGAACACCTTCCAGCTCTACACCTACGCCAACCAGGCTCCTATTGAGATTAGTGTCGACGAGAACGGATGTGTCGACCTCTCAGACCAGGCCATGGTCAACGGCACAGAGACAACCTACCGTTGGTTTGTCGACGACCCTTACTATGATGAGGAGACAGGCGAGCTGACAGGCGAGGAGCTGTATGTCGACGATGAATACGAGGTGAAGAATGGCGTGACGAGATTCATGACGAATATCGACAATGTTGTCTGCGCTATGCTCAACGCTCAGTTCCCGAACCTCACACTCCTCACAAACCATGTCAACGTGACGACAGGAATCAAGAACATTGAGTCAGATATCCTCAGCGGAGTGACTGTCGACGGCCACACTATCACCGTCAACGGTGCTGGAAACGCAGCCGTATACCGTGCCGACGGAACATTGGTTGGCAAGGCAGTAGCTGTCGGAGGCACAACAGTCATCACCGTGCCGGCAGCAGGAGTATATGTCGTGAAAAGCGGAGAGAAGAAGCTGAAGGTAGCTGTCCGCTGATAATACTGTCTGCCTCACGGCTCGACATGACATTCGTTCGGGCTGACAAGAAACAGCCTTAGGACTATATCGCAGAAGGTGCCTACCCGCGTCATTGGCGGACAGGTACCTTCTTTTTGTATTCTCCCCTACCCTATCCGTGACACATGAGCACACGGTGAATAACATGAAGTGATAGACAGCAGGCTCATACATATGGCCGACATAATAGAACTGGATAATGGAAAAGACAAGGCGACACATTGATATATCTCCCCAGAAAAGAGAATACATGATATTTTGTTGGCAATATCATAAATATCATGGCAGCACGACTGCATTTGCAAGCATATGCCCGTATGCCGGGAAATGATTCAGCCAACAGCAAAAAAGAAACACAAAGATGAGAATCAAGCCTTCAAGAGGTGACGGAAAGAGCGTGTCGTTCCCCACATCTTGAAGGCTTTCTGTTTTTCTGCCCTAATAAGCAGCAGTGGGCAGGAGTATGTCTTTGGGAGAAAAAGCATCATACAAGTAATGATTGATGGGCGTGCAGGAAGATAACATGGTCGGCATAGCTGGAGATGGAAATGAGGCGGATAGAAGGGGCGTGTCGCTTTATGCTAATCTTCAGGTTTGTAAGCAGTCTCTTTTACTATGCCAAAGGTACTGAATGAGGGCATCATCCACTACCTTTGGGACGCTCATTCAGCACGAATGGGGAGATTGATGACAGGACGGGAAAACCGTAAGCAAACAGGGGCTGAAAGTTACAGACCGTAAGCTGTGTGGCGCCGACGCGCATCATTGACTGTGACAGACGGGAGAATAACGGAGAGGAGCTGGCAGTTAGCGGGGGCGACAGGAAGGGGCGTGACAGCAGGCGGCGGAGACTCTGACAGCAAGCGGCAGAGACTAAGACAACAGGCCATGACGACAAGAAGTCAACAGCACAGGCGACAAGCACGACAGTGGCGGCATGACAATATGCCGGAATAGCGATATGCAGGAATAAAACACCCCCACCTGCCCTATGCCTTAATATATATCAAGAAAGACACGCTATAACATAAAGAAGGTATATACGGGCAGTGTCATTTTGAAAGATATTTTATACTTTTGCAGACGTATTGTAAGGATAAACAAACAAACACAAACAGAAAAGATATGAGAAAGGGAAATGGGCTATACAACGCCACCTACGAACACGATGCTTGTGGCGTAGGAATGGTTGTCAATATCCATGGCAACAAGAGCCACGAGCTTGTCGATAACGCCCTGAAAGTGCTCGAGAACATGCAGCACCGCGGAGCAGAGACACGAGACAAGACTGGCGACGGAGCAGGTATTCTGCTCCAGATACCTCACGAATTTATTCTGCTGCAAGGCATACCTGTGCCAGAGAAGGGAAAATACGGCACAGGACTCGTCTTCCTGCCTAAGGACAAGCAGCGCCAGAGCGAGATTCTCTCCATAATGATTGAGGAGACTGAGCGCGACGGGCTGTCGCTGATGCATCTGCGCAATGTCCCCACCAACGACGATGTCCCCGGTATCAGCGCACGTGGCGTGCAGCCGGATATAAAGCAGGTCTTCATAACAGGAGTGAAAGACAGCGATGTGCCTGTCTTCGACCGCATACTCTACAAGCTGAGAAAGAGGATAGAGAACCGCATAGACGACGAGGACTTCTACATCTGCTCGCTGTCTAACAAGGACATCATATATAAAGGTATGCTGACATCGGGCCAGCTGAGAAGATTCTTCCCTGACCTCTCGAACAATTATCTGACATCGGGTCTGGCCCTTGTCCACTCACGATTCTCGACAAACACATTCCCTAAATGGAAGCTCGCACAGCCATTCCGCTTCCTCTGCCATAACGGAGAGATAAACACTGTGCGTGGCAACCGTGGCTGGATGAAGGCACGTGAGTCTGTCCTCTCGTCTCCGGCATTGGGCAATATCAAGGAGATACGCCCTATACTTCAGGAGGATATGTCTGACTCTGCCTCTCTCGACAATGTCTTCGAGTTCCTCGTCATGTCAGGAATGTCACTGCCACAGGCCATGGCGATACTCGTCCCGGAGTCATTCAACGACAAGAACCCTATCTCTGAGGACCTGAAAGCCTTCTACGAGTACTACTCAATCCTCATGGAACCATGGGACGGCCCTGCCGCACTCATGTTCTCTGACGGCCGCTATGCAGGCGGTATGCTCGACCGTAACGGCCTGCGTCCGTCGCGATACACCATCACCAAGAGCGGCATGATGGTAGTGGCGTCAGAAGTGGGCGTGATGGATTTCGAGCCGTCTGATGTCGTGTCGAAAGGCCGTCTGCAGCCAGGAAAGATACTGCTCATAGACACCCAGGAGGGACAGATATACTATGACGGAGAGATAAAGGAGAAGCTGGCCACGGAACACCCATACCGCCAGTGGCTCTCGACTAACCGTATACAGCTCGAGAAGCTCAAATCGGGCCGCAAGGTTGACAACTCTGTCGCTGACTATGAGCGCCGCCTGCGTGTCTTCGGGTACGGGCAGGAGGATATAGACAAGACCATCGTGCCGATGTCTGTCAACGGGCAGGAGCCTGTGGCGGCAATGGGCAACGACACTCCGCTCGCAATCATATCTGACAAACCACAGATATTCTTCAACTATTTCCGCCAGCAGTTCGCCCAGGTCACTAACCCTGCCATCGACCCAATACGCGAGGAGCTCGTCATGTCGCTGACAGAATACATCGGAGCCGTAGGCACCAATATCCTCACCCCTGACGAGTCAAACTGCAAGATGGTGCGTCTGCCACAGCCTGTGCTGACAAACACCCAGCTCGACATACTCTGCAACATACGCTACAAGGGCTTCAAGACCCAGAAACTGCCCATGCTGTTCGATATAAGCAAGGGCGAGAGCGGACTCAGGGCTGCCATTGACGAGCTCTGCAAGAAAGCTGAGGAGAGCGTAGACGATGGTGTTAACTACATCATCCTCTCTGACCGTGACATCGACGCGACACATGCCGCCATACCGTCGCTGCTCGCTGTCAGCGCCGTACACCAATACCTCATCTCTGTGCAGAAACGTGTGCAGACAGCCCTCATAGTAGAATCGGGCGAGATACGTGAGGTGATGCACGCCGCGCTGCTGCTCGGATATGGCGCGTCGGCCATAAACCCTTACATGACATTCGCCATACTCGACCGTCTTGTGAAAGAGCACAAGATACAGGAGGAATACAACACAGCCGAGACAAACTACATCAAGGCTGTAGACAAGGGCCTTAAGAAAATAATGTCCAAGATGGGCATCTCCACCATCCGCTCATACCGCGGCGCCAAGATATTCGAGGCGATAGGTGTAAGCGAGGGACTGCTGAAGAAATATTTCGGCACTGACGTCTCCACGATAGGCGGTATAGGCCTCAGAGACATCGCCCGCGACGCTATCCGTCTCCACGACGAGGGCTACAAGGGAGAGGTCGGCTCGTTCCTCCCCAACACAGGTCTCTTCAACTACCGCAAGGACGGCATAGACCATGCATGGACACCTGAGGCGATAGCCAATCTGCAGATAGCCACACGCTTAGGCTCATACAAGAAGTTCAAGGAGTGGGCCGCCAGCGTTGACAACAAGGAGCGCCCTATATTCCTCAGAGACTTCCTCGGCTTCAAGAAGGCCGAGAAGCCTACACCGATTGACGAAGTGGAACCTGTGGCTAACATCGTGAAGCACTTCGTGACAGGAGCGATGTCGTTCGGAGCCCTCTCCATCGAGGCCCACGAGGCTCTCGCGCTCGCAATGAACAAGCTCGGTGCACGCAGCAATACTGGCGAGGGCGGCGAGGATAACGAGCGCTACCACTCTGAGGTTGACGGCATAAGCCTGTCGTCGAAGACAAAGCAGATAGCGTCAGGCCGCTTCGGTGTGACAGCCGAGTATCTTGTCAATGCTGAGGAGATACAGATAAAGGTGGCACAAGGCGCCAAGCCGGGCGAGGGAGGACAGCTCCCCGGATTCAAGGTGAACAAGATTATCGCCAAGACACGTAATGCCATACCTGGCATAACGCTCATCTCACCTCCGCCACACCATGACATATACTCTATCGAGGACCTCGCACAGCTCATCTTCGACCTGAAGAATATCAACCCCACAGCAGCCGTCAGCGTGAAGCTCGTGGCTGAGAGCGGTGTCGGAACGATAGCTGCCGGCGTGGCAAAGGCGAAGGCTGACCTCATCGTCATCTCTGGAGCAGAGGGCGGCACAGGAGCATCGCCCGCCAGCTCAATGCGCTTTGCCGGCATATCGCCTGAGATAGGACTCGCTGAGACACAGCAGACCCTCGTCATGAACGGACTGAGAAACCAAGTGAGACTGCAGACCGACGGACAGCTGAAGACTGCACGTGATGTCATCATCATGGCCATGCTCGGTGCCGACGAGTTCTCTTTCGGCACGCTTCCGCTTATCGTGCTCGGATGTCTCATGATGCGCAAGTGTAACACGAATACATGTCCTGTCGGCGTGGCGACACAGGACGAGAGACTGAGAGCCAAGTTCCGCGGACACTATGAATATGTCGTGAACTTCTTCACATTCCTCGCCGAGGAGGTAAGAGAGTATCTCTCAGAGATGGGTGTGACACATCTGAAGGACATCATCGGACGCACTGACCTCATCGAGGTGCATCCGGCGGACTCTGCTACAAAGCAGGGAACAATTGATTTCTCACGTCTCCTGCACATGGAGCCTACTGACAAGCCTCTTTACTGGGACCGTGGAGCCTTCACAAAGGTTGAGGATGTCAAGGACATAGAGATTATCAAGGCCTGCGAGAAAGCCATAGACGCAAAGGAAGAGGTGAACCTCGACTATGCCATCAAGAATACTGACCGCGCCGTCGGCACAATGCTGTCAGGCGTGATAGCAAAGAAATATGGCGAGGAGGGACTCCCTGACTCGACAATAAACATCAAGTTCAAAGGCTCGGCAGGCCAGTCGTTCGGAGCGTTTGCCGTGAAAGGCGTCAACCTGAAGCTTGAGGGAGAGACCAATGACTACTTCGGCAAAGGACTCTCTGGCGGACGTATATCCATCCTCCCGCCAGCACGCTCAAGCCAGAGCTTCGTGGCTGAGGACAATATCATAGCCGGAAACACAGGCCTCTACGGTGCGACAACAGGCGAGCTGTATGTCAACGGACGTGTCGGCGAGCGATTCGCTGTGCGCAACTCAGGAGCAATAGCTGTCGTTGAGGGCGCTGGCGACCACTGCTGTGAGTATATGACTGGCGGACGTGTCGTAGTGCTCGGCGAGACAGGACGCAACTTCGCAGCGGGCATGTCAGGCGGCGTAGCATACGTTTGGGACAAGAATCATAACTTCGACTACTTCTGCAACATGGACCAGGTGGAGATAAACCTCGTCGAGGAAGCATCAAGCCGCAAGGAGCTGCATGAGCTCATACGGCAGCATTACCTCTATACTGGTTCGGCACTCGCACGCAAGATGCTCGACGACTGGAACAGATACGTTGAGGACTTCGTGCAGATTGTACCTATAGAGTACAAGCGTGTGCTGCAGGAAGAGAAGATGAGACAGCTGCAGGAGAAAATCGCTAACATGCAGCTTATAAACAACTGATAACCATCACCCCCAACAAATCCAAACGAAAAGAAGACAATGGGAAATCCAAAAGCATTCCTTACCGTGCCTCGGGTAGAGGCAGGATACAGACCATTACATGACCGCGTCAAGGACTTCAGTGAGGTGGAGCAGACTCTCAACACAAGCGACCGCCGCCGCCAGGCATCACGATGCATGGACTGTGGCGTGCCCTTCTGCCACTGGGCATGCCCTCTCGGCAACAAGGCTCCAGAATGGAACGACGCATTATACAAAGGAGAATGGGAAGAAGCATACAAACGGCTGAACGACACGAACGACTTCCCTGAGTTCACCGGACGCATCTGTCCCGCCCTCTGCGAGAAAGCCTGCGTGCTGAACCTTACAGACCACGCACCGACAACAAACCGCGAGAACGAGTGTGCCATAACCGAGGCAGCATGGCGCGAGAACTATATCAAGCCGCAACAGTATGAGCGTAACGGCATGAAAGTGGCTGTCATAGGTGCCGGACCAGCAGGTCTCGTCGCCGCAAACCGTCTGAACAAGATGGGATACACAGTGACCGTATACGACAAGAACGAGGCGGCTGGCGGCCTGCTCAGATATGGCATACCGAACTTCAAGCTCAACAAGCTCATCATAGACCGCCGCATAGAGCTGCTTGTCAAGGAAGGAATAACATTCGAGTACGGGCAGGAGATAGACGTGAAGAATCTGCCTGGGGGATTCGACGCCTACGTCATATCAACCGGAACACCGACAGCACGCGACCTTAACGCTCCGGGACGTGAGCTGAAAGGTGTGCATCTCGCCCTTGAGCTCCTCTCACAGCAGAACCGTGTCCTCGCTGGAATGGAATTCTCCAAGGCCGACCGCGTCACTGCCAAAGGCAAGGACGTGCTCGTCATCGGTGGTGGTGACACTGGTTCTGACTGCATCGGAACATCCCACAGACAAGGATGCAAGTCGGTGACGCAGATAGAAATCATGCCGAAACCTGTCGAGGGACCGGACGACCCACAGAATCCTTGGCCTAACTGGCCTCGCACACTGAAGACAACATCATCCCACGAGGAAGGTTGTACACGACGCTGGAACATCAACACACTGGAGTTTCTCGGTAAGGATGGCAAGCTGACAGGTGTCCGCGTGCAGCCTATCGACTGGAAGCCGAACCCAGAAGGCGGCCGCCCCATTATGGTCGAGGCTGGCGAGCCAGAGGTCATCAAATGTGAGATATGCTTCCTCGCAATGGGATTCCTGAAGCCACAGCAGCCAGAGTTCGCACAGAATGTCTTTGTCTGTGGCGATGCCGCGAACGGTGCATCGCTCGTGGTGAGGGCCATGGCGAGCGGACGTGACGCAGCAAAACGTGTCGATGAGTTCCTCAAGAAGAAATAACAGATAAAGAAAAGAAATATCACGCATTGGAATATTTCTGGTCAGTGCATGGCTTTTGCACTCTTTATGACGACCAGAAAGACAGAATACAAATACATTTCCCTTTTATGAATGTGCGGCAGCCAGGTGATGACAAGTGTGTCACACAGGCTGCCGTTTTTCTTTTCCTATAACCTCCATGCGTTTGCAGTGGCAGCCAGTGAGCCCAGCCATATTCGTCTCTTCCAAGAAGTTATTGACTGAATTATTTTGCTGTATGCAGAAAAAACGCTACCTTTGCCATCACAATATACAATCTATTCATGGAGATAAAGAATATAAAGGAGCGCTGGAACACCACTATCCTCGGCATACTCCGCGAGCTCATATCCATCTGTGAGCGTCACGGCCTGCACTACTATTGCTGTGCAGGGACAGCCATCGGTGCCGTCCGCCACCACGGGATCATACCATGGGACGACGACATTGATGTCATCATGCCGCGCCCAGACTATGACCGCCTGCTGGAGATAGCGCAGCAAGAGGATTTCGGGCAGTATGAGCTGATTACTCCATACAATAACCCAGCCTACCCCCTTTACTTCGCAAAGCTGTCTGACCGCACCACGACACTTGTCGAAGAGCGCGAGCGCCCATGTGTCATAGGTCTCTTCGTCGATATCTTCCCTCTCGACGCCACTGCCAGTGACATAGCGGAGGCACGCCGTGAGCGCCGCCGATACAGCAAGCTTCTCAACCGCCTCAACGCCATCTCGACACGCAACACATTCCCAGAGTACATCTCGCTGCTGAAGAAACGGAAAGAGTGGGGACGCTTCGTGATAAAGACCGCGGCATGGTTCTTCCGCAGCGCCATACGCCGCAGGCTCCTCAAGGAGATGGACATCATGAGCCATCGGCATGACTATGCGGCGGCAGAAAACGTCCAGGTATTCACCGGCTCATACGGTGACAGGGAGATATTCCCCAAGTCATGGCTTGGCAGAGGCAGCCTCTTTGAGTTCGACGGGCTGCAAGTGACACTCCCTGAAGAGTATGACAAATATCTCAGGCATTTCTTCGGAGACTATATGCAGCTGCCACCTATAGAGCAGAGGGTGGAGAAACACCACCGCGCATACCTCAATATGGATAAGAGAGAAACGACACAAGAGGTCATGAAGAAGCTGCGGGCATAGCCTCAGGAAGGGCTTGCAACAGCTATCCGGCGTGCCTATGCCATTAACGCATCAGCATGAGTGATGGCGCATCAAGCACTAACAGCAGCATCTTTCACCCGACCTGCCATCAAAAAGAAAGACAATGAATTACGCACTTATCATAGCCGGTGGCTCCGGCAACCGTATGGGGCAGGATATCCCCAAGCAGTTCATGCATGTTGACAACTGTCCTATCATCATTCATACCCTACTGGCTTTCCAGCGTCATCCAGACATTGACGCCATCGCTGTTGTGTGTCTTGATGGCTGGCAGACAGTCCTTCAGTCTTACGCCAACCAGTTTATGGTGACGAAGCTGAGATGGATTTTCAATGGTGGAGACAACGGTCAGGAGTCTATCCACAACGGCATCTACGGTCTGAGGGATGCTGGCATTGACGGTGATGACCTCGTCCTTGTCCACGATGCTGTGCGTCCGTTGCTCTCACAGGATATCATCTCGTCGAATATCGCCATATGCAAGAAGTATGGCTATGCTATCACAGGCATCAAATGCCGTGAGGCAATACTCGAGAGTGACGATGGTTTCTCCACCTCAACAAGCATCCCGCGCGACAAGCTTATCCGCACCCAGACCCCCCAGACCTTCCGTCTGCGCAATCTCATCGCCGCCCATGAGGAAGCACGAGAGCGTGGCATCACGAACTCAGTGGCATCATGCACACTCATGGCTGAGCTTGGTGGACGTGAGATGCATATCGTGCCAGGCTCTGAGAAGAACATCAAGGTGACGACTGTCGAGGACCTCGAGATACTCAAGGCCCTGATGCATGTAGAGAAAGAGTCGTGGCTTAAGTAGCCAACGCCCTATGCCACAAAGTACATGGGGCAGCACTGTAATGGGACGCATACATCATCCTGGTATCGCGCAGTCTCCCCGTGCCCCAGTGTTTCACATCAAGCCCGGCATGTCCTTATACTGGGCATCTGCCCCACCAGCCTCATCCACCAAACCCACTGACACATGATGACATACAAGGAAGGTATCATCACCGCAGCCGCCGAGGCTCTCCCATGGGAGCGTCTTGAGGGCAAGAGCATCCTCATCGCCGGTGCGACAGGCCTTATAGGCAGCTGTCTCGTCGACATATTGATGTCCCGCGGGACAGCCAGCTACAAAGTCTTTGCCTCCGGACGCAATACCGTGCGTGCCCATGAGCGTTTCGCACAGTATAGCGCCTCCCCCCGTTTCCACTTCCTTCAGCATGATGTCTGCCAGCCATTATCATGCGACGAGACTTTCCATTATATCGTCCACGCAGCCAGCGGTGCAGGCCCGGCATCATTTGCCAACACCCCTGTCGAGGTTGTCAAGGCCAATATTCTCGGTGTCTCAAACCTTATGGACTATGGTCTGTCCCACGGTATGGAGCGCATGCTTTACGTCTCAACGGGCGAGATATACGGTGAAGGGGGCGCCACGGTAGCCACTGAAGCCGGCATGGCTTTCGGCGAGCACGACAGCGGCTATGTCGACTGTGCCACACAGCGTGCCTGCTACCCCTCATCAAAGCGTGCCGCAGAGACACTCTGCATGGCATACAGAGGAGAGTATGGTGCCGATGTCGTTATCGCACGCCCATGTCATGTCTATGGTCCGAACTTCACAGAGGCCGACAACAGAGTCTTCGCCCAGTTCATGCGTAATGCCATGAGTGGCGAGGATATCATCATGAAGAGCGACGGCAGCCAGTTCCGCTCATGGTGTCATGTCATTGACTGTGCCCGTGGGCTATTGTACATCATGCTTAAGGGCAGAGACGGCGAGGCGTATAACATAGCCGACGAGGCGTCATGCATGACTATCCGTCAGCTTGCAGAGCGTATCGCAGCCGCCCATGGGCGCAAAGTCGTGATGCAGATACCTCCCGACAACGAGCGCAGGGGGTATAATGTCGTCACCCGCTCAATATTCTCCACGCTAAAGCTGAGAGACCTAGGCTGGGAGGCTCATCACAGTCTCTGCTGACACGGGCTCAGGCTGGGAGGTACCCCATACATGCCACCTCGCTGTATTAGGATAATCCCCCGAGCCACATCATCCGCCCCAAATATCATCATCATCTTAACCTGCAAGAAAACATCCATGCCTATGGAAGGAGAAATAACATTCAGCGATGTCCGCTCGTCTAAGGAGATTGTCACCTATATACGCCGTGCCGACCTCTCACTCCAGCGTATGGGCTACACGGAGCACAGCCTTGCCCATGTGACGAAGGTGGCTACTGTCGCCGGCAACCTTATCCATGACTTGGGCTATGATGCCCATATAGAGGACCTCGCACGCATTGCCGGTTTCATGCACGACATAGGAAATGTCGTCAACCGCATAGACCACGCCCAGTCAGGCGCAATAATGTCATTCCGCATCCTCGACAAGATGGGGATGCCCTGTGAGGATATCGCCAAGGTTATTGCGGCTATTGGCAATCATGACGAGACGACAGCATGGCCAGTCAATGAGGTGGCAGCCGCCCTTATACTTGCCGACAAGAGTGATGTCCGCCGCACACGTGTGAGAGGCAATTCAGACTGCCGTGAGATACACTACAGGGTGAACTACGCTGTGACCCACAACAACACCCACTATGACGATGAGCGCAAGACATTCATCCTCGACCTCACTGTCGATACGGGCATCAGCTCTGTGATGGAGTATTTTGAGATTTTCATGTCCCGTATGAAACTATGTGTCAAGGCTGCCGAGTATCTCGGTGTTCAGTTCCGCCTTGTCATAAACGGCACACAACTATGCTGATACCAGACGGGGCAAGAGCCCTTCCCGCCTACGCCATAGCCGGTTCACTTAACAAGGAGCTGGCTATGGCGTCTGTCGTTATAGTCACGGCTCCCCCGGGAGCGGGCAAGTCGACCCTCCTCCCGCTCACCATGCTTGAATGGCTTGACCGTGAGGCTCCCACAGGGCGCATCATCATGCTCGAGCCGAGGCGCATCGCGGCACGCAGCATAGCAGAGCGTATGGCGGAGATGTCAGGCGAGGAGACTGGCAAGAGCGTCGGATACAGGGTGAGGATGGAGAGCCGCACATCGGCAGCGACACGCATAGAGGTTGTCACAGAAGGCATCCTGTGCCGCATGATTATCTCTGACCCCACCCTCGATGGTGTCTCTGCTGTCATCTTCGACGAGTTCCATGAGCGCAGCATATATACCGACGAGGCGCTCGCCATGCTCCTTGCCACCCAGCGTATGTTGCGTCCGGAGCTTCGCCTTGTCATCATGTCTGCCACTATCGACACCGCATGGCTGTCAAAGTCCCTGGGGTGCAAGGTCCTGTCGTGTGATGGCCTGTCATTCCCCGTCGCCATCGAGCGGGCCGACAGCGACCGCATCAGCGAGACATCCACCTCACGTGATATAGCCGCAGCTACGGCCAGTGTCGTGCGCCGCGCCCTTTCTGAGCATGACGGAGACCTCCTTGTCTTCCTTCCCGGCCAGGCAGAGATACTACATTGCCAGGCTCTTCTCGCCGACATGGCCAATACGCTGCTTATCCTTCCGCTCTACGGCAGCCTTCCCGCAGAGTCACAGCGTCTTGCCACCGCCCCGAGCGACGGCCACACACGCCGTATAATCCTCTCCACCCCTATCGCCGAGACCTCTCTGACCATTGAGGGAGTCAGCATAGTCATAGACAGCGGTCTCTGCCGGGCTGTCGCCTACGATGCCCGTAGCGGTTTGTCACGTCTGCAGACATCACGCATCTCACTCGATATGGCCACCCAGCGTGCCGGCCGTGCCGGTCGCCTTGGCCCTGGAGTCTGCTACCGTATGTACAGCAAGGCGACAGAAGCGCGTATGCATCCCTGCCGTACGCCAGAGATAGAGCACGCAGACCTCACACCTCTTGTGCTTGACATCGCGGCATGGGGTGGCGAGCGCCTTGAGGACATGCCATGGCTGACGCCGCCACCGCCACAGAGTGTGGAGCGCGCCAGAGGCCTCCTGCTCTCCATGCGGGCCATAGACAGCCATGGCAGAGTCACTCCTCACGGGCAGAAGATGTCAGCGCTGCCCTGCCATCCACGCATAGCAGGTATACTTCTCGCCGCGACGACAAGTCACGAGGCGGACCTTGCGGCTGACCTTGCAGCCATCCTTGAGGACCGCGACCCTCTCGACCCATTGTCAGCCGAGTATGACGCAGACATTCATACACGTCTCCAGGCGCTGCACACTCAACAGCGTGGAGCCCTCTGGCAGCGTCTCCGCTCGTCTGCCCGGCAGTATCGGCAGCTCCTGTCGGCAGTCTCCACACATGCCATAAGCCGCCCCCGTCACCAAGAGCCACAGCCATCTGACGCGGTATGGACAGCCGGGCGTCTGCTCGCCGCCGCCTATCCGGAGCGTGTGGCCATGGCGACAGACGACACAGCAGGAAGAGGGAACACTGCCACCATACAGCTTATGAGACGCTACCGCCTCGCCTCAGGAGCCACAGCCCTACTGCCTGACGCTGACGACCTCACCGCCCACAAATACCTCGCAGTGGCCACCATGACCATGCGTGGCGATGAAGGGCGCATCCACATAGCTGCACCTCTCGCCCCGGACGATGTGGCAGGCAGCACCACAGCCTACGACAACATCTACTGGGACAACAAGGCAGGAGTGCTTGTCATGCAGCGCGAGCAGCGCATAGGGCGTCTCATCATATCAAGCCAGCCACTCACGGGCATACCACTGGATGTCATCCACGACACTCTCGCCACTGCTGTGAGGAGCTATGGTGAGAGCATGCTGTCATTATCAGCCGACGCTGTGCGCCAGCTCCAGCAGCGTCTGGCCGTTGTCAGCGAGTGGCATCCTGAGCTGTGTCTCCCACCTTGTGACACAGAGGCTATCCTCTCGTCGGCACAAGAATGGGGGCCGATGTTCTTCGGTGACAGGACGACGGCATCGGAGCTGCGCAAGATAGACATGTGTGAGGTGGTATGGTCGCGCCTCAGCTACGAGCAACGGTGTGAGGTGGAACGCCTTGCGCCTGACCGCATCGCCCTGCCCTCGGGGCGCGAGAAGAAGATAGAATACCGTCAGGGAGCGTCAGCTCCTGTCGTAAAGGCGAGGATACAGGAGTGTTTCGGTATGAGGGAGACACCACGTATAGACGGCGGACGGCGCCCTGTGCTTATGGAGCTGCTGTCACCGGGCTTCAAACCAGTCCAGCTGACTCAGGACCTTGCCAGCTTCTGGCAGACAACATACTACGAGGTGCGGAAGGAGCTGCGGCGCAGATACCCCAAGCACGACTGGCCTGAGAATCCCTGACACGGGGAACAGCGGCACAGGTCTGTACTGGACAATGACACATATTACTGACGAGCAGACACAGCAAAAGAGTCACGGGCACGCCATTCTCGATGAATAGCGTGCCCGTGTTCCAATATAAACAGCCTGCCGTCAGTCTCCCACATCCCCCCAGATGGAGAAGATGATTTCCTGGATGGGAATGATGATGGTTAATGACGGGGCGTTCATGTCATTGCTGTCTCATTTTCCCTCGTTCTTGATTCCAGCCCCTTGTTCTATGGTCTCGGTGCCTTCCTCGACACCGTTCTTGAACTTGTACTGTGCGACGAGGTTCCCCTCACGGTCATAATGCGATGCCACACCGTCGGCGATGGCTCCCACGAGAGGTGTCCCTGGCAGGTCACGTGGTGATGTGTAGAGCAGCCATGAGCTCTCCACGCGTTTCTTTCCGTTAGGCCAGTATTGTGTCCATAGGCCTCGGTTTGTCTTGAGGTCTCTCTCCCATTTCCATTCTATGGTGCCGTCCTGTCGCCAGAGCGTCTCTGTGCCAGTGCGTCGTCCGTTGCGGTATGTCACCTCGTGCTGCTTCTTCCCGTTGGCGTATCGTGTCACCTTTGTGCCGTTGGCCACATATGTGCCGCTTGCTGTCATGGGCGAGAGTTCGGCGTTGCGTCCCTCGGGCGATGAGTCGAGACAGTCAGGTGTGAGGTGTGTCGCCTCTGGTGCGCCGGTATCTCCCTGCATCACCCATGCCTCGTTGAACTCAATCTCGAGTCCGGGATAGTTGGTTGTGGTGAGGACATGTATCATGCCGTCCTGCCCCTGCCTCAGTGTGACATACCCCAATGACGGGTGTTGTGTGCGGTGGTGTTGTGGCAGGGCTACCGGCAGACGTCGCATGGTCCATGTCTTTCCGTTGTCGCGAGAGATGGCAGCGAAGCAGTCGTTGCCCTTGTCCCATCCTGCTGGAGGCGCAATCTTCTTCTTGTGCATGTAGCTGTCTGCCACCATGCACAGCGCTCCAGACTTCAGGCGTATCATGCATGGGCGCTGTGCTGTGCCGTACTGTGGCATTATGCCTCGTGTCGGGCTCTCCCATGTCGCGCCCCAGTCACGCGAGATGTTCTGTGGGTTCCATCCGTCGACAGAGTTGTTCTTTCCTCCTGCCGAGAGGAGTGTTCCCTTATCGTCGAGTGGGACGATGGTTGAGTGGCGTGATGATGTGCGTCCGCCCATGTCGTGCCATGTCACACCGTTGTCCTTGCTCCTGAGGAGGAAGCTCTCGCCGCCTTTTCCGTCGAGGGCCACGAACATCTCTCCGCGGCTGTTCCTGAAGGCGTTGCTTATGGGCTGGGCAGTATACCGCTCAAGCTTCTTGTCCATCTGTGGTACGGAGAATGTCCATGAGCGGCCGTTATCTGTGGAGCGGCAGATGCGGAAGGGGACATAATCTGTCATGTCGCGGCCACCTCCGAAGAACCATATCGTGCCGTTGTCGTTGAAGAGCAGTGCCGACTGGTCGTTGCCGCCACGTGTGGCGAAGAACAGCTCGGGCATGTCCCACTCGTCAGAGCCATAGCGTCGTCTCGCCTGCACGAATGTTGTACAGGTGTCAGCCTCTGCCTTCCCTATCGGTGTGGAGAAGTAGATGGCGAGGAGGTCGCCGTTGGGTAGCACCTCAAGGGCTCCGGAGTGGAGGTGTGTGTATACTCCCCAATCGAGTCCGGCATGCTCGCCCTGCTCGGTAGGTGTATAGCACGACGGTATGGGAAGTGCCATGCGTACGCGGTAGTAGGGGCGTGATGTGACACGGTTGCCTGCCGCACGGCGCTGGCTGACGGCCTGCTGGGCGAACGGCACATGGGCCCTTGGGACGATACGGTAGGCGGCAATGCCGTCGGCATCGCCTTTGGCGGTCATGTTCTCTCCCTCTCTCATCTGTGCGGCGAGGACATCATAGGTCTTTACTGGCCCTGTCTGTGACTGCTGGGCTGGCGCTGCCGCGAATGTGGCGAGCAGCGCTGTTGTGAGGATTAGTCTCTGCATGCTTGTTGCTTTGTTGGTTGCGAGCCCCGGAAGGCTGGCGCATGTGATTCGAAAATTGTATGTAAGAGTGATAAGTAGTAGCGGCGTAGTCCTATGTGAGAGCCTCCCCGCGGGGTGCCGGGGAGAGGCTCTGTAATGGTTGTGATGGTGGGGCGTTGAGTATTGTCATTCATTCAGGTCGCGCAGGCTCTTCCAGTCTGTCGCCTCTGGTATGCGCTCGTCAGCGGGCTTGAGATATTCTTTCTGGGCATCGAAGACGATGAGGACACCGTCGTTTATGCCTTTCCTCACCATGTCCATCTTGATATGGTGGACCTTGCTCTTCACCTCTCCTATATACAGCAGGTTGCCTGTGGCGGCGTCCATCCAGAACATCTTCTTTGTCGAGCCCTTTATCTTCCCGAAGTCGATGTTCATATCCTTGGCTGTGTAGTTGTATACCATGAGCCAGTCTGTGCCTCGTGTGGCTATGAGGCGGTTATATTTTGTGCCGTTCTCTCCGGCTATGATGGTCTGGTCGGGGACACGCTCGAAGTATGGGAATGCGAGCATGAGGTTCTTCAGATGCTTCATCTGTGAGAATCCGGGGTCTTTGAGTGCCATGTACCATGTCTTCACATCGCCGGCGTCGCCGTAGCTTGTGCCGTAGCCGGGCTTGAGGAACTGCATGATGGCATTATGCCCGTAGGTGTGTCCGCATGAGCCGGCGAAGACCGACCAGTAGGCGTATCGTCTGACATCGCTTGCCATCCAGCGTGGCTCCTTGGCGTCGTGGAGGCCCTGTGGGATATCCTCGTAGCTCGGTTCGGCGTCAAGGACGGGTTTCACAGGCTTATAGGCCCATGTCGAGTCGACATACATCCAGTTGTCCTCCTCTGTGTTGTCGGGTATCGGATAGTCCTTGTTGCCCATGCGCTGTCCATAGCGTCGGTGGCCCGACTGGAATGTGTGGAAGTCCATCCATGGAGCTTTGCTGAACCATTTCGCGCTTGTGTACCGTCCGCGTGGGTGGTATGTCATGATGTGGTTCTTGTCTATCGACTTTATTGTCGTGGCGAGTGTGTTCCACACCTCTGTCTTTATATCGCCCTGTATGTCGCCTCCCATGAACCATATGATATTTGGCGAGTCCTTATAGCGGTTGGCAAGGAATGTCCCGTACTTCACTGCATCGTCCTTGCTGAGCAGTCCTGCCTTGACGAGACCTCCCCATATACACACCATGCCGATGTATATTCCCTCGTGCTCGGCCTGCTTTATGATATAGTCCATGTGGTCCCAGTAGCCATAGACGCCCTTGCGGTCGATGGCAGAGAAGTCCCATCCGTTCGTGTTCGACATCTGTCCGTAGTGGTTGTAGGCAGGGACGCCGTCGATGACCTGCACCTGCACGACATTGTATCCTGCCTCGCGGCATCGCTGCAGGTAGTAGGCTGCCTCGGCACGGTCTGTGCGCTCGGGCAGGAGCCAGCCTGTCTCGCCGAGCCAGAAGAACGGAGCGCCGTTCTCATGCTGTAGGAAACGCTGGTTGTCAGAGACTCTCAGCTTGCCGTTGTCCCATGGTTTCTTGTTGCCCTGTGCGCTGGCGCCGAGGGCGATGGATAACATTAATACTAACAGTAGATTCTTCATTGTGGATTCTGGTTATGTCTGTTTCTTTTCTATTCTTTATTCCTGTGGCTGCCGTCAGCTCTGTCTCGGCTCAGCGTGAGCATGACATGGTGCTGCCGACAGCTCTGTCTCAGCTCAGCGTGAGCATGGCAGGCTGACCGTCTGTCCTGCCTTTGTCGGTATGTCGTAGACGTATGTTGCGGGCATGTTGATGGTTTCGAACTTCCCGGTATAGTTATTCTCGGTCTGTAGAGTGACAGCTGGCTTGAGGAGAGGGTTAGGATTCCCGCCTCTCGCACGCTTCAGTCCGCTCATCTTCTGGGTGGTCCTTATGCGGAGGTTGCCGCCTATGGTCGATGTGATGCGGCAGAGTGTGATGCGCCCGTCCTTCCATTCCATCTCGTCGATGATGAATCCTCCGCGGCAGCGGAGCCCTGTCACACGGCCTTCCTTCTTCCATACTGTGGGCAGAGCAGGCAGGAGGTGTACAGCGCCATCGTGGCTCTGGACGAGCATCTCGGCTATGCCTGCCGTGCAACCGAAGTTGCCGTCAATCTGGAATGGCGGGTGGGCATCGAAGAGATTGCCGTATGTGCCGCCCTTCTTCTTCACCTTTCCGTAGGGCACGAACTTGTCGTCGGTCAGTGTCAGCTGCTCCTTTATGAGCTTATAGGCATGGTCGCCGTCGAGCATACGTGCCCAGAGGCATACTTTCCAGCCCATGGACCATCCGGTGGAGGGGTCGCCACGGTGGACGAGTGATGTGCGTGCGGCAGAGAAGAGCTGTGGTGTGCGCAGCGGCGATATGCTCGCGCCGGGGTAGACGCCATAGAGATGGGAGACGTGGCGGTGAGTGTCGTCAGGGCTGTCCCAGTCTTGTGCCCACTCCTGGAGCTGTCCCCAGCGTCCTATCTGGCCAGGTGTCAGCTGCCCTATACGCTCGCGGTAATGGGCTGCGAGGGTGTCATCCTCGCCGAGAGTCTCCGCTGCCTGGGCTACGATGCCGAAGATTTCGGCACACAGCTGGTTGTCCATAGCCACGCCAGAGGCTATGTTCTTCATGCCTTGGTCGGCCGGATGCGAGTTCTCTGGCGACACGGCGGGGCAGATGACCATATGCCCGGTGTTGGGGTCTCTGACGAGGATATCGTCGAGGAATGCTGCCGCGCCCTTCATGATGGGGTAGTACTGGCTGAGGAAACGCTTGTCTCCTGTGAAGAGGTAATGGTCCCAGAGATGGTGGGAGAGCCATGCGCCGCCTGTCATCCAGAGGCCCGATGTGGCATGGTCGACAGGGCCTGTTATGCGCCAGATGTCTGTGTTATGGTGGAGCACCCATCCTCCCGCGCCGTACATGGTAGAGGCTGTCTTGGCTCCTGTTGTGCTGACATCGCGTATGAGGCTCCACAGCGGCTCGTTCATCTCCATGAGGTTGGTGACATCGGCCGGCCAGTAGTTCATCTCGAGGTTGATGTTACAGGTATACTTCGAGTCCCACGAGGGCAGCAGCTTGTCGTTCCATATTCCCTGGAGGTTGGCTGCCTGTCCGCCGGGCTGTGATGAGGAGATGAGGAGGTATCGCCCGAAGGTGTAGAATGTGGCGACGAGCCATGCGTCATCGTTCTTGCTGAACGACGCCACTCGCTCCTCTGTCGTCAGCCCCTTGTAGCGGTCGGGGCCGAGATAGAGTGTAGAGCGCCCTATCAGATTCTTGTAGTAGCCCACGTGGGCGGCCTTGTCGGCCTCGTAGTCATGGCTCATTGCCGCATGGAGGGTCTCTACGCAGCGCCGCTCCTCGTCGCCGCTGATATCGTCATAGCTGACGAAGTTTGTGGCTATATTGACATACAGGACGGCCTCGTCGGCTCCGGTCACGGTGATGATGCCATCGCGCGAGACAGCTCTTCCGCCTGTCGCTGTGACCGCTATGCGGCCCTGGAACTTCACTTTCCCCTTGAGCAGCTCATGGGTTGGTGTCACTCCCTCAAGCGACACTTCGCCGCCGCGGCTCTTGATGATGACATCATGATGTGGCGAGGAGAGCTGGGCGTTGAACGATATGGAGCCTTTCCGCGACGCTGTGAAGCGTATGCGGAGGACACTGTCTGTGAACGACGTGTACGCCTCGCGACGGTATCTGACACCATCGACAGTGTATGTCGTGACAGCCACGGCCGAATCGAGCGACAGCCAACGCTCATAGCCGGTGTATGTCTCATGACCTGGGGTGGATATGGTGAGGTCGCCGAATGTCTGGTATGGCATGCCGCTGTTTGAGCCGGACATCAGATGCTCCTCGGCCATCTGCTGCGCCTCGGCAAAGCGGCCGGCAAAGACGAGCTCACGGACAGGCGCGAGCCATTTCTGCGAGTGCTTGTTGGCGTTCGTGTTGGGCTGTCCTGCCCATATTGTCTCCTCATTAAGCTGTACACGCTCCATCTGCGGACGCCCGAAGACCATGGCCCCGAGACGTCCATTGCCAAGAGGCAACGCCTCTGTCCATACCTCAGCGGGCGAGGTGTACCACAGGCGGTAGCCCTGACCGGCCGACGGGAGGACAGCCATCAGCATAATAAGGGGGAGAAAAAGTCTTGTCATTGTCATAGTATATAATAAGGTATCGACATAGCCTCCTGCATGTTATGGAGGCCATATTTGTTAGAAACTGGCCTAAAGGCATTACAGATGCAAAGATACGAAAAACTTTTCAGAAAACCACCACTTATTGGCACAGATAAATATATAAAAAAGATTAAAGCCGGGCAGACGGGGCTTTCATGCTGCATAAGGGGGGGTCTTGGTCATCGGCCTTGCCTGTCATGGCCTCAGGGCATGGAGGCTTCCCACACCTCTCCATGGGGCGCCACCACCGCTGCCTATAACAGAAGCGGGAGGGGAGGCGGACAGCACGGGGTGGCGGCAGACGGGGAGTGGCCGCGGTGAAGGCCCAGGTGCAGAATCGTAAGCGCTATCTATTGGTGTCCCAGAGATATTGTATGAGCCCGCCATAAAGCACCTTTGGGCGGCTCATTCTGTACCTCTCCCTTTTCTGCTGTTAGCGCAAGGAAGACTGTAAGCTGGCGGGTGCCGTCTGCTTACAGATTGTAAGCATGGGCCTGTATAGAGCCCCACGCCACGGCATGGGAGAAAGGAGAGGTGTAAATCTTAAAGTGTGGCGCATCCTTGTCCTGTCCCCCTCATGGGGGGGAAAACAATCAGGACAGGCATCCGTCTGCGGTGTGCCGCAAGACAAGGTGCCTGTCCTGATGACGGGAAGGGTGTCGGGGGGGGGTAAGTGTCTCCAGCTGCTGGCGTGAGGGGGATTCACTTCTCAGAGAAGCTATGGCTGTGGCAGCCGTGGCGTCTGTCTTGTGGACTGAAAGCCCAGACTGTCCCAGACACGTGCATAAGCATTATCCAATACTTTTCTCAGAGAACACGAACTATGAGACATATGGCCCCGGACACGCGCATAAGCATAGGTCAATACTGTGTCAGGGAGAGGTTGCTTATCTCTATCTGTCCGTTGTAGCAGTTGATGCTCCAGCAGTTCTTCTGTGTTCCGTATATGCGCTGTGTGTATCCATATACGCCGTTGATATACATGGTCACGACAGAGTTGTCGGTGTATATGTCCACGTTGTACACATTGTCGGCCGGACGTGGGAAGATATATCCGTCAGCTCCCTCTATGAAGCCTTTGCCTCCCTCGCCCTCCTGCTCGAAGTTTATCTTCCTCCGGCCGTTGGCCCATTCAGGGTTGACGATAAGGGAATAGTATGTCTTCACATCGGTGCTGCGGCAGAGAGAGACTCCGAAGCGTGTGTCGTCGCTGCTTGCCTTGGCTGTGAAAGAGATGTGGTTGTGTGTGCCGAGGCGGTTGTAGAGGACGTATGCGCCCGCTCCCGAGAGGGTGTTGCCGGCATATCCGTTGCTCTCCATCACCTTCAGCTCCGCTGGGACGTTGTATTTCGCCTTTATCCCCTCAACCTCTCCGATGCTCAGAGTGCCATCGGCGTGCTGTATGAGCTTGTGGCAGACGAGGGCTCCGCTCCAGTTTGGCTCCTTCTCTCCCACATTGATGTTCATCTCGTCTATGTCCTTGCCTGAGCGGTATGGACACCATCCCCAGATGTAACGGTCTGTGCCGTTGCTCGCTGTCTTGCCGGCATAGAAGGCTCGTGAGTCAAGCACACCCTCCTTGTCGTCCCTCGGCCAGTTGGCTCCAGGGTCAGCGAAGCAGCGCTTGAGCCCCTCGAAAGAGTCGGCCATCATATATTTCACCTTGCGGCTCCATGTTGAGAGGTATGCCTCGCTGTATATGCAGTACCAGTAGTCGCCCATCTTGAAGATGTCGGGACACTCACACATGCGGTCCCAGACGGCATTGAACTCTCCGGCGAATGTCCAGTCCTTCATGTCGGTTGAGGTGAAATGGGCGAACTTGGGGTCGCCCCTCCTTGTGGTGATGACCATGTTATACACGCCTCCATCCTCAAAAATCTGTGGGTCGCGGAAGTCTACGCTTGAGAAACCATAGTCTTTTCCGCGCAGTGTCCATGAGTTGTCGCGTGTCCATGTCTTGAAATCGGGCGATGTGGCACGCATGACAACCTCCACGTCAGTGCAGTTGGGGTTGTGTCCGGTATAGTAGATATAGTAGAGATTGTCTGCCTTGCTGTAGTAGCAGCAGCCTGTTCCGAGGGCCGCATCGGGCTGGTAGTCGCTTGTCCCCACGGCGAGAGTCTCGCCGAGCGAGCGGTAGTTGGCGCCGTCGGTGGTGGCTACTGTCCAGAAAGGATGGTAGCAGAAAGGCTTGTTGTTGTTGAACTCCTGCAGGTACATCACCTTGAACTCTCCTGCCTTCTCATCATAGAAAGGCATAGGGTCGCCCACGCGGCCTATGGCAGGGGTATAGTATGTGGATAGTCCCTGCTCCTCAGCAGTCACGAAACGCTCGGTAGTGTTGGCCCAGTCCTTAGGGGCGTCACCGGCAAAGTTGTCGTCGCTGCATGACACGACGGAGAGTGTCATGAGCATCAACGTGGATAACATCATATTTTTCATATCTTAATGTTTCTATTATTAGTGAACTCTTTTTACCGTGTAATATCAGGAGATTACTTCCCCATAAGGTAGTTGATGGCATTGAGGGTCATGATACCGACGTTCTTATGGTAGTTCTCAACGTAAGGATTGGGCGAATACCAGTCATAGCATCCTGAGCCGAAGCATATTATGCCTCCCTGGCCGAATGTCCCGTCGGCAGCCGGTGCCTCCCATATCGTGACGGCGTTGTCCCAGCCGTGGGCATGTATGAGACATCCGGTGAGCTCTTTCCAGCGTGCGTGGTCGGTATAGTCGCCCCACATTCCCCACTGTGAGACACAGTTGGAAATCTGGTATCCGGCATCAAGAGTCCTCAATGGCGATGTGCCGCCGATGATGCCCTTCCACATCCAGTCGTTCTGGTCAGCCACAGGGAAATCCCATGACGCGCCGAGAATCTCGCCTCCATCATCGCTGGCTCCCCAGCAGTTGTTGGCACAGCGCTGGTCTCTCACGGCTCCGAGCGACGCTGCCATGTTGACTGCGGCACGGCTGAAGATGAACGCTCCGCCACGCTTGTAGTAGTCGACGAGGGTATTCTTCGCTGCCATGGCCGATGATGTGGCGCCGCTCTCGAAGTCAGAGAGTGTCTCTGAGGGCTGGTGCTGCCAGTGCCACCATATCACCTTGCACTTGGAGAGGTCGGCATTGCCAGCCTTCATATCGTCCCATGAGACGAAGAGTGAGTTCTCGACATTGCTGAGCATCCACTTGCATGCCTCCTTCTCCTCAGGCTGGAGCTCGTCCATCGTGGAGGCTCCGGCACTGCCGAGGAATATCACATCGGGGGCTGAGACGGTGGTGATGGTCACTGTGTATGTCGCTGTTGCCGTGTTGTCGGTCACGGTATACTCCACAGGTTCGGAGAAGTCGGTCGGCGTACCGTCAAGAGGGAATATCACCGCATCCTCGCTATATGTGATTGTAGGCACTATCTTCGTCACGTCGACATCGGCTGGGAGCGATGCCGTTATGGTATGCTCTGCCTCATTGATGCTCGCCTTGTAGGTGTCGTTGATGATGAACGAGAGGATGCGTGCCTCATCGTTCCTGACGCTGACTGTCCAGTCGAGGAAGAGGTCGCCATTGGTGATGTGCATCACCTTAGGGTCAGTGAAATCCACTATGTCGCCCTGTCTCATCGATGCCGAGGCGCCGTCTGAGATGGCGAGCTGTGATATCCTCATCTTCGTCTTGTCGGTATAGTCTGCCGGCACCTTCACCTTCACGCTACGCTTGGAGAGGTCCACCTGTCCGGTGAAAGTGTCGTTCAATACCAGCGTCTCTATGCTGCAGTCGCCCGACAGCTGGAGGTCGCTGACGTTATCATCGCTGCATGAGGCTCCGAGAAGCACAGAGAGGAGCACACACAATGTTCTATATATAGTCTTCATATTGGTTTTCATGTTGTTGGTTGGTTTATGATGGCCGAGAAGGGGATATTACCAGTTGCCGATGTTCTGCGTATAGTGTCCGTTGGACGATGATATCTGTGAGTGGGGGATAGGCAGATACTCATTCTTGTTGGCGGTGAAGACAGCGTCGCTGAGGAATGTCACACGCTCTTTCTCTGCCGCGAAATAATCGTTGAGGACCTTGGAGGCCTCTCCCCAGCGGACAAGGTCGAAGAAGCGCTCTGACTCCATGGCGAGCTCCAGGCGGCGCTCCATCTTCACTATCCTCAGAGCCTCGTCCTTGGAGTATGACCCTGTGTAGTTCTTACAGTAGAGCTTCACGCCGTAGCGGTTAGGATAGTCGGCTATCATCTGTGTGCTTCCAGCGGCGCGGGTGCGTATCTCGTTGACAAGCCGCACAGCCTCTGAGGCATTGCCGAGCTGTGCCTCTGCCTCGGCACGCTCGAGGATGACATCAGCATATCTGAACACGATGCGGTTCATGGGGCTTGCCCAGAACGAGCCGCGTATGAGGTATGACCCTATCAGGGCAGGGTCAACATTCTGCTTCAGGGTGACGTTGTAGCCGTAAAGGCCTCCTGAGCGGCTCCATGCTGAAGACTGGTCCATGATGAAGTCCTTGTTGAACATGTATGGCAGCCCTGTCATTCCGACGGTGAGGAAGAGACGGGGGTCAGCGTTGTCAGTGGCCTTGTCGTAGTTCTTCTGGTTGAAGGTGTCGATGAGAGGCAGGCCGTCAGCATCGGTACGGAAGGCGTTGACAAGGTTCTGGGAGGGCTTGTAGAAGTCACAGCCGCCGTCTGTCACGTCGGGGATGTTAGGCGTGATGAGACCGTATGACCAGTTGAGATTGCCGTATGTCGAGCCGTCATTGCGTGAATACTGTATGGCCCAGAGTGACTCACATCCGTTCTCATACTGGTCCTCAGGGCGGAAATTGTTGTGTATGTCCTTCTCAAGGCCATAGCCGCCTGCGGCGTATATGGCGGGGTCAGTATACTGTATGACTTTCTTGAGGTCGTCAGCGTCAACCGATGTCACCTGATTGCTCGACGCGTCGTCCTGACGGTAAGCCTTGTAGAGATAGACCTTGGCAAGGAAAGCGGCACAGGCTGCCTTTGTCGGGCGTCCCTTGTCGGCCTGCTTCACAGGGAGGACAGCATACGCCTCCTCAAGGTCACGGGCTATGAGCGCCCAGCCCTCGTCGTTGGTATACTCACGGTTTGAGAGGGTGTTGTACTCGTCGTAGGTCAGGTCGGTGCGCATGACGAACGGAATGTTCTTATACAGACGCTTCGCCATGAAGTGGGCATAGGCGCGGAGGAACTTCATCTCGGCGAGACGCTCGCCCTTGAGTGAGTATGACTCGTCGCACGACTCGACAACAGCGATGGCTGTGTTGACACGCGAGAGGGCATTGTATATACGCACCCACATATCGTTGAGATTCCAGTTAGTGGGGAGTATTCCCTGCCCCACCTCTATCTGGTGGAAGACATCACCGTCGTTTGTGGACGAGCCACCCTTGTATGCGTCGTCACTGCGGACATCGTAGTTCCACATAGAGAATGACGAGTTGATATCCTCAGCAGTGGTGAACACGGCGTATGCCGAGGTGACCATGTTGTCCACATAAGCGGGATTCTTCACCTGCTCGTCGCTCAGTGTGCCCTGGGGTATCTGCTCCTCAAGGAAGCTGTCGCATGATGACAGGGAGGCAACAGCCATAAAGGCAAGAAAACATTTATATATCGGTTTCATTTTAACTGTCTTATATTTAATATTGATACAATTATATATATTAGAATGACACGTTGAGTCCGAATGTCAGGTTTACCGGTATCGGATATCCGAAGAGTGTGTTCTCCGGGTCGACACCAGTGAAACTGCTGCTCTTTATCGTGAGGAGGTTCTGGGCTGAGAGATAAAGCCTTATCTTAGACATTGGAGTCTTCTTCACTACTGCCTCAGGAAGGTTGTAGCCTATCTGTATAGTGCGCAGCTTGAGGAACGACCCGTTCTCCACGTAGTAAGAGGAGAAGCGCTTCTCGTTGTTGTTGTCATAGGTCGAGAGGGCGGGTATCGTCGATGATGTGTTCGTAGGGCTCCATGCGTCGAGCACCCTGTCACCCTTGTTGAGGAATGGGACATTGACACCTGCCCAGAGGTCTGTCTGCACCTTGTATCCACCGTTCGTGTCGCCTCCAGGAGCCACTGTGGTGAGGGCGTCGACACCCTGCACACCCTGCCAGAACATGGTCAGGTCGAGGTTCTTGTACTGCAGATATATGTTCAGGCCCCATGTGAAGTCGGGGGTCGGGTCGTATATCCATGTCTGGTCGAGAGTGGTGATGACCCCGTCCTCGTTGAGGTCGCGGAATCTCATGCGCCCCACTCCGGCGCCTTCCTGCACAGCATGGTTGTCCACCTCATCCTGGTTCTGGAAGATACCGTCAAAGACATATCCCACATAGGAGTTCATAGGATGGCCCACAACGCTCTGCACACCGCTGCCGCCGAATGTTCCCGCAGCAGCTATTGTCTCCGGAATCTTGGTCACCTCGTTGCGGTTAGTGCTTATGTTTCCGGCTATGTCATAGCTGAAATCAGCCACACCTCCACGGTATCCGACATTGAGCTCAAAACCCTTGTTGAGCATCTCGCCGGCGTTTATCCACATCGAGCTTCCCTCGCCCATGACACCTATGCCCGGCATGTAGACGAGGATATCCTTTGTCTTCTTGTAATACCACTCAAGGCTTCCGTAGAGAGCATTGTTGAAAAGCCCGAAGTCAAGGCCGATATTCGTCTGTGTCGTCGTCTCCCACTTGATGTTGTCATTGCCGAGCTGGTTACGCTTGAAGCCTGAATCGAGAGCGTTGCCGCCGTTTGTGCCCTGTATGTCGTATGATGTGCCATAGCTCTGTCCGCCGAAGTTGGCCTCACCGTAGCTTGAGGTGTAGAGCGTATAGCGTGCCGTGTTGCTTATCTCCTGGTTGCCGGTCTGTCCCCAGCTGGCACGCAGCTTGAGGTTTGATAGCCAGCTGTCACGCAGACCCGACATCCATTTCTCCTCGCTGATACGCCAGCCTGCAGAGAAAGAGGGGAATGTGCCGTACTTGTTGTTCTTGCCGAAACGGCTTGAGCCATCACGGCGTATGGTGAAAGAAGCGAGATAGCGGTCAGCATAGGTGTAGTTGACCTTGCCGAAGAAGGAGACGAGAGAGAACCCGTCGGCACATCCATACGCCTTCTCCTCTCCCACACCGGCATCAGGCCACATATAGTCAGGATTAAGCACAGCGAAGTCATACCGCTTGCCTGAGAACCACCTGTTGTCCTGGCGGTTGAGCTCCATTCCCACCATAGCGTCGCCACGGTGTCTGCCTATCTCGAAGTTATAGCTCGCCACAGCATTCCACATCCATTTCATCCAGTGCTCCTGCTTGGCCTCGACAGCGTTTGTGGAGTTGGAGACATTGCCGTTGGAGATAGGATATGTGAACATGCGCTGCTCCTTCTGGGCATAGTCGACACCCGCTGTGGTACGGAGGTTGAGGTTCTTGGCGAGCCTCAGGTTGAGGTGGACATCGCCGAAGAGACGCCAGTAGGTGTAACGGTTGTCCTTGTTGCGGTCGAGCACCTCGACAGGATTCTCACGGTCAGCATAACTTCCGGTGAGGTTGGCGAACTCGCCTAAGGTGTTGTATACCGGGAAGGCAGGATGATACTGGAGCACATTGCCGAGGAATCCACCAGGAGCCTGCACCTCAGAAGTGCGGTTCAGCGTGAGGTTCTCGCCGATGGTGAGGACGTCGCCGATGAGCTTGTAATCCGTGTTTATACGTGCCGAGAGGCGTTCAAAGTCAGTAGTGTTTATGATACCGAGATTCTTATAGTATCCGAGAGAGAAATAGCTGCTCCCCCTCTCAGTGCCGTTGCTGACACTGACGTTGTAGTTCTGCACCACACCGGTGCGTGTTGTCTCCTTCATCCAGTCAGTGTCAGATGCCGGGATGGTGTTGGCGGCGTCAAGATACTTCTGCATGGTGACACCATAGAGCTCGGGCACTCCATTGGCATCGTATGCCCAGTTGAAATGGTAGCCAAGCGAATTGTTGTTTGGGTCAAGCCCGTCGTTGACATTAGCCTGCCAGAAAGCCCTGCCCCACTCCTCTGCATTGAGCACATCCATGCGGTGAGCATACATCGAGAGGGCCACACTGGCATCAAGGTTTATCCTCACCTGCCCGTTCTTGCCCTTCTTCGTGGTGATGATTATGACACCATTGGCAGCGCGCGAGCCATAGATGCTTGCAGAGGCAGCGTCCTTCAGCACCTGGATTGACTCTATGTCGTTGCCGTTGAGCTCATGCATGCCCGACTTTGTCGGCACTCCGTCGATGATATACAGAGGGTCATTGTCGTTGAGAGTGCCGACACCTCTGATGCGCACTGTCGCCGCACCTGATGGCGAGCCGTCGGCCGAGATGTTCATTCCAGGCACACGCCCCTGAAGGGCTTTGATAGGGTTGTTCTCGTTCTGCTTCTGCAGCTCGTCGACATCTACCACAGAGACAGCTCCCGTGAGGTCTGACTTGCGCTGTGTCGTATAGCCAGTCACGACGACCTCCTGAAGCCCCTGGGCGTCTTCCTTGATGACAACCCTCATCCCGTCGGCAGCAGCAACCTCCTGTGTGACGTAGCCGATATAGGTCACGACGAGTGTCGCCCCGCTGTTGACAGCAATCTTGAAATTTCCCTCAATGTCTGTCACTGTGCCATTCGTGGAGCCTTTCTGCATGACGGTAGCGCCTATTACAGGCTCTCCGGTAGTGTCCACGACCGTACCGCTGACGTTGATTTCCTGTGCCGTAATGGACAGAGAGACCAACAGGAGCAGCATAATGGCAATTAGCTTTCTTCTGTTCTTTTCCATTGTGTCTTAGGTTTTGTTCATGATTATGTTTGTAGTATATAGTCTCTTTCATGCATCTTTGTCCTGCCAGCGGCACAGGGTGCGGTTATCTCCGCCTTTCCTGAAGCCTGTCCAGGACGTTTTTCTTGAGAGGTCCGCTGTCCTTTCCTCCGTAGCCCCGAGGTGTGCAGGCAGCCATCAGTCAGGCTGTGTGAAGCGGGGCGGAGGCGGCGCTTATGATGCGGAGCACGTGCTTTTCAACGTTGCAAACTTAGCACAAAACCATAACAGATACTATCAAATATGTTACTGAGACTAAAAAATATGTTGCATGAAAGAATTGTTGAGTATTTTGTCAAAAAAGGTGTATTGAATCAGTCATACCTTTATATAAAATACAAGAGAAGCACTCTCTTCATCCGAGTCTCTCTCATATGACAGAACAAGCTGCATGAGACTCTGAATGGGGAGAGTGCTCCTCTTATGATAGGGGGAAAGGGAAGGGGTGAAAAAAGCGAGAGCGGGAGGGATTATTCACGGGGATGTATGCCGCTCCCTGTAATCTGTCGGATACATGTCATACTCCTGCTTGAAGCATGTTGTGAAGTAAGAAGGGGTTGAGAATCCCACAGCGAAGGCCACCTGTGCTATGGTCTTGTCTGTTGTCAGGAGCAGAACCTTCGAGCGTTCCAGACGCGCCGTGCGTAACAACTCGACCGTGGAGAGGCCGGTTATGGCCTTTATCTTGCGGTACATCTGCACACGGCTAAGCCCTACCTTGTCGCTAAGGTCCTCCACTCTCAGCTTCGGGTTGGACATATTCTCCTGTATGGCTGTGCGGAGATTGTCGAGGAACTCCTTGTCGCGGGATGTTATCTCAGACGCCTCAGGGGTTGTGGCAGGGCGCGTCACACTGTCTGCCGCTGTCATATAGGGTTGTCCGAACAGGTCCTTCAGCCTCGACCGGCTTCTGAGGAGATTGTCCATCCTCGACTTCAGCAGCTCTCCGTTGAATGGTTTCGTTATGTAGGCATCGGCACCATTCTCGTATCCCTCTATGCGCTGGGAGTTGAGATTACGCGCTGTGAGGAGTATTACGGGTATATGGCATGTCGCTGTGTCTGTCTTCAGTCTCTTGCAGAACTCCAGCCCGTCCATAACGGGCATCATGACATCGCTGACGACGATGTCGGGGACATTCTCCAAGGCGAGCGTGAGGCCGCTCTTGCCGTCGGTAGCCTCCATGACGTGATATCTCTCACTGAGAATCATGCGGAGATATTTCCTCACATCAGCATTGTCATCCACCACGAGCACTGACGGCAGATTCTTGCCTGTGCTGTCATTCTCGACAATCTGCTCTATCTTGTGCTGGCGTATGCAGTCGTCAGGGGTGACAGTCTCCTCGGTGTCGATGAAATCAGGCAAAGGCTGCCTCTCGTCCTGCTCCTTATACCCGAGGATATCATTAACGAGCCTTTCCAGGATGCTGACATTGCGCATGGTCATCTCGAGCATCTCACGGTCCTTCCCTCTGATGCCTGAGCTTTTCTCCAGCTCGAAGAGAGGGCCTGTGATAAGTGTGATAGGTGTCTTCAGCTGATGGCTGATATTGGTGAAGAACTTCAGGCGATAGTCTGCCATCTCCTTTATCCTCTGGTTGAGCGCGTCTTTCAGCTTGTTGGCCTTGAAGATGAATGCCATGAGAATCAGGAGCAGGATTATTGCCGCGACGAAGAGCATGTTGAGCGTGAGCTGGTTCTTGTACAGCTTGGAGTAGTTTGCTGTCTTCTTGTGCACATCCTCAAGATAGGCATACTTCTTCTCGAGCTCTATCTCCTGCATCCATACTATCTCGGCATTTTCCTTTGTTACCATGGCAGACTGCAGGATATTGTCCCGTTTGAACTCTTTCCCGTCGAGCACTCTCATGGCGAGCTCTATGACGCTCTCTCCTTTGGTGGGATAGATGTATGAGGCGGCGAGAATGCCTTTGCGCACAAGCTCTATTCCCTCGCCCGAGCCTGGAAGCCCGTCGACACCGACGAACATGATGTCTTGGGCCTTCCCCCGCTTCTCTGCCGCGAGGTATGCTCCATGGGCCTCAGCGTCATTGTGCCCGAAGACGATGTCCGCTGTGCCTCCACTGTCAAGATATTCTCCCATGAGTTCTCCAGCACGGTCCTTGAACCAGTCGCCTTTTATTGTCACCACCTCTATATCCGCATATTTCTTTATCTCGTCAGTGAATCCCCTGTGGCGTTCCATGGCGGGCGATGTCTTCATGTTGCCTGTTATCTCTACCACTTTGCCACGTCCATGAAGCACAGATGCGATATACTGGCCCATGGCACGCCCGATATCTTTATTGTCTGCTCCTATGTATGCTGTGTACTTGTCTGAGACAGCCTTGCTGTCATAGAGTATCACCGGAATCCCCTTTCCTGCCGCCTTCTCTAAGGCTGGAGCTATGGTGAAGGTATCACAGGGAGCCACGACGAGGACATCTATGTCCTGCGATATCAAGTCGTTGACCTGCTGAAGCTGTTTCTTGCTGTCAACGTCTGCCGTCACGATATCCACCTTCAGTCCGTCATAGAGGTACTGGCCTGTCAGCATCTCCCTGTTTGCCTTGCGTCTCCATCCGTCGTCCGACGACTGGGCGATGCCTATGACACGACGCTGCTCCCCGCTGCCACATCCTGTGAGGAGAAGGACGGCGGGCATGGCTATTGACAGCAGTGCGGCAAGGTATGTCTCCCCACTGCGGCTTACGTCCATGCCATGCGGGAAGGAGAAGGGAATCTTGTCTGCCAATATCTGGCGCTGACGGCTGCTGCCAATGGCAGAGCCTCTGGCATGCAGAAAGCCTGAAGCACGCCTGCACAGCATGGACAGAATGAGGAAAGGCATATGGAACAGCGTATATAGTCGGGTGATAAACATGGAGCCAATCATATAATTAGGTCGACAAGATGACAGGTTTATGAGTTAACTAGTTGACAAGTAAAAAAACTTGCCGACTGCAAATATAACGATTATTATTGGGAAAAGCAAGAGAAGACGCAGTTTTTTTCGTATGCACAGCATCAGGGGCGACGGATTCGGCACTATGGACTTACTGTCCTGATATGCTTCTCCGTCGCCCCTGACTATGCTATCCGTGAAATTCTCCTAGACGGTCTATGCCCATCAGGCGCTGCTGCTGGCCCGCTTACCCTCGACTATTGTCTTGCGGGGATATCCACCCCACACAGTCCCCCTCGCCCCGCATGCCCACTGGGGGTGCGATGCCCCCAGACGGAGACAAGCGAGCCTTGGGCATGGGGATGGGGATGCCAGCAAGGGATGTGGCCATGGGTGTGTCATCTGCCTATGGTCTTCTGCCCGTTGTGTATCAGGAGGCCACGTGCTGATTGCCCGACACGCTGTCCTGCAGCATTGTAATATGCGCCCTCAGCATTCCCATCACCATTCTCCACGCTCTCTATGGCTGTCTCTGTGCCATCGCCCGGCCACAGTTTGACAGCGTATATGAGCATATCGCCTGTCGTGCCTGATATACGGACGGCATAGCGGCATGAAGCGTCGAGGGTTGTCTCAGTGACATTGGAGACGACATTCTTGCCTGGTGCCGGCTCACCCTCGAAGACATGCTCCTCGCCGGTATCAAGGTTGACGACAGTCAGCAGGACACTCTTCGCTGCGCCGCCTGTGCCTGTATAGTAGAACTTGACGCGGCTGCAGCCCTGCAGGCAGTATGTCATGTGTTTCTCTGTGCCGACGACATACGAGTATTCACTGCCATCGGCTCCCTTAGGCTTGAAGCCCGACGACTCCTTGTCTGTGGCAGGGTCAATGAAAGCCATCACATTGTTCTTCGCCTGCACCTCGTTGGCTGACGGGTTGTGATATTTCATCCACTCGTCATACCCGTCGCGCATCTGCACCTTGCCGGCATTGCCCTTGACGCCCTTGCTGTCAAGGAAGACGACATCGGGCGACCATATAAGCTCACAGTCCTTACCTGCCGCTGCCACGGGCTTGTAGTAGACGGTCTTGACAGGCTGGTTCTTGTAGAGACGTATGGCGTAGAGCGTGCCGCCGGATGCCGTAGCGGGCGCTACCACCTCGTTGTTGGCGGCCTTGTCGATATTGATTTCCACCTCTGTCTCCGTGCCTGCCTTATCCCTGTAGACGAGCTTGACGATGGATGTCTGCTTGACATAGAGTGTATAGCCTTCAGCTGTCTTCGATATCCACGAGCAGTACTTGTCCTTCACCTGAGTCTCGCCCTTTGCCCCGACTGTGGCGAGCGAGTCGGTGAAGACGACGTTGCACAGGAGCAGGTACTTGCAATCATATCCTGGAGTGGACACGGGAGCGTGGTGTATACCCTCAGGACGTGTGACATCGACTGTCTCTCCTGCCGCTGCTACGATATTGACATAGTCTATGCGTGAACGGCTCTGGTTAGTGTTCCCGTCCACGAGTCCCGCCACGAAGTCTATGCGTATGTCATCACCTGGCTTCAGCATGACGGTGTTGCGTGTCTTCCTTATGCCGAGGTTGTCATTCTCGTCGGTTGTCAGCCATGCGTCGATGAGCTTCCCGTTGACAGCCACGCCGACGTAGTTAGGGCCAAGCTTCTGGTTGAAGACAGCTGTCTCTATGGCATAGCGTCCCTCTTCGCCGCCCCATACGCCACAGATGGCTCCCGGGCCCTGGTCTCCTACGACGAGGTATCTTCTTGAGGCGGCTGAGTTAATCTCCCGGAATGCTATGCCTGAGAGGAACATGTTCTCCGTCTCATTCTTCCCCGCAACCCACTTCTTCACTGGTGATGCGAACGACCATGTATCGCCCCGGACAATGCTGCCGTCGCTCCTGACGACATCGACACGCCAGAAATATTTTGTGCCTGTGGTCAATGAGCCGGGAATTATGGAGAGCCCGGTTGTCTCTCCTATAAGGTTGTTGTCGAGAGAAGCCTCGTCTGTCGACAGATAGACCTTATATCTCGCCGCATCAGCTGCTGTCGCCCAGCTCAGCGGCATGTCTGTGCAGAACTGTGTGCCTGAGGATGGATAGCGCAGCCATGGCTGTATGGTGTCGACTACAGGGTATGGCTTGGTGGCTTTCTCAGCCGCTGTGACGAATGTATATATGGGCGACCAGTGGTCTTTGCCGTCAACGACAGCCGCCACCCGCCAGTAGTAGCGTGTTGAGGGTTTCATGGTGACAGCCTCTGGCTGTGTCTGCTGCAAGTCGTCGGGCGATGTGCCGATATACATCCTGGTGGATGTGGCACCGTCGACAATGCCCCATGAGAGACGCTGCGAGAGGGGTATGTCTATCGCTCCGTTGCCAGGATTGAGGATTGGCTCATACTGCAGACCCTCTCTGGGGCCTATACCTGTAGGCGTGTTCTTGACAACATCCTCTGTGGCGTCAAGGTCGAAGCTATAGTCATAATAGTCGAGAGGGGTGTAGGTGATATCTGTGAATGGGTAATTGTCTGAGCGTCCCGGGTCTCCCTTGGCGAAGTATGAGCCCCTGTCCGTGAGATATCCGCAATAAGGAAGCTTGTCTGTATACTGATTGCAGAACGGCTTGTTGGCAGAGGCAGAGAAGTGGTTGTTCTCTGACAGCACCTGTGCCTGTGAGTGGAATCCTATGCAGTACGAGCTGATATTCTCCCAGTAGCTGTTGTAGATATGCATCTTGCCGTAGCCTATGCGGGGATTGCGCTGCACATTGTCCTTGAACATACAGTGGGCGAATGTGACACGCTCCTTGTTATAGTCCTCATAGTGGCATGTGCCTGAGTTTGTTATGCTCACCTTGTTATGGTCGTGGAGCTTCACCCACGATACAGTGAAGAAGTCTGAGCCGTTGGTGATATCAAGCAGTCCGTCGTATGAGTTGGAGAAGTCACAATGGTCTATCCATACATGGTGGCAGCCGTGGAAGGCCACACCGTCTATGCGCCCGCGTGTCAGACTGATGTTGCGGATGATGATGTTATGCTTTCCGCTTGCGATTAGCGCCACGCCGTTGAGGGCTTTGCCTCCCCCAGCGCCGATGATGGTCTTGTCTGAGTTGATGGAGAGCTCGTCCTGAAAGTCGTTCATGCCTCCGCCGGTTATGTCCTTGTCTATGATGATGACATAGGGCTGGGGGCTTGAGGCATAACGGGCGAGTTCTGCACGTGTGGAGACATGGACCACCTCGCCTGCTCCACCGCCTGTGACACCTGATGTGCCCAGGGCATTGCATGTTGCGAATCCTGTCACTCCGTTCCATGTCTGCGCTGTCGAGCCAGCACAGCAGAACAGGGCCATCACAAGAGCCGACATGATTCTGTTGATAACTTTTCTCATAAGATGTGTGTGTTATTTAGTATAAAATATAGTATTTCAGTGTATATGATGGTCAGGTTTCTGGCTGAGGGGGAGGCATGGTCTTCTGCTCCTGACGCTGGAGAGGGGTGATGCAAGGCAGGTGCTTCATCGTCCGCTCGCCTCGGTGGAATCATCCCGTGTGCTTGATTGTCATGCCGAGGTGCAGCCTATCTTATGCAAAGATAGGAAAATAATATATACCGTGCAACTTTTCCCCGAATTATCAGTCATACAGACACTCAATCACGACACATCAGCTCATAGCAGCCGGGCATCACTGCCAGAACCGCTATGAGCCTTCACGTCAGCATTCTTATATGTCACTTCTCCATCCTCTGTCTCTGGTGCGACGGTGCGGAAATCCTCTGTCAGCGTCAGAGCCTTTGGCTTGTCGAGCATCGCTATATTCTCTCCGAAGGGGTCGTTGAGTGCGTTCCATGCCTCATCAAGTTTTCCCAGCGTAGGGAAAACGGTACGGACAGGCCTTCTCCGTCATACAGCACAAATGAGCCTGTCATACAGTACCAATGAGGCCGTCATACAGCACCAATGGGAGCGTCATACAGCACCAATGGCAAAACCACCCCTCGCGCCCTGTCTCACCGATGATTGAATGACAGCTGAAACGACACAGGCGGACCACATCACGGCACAAAGCTACTCAGGGACCAAAGATACTGTGACATTTTCCCAATCCTTCACAAGGAAAAGCTGACAAACACGATATTATACGTTAAATAATCATAAATATACACCTTCAGGGAGGATGAGAGAGAGGCTATTTATATAAAAATGTATACCTTTGCAGTCCGATTATGTCCTGGGGGTGAACTTAGAGCCCCCAAGTGTCGTGGTGTTAATAGCTCTGCCCTTGGCCGAGCAGAGTGGTTAGTGAATCCGCGCACAAAGAATAAAAAACTGTTTTTTAGTAGTAAAATTATTAATCGAGAAAATGAACACTTTAAGTTACAAGACTATTTCCGCAAACAAGGAGACAGCCAAGAAGGAGTGGGTCGTTGTTGACGCTACTGACCAGGTAGTGGGACGTCTCGCATCAAAGGTGGCAAAGCTCATCCGCGGAAAGTACAAGCCAAACTTCACTCCACACGTAGATTGTGGTGACAACGTAATCATCATCAATGCCGCAAAGGTAGTCTTCACAGGCAAGAAGGAGACTGACAAGGTTTACACACGCTACACTGGCTATCCAGGCGGACAGCGTTTCACAACTCCTGCACAGCTCCGCACACGCAAGGACGGTATCGACAAGATGCTCCGTCACGCTGTGAAGGGCATGCTCCCAAAAGGCCCTCTCGGCCGCTCACTCCTCAACAACCTCTATATATATGAGGGAACAGAGCACAAGCAGCAGGCTCAGCAGCCAAAGGCTATCGATATTAACCAGTACAAATAATTAGCAGCAGAAGATGGAACAGATTAATGCACTCGGTCGCCGCAAGAGCTCAGTGGCTCGCGTTTACCTCACAGAGGGCACCGGAAAGATCACAATCAACAAGAAGGACTTAACACAGTATTTCCCATCAGCTATCCTGCAGTATGTGGTTAAGCAGCCGCTCGAGCTTCTTGAGGTAGCTGGAAAATACGACATCAAGGCAAACCTCGATGGTGGTGGCTTCACAGGACAGAGCCAGGCGCTCCGTCTCGCCATAGCACGCGCCCTCGTAAAGGTCAACGCCGACGACAAGAAGGCTCTGCGCCAGGCAGGCTTCATGACACGCGACGCACGTGAGGTGGAGCGCAAGAAGCCAGGACAGCCAAAGGCACGCCGCCGCTTCCAGTTCTCTAAGCGTTAAACAGGAGACAACATCACATCGTTTAGCATCTAAACCGACGGGACCCGTAAGGCTACCCGTATGGCTGATTCTAACCGCAAGAATTAAAAAGAATGTAAACTGCGTTGCTGACGTCGTGAACGACAGCAACTAAATCAAAGAAAAAAGACAATGTCAAGAACAACTTTTGACCAGCTGCTCAAGGCAGGTTGCCACTTTGGCCACCTCCGCCGCAAGTGGAACCCAGCAATGGCTCCATACATCTTCATGGAGCGCAATGGTATTCATATCA